>Ga0310696_10003197_pt1 | contig 20705 bp, 26 predicted proteins | sample AusTroGonzalo_MG_4_FD_203885 | JGI IMG/M metagenome (GOLD analysis project Ga0310696, IMG submission 203885) | Bovine rumen microbial communities from tropical cattle in Woodstock, Queensland, Australia - Gonzalo_02 (v2) (version 2) | ecosystem: Host-associated > Mammals > Digestive system >... | reverse complement strand
CTCCGGATATGTGCTCCAGCTTACTGGTATAGACGGATTTGTAGCCATCCAAAACAGCTTGCTTCCCACCCCACGGCCAGGTCTTGCGGCACTCGTCGAGCAACACATCGAAGTAGTGGGAGTGGAAGACGAACTTCCAGAACCCCGTCCAATGGTAGCAAGTCCAGACGTTGGCAGCTTGGTAGTACCGCAAGGGATTGATGAGCCAGCCAGGCAGGGGTAACAAGGGTGCGGCATCCAGAATGGCGTGATTGATCGTCATTTCGTTGCGCTCCAGCATGCGCGACAGAATCTTGCCGCCTAACGACAAACCATAGGCACAATGCAGATGTCCGGCATGATGCTCGCGGACATAGGCAATCACCTGCGCGGCTTGATCATCCACCGAGGTGAAGCGTGTGTGCTTGCCCAAGGTGAAACCGTCCACCTCCACGGCTATGATGCGGAACTTTTCCTCGGTCAGCCGAATGAGCGGAAGAAAGATCTCGTACGACACACCCAAGCCCGGAATGAGCAGTAAAGTCGGGGCATTCTTGTTGCCAAAAGTCCGGAAGTTCATAGGTTGTTACAGGATCTGCGCCGTGTGGTTCTTGGTATCAACTTTCTCGATGATGCGAGTGAGGATGCCTTCGGCATTGAAGATGAAGGTCTTGCGCAGCGTGCCCATCGTCACTTTGCCGTAGTTTTTCTTCTCGCCCCACGCGCCAAAAGCTTGGAGCATAGCGGTTGTCGGGTCGCTGAGCAGCGGGAAAGGCAGGGCATATTTCTCCTTGAACTTGATGTGCGAGGCTTGGCTGTCCTTGCTTACGCCATAGACCTGATAGCCCTGCGCGAGGAAAGCATGATAGTTGTCGCGGATGTTGCACGCCTCAGCCGTACAGCCCGGAGTAGAATCCTTCGGGTAGAAGTAGATGACTGCAGGTTTGCCCAGCAAGTCGCTGTTCGTGACAATTTTTCCTGTCTCATCTGCCGCGCTGAATGCCGGCATTTTGTCTCCAATCTGTAACATAGTTTTAGATATGTTTTTCGTTTATTATATTAAGCATTTATAGTTTTCTCCAGCCTTCCGGCAGCGCAACGTTATCCATATCAAACGCGGCACGGAACAGGGGTGCTATCTCTTCGTTGGTGAATCCTGCTATGCCGCAACCGATACGCGTAACGAGGAAAAGCAGTTCCTGATGTTGCTTGGCATAATCGATGAACTCATCTACGTACGGACGAATGGTTTCCACGCCTCCTTGCATGGTTGGAATAGCGTAACATTGACCGGTGCGCCCCACGCCTACGCCCCACTCTGCGCCAAACAGTTTGAACGCCATATACGCCGCGCCTCCGCCATGCATTCCTGCCAGATTACTGCCGAACACAAAGATCTCGTTCGGTTTCAAACTCTCAATATATTCCGGAGTAATGTGTTGTGCCATATAGCTTGCGTATTAGAATTATTGTGCAAAGATACAAAAAATTTCCGACATTTGCAAGTGAATAGATGCGAAATGTCGGAATTTTGTCGGATTTGAAGATTCTGCTATGCAGAGGTAGTATTTGCTCACTCCGCATATCTAATTTCTTATTTTCCCCCACAATTCACCACTTTCCACTCGAAATAGTTGCAAATCTCCATATATTTCCGTACCTTTGTGCATCCATTTAACATGGCGCACCGACGGTGAACCGACGGTCAACCGACGGTCAGCCGACAGTCAAGACTGACGACAAGCCTCTGTCAGGCTACTTTCGCCCCGAAAAATGGATAAAAACAGTTCAACAAATACTATATTATATATTTATATATAATATACTTTTTAATCTCACAAATAGTATGGCTCAAATAGTAACAGCTTCCGCTTTCGAGCAGGTTCGTGGCAAAACCAACGGCAAAGACTCCGGTTACTTCTACATGCGCAACGGCAAACTTTTTTACCGCACTCGCGAAGAAACATATCAAAAGAATCAGTCACCCAAGCAGAAGTACAACTCTGCCGCCTTTGCCTACGCCAATTCATATATGGCTGAGCACTACGGCACTCCCGAAACCAAAGCCCAATTAGCAGCCGAATTCGAAGCCGCTCACCACATTGCCACCAACGGCAAACCCTACAAAACTCCCTGGTCATGGAAGTTCAACTCCCTCCAGTACGACTACAAACAATCCCACCCTTTCTGCTAAAGTCCAAGGTACTGCTGAATCCTCTCCCATATAAAGAAAGAAGGAGTAAACAAAAGTAGCCGCAGTTTTGCTACGGCTACCTTTGTTATTTCAGTTTTGCATATATTGAGTAAACAAGGCTTATCTATACTAACGTACCAGACGAACTGAACGACCGCGGTAACGATTGGTGAAGCTCTCCGGGTTAAGACCGTCTACACCGAAGTACATGAAATAGGCTTCGGACTCATTGTTAGGCGTTGCCGACCAGCAGCCACCGCGCAAACCGACATTATACATATCCAAGCCTATGCGGTAGCCAGCAGTAGACAAAAAAACTGCGCCACTCTGCTCCATCTCAGACCACTGTTCGGCTGTGTATGTGTTATCGTCAAAGTGATCATCATTGATGTCTGCGTAGAATGTACCTTGATCTGTCAAGCCTTTTGAAGTGCTCGGAGTAAATGAGACACCTTGCGGAGTGCTCCAATTGTCAGGAAGAATGATTGTTCCGTTTATACCATTAACACTGCCTAAGCCAAACAGACTTGCAGCATTCGTGCGGGTATAGAATAGATATACCCACTCGTCTTTCGTCAGCGTGCGCCACTGGTTGGTTTCATTGCCGCCGTTCGAGATAGCGTTTACGCCCCAATCGGTGAAAGAGCTATAATCATTGTAGTCTGTGCTCGAAATGGTGGGATTGTTGCCCGTGCCCCAACCAAACAAATCGATCCATCCTTCATACGTAGGTGAGATATTTGCATTAAGCGCACCAATAGTATCATACTGATTTTCTGCAAATCGCCAAGTCTGCGTACTTGCCTGATACTGCAAGTTGCCTTGCGAGAAGTGAATTTGTGTGTTTTCGCCAACGCTGAATGCACCAGGAAGAATACCGTCATCGTATATCTGTTCGGAAGATGTATTCACGTCAACAAACACAACACTATCCACGCTATTATACTCCTGTTCAAACACTATTGTGTTACCTTGATAAACACGGATCATCTTGGTCGTCTGCTGCGCAAACGCACCTACAGCTATCATGGCGGCAACGACCATAAATAATATCTTTTTCATTGTATATCTGAATTTTAATTCTTGTTCTTTAATTATTTTTCTATTTCTACACCCATAATCGTGTATTTTCTGCCATTACTGAGGATATAAACATTACCATGTTCAATCACTTTCACCGCATTGGCATCCTTTACAAGCGTTGCCTCAATTGCGGTTGGGGTGTCCGATGTCGGTGTTCCTTCTGCAAACTCCACACGCGCTAACTCTGCCATAGGAATGCTAAGCAACACGACTCCTTGGTTGCCCAACACATCTACAGTTGTGGGATTCAGCGCAATTTTACGCACCTCATTAGCTGCAAACGGTTGGTTAGAGCCGTCGTTACTCACGAAACGCACAATTGGATCGGCATTTGCCAACATTGATAATAGCAACAAAGGCAAAATAAGAATCTTTCTATTCATAGTACTTACGAATACTCCCCTCTAACGCCTTCGGGGATTGGCATATATAATATTGTTTACATGTATGCACAATAAAAACGTGAGCCAACTGCAATTGGTTCATTCGGGCTACCACACCCACTCTTTCCAATATGCAGACAACTCACGTCGTAACGTGAGCGTCTTGCAATATTTAGGAAAAGAGTATTTCAATGTGGTAGATTGAATGAATCCTCAAATAAAGCAAACGCTTCGATATTTCAATATGTGCGCAACGCTATGCGCGTGTCCAATTTATCGTCTAAGACCTGACTATTTCTAAATCGCTCGTTTGAATGAGCGAATATTATTCCTTATTCAACAAACTACGCTCATATTCCTCGTGCATCTGCTGATGATGCCTTATCTCCCATTGGTAGTCAATTGGTTTCATTGATGATTCAGCAATGTATTTCATCGCCTTTTGATTCATCTCTTCTACTGACATATTGGTGTTTGTTTTGTTATTTTTGCTTGGGTCAATATTCGTGTGACACGAAATCGGCTACAAAGATACGAAAAATTTTTGAATTATACAAGCCTTTCCACAAAAAAAGTGCCCTGCGGAGCACTTTTTTTCTGAATTGGCATCTTCGATTGTTTAACAGCTTAACGATTCAACAGCTATGATACCAACTCGTAATTGGTGGAGCGACCCCCTTCGTCTGTCTTGCGGAGGATATGCTTCTCTATGAGCGATTGGATGTCACGTAATGCCGTGTCTTGCGAACAATGGTTAATCTTGGCATATTTCTGTGTGGTCAGTTTGCCCTCGAAGCCATCCCAAAGGCGATTGAGAATCTTGCGTTGGCGCTCGCTAATCTCGGTATCTTTATGCCGTGCCCAAAATTCGGTTTTCTGCAATACACGGTCGGTAGTCTGCAAACCGTACAATAACGCATTGCGCAGTGCGCCTATGAACCACATCAACCACGGCGTGATATCTACATCTCCTTTCTGCGCTTGCTCCAACGCATCATAGTAATCTTTTTTCTGCCGCATTATCTCTGCTGACAAGCTATAGAAACGTTTAGCAGTCTTGTCTGCCCGCGCCAGCATCATCTCCGTGATGATACGCGCCATGCGTCCGTTGCCGTCGTCGAAGGGGTGGATCGTAACAAACCACAAGTGCGCTATTGCCGCACGGATAATAGGGTCAGTCTTGTCGGCGGTATTCACCCACCCGATGAACTGCGCCATCATCGTCGGTACTTCATCGCTTGGCGGCGCCTCAAAATGCACCTTCTGTTTGCCAAAAGGTCCGCTTACAACTTGCATAGGTTCGTTACCCACACGCCAATTAGCCACGGTGATCTTATACCCGTCACTATAGCCCAACGGGAAAAATGCAGCATGCCACGCGAACATCCGTTCGTCGGTTAGCGGTTCGGAATATGCCTGCGTAGCTTGCATCAAGGCATTAACCACTCCTTCCGTATAATGGTCGGTGCGCTCCATGCCCGCCGTTTCCAATCCGAGATGGCGCGCTACGCTGCTACGCACACTATCGGCGTTGAGCACTACGCCCTCTATCTGCGACGAACCAAGGATTTCGCTTGTGAGTGCTTCCACCTGTGCTGCCAGTCCTTCGAAGCCCAAGGCAGCCATGCGCCCGAGCAATTGCCCTTGCAATGTATGCACTTCGCCAAGCGCAGTGAGTAACACATACGCATCCCACACGAAATGAGGGAATTGCTTATCCTGCCAGAGATACATTCCTGCCATACTTTCTGATTATTTACTTGCTTCTTGCGGTAATAAACGGACATAATCTCCGCAACAAAACGGCGAATAAAACCGCTTATCTCCGCAAAATATGCTAAATTTTGCTGCAAAGATACAACATTTTTTTTATTTTTGCAAGTATTTGCACAAAAAAAGTGCCCCGCAGAGCACTTTTTTTCTGAATTGGCATGTACAAGTGATTAGAAGCCGTTCGATATATTCATTTCGTTGTATGTCCATAATACACTCTATTACGAAAACTGTCGCAATTACGACCATTTTCGGATTAAAAACCGCTGCAAAGGCACAAAAAATTTTTGATATTTGCAAATGAATATGCTGAAAAGTAAGATTTTTTTGAATTTTGCAAGCGAAATGCGAGATTTTAAGTGCAAAAATGCTATAGCATTGATGCGATTTGCTCCAGATAGTGTTGGTCGATTGCATCGAAGGTGTTGAAATCGGTGCTGTCGATATCCAGGACTGCTACTACTCTTCCGTCATGCAGAATGGGAACAACAATCTCGCTATTGGAAGCTGAGGAACACGCTATATGCCCGGCAAAGTCGTGGACGTTAGGCACGATGACGGTTTCGGCGCGTTGCCAAGCCGTGCCGCAGACACCTTTACCGTAAGGTATGCGCGTACACGCAATAGGACCTTGAAACGGACCTAAGACCAATTCTTCTTTTCGTTCATTCGTTAACTCGTTAACTCCTTCATTCAATAACTCATTAACTCCTTCATTCATTACCCGATAAAATCCAGTCCACCAGAAGCCGAACGTCTCGTGGAGCACAGCTGCGACGTTTGCCATGTTGGCAATTGCGTCCGATTCTCCGGCTACCAGCGCTTCAATCTGCGGTAGCAGGGTTTGGTATTTCTCTTGTTTGGTCATAGTTTCATTTATCTATTAGGTTTTTGCTGCAAAGTTACAAAAAATAAATGAATTATGCAAGTTTTTTCGAATAAAAAACTATCTATCCCCGAAATTTGCAATGCAAATATTCTATCTCTCCCCGAAATTTATGATGCGAATATTCTATCTCTCCCCGAAATTTTAGGGAATGATTACAAACACGACGAAATATGTAACCGATGTATGTTCATCGTTTATTCGGCATCGGATTACTCTTTCTTGAGTTGGGCAACTAGTTCATCGCTGATGTTGTTGCCGAGTTGGCGGCAGACATCCTGACTCCAGCGTTGTGCCATGGCGATGCGGGAGGGTTGGTCGTCAATGCCACGGAGCTTGGCGTAGATATAACCGGCATTGAAGTTATCTCCGGCTCCAACGGTGCTGACTGTGTCAATCTTTGGTACTTGGTACTTGGTCACTTTGTCCCTTTCATAGACGCGGATGGAACGTGCTCCGTTAGTGAGGATAAGCGTTGAGCAATACTGCCCTACTCGCTCGTAGATAGCGTCGGGATCTTGCAAGCCAAACAGATAGTCGAAGTCCTCCATCGAACCGCGCACGACAGACGCAAGGCGCATGTTCTCTTCGATGTTCGGTAAGATATTTGGAAGGTCGGCTATATGGTTCTTGCGGAAATTGACATCATAATAGAGCCATGCACCTGCATCGCGGGCTTCCATCAGAAGTTTGCGCGTGACAGGACGGATGACAGGATTGATGGCAAAGAACGAGCCGAAAAGGATGATATCGTCGGCTGTCAGGTGCGGCAGTTGGTTGTCCAATATAGCCGTCGCATGATCCTTGTAGAACTCGTACTGCGCATCGTTGTGCTCGTTGAGGAAGGCGAGCGTGATATGCGATTTGGTGTTGGGCTTGCGGCAGACGAACTCGTCGGATACGCCGTTCTTGCTCAGGAAATCGCAGATCATATCTCCGATATGGTCACTGCCCGTTTGCGTGATTATGGCGCAGGGCACTCCGGCACGGCCGAGTGAGACGATACTATTGAAGGTTGAGCCTCCGGGCACGGCTTTCTGCGGCTGGTCGTTCTTGAACAAGATATCCAGAACCGTTTCTCCTATTCCGATTACGCGTTGCATGGTTAGATTATTTTAGTCGAAAGTCAAAAGTCGAAAGTCAAAAGCCTGATTAGTCATAATTCGTCACCAGATAGCTTGAATGAGGGCTGTGGTCATAAGGCCGCAGCAGATGAGTTTGAGGATCGTGCCAAAGAGCAGACCGACGAAACTACCCCAGCCTGCTTTGAGGGCTTGGCGGACTTCTTTGCCACCGAGCAGTTCACCGAGGATAGCGCCGACAAGCGGGCCGAGGATAACACCTGCCGCTCCGAAGAACAGCCCCACAAACACGCCGATAATACTGCCCCACACTCCCCAACGCGTGCCGCCGAAGCGCTTGGTGCCCCACGCGGGAATGACATAATCGAGGATAGTGACAACAACGGTGACTATACCCCATATAAGGAGCAGTTGCCACGAGAAATCCACGCGGTCGGTGGCTTGGGCGATCCACATGCCGACATACGCCACGGGAGTGGCAGGAATACCCGGTACGATGCAACCGATGATGCCAATGAGCATGCAGAGGCCGGCAAGTATGAGAAGAAAGATTTCCATTGATTTATTTTTCGTTATTAGGGAGTTACTTCAGTTCGTCCGAGTCGAGGAGGATAGTGACCGGGCCGGAGTTGATGAAATCAACTTGCATGTCAGCTCCGAAACGACCTGTTTCGATGTGCAGTCCGTAGGTGGCACGGAGGGTTTGATTGAAATAGTCGTACAACGGCGAGGCTTGTTCGGGACGTGCGGCACGGATGAAAGATGGCCTGTTGCCCTTGCGGCAATCGGCATAGAGCGTGAACTGCGAGATGCTGAGGACGGCTCCTCCCACCTCACGCAAAGAGAGGTTCATCTTACCATCCGCATCCTCGAAGACGCGAAGTTGGGCGATCTTCTTCGCCAAGAGCTCTGCTTCTGCCTGAGTGTCCGCTTCGGTGATGCCCACCAGAAGCATGAAACCCAGCCCAATCTTGCCGACCACAGTGCCATCAATGCGCACCTCAGCACGGCTGCAACGTTGTACTACGACTCGCATGGTTGTACTATTTTGTGCAAAGATACGAAAAAAAAATGATATTTGCAAGTTTTCGACGTTGTTTTCGGCACTTTTATGCATTTTTTCTTGCAAAACTGAGATTTTCGCACAAATTCCTTGGGGAAATTTGGAAATGTGGATTATTTTTTGTAACTTTGCAGTCGCAAAATGTGCGAAGACTAACGGCAATATATGCAGCAGCCTAATTTATATATTATTTCCGGACCGAACGGTGCAGGTAAGACAACTGCCTCGTACAACTTGCTACCCCAGGTGTTGCATTGCCCGAACTTTGTGAATGCGGATGAGATTGCGCGCGGCTTGTCGCCTTTTGCTCCGGAAACGGTGGCTATTCAGGCCGGTCGTATCATGTTGCAGCGCATAGAGGAGTTATTGCCGCAACGTGTAGATTTTGCTATTGAGACGACTCTGGCTACGCGTTCGTACGTGCGACTCGTGCGCCGCGCGCAAGCGTTAGGATATAAGGTACACCTGATCTTTTTCTTTTTGGAGAATGAGGAGCAAGCGATTGCTCGTGTAGCCCAACGGGTGAGTAACGGTGGGCATAACATCCCGGAAGAAGATATCCGTCGTCGCTTCAAGCGCGGCATCTACAATTTACTGAACTTGTATATACCGATTTGCGATAGCGTGTTAGTGTATAAAAACGTTGAGACACCGGCACGACTTGTGGCTAGAAAGAAAACTCAAGTTGATGAAATTGAGTTGATTGAAACTGAAATGTGGAACCAATTATTACTAAAAATATGAGTGAAATGGAATTGGAGGCTAAGATTAGCCAAGGTTTAGAAATCACCCATCGTAAAATCGTTGAGGAACATCGGCGCAACCACCAGCCGCTCATCTTTAGCGAAAACGGCGAGGTGAAGTATGTTGATCCCTACTCCGTATCGATTTAATTATTATGGGGGGTATTAGTTCATCTGGTAGAGCGTAACGTTCGCAATGTTAAGGTAAGGGGTTCGAGTCCCCTATACTCCACAAAATTTCAAACAATATGGAAACACATAAAGAAAATGGTTTGATTAGTATTCTAGAATCGTTCAAAGGTGTTCGCGAAATATCAGATGAACATCTCAAAATGAAAGAATTAGACAGGCAATTTCACCATATGGCAAAAGAATTGCTCTATGGTGGCTATTTCTTAATAGAGGGAAAGACTCGTATATGTTTAGACGATATTGAGTTCTACTATCATGAAGAGGGAGAAGAAGGTCTAAAAGATCCAATAATGTATCATACTAATGACCACGAGGGGAAGGAAATTCCTTATTTTGAAATAGGACGTCTTAATCTGCACATTTCTGGGGTTGACGTGACTTTTGAGAACGTGGAAAAGAAATACCGAGCCTCATTCCTCATTCGTGGATTTCATGTAGAAAATGATGAGGAACCATATAATCCATGTTCAACCGAGATAAAGAATTTTGATCCATGCTCAACACATATCTATGATAAGATGTTATATATGGGAGTACCTTTAAGCAAGTCTATCGAAATAGAATGGGTCAGTAAAGATTTAGATGGAAAAGAGACCTATAAACCCAAAGGAGAATGGCGAAAGAATGCTGCTGAATTCGAAATAAATAAGAATGGGAAATATATAAAGAAACTAGTTGTAGGCGCTTTTGACGAAAACAAACATTTTCATTACGGCAAAAATGACTACGTGCGTTGCCAACGTCCTTGGCGATTTAAAAAAGAAAATATTAAAGATTAAGAGGACATAGTCCTCTTTTTTTATGCCTAATAACTTCTTCTGAACTTTTAACGAACTTTAACGGAAAATTTTAGGAATTGCGCGAAAAAAGATATACCTTTGCATCGTAAACTTAATAACAAATTTATTAACTTTAAATTCGCAAAGATTATGTTACACGATTCGCAAACTGATTTTGTATTCCTACCGATGGCTATTCGGTATCATTTTCCCCGCTTGTATAAGAGCCTCATTGAAGCTTTTGTTGCAGCGCGTGTCAGGTATTGGGAAATCGCATACACAGAAGACAAGACATGTCTATGGGTGCGCGACTGGATGCCTATTACTGTTGACCGAAAAGGCGATATCGCACAGTTTCGCTATGATCCGGATTACCTGCGCGCATCTCGTTATGATGACTACAAACCATTTATGTATCCCATTTTGGAAGATATGCAAATAACTCCCTTCGTCTACGAAGACATCATTCTGGATGGTGGTAATGTGCTCACAGACAAGCAAGGTCGCGTGTATATGACGGATAAGATCTTCTTGGAAAATCCGAATTATTCGCGCGAACAACTGCTTGCCAAACTCAGGCTTGCGCTCAACGCACGTACTATCAAAATCGTTCATTGGGACAAGTCCGACATCTATGGTCATGTGGATGGGATGATGGCTATCACTGATGATGGTGCGCTCATTACAGACCTTAGTTGGGAATACCTCAATTTCCTCCGAGTAGGAAACAAAATCTTCATGGCACAGCTTGGCAAGCCAACAGACGAACCGGCTGTTAAGCGTATTCGAGAAGCATTCCCGAACTGTGAGGTTTATCCTATTAAGTACGCGCAGACACTCACGCGACTTGGAGGAGGACTGCATTGCGCGACTTGGAATACCGTAGAACACGGCTATCGGAATGCCCGATATTTCAAGCCATCCAAGCGACATCCGTTCAACCCTTTTGATGTGGAAGCATTTACGGAAGAGCGTTTGCGGGCTGTTGTGGAGTATTACTTAAAACACCTTTTGTCTGATGATGAATGGTCTGCGTTTTATGATGCTTTCAAGAAATATTGGGATATCCGTTATGATAACGATACCGATTTTACCGATTATGCCAATTTCTCCGCAAAAACCATATATGAAGTGATACGAGCTAATCTAAAGGAACAAAACAGCCCGTATTTTAGTACAGAAAATGAATTAGCACAAGTAATTGATATTCTTGTGTCCTATTTAATAAACATACCTTTTTTAAACCTTCCTAAAAAATCAACGTATAATCCCAAAAATAAGTACATCCCTGCAGCAACTATGCACGTTCAGTTCCGTGATTGTTATGCAGGCCTGGTTTCTTTCTGTATTGATTTTGAATATAGGACGAAAGATGTCAAAGATCAATTGGAGTTCACCAAACAAGTCGAGAAAGAAGCCAAGGAAGCAGAAGAACGCAAGGATGGAACAATATATATCCTCCATTACAGAACTTGTGACAAACGTCGTATTTGCCCTTATCGCTACACGTTAATTGCCCATCGTAGCTTTGACGATTACATTCGTATTATCATTTATGATGATGTGCCCTTAGCCTACTTGAGGCTTACTGACTACTTTGAATATGTTACCACAAATATTCGCTTCTATGATAATTATCGCAAAGGCGACTGCTATTTCGATGGAAAACCAGATTCCCACATAGATGATTCCGACTTGCCCTTTTAATCTCAAACCCGAGTATGTCGATGAGATGACTATCGATGCAAAGACCGAACTCAAGCACAAAGCCATGTGTATTCATCAACTCCTTGGCTCCTCTTACACCCAAGAGGAATTAGAAACGTATTGCGATTTATATGGTATAACCGTAGAACAATTTCTAAATCTCACTAAAATATGATACTGCAGAAACAATCCATATCAAGAGTTGATATCATCAAAGAAAAGATCGACAAACATCTTATCGAAAAAGGTTTAAAACCTTCTGTGTGGAAAAGAGGGAAAGGATGTGGCTGCTATATTCCAAGCAAAAAATTCAGTAAATAACCGGACAAATTGGCACAAAGGTGGACATATTGGCACTCGAGATGGACATATTGGCAGAAAAATGGCTGTGGCACGGGATTTGCACCTATATGGGTGAAACGCAACTACGCAAACTACGCCAACAACGTACACTACGCACACTACGTTAAACGAAATGTTTAACTTCGGGCGAAGCTGAAAACGTGGAGTTTTTGGAAGAGCCCATAAATTTAGGAGGATTGATTATGAAACCTGCAATTTATCGTAGAAACAGTTGGCTGCCGACAAACGGATGGTTCCCCAGCGTATTCGATGAGTTCCTGAACAACGACATGCTGAACACGGCAAACAACGTGGCTCCGTCTGTCAACGTCAAAGAAACCGGTAATGCTTACATCGTAGAGTTGGCTGCACCGGGCGTAAAGAAAGAGTACTGCCGAGTACATGTGGATGAAGAGCATAACCTGTGCGTCGCCATCGAGAACAAGTTCGAGCACAAGGAAGAAGACAAACATTCGCACTACCTGCGTCGCGAGTTTGCTTACACCAACTTCGAACAGAAGTACACCCTGCCGGATAATGTGGACGAGGCAAAGATCGCCGCTAAGGTAGAAGACGGTATCCTGACCATCGAACTGCCGAAGATCAAACGCGAAGAAGGCAAAACCGGTAGGCAGATTGCGATCTCATAAACCGACATGCTACCAGGCATAATACAGAAAAGAGCACTCCAAGCGAGTGCTCTTTTTAGCGTATATCAGGCACAAACTACCGCACCAGACGGACTGCCAGGCCGAGGTAGCGAGCGATATATGGCAGCCAGCTCGAGAGTTAAGAATAGTTTTCTCTTATTATTGTTTTATGAATTTAACGGTCTGATTATTCAGAAGTAACAGGAAATCGCCATGAGGGAGGCTTGATACGTTGACAGAGGTATGCTCACCGTCAATAGGCGTTGTTTGCAACAGGCGACCTTCAAGATCAAAGATATACGCTTTGTCACAGTTGGCATTATCGATGATTAGCAACTCTTGTGTCGGATTCGGATATACGCGGCAGGTCGTTGCTGCCTGTGCCTCATCAATGCTTGTGGGAACGTTATGCGGTTCGCCGAAACGGATATGACGAACATCCTTGATGGCCATCTTTGACAACAAGAGATCGCTGTGCGAAAACACGAACAAGGAATCACTGGTCACTTTCACGTAGCCTATTCGGGCAAGAGCGCTGGCTTGCTCCTGACCAGTTAGCGGCTTAATAATCAGTGATGTTTCTGCCATCGCTGCGATTGCGACGAATAGCAAAGAAATGTAGATTAGTTTACGTTTCATATATCGTTAAATATGTGTACTGTATTCGCTTTGGCCTGTATTCGTGAGGTACGAATTTACTCCGTACGGATGCCGGTTATGGAGTATGTCTTGCCGTCTTGCAAGATATATACGTTGCCGTTGCGGATGAGTTTCTGCGTGGGGTTGGCGGGGTTGGTGTATACTTCCTGTGCACCGGTCGGCGTATCTGCTGTATAGACTGCCCGCAAGCGTATGCCGTCGGCAAGCATGCCTTGCAGTACCTGCCAGCCTACGAAGGTAAAACCTTCGACACGCGGCTCGTGGGGCACTGACCAGGTCTGCGATTCCATGTAATGCATCGTACTATCCTGCTTGAGATAGGTCAGGTTGATGATCTGATCCTCGAACTGCAGATCGGTAGCCACACCGATGATATTATCGAAATCGCACCAAACGGCTTTGGCTCGGTACAGATCGATATAATCCATCGGCACATAGAGGATACAGGTATGTTTGTTGACGTTCTTGACCATATTCTCATTGATGGTCTGCGGCGTGTAGGCGTAGTTGTGAATCGCCCTGAGTTTCGAGCAGTTATAGAATGCATCGGTATTGATCGTGGTCACGGAAGCAGGGATGAACACTTCCTCCAGCGCCGTGCAGTTATAGAGCACATCAGTAGCTACCGTCGTGATGCCGTCCGGGAAGGTGAAGGACTTCAGTGCCATGCAATACGAGAAGGAGTTTTTGGCAACCAACGTCACCGATGCCGGTATCTGCACACCTTTGAGTGCAGAACAGTAGCTGAAGGCATAATTGCCGATGGTCTGCAGGTTCTGCGGCAGAACAACCGTATCGATTTGCGACATGTTATAACACAGGTAATTAGGAATGATCTCTACCGCATCACCTAAGGTGAAGGAGGTGATGGTCGAATTCTGGCTGTAGAACGGCGCATCGCTCGAAGATTGGATGGTGCAGTTAACCGGCAGCCAGGTCACCGAAGTAAGGGGGTTGTTCTGGAAAGCCCTGTAACTGATCGAAGTCACGGTGCTCGGGATCGTGATGTTGCTGAGCTTGCAGTAACGCAAAGCGTCCGAACCGATGGTCGTCAATCCTTCCGGCAGGTTGATGGAGCTGAGCTTCGAGCAGTAATAGAAAGCATCCGAACTGATAGTTGTCACCGTAGCCGGCAGTTCGATAGATTCCAGCGAGCTGCAGCCTGTCAGGAAACTCTGCGGGATAGTCTTCTGCGTCACCGGCAGGTTGATGGATTTCAATTTGGAGCAATAGGCGAAGGCGTACGTACCCAAGGAGTTCACCGAAGGCGGCAGAACAATCGTATCCAGTTCGCTCATACTATAGCAGATATATGCCGGTACGGTCTGTACATTCGGACCGAAGGTGAACGAGGTGATGGTCGAATTCTGGCTGTAGAACGGCGCATCGCTCGAAGTTTGAATGGTGCAGTTAGCCGGCAGCCAGGTCACCGAGGTAAGGGGGTTGTTCTGGAAAGCCCTGTAACTGATCGAGGTCACCGTGCTCGGGATCGTGATGTTGCTGAGCTTGCAGTAACGCAAAGCGTCCGAACCGATGGTCGTCAATCCTTCCGGCAGGTTGATGGAGCTGAGCTTCGAGCAGTAATAGAAAGCATCCGAACTGATAGTTGTCACCGTAGCCGGCAGTTCGATAGATTCCAGCGAACTGCAGCCTGTCAGGAAACTCTGCGGAATAGTCTTCTGCGTCTGCGGCAGGTTGATGGATTTCAATTTGGAGCAATAGGCGAAGGCGTACGTACCCAACGAGTTCACCGAAGGCGGCAGCACGATCGTATCCAGTTCGCTCATACTATAGCAGATATAGGATGGCACGGTCTGTACGTTCGGACCGAAGGTGAACGAAGTGATGGTCGAATTCTGGCTGTAGAACGGCGCATCGCTCGAAGTTTGGATGGTGCAGTTAGCCGGCAGCCAGGTTACCGAAGTGGTGGCATTGCCTTGGAATGCCCTTTTGCCGATGGAGGTCACCGTACTCGGGATCGTGATGGATGTAAGGTTACAATAGCGGAACGCATCCACTCCGATGGTCTGCAAACCCTCCGGCAGATTGATGCTACCCAGCTTCGTACAGTTGTAGAACGCATCGGTGTAGATGGCGGTGATCGTAGCCGGCAGCGTTACCGACTGCAGGTTCGAGCAACCGGAAAAGGCACCGGTTCCGATGATTGTCACCGGATAGGTATAACTGCCGTACGTCACGGATGCAGGGATTGTCACCGACGTCAGGTTCTTATATACGGACTTATCCGAACTCTGGTCGCTTACCACGGTCGCCGTAGTTGTGCCCAGGGAGTAGTACACGTTGTTGATCCTCACGGTTTCGGCTACCATTGCAGCCGTGCACAGCGCTACGGCTATCACTAATGTAAAGATTCGTTTCATATGTTTGTGTATTTACTATTTTCATTTTGCATGCGCTCCATTTGCGTGTGGAAGCGGATGTGGAAGAGTACTGCGGGTATAGCCAGTGCGATGACGAAGGCTATCCACATACCTTTGGCTCCGAGCCCCAGGGGGAAGGTGAGTGCGAGCCCTAACGGCAGCGCGACGCCGATATATGCGAACAGTGCGATACGCATCGGTACGCGCACATCCTGTATGCCGCGTAGCATGGCTGCACCGATGCATTGCAGCCCGTCGGCGTACTGTAATGTGCCGGCAATGATGAGCAGCGTCGAGGCAATGGGGATCACCTCAGGATCTTCGGTGAAGATATACGGTATAATATGCCGGCCGAAGATCATGATGCCCGCGCCGATGGTGTTCATCAGCAGGCAGAGGTGGACGGACGCGTGACTTGCCATACGCACGGCGTGCAGGTCGCCCTTGCCGAGCTGGTGCGATACGCGGATGGTGGTTGCCGAACCGATGCCCAGCGCCAACATAAACGTCAAGTCGGCCATCTGATTGGCTATATGGTGCGCAGCCAGCGCCTCCTTGCTGATCCAACCGATGATCACGAACGATGCCGTGAACAGGAACGCTTCCGCAAACGACTGCAGACCGATAGGCATGCCGATGGTGAAGAGATTATTGACCTCGCGACGCGTGATCATATACCCGCGCATGGAGGTGAGGTATCGCCGCCAGTCGGCCTTGACGAGCATCGCCACCAAGTAACAGACCGGCATCAGGCAGCGGGCAATCAACGATGCCCACCCTGCCCCCTCGGCACCCATTGCCGCAAAGCCGCAATGCCCGAAGATAAGCACCCAGTTCAGCAATATGTTCAGCAGGTTGCAGCCGATGGTGATGACCATGGCTACGGTGGTGTTGCCCAGTCCTTCCAGGAACTGCTTGCTGAACGTAAACAGCATGAACGGCACGATCGAGAGCACGATCAGGATGTAGTACGGCCGGGCACAACGGACCACTTCGGGTTCCTGACCGAAGGCATCCAGACAACCGATGCAGGGTGCCAGCACTGCCAGCGAAAGCACGCTCATCAACGCCGTGAACACCAGACCGTTGGCCAGCAGCGAGGTGATCTGCTCATGCTTGTGGGCAATACGCTCATCGCTTTCAACTTTCGACTTTCGACTTTCGACTATAATCTTTTCCAGCCTCCCGTGCACATGCCCTACCAGCGGCGTGATGCCCATCAGGGCACCCATCGCGAACACCATTACTGTGAAGAACAGCGCGTTCGAGAAACTAACAGCTGCCAGATCGGTCGTGCCGTAGTGCCCCACCATGATTGAGTCGGCAAGCCCCACCAACGCAGCTCCGAACTGCGTCAGCATAACCGGAAACGCCAACTTCAGGTTGCGCTTGTAATACGGGTAATATGCTCGAAACGAATAACTCACTTGCCCGGGTTTAACATTTAATACCCACAAAAATCATGCCAACGGGTATTGCTTATATTGCAAAGCATAATCACTACGGAACAATCAGGGTACTTTCAGGCAACAACCAGGGAACCATTAGGGAACAACTAACTACGCACGCTCACATCTGCGCGAGGAGAGTAACCGGTGGATTTGGTTAGTCAAAAATTGCCCAAAATTAACCCAAAATTCTACACAGATGCAAAATTTTGCGTGAGACAGTTGAGACAGTTGAGACAATTGGGCTGATCGCCCAAGCTTGGTCGATGCCTTATAATGAGCGAGTTAACGATGAAGTGTCTCAATCGTCTCAATTGTCTCATTGTATTTTTTTATATGAATCGTTTTTATTGCGTGATTAAAACAAATGCGTCAGGGTATACAGGATGTCGTTGATGACCATCTTGCGGAAGAGCCAATGAGCGATCAAGCCGCTTGCCAAGAGTTCAATTTCTCTTCTTCGCTTGTTTTTATCTTCATTCATTACTATTAACAAACGTATGTAGAGAAAAAACGAAGATTATTTGCATTTTTTTGCAAAATTATTTGCATAATTCAAATATTTTTTGTAATTTTGCAGTCGATTTCAAAAACGAAATGGCCATTTCGGAAATGGCGATTACAAATATTTTTTCTCTACAATACGTCAAAGAGCGTTTGCCCGTTTGGGCGATAGTAAGCAAGTGAGCGATCAAGCTCCCCTGCCTTGAAAAAATTGAAAACTAAAAAATTGAGGCTCATGGCGAGCCTCAATTCTTTGCCTTAGATGTGTTCTATAATAAAATCTCCATCTCCCGCACCACTTCTCACGCCGTAATCTTTGAGAAGCCATTCGCGAAGTTGCGTAAGACCCGGTTTACTGGATTGTACAAAAACCTTGGTAAGTCCACCCGGCTGTGAAGAAGTTTTCTTCGTTGTAACTTTGTAATTTGCCATACTATTAGATATTTAAAAATTACGCCTACTCTTTTTCTCTATTATTTGGTTTTTCGGCATCCTCCAAATGATTATCGATGATTTCTACTACTATTACTCCTGAAGATTAGTCCAGTTATCTCCATTATCAACCTGCATCAGATAGGTTTCGTAATACTGTTCCACTTCGCCAAGGTCAGAGTCCAGTTCGATAATATCTTCATCCATACTTGGCTTTTCGCCACGTTGATAATACAACTTATCCATAGGGAACACATCATCACCAATCAATTCATCATTGATAACGGTGTCTTCGACTAAATATAGTCTGTCTTTATCGAAAGGTTCATCCAGTTCGAACTCACCTGAATAGAAGCAGCCTTGCAGCGTTTGAATGTGAGCCAAATAGAAACCATCCTCTAAACCTTCGAACTCCCAACCTTCAATTACGTTCTCATCTTCATCGTAGGTGTTATCGTTTAACTCCTTAATATCAGTAGAGTCGTATACCACATTACCATTTTCATCCTTAATAGTAAGTCTATAGCGATCACATCCCCATGTGAGATATTGCCCCTCTACCAAGAAATCATAATCTTTCTCTTCTGCCCATTCGAACCATGCTTCTTCTAAATCTTCTTCAAGCAGATCGTCTTTCTCATCTTCATCCAGTTCGAGCATTTGCACACCCTTTCCGCGAACAGCTAATTCCACTTTATACGTATGTTTCGTCGATTGTTCATGAACTGCATTTGCCTCTTCTTTGGCAGCGGGTTTGGCATTGGGGGTTTGTAGGAGCTTGTCAGCCTCAGCTTTGTGCTCCTCGAGGTATGCTGCCATCTTGGCACCGAAGGTCTGGGTATTCCAGTTGTCGTCATACTCGAAGTTCATCTGCTTGGCGATCGTACGAAGCGCCTCGATAGTGTTTTTGCACTCCTGGAAGATCTCAATCTTACCGGACTCCATCTTGTTGATGGTGATGTCCTTGAACTTGGCCGTCTTGCCGTCACCAAACTGCTTAACGAGTTTGCTGCCAAGCGTCTGGGTGTTCCACTTCTCCTCGACCTCGAAATTATTCTCGGCCGCGATGTCGGTCATTGTCTTGTAGGCGTTACGGAAAACGCGAACTACATCTACGTGACCATTGTCTGCAATTTGGAGAATGTATTCTCCAGCGATAATAGATTTTGCCATAAATAAAGGTATTATTAATTGTTAATAAAAGTCATACAAAATATTAAAAAAGACATACTTCAATCATCCCACAGAACATTAAGGGTTGTTCCCTCGATGATTAGCACTTTTTCTACATCAGAACCTCTAACGATCTCTTCTCCGATTAGGTCACCACATCTAAAATAGTCTATCGCAATACCATTTACTCCAAAAGCGTTGAAGAACCCAAAGCGTAAATCTACATTATAATTTCTAGATTTAAAACTCATTTCTATATCCTCATTGGGTAATGAATTCTTAATTGCGACCCATGTCAATGCATCCTCTTCGCGATCATTTTCATACAAAAATTCTTCAATAATATCCTCTGTATCATAATCATCATCCTCCAATGCTTCTTGCATTATCTCCTTAAATGAAATTTTTTCAACTAACTGCTCCTCCTCATATACTTCAATGCCATCACAAGAGGTTATTATACGTTCACTATGGATTTCATTTTCCAAATAACCATGATCTTGCAACCACCATTCATCCAAGCATTCTTCATCTTCATCCAAGTCCTCAAATCCGTTTTCCAAGCCTTCACGTACCGCATCGTCGTCAGTAAACAAAGAAAAATCAACGGATGTAACTATAGGATTTTTTATAATTATTTTGTAGTTCTTTTCAGCTTTCATTTCTGCGGGAGCATCCTCTGCAGGTTGTTCCTCGGCTTTTGCCTCTTCTTTGGCAGCGGGTTTGGCATTCGGCGTTTGGAGAAGCTTGTCAGCTTCGGCTTTGTGCCCTTCGAGATATGCTGCCATCTTGGCACCAAAGGTCTGGGTGTTCCAGTTGTCGTCATACTCGAAGTTCATCTGCTTGGCGATCGTACGAAGCGCCTCGATGGTGTTCTTGCACTCCTGGAAGATCTCGATCTTGCCGGACTCCATCTTGTTGATGGTGAAGTCTTTGAACTTAGCCGTCTTGCCGTCACCGAACTGCTTAACGAGTTTGCTGCCAAGCGTCTGGGTGTTCCACTTCTCCTCGACTTCGAAATTATTCTCAGCCGCAATGTCGGTCATTGTCTTGTAGGCGTTACGGAAAACGCGAACTACATCCACATGACCATTGTCTGCGATTTGGAGAATGTACTCTCCGACGATAATAGATTTTGCCATAAGGTATTATTTAATGGTTAATAAAAGGGTATGCTTATAGAATTTGATCGTTATCAATTTCGCGACAAATAGAAGCCAATATTTCGCTGACATTGGCTTGGTGAATAGA
>Ga0310696_10003196_pt1 | contig 20708 bp, 17 predicted proteins | sample AusTroGonzalo_MG_4_FD_203885 | JGI IMG/M metagenome (GOLD analysis project Ga0310696, IMG submission 203885) | Bovine rumen microbial communities from tropical cattle in Woodstock, Queensland, Australia - Gonzalo_02 (v2) (version 2) | ecosystem: Host-associated > Mammals > Digestive system >... | reverse complement strand
GCAACGGACGATCCGCCGAATTTGAGGACTCTATACATTTACAACAGTTCGCTAAACTCATGAACCCCGCTGAGACCCTCGGTGAGCAGGGCGGCGGCGACGGCGCCCTTGGCGAAGCCCTCGCGGGAGAAAGCCTCGTGCTTGAACGTGAGGACGTCGCAGCCGGATTCCAGCGTCAGGGTGTGGATGCCGGGCACCTCGCCCTCGCGGATGGAGGTAATCTCCGGCTTCTGGCCGAGGGCGGCCTCCACCACTTCTCCCAGCGTCTTGGCGGTGCCGGAAGGGGCGTCCAACTTATGGACGTGGTGAATCTCTTCGATGGACGGCGTATAGCCCGCGCCCTTCAGCAGGGCCGATGCTTTCGCGGCGGCGGCGAACAGCGCGTTCACCCCGAGGGAGAAGTTCGAGGCATGGATCATGGGCGTTCCGGCGGCCTCGAAGGCCTTTTTGACATCGGCCTTGATGTCATTCCAACCTGTCGTACCCACGACGGCGGCCTTGAAATGCTGCGCGATGAAGGGGTAGTTGGCGCGGAAGGCGTCCGGCGTGGTGAAGTCGATGCACACGCATTCCTTCGCCACCGCAGGGTCCACGGCGCGGATGTCGTTGGTGGCCAGCACCAGCTCCACGCCCCGCTCCTGCAGCGCCTTTTCTACCATGTGGCCCATCTTTCCGTAGCCACTGATGATTACTTTGACCATATCGTCTTATACATCTTTACATATAACTCAACCGCCTTCTCCAGGTCCTTCACGAGGATGTGCTCCTCGGGACGATGGGCGACGCGGATGCTGCCGGGCCCGCAGATGATCTTGTGGCCGAAGCCGCACAGGTGCGGCGCGTCACTGCCGAACGCCACCGGCCCCGATTCGAACCCGGGCAACGTCACATAATGCGCCGGCGTATCCCCTCCGCGGCACGAGATGGCCGGTCGGGGCCGGCCATGACGATCTATGTCGGCGCCCTCTCCGTCATTCCCGGCTTGACCGGGAATCTCTTCCATCCAGGATTTCACCTTCTCATGACTCACGAAAGTAGTCCGGAAATAGAGCCGGCAGGTAAGCTGGGCCGATAAAATATTCTGCGGATTGTCGCTATGAAGAAGGCCCACGTTCCAGGTGGTCTCTCCCAGTTCGGGGTCCACGCCCCAGTCCTGCGCCTTGAGCCGGTTATAGAACTCGTTGAAAAGGTCAACGGCACTCACGCCGTACTGCGGATAGCCCGAATGGAAAGCCTTTCCCGTAAACTTCAAATCATAGGACAGCGTGCCCTTGGAGGCACTGACCATCTTGTTCTCCGTGGGTTCCCCGACAATGAGGAACGGAGCCGTAAACCCGGTCTTGGAAAACGCCTTCGCGCCCCATGACCCGGTTTCCTCACCGGCCAGCAGCAACAACCCGAAGTCCGTAAACCCCTCCTTCTCCAGTTCCTTGCAGGCCGTGTACATGGCAAACACCTGCCCCTTCGCATCGCAGCTTCCCCTTCCTTTCACCACCGAGGGTTTTTCGAAGGACTCTGAGCGCTCATCAGAGCGCTCGGCGGAGGCCGTGTCCGACGAAGGAGGACTTATAGGCCGGGAGCCGCAGGGGGATAATAGGGGGGCGGAGCCCCCCTCAAACGTACATGGAATGTACGGAGGTACAGTATCTAAATGGGAACAGAAGACGACTTTTGGGGTGCCCCAGGAGAGGAGGAGGTTGAGGGTTCCGTCGCCCACTTCCATGGCCTTCTTTTCGGGCGCTTCCAGGGTCTGGAGAAGCCACTCGGCCACTTTCCGCTCCTTCCCGGAAGTGGAATCAAACGAAAGCAGGGTATGGAACAGGTTCCAGTCCATTATTTCAAGAAACCTTTTTCCAGGAGGACCTGGGCAATCTGGACGGCGTTGGTGGCGGCGCCTTTTCGCAGGTTGTCGCTTACGCACCAGAGGTTGAGGCCGTTCTCCACGGAGATATCGCGGCGGATGCGGCCTACGAATACCTCATCCTTGCCCCAGGCATACAGGGGCATGGGATAGACATTGTTCTCCGGGTCGTCCTGCAGGACCACGCCGGGCATATCGGCCATCAGCTTGCGGGCCTCGTCCAGGTCGAAGGGCGTGTTGAACTCCAGGTTCACGCTCTCGGAGTGGCCGCCCTTGACCGGCACGCGCACGGTGGTGGGGCACACGGCGATGCTCTCGTCCCGGAGGATCTTGCGGGTCTCGTTCACCATTTTCATCTCCTCCTTGGTGTAACCGTCCGGGAGGAATGTGTCGATATGGGGGAGGATGTTGAGGTCGATCGGGTGCGGGAACTTGCTGCCGCTGCCGCCGGCACGCTCGGCCTCCAACTGCTCGATACCGCGCTGGCCGGCGCCGGTGACGCTCTGGTAGGTGCTCACCACGATGCGCTTGATGCCATAGGCCTTGTGAAGCGGGGCCAGGGGCAGCACCATCTGGATGGTGGAGCAGTTCGGGTTGGCGATGATGTGGTCCTCGGGGGTGAGGACATCGGCATTGATCTCAGGGACTACCAGCGGCACATTGGGGTGCATGCGCCAGAAGGAGGAGTTGTCCACGACATAGCAGCCCACGGCGGCGAACTTGGGGGCCAGTTCACCGGAGGCGGCGCCGCCCGCGCTGAACAGCGCGACGGTAGGTTTCTTCGCGATGGCCTCGTCGGCACTCATCACGGTCCATTCCTTACCCTGGAAGGTTACCTTTTTTCCATAGGAACGGGCCGATGCCACCGGCAACAGCTCCGTCACGGGGAAATTCCTCTCTTCCAGTACTTCCAGCATTTTGGAGCCTACTAAGCCTGTGGCTCCTACAACAGCTACTTTCATGATATTGTTCGTTTTATTACCTTAATAAGTCTTCCAAGTGGACACTGCCGGCGGTCTTTTCGTCGCGGTACTTCACGATGACTGGGCAGTACAGTTGCACGCCGCTTTCGAGGGGTTTCCCGTCCCGCAGGATGGGCTTGGAGCCGCTCACGACCACGGCGCCGCGCGGGACGACCACGCGTCCGTCGGCGTTGCGGGGGACAAAGCTGCCCTTGGTGGCGTCAAAGATGGCCGTGGAGGCGGTGATGATGACGCCGGAGGCGATGACCGCCCCTTCCTCCACGATGGTTCCCTCGTAGATCCCGCAGTTGCCGCCTACGAAAGCGCCGTCCTCGATGATGGTGGGCAGGGCGCCCGCCGGTTCCAGCACGCCCCCGATCTGGGTGGCGGCCGATATGTGGATGCGCTTGCCGATCTGTGCGCACGAGCCGATGGTCACGTGGCTGTCCACCATGGTGCCTTCGTCCACGAATGCGCCTACGTTGATGTAGGAAGGCGGCATCACGATGGTTCCCTTGGCCAGGTAGGCGCCGCGGCGGATGCTGCTGCCGCCGGGGACGATGCGTACGCCATCGGCCTCGGTGAACTTCCGCACAGGGTAGGTGTCTTTATCCAGGAAAGAGAACTGCCCCAGGGACATGTCCTGAATGGCTCCCAGCTTGAATCCGGCCAGGATGACTTCTTTCACATGGCGGTTCACCTGCCACACGCCGTCCACCTTTTGGGCGACGCGCAGCTCGCCCTTTTCCAGGGCCTCGATGACCTCGTTGAACTCTTGCAGCGTTATTTCCATAATTGATCCAGGGTTTCTTTCATCAGGTCCACGGTGGCGTCGGTCGCAGGGACCAGCGGCAGCCGCAGGGAATTCTCCATGAGACCCAGCAGGGCCATGGCGGCCTTTCCGGGGATGGGGTTGGGCTCGATGAAGAGGTTCTTGAACAGCGGGCGGAGCAGGTGGTTCAGGGCGCCGGCGTTCTCCCAGTCGGCCATCTGTGCGGCGTGCACGAAGGTGGCCATCTCCTGGGGAGCCACGTTGGAGGCTACGGACACCACGCCCGCACCGCCCATCCGCATGACGGAATGGGTCTCGTCGTCGTTGCCGGAGAGCACGCAGAAGCCCTCGGGAGCGCCTTCGATGATGGTCTTGATCTGCTCCAGGTTGCCGGAAGCCTCCTTGACGGCCACGATGTTCTCCACGTCCCGGGCCAAGGCCAGGGTGGTGGCGGCTTCGCAGTTGGCACCGGTGCGGCCCGGGACATTGTACAGGATGATGGGCTTGTCGGTGCTTTCGGCTACGGCCTTGAAGTAGGCGTAGATGCCTCTCTGGGGCGGTTTGTTATAGTAGGGAACCACTACCAGGAAGGCATCGGCCTCCTTGAGCAGTTCCATGTTGGCGCGGGTGCCGGCCAGGCTGTTGGTTCCTACGCCCACCACCACCGGCTTCCCGGCGGCATGAGCCTTTACGGTATTGAACACCAGCAGTTTTTCTTCGTCGGAGAGCGTAGGGGTTTCACCGGTCGTTCCGAGCGGTACCAGGAAGTCGATGCCGGCTTCCACCTGCCGCTTCGTGGTGGCGACGAGCGCGTCCACGTCCACTTTCCCGTCCTTGAACGGAGTGAACATGGCGGTGCCACATCCTTTAAATCCTTTCGTTTCCATATCTATCGTGTTTTGTATGCAATCAATTCGGCGGGGCCGGTAAGGTACACATCGGTAAAGCGGTCTCCGTGGGCCTTGAAGTCCACCTGGAGCCAGTCTCCGCGGCGGCACTGGAGGCGGAAGAGATTCCCGGTCGAGCCGGGAATGACGTCGGTCGAGCCGGGAATGACGCCTGCATGACCGTGCACGTAGGCGGCGATGGCCGATGCCGTGAGACCCGTGCCGCAGGCCAGCGTCTCGCCCTCCACACCCTTCTCGAAGGTGCGCACATGGAGGCCGTCCGCCGCCACTTCCACGAAGTTGGCATTGGTCCCCTCCGGCTGGAAAGCCTTGTCCCAGCGGATCACAGGCCCCTCTTTCTCCACATCCAACCCATCCACATCCGCTACAAATTTAACAAAATGTCTGGTACCTGTATTCAGAAAATACCCACCCATCACAGGTTTCACCCCATTCACATCAATCATCTTGAGCCGGACCGTCCATTTCCGGGCCGGAGTGAGCGAAGCGAACGGAGTTCCCCCGGAGGGAAAGTCCTCCGGAAATGGAAGAATCTGTGCCTCGTGCGGGCCGTCAGGGGCAAGGAAATGCCAGATGCCATCCGTTGATGCGGGTTTCAGACCCAGATGGTCGGCGAAGGCGACGATGCATCGGCCTCCATTACCGCACATCATGCCGCCGCTGCCATCGGGGTTGTAGAACTCCATGGCGAAGTCGTAGCCATCGGCCTGTCCCAGGATCATGAGACCGTCCGTGCGGTACTCCTTGCACAGGGCCGAGATGCGCTCCGTCTGGCGGAACGCGCTCACATCGGCCTTCCTGCCGTCCAGCACCACGAAATCGTTCCCCGCTCCGGAGAACTTGTACAGGGTGGGTGCCGGCGTGACGAGCGAAGCCAGTAGCCTGATGCCGGGCTCCATCTTCTCTTCGGCGATGAAGGAGAAGTTCAGGCGCATGGTGTTGCGGTGGCTGCCGTCCTTGTGGAAGAACGAGCCCGCCACGTAAGCCACACCCTCGGACAGGGCCTTGTCATACAGGGCCACGGTGTCCACCTCCTCGGGAAGGGTGAGCCAGAGGAACAGTCCCCCTTCGGGATACGTCCAGCTGACCCCTTCGGGCATATATTTCTCCAGAAGGGAAACCATCCTGTCCCTTCTTCTTCTGTAAATCTCTATGGAATGCTGCAGATTGCGGTCCAGCGCGCCGGAAGTGAGGAATTCGGCCGCCAGATACTGGTCGAAGACAGGCGGGCACAGGTCCAGACATTGCTTGCACACGTAAATCTGCTCCAGCAGTTCTTCCGGGCCGATGATCCACCCCAGCCGGAACCCCGGTGCGAAAATCTTCGAGAAACTGCCCAGTTGGAGCGTCCGTTCCGGTGCCAGTTCCCGGATGGAAGTCACCTGTTCGCCCTCATAGCGGAGCTCCCTGTAGGGACTGTCCTCCACAATGAGGCAGTCCAGTTCCCGGGCCACCCGCACCAGCTCCTTCCGCTCTTCCAGCGTCATCGTCTTGCCCGACGGATTGTTGAAGTCCGGGATGACGTAGATGAATTTGACGGGAGATTGCCGGTCGGGGCCGGCAATGACGGAACGGTCGGGGCCGGCAATGACGGAACGGTCGGGGCCGGCAATGACGGAATGTATCGGCTGCACATCCGCCCTATATGCCTTAAAGCTTTGTAAGGCGCCCAGATAGACGGGGTCATCGGCCAGGATGATGTCGTCGGGGTTTACGAAGACGCGGGTGCACACGTCAATACCCTGCTGGGAGGACGTTGTGATCTGCACCTGCGAAATCGGCACGCCGTAACGGGCGGCGATGGCCTCCCGCAGCTCCGGAACGCCCTGCGTGGCGCCGTACTGCAGCGCCTTGGTGCCGTATTTTTCCAAAACGGAAGCGGCCAGGGCGGGGATTTCGGCCACGGGGAAGGTGTCGGCGGCGGGGTATCCTCCGGCGAAAGAGCAGATCGCCGAAAGGTCCACCTTCCGGAAAATCTCCCTCACCGGGGAACGGAGAAACGACGGCACATCGGCCGAGAAATATTTGTCGTAGTTCATTTATGCTCTTGTAATGTGGGCACCCAGCGCGTTCAGGCGGCCTTCGATGTCCTCGTAGCCGCGGTCGATCTGCTGGATGTTGTCAATGGTGGACGTGCCGCTGGCGCTCATGGCGGCCAGCAGCATGGCGATACCGGCACGGATATCGGGGGAGACGAGCCGGGCCGGCTTGAGGTTGATCCTGTGGTCGTGGCCGATGACCACCGCGCGGTGCGGGTCGCACAGGATGATTTGCGCGCCCATGTCGATGAGACGGTCCACAAAGAACAGGCGGCTCTCGAACATCTTCTGGTGGATGAGCACGCTGCCCTTGCACTGGGTGGCCACCACCAGCATCACCGACAGGAGGTCGGGCGTGAGGCCGGGCCAGGGGGCGTCCGAAAGCGTCATGATGGACCCGTCCAGGAAGGATTCGATCTCGTAGCTGTCCTGTTCGGGGATGAAGATGTCGTCTCCACGCTGCTCCAGCTTGATGCCCAGGCGGCGGAAGGCGTCGGGGATGATGCCCAGGTCGTACCAGGATACGTCTTTGATGGTGATGGAACTGCGGCAGATGGCCGCCATTCCGATGAACGATCCCACCTCGATCATGTCCGGCAGGATCTTGTGCTGCGTGCCGTGCAGGGCCTCTACGCCATGGATGCGGAGGAGGTTGCTGCCCACCCCGTCGATGAAAGCGCCCATCCGGCCCAGCATCTTGCACAGCTGCTGGATGTAGGGCTCGCAGGCGGCGTTGTAGATGGTGGTGGTGCCTTTGGCCAGTACCGCCGCCATGATGATATTGGCCGTACCGGTGACGGAGGCCTCGTCCAGGAGCATGTATCGGCCCGTCAGGCGGTCCTGGCAGGTCAGGTGGAAGGCGCGGCGGGACTCGTCGTAGGCCATATCGGCCCCCAGCTTGATCATGCCGTCCAGGTGCGTGTCCACCCTGCGGCGGCCGATCTTGTCACCGCCGGGCTTGGCGAACCACGCATGGCCGAAGCGGCTCAGCAGCGGGCCGACGACCATCACCGAGCCGCGCAGCTCGGCGCATTTCTCCACGAACTCCTGCGTCTCGATGTAGGAGGTGTCCACGGCATCGGCCTGGAAGGTGAACTTGCCCTTGCAGTGACGCGTCACCTTGACGCCCATGTTTTCCAGCAGGGCGATGAGGTTCTTTACGTCCAGGATTTCCGGGACGTTGGAGATGGTGACGGGCTCGCCGGTCAGAAGGACGGCGCTGATCACTTCCAGCGCTTCGTTCTTGGCTCCCTGCGGGGTGATGGTGCCGGAGAGCTTGTGCCCTCCTTCGATGATATATTTAGACATGCTCAACTTCCGGATGAAGGGTTATTCCAAATTTCGCCTTGACGGCGTCGATGACTTGCTGCTCCAGGCCGATGATCTCCTGCGGCGAGGCCTCCCCCGTCTCGTTCACGATCACCAGCGGCTGCTTCGGGTACACCTGGGCTCCCCCGTTGCGGGCGCCCTTGAAGCCGCACTGCTCGATGAGCCAGGCCGCCGGGATTTTGATGCCGCCCTCCACTTCGTAGTGCGGAGGATCGCCCTCGATGCTTTCGAAGACCTCCCTCGGCACCACGGGGTTGCAGAAAAAGCTTCCGGCGCTCCCCGTCTCCGCCGGATCCGGCAGCTTCTCCCGCCGGATTCCGATGATGGTGTCTCGGATGACGAGGGGAGTGAGGGTTTTCCCCTCCAGTGCTTTTCGGATGCCGCCGTAGTCCAGGACGGGCCTGGGCTCACGGGACAGGCGGTAGGTGACGGCGGTGATGACGTATCGGCCTTTCCATTCCGTCTTGAAACGGGAGGTACGGTAGCCGTAGGCGCAGGTGGCGGGGTCGATGTGTACGAATCGGCCTTCCTGGCGGTCGTAGGCGCGGATATCGGCCAGGATATCCTTCGCTTCCACGCCGTAGGCGCCGATATTCTGCACGGCCGATGCGCCGCACTCCCCCGGGATCAGCGACAGGTTCTCCGGGCCCCAGAGGCCCTCCTTAGCCGCCCAGGCGCAGAACTCGTCGAACACTACGCCGGCCCCGCAGGTGACAAGGAGATGCCCGGTCGGGGCCGGGCATGACGCATCTTCGTCATTGCCGGCTTGACCGGCAATCCCTACATGCAGGACGGTGCCGGGGAAGTCTTTCGTGAAAAGGAGATTGGAGCCGCCGCCGAGGACCATGACGGGTTCCGGCAGGGAAGCCCAGTCGAGCGTCAACAGCTCTTCTTCGGCCTCTGCCTCTAAATAAAGTGCGCAGGACACTTTCATACCGAATGTGTTCCGCGCACTCAAATCATATGATAAGTGACGGATCACATTTGCTTTATGTTCAGGGCAATCTGGAGTTCGTCCAGCTGTTCCTGGTCAATCTGGGACGGGGAATCGATCATGACGTCGCGGCCCTGGTTGTTCTTGGGGAAGGCAATGTAGTCGCGGATGGTGTCCTGGCCGCCCATGAGGGCGCACACGCGGTCGAAGCCGAAGGCCAGGCCTCCGTGCGGCGGAGCACCGAACTTGAAGGCGTTGATGATGAATCCGAACTTATACTCGGCTTCTTCGGGGCCGATACCCAGCACCTCGAACATGCGCTTCTGCATGTCGGCGTTGTGGATACGGATGGAACCGCCGCCCAGCTCGTTGCCGTTGAGGACGAAGTCGTAGGCGTTGGCGCAAACGCGCTCCAGGTCTTCCTTCTTGTCGGAATAGAACCACTTCTCGTGCTCCGGCTTGGGAGCCGTGAAGGGATGGTGCATGGCGTAGAAACGCTGGGTCTCGTCGTCCCATTCCAACAGGGGGAAGTCCACGATCCACAGCGGGGCGAATACGTCCGGCTTGCGGAAGCCCAGGCGGCCGCCCATCTCCAGGCGCAGGACACCCAGCATGGTCTGGACCTTGCGCTTGGCAGCGCCGCTCATCACCAGGATGAGGTCTCCGGGCTGAGCCTCGGCGGTGGCGGCAATCTTTTGAAGGTCTTCGGCCGTGTAGAATTTGTCGATGGAGCTCTTGAAGGTACCGTCGGTGTTGACCTTGATGTAGATGAGGCCCTTGGCACCCACCTGCGGGCGCTTGACCCACTCGGTGAGCTCGTCAATCTGCTTGCGGGTGTACTCGGAGGCACCGGGGACGCAGATGGCGCCGATGTAAGCGGCCTCGTCCAGCACGCTGAAGCCCTTGCCCTTGGCTGCGTCCGTAATCTCGTGGATCTTCATGCCAAAGCGCACGTCGGGTTTGTCGGAGCCATAGAAGTCCATGGCGTCGTACCAGCTCATGCGGGGAAGCGGGTTGGGGATATCTACATTGAGAACGTTCTTGAACAGGGTGCGCATCATGCCTTCGAAGGTGTTCAGGACATCTTCCTGCTCCACGAAGGACATTTCGCAGTCGATCTGGGTGAATTCCGGCTGGCGGTCGGCGCGGAGGTCCTCGTCACGGAAGCAGCGCACAATCTGGAAGTAGCGGTCGTAGCCGGCTACCATCAGGAGCTGCTTGAAGGTCTGGGGGCTCTGCGGCAGGGCGTAGAACTGGCCGGGATTCATGCGGGAAGGAACCACAAAGTCACGGGCGCCTTCCGGGGTGGACTTGATGAGGTAGGGGGTTTCGATTTCCATGAAGCCCAGGCTGTCCAGGTAGTTGCGGGCTTCGTGGGCTACCTTGTGGCGCAGGGCCAGGGCGCGCTGGAGCGGGCCGCGGCGAAGGTCCAGGTAGCGGTATTTGGCACGGAGGTCTTCACCGCCGTCGCTCTCTTCCTCGATGGTGAAGGGAGGCGTTACGCTCTTGTTGAGGATGGTGATGGCTTCCAGTTTGATTTCGATGTCTCCGGTGGGCATCTTGGCGTTCTTGGCGCTGCGTTCCACCACTTCGCCGGTTGCCTGAATCACGTATTCACGGCCCAGGGAGGTAGCGGTCTCCACCAGGGCGGCGGGGGCATCGGCCTCTACCACCAGCTGGGTGATGCCATAGCGGTCACGCAGGTCGATGAATGTCATGCCGCCCAGTTTGCGGGCCTTCTGCACCCATCCTGCCAGCGTTACCTTCTGGCCTTTGTTTTCAATGCGGAGTTCCCCGCAAGTGTGTGTTCTGTACATATAATAGTATAAGTTACTTTCCAACCTACAAAGATAACGATTTTTCCCATTAATTAGGCCAGTAGATTGGTCAGGGCTACGAAGTCTTCGACGGAAAGCTGTTCGGGGCGCTGGGAAAAGACAGGAAGCGAGAGAACCTCTTCCTTACCACGGGCTACGGCCAGGGGTTTGAGGGGATTTCGCATCATCTTGCGGCGCTGGCCGAAGGCCGTTTTTACCACCGTCTTGAATAATGCTTCATCGCAACCCAGCGACGTACGGCTGTTGCGCGTGAGGCGGATCACGGCGCTCTCCACCTTGGGCGGCGGAGCGAAGCAGCCGGAACCTACCGTGAACAGATATTCGATGTCGTACCAGGCCTGCAGCAGCACGGAAAGGATGCCGTAGGTCTTGGTGCCGGGCTTTTCGGCAATACGTTCGGCCACTTCCTTCTGCACCATGCCCACCACCTCGGGGATGCTGTCCTTGTAGTCCAGCACCTTGAAGAAGATCTGGGAAGATATGTTGTAAGGGAAGTTGCCGATGATGGCGAACTTCTCCGGGAAGATCTTCTCCAGCTTAAGCTGCAGGAAGTCACCTTCCATGAGGCGGCCCTGCATGCCTTGAAAGTGTGTGAGAAGGTAATCCACACTCTCGGAGTCCAGTTCGATGAGCTTGAGATCCACGTCTTCCCGCTCCAGCAGATACTGGGTGAGCACACCCATGCCGGGGCCGACTTCCAATGTCGGCATGGGATGTCCGGTCGGGGCCGGGCATGACGACCCAAGGGCGTCAACGATGGCGCGGGCCACCTTCTGGTCCGTTAAAAAATGCTGGCCCAGGGCCTTTTTAGCACGTACTTCTGTCATATTTGCAAAGGTACGTGTTTTTTCATACCTTTGCAAAGTAACGTTATAACGTCAGTTATGGAAACGATCTTATTCCACGGCTCGGACAAAATCATTGAATTCCCCTCTAAACAGGGAGGGCGTATTCATAATGACTTCGGACAAGGTTTCTACTGTACGCCCGACCTGAACCTGGCCAGGGAATGGACCTGCGCGGAACGCCCCACGGCTTTTGTCAATCACTACAGTTTCGAGCCCAGTCTCGCTCTGAAAGTATGTGATCTTTCCGGCCCGGACTACCACATACTGAATTGGTTGGCCCTCCTTTTGGCAAACAGGGTCTTCCAGGTAGAGACGGGCGCCCCGGCCGCCATCAAAGAATACATCCTTCAGACGTTTCTTCCGGACTTATCGGAATTTGATGTAATAAGAGGATATCGGGCCGATGATTCCTATTTCCAATATGCCAAATTCTTTCTGGACGGCGGGATGAATATCGATCAGTTGAAGTATGCCATGCACCTGGGTAACCTGGGGGAACAGGTATTCCTTCAAAGTCAGAAGGCTTTTGATGCCCTGGTATTCCTGAGTGCGGATCCCGTGGACAAAGCCGTCTTCCTGCCCATGAGGCAGGCAAGGGAGAACAAGGCGAGGGAGAGTTTCCATAAGATGAAAACCGGCCCCCAGTTGCTGGATGGCATTTTCGCCTTGGATCTATATAGAAACCAAATGAAAAACGACGATGAACGCTTACGATAAAGACATCATGCTCGCGGCAAGGGATAATTTTGCCGTCATGATTGACTATGCCGTTACCTGGTGCGGCAAGGACTTGCGGTCTTTCTACAACCGCTTTCTTGGAAGCCTCATCGACAAGGCTTTCGGAACAGGCCATCCCAAGTTTACGCTGGGGATGAGCGGCATCGAACTGGCCGGCCGGGTATATGAGAATACCGGCGGGGAACTCCCGTTGGACGGGAACTATCGATTCCCCTATCAGGATTCCAGCCATTATTGGACAGGATGGGCGCTGGCGCAATACCAGTGGTACAAAGGTGTCAGTTTCGCGTCCATTGACCGCAACGGACTGCCGATCGAAAAGATTCACGAACTGTTCCACCCCCTTCACGAGGCCGATATCACAAAGGTCTTCGCCGTGTTTGATACCTATTATCGGCCCAAGGCTGTCTGCCTGAAGGAATTCCGCAAAAGAAGGGGGCTTACGCAGGAAGAACTCGCGCGGCGCAGCGGGGTTTCTCTCCGCATGGTCCGTGCATACGAGCAGGGCCAGCAGGACCTCTCCCGGGCCGAATCATCCACCTTGCTGCGCCTCTCTCAAGCCTTGAACTGTCCGCCGGAACGCCTGATCGAAGGGTTGGATTAACCCGGCTTAGAACTGGAAATAGATGAAGCTCTGGAGGTCGGAGGTGATGAACTGGAAGATGAAGACGATGATGACCACGACCACCAGCGCCATCCAGAACAGCGGCAGGCGGGCGAAGCTGAGCCGATAGCGCCGTTTGAAGCGCTCCGGCAGCCAGTGGATGATCATTCCCACTACAAACAGAAGCAGGACCGTCCAGTGGGCGGCCGCCATTTCCGGAACCAGGTTCAGGTCCCAGTGACCGCCGATCTGGTTCACCATGTTCTTGGCCGTATTCCAGGCCTGTTCGTTGGCCAGGGCGGGATCCAGGTTGGAGCCGCTGCGGAAGAACAGACGCGTGAAAGTGATGAACACGAAGGTCTGGAAGATGTCCCAGGAACGGTCTATCCAGCCAGATGCCCGGTCGGGGCCGGGCATGACGCCCGTCATTGCCGGCTTGACGCCCGTCGTTGCCGACTTGACGCCCGTCATTGCCGGCTTGACCGGCAATCTCCCGGCAATAGCCTTTACCACCGTTCCCACAAGGATAATGAGCGTCCACACAAAGAACATGTTCCAGACGGGGTAGTGCAGGGTGAACGAAAGCGTGCCGCAGAGGGCCGTCACAAGGCCGATGATCAGCAGCTTGGCGCCCATCGAACGCTTGGTCCAGATCTTATAGATGACCATGCCGATGCCGTTGAGGCCGCCCCAGATCATGAAGTTCCAGCTGGCACCGTGCCACAGGCCGCCCAGCAGCATGGTGTTCATGGAGTTGATGTTGGTGGTGATGAGCTTGCGGTCATCCGGTTTCCGCCAGGCCCAGAGGCCGATTCCCGCCGCCAGTATCGCCACGCCGAAGGCCACCCACCAGCTGCCGCTGAGGAAGCTGCCGAACACGGCCACCGCCGCGATGATGATGAAGGTGCCGGCCGATGCATTGCGGTTTCCGCCCAGCGGGATGTACAGGTAGTCGCGCAGCCATCGGCTCAAAGTCATGTGCCAGCGGCGCCAGAACTGCTGCGTGTTCACTGCCTTGTAGGGCGAATTGAAGTTCTGCGGCAGATAGAAGCCGAAGAGCATGGCCACGCCCGTGGCGATGTCGGTGTATCCGGAGAAATCGGCATAAACCTGCAGGGAATAGCAGAAGAGGGCGCTCAGGTTCTCGAAGCCGCTGTACAGCAGCGGGTTCTCGAAGACGCGGTCGGCGAAGTTCACGGCCAGGTAATCGGCCAGGATGAGCTTCTTCAGAAGACCGTTCATGATCCAGAAGATGGCGATGCCGAACCACCGGCGGGAAAGGTTGTAGGGCTTGTGCAGCTGCTCCACGAACTCCACGGCGCGCACGATGGGACCGGCCACCAGCTGAGGGAAGAATGACAGGTAGAATCCGAAGTCCAGGAAGTTGCCCACCGGCTCGATCTTCTCCCGCTTCACGTCCACCATGTAGCTTACGGCCTGGAAGGTGAAGAAGGAAATGCCCACCGGCAGGATGATGGCGTCCACCCGGAAGATGGAGGCCCCGGTGAGGCTGTTGAGCAGCTCGCCCAGGACGTCGTGCACTTCGATCTCGAGACCGAAGAGGTTGTTCACGAAGTCCGTGAGGAAATAGGCGTATTTGAAGTAGGCCAGGATGCCCAGGTCCACGATGACACTGAAGATGGTGAGCGCGCTCCGCGCCCGTTCGCTCTTCAGTTTCCGTAACCCTTTTGCTGCGAAGAAGTTATAGACGATGACGAATACCAGCAGGGCCAGGAAAACGCCGCTTGTCTTGTAATAGAAGAACAGCGACATGGCGAAGAGGTAGCCGTTTCTCAGGAGCGGTTTGCTGTGGAACAGCGAGAACACCGCGAACACCAGGGCGAAGAACGCCCAGAAGTAGAACTGGGTGAACAGCAGCGGGTGGGCCTGATCGAAGGAGAACAGGTTCACCAGAAAATCCCGTATGACATCCCACATGCTCATTTCTTCTTGCTATAGCTGTCCAGGATGGCGTCGAACATCAGGTCGGCCACCAGTTTGTAGCCGGCGGGGGTCATGTGGATCTTGTCGGGCTGGGCCAGGCCGGCTTCCTGCCAGCGGGCGATGGAGCCGTATCCGCCCATCACCTTGTACCAGTCCCAGAACACGCCGGCGCACTCCTTGGCCAGTTCGCGGAAGGCTCTTTCGGCCTCTTCCGTATGGCTGTTGACGTCCCGGCGGCGCCAGCTATCGTTGATGCCGCTGAACAGGATGGCGCAGTAGGGGTTCACCCGGCGGACACTCCGGATGAGTTCCCGGTAGTGCTCCTTGAAGCGGGCGGCGTCGAAATCGGCCCCCTGGATATCGTTGATGCCGATCGAGAAGATCACCAGGTCCGGCATCACGCGGCGAAGGTCCTGTTCCCACAGCTCGCAGCGGAGCCATGCGGTGGTGGAGGCGCCGTTCACACCGGCCTCCATGAGGGAGAAGCCCTGGTTGGGGTTGTCCAGGTACAGGCCGCGGAGGGTATAGTACCCTTTCCCCGCAAAGGCGAGCTGTACCCAGTCGGTATAGTAAGGGATGACGAAATGGCCGTCCACTCCTCTCAGTGTGTCTTTTTTGTTCAGCAGCAGGACCGGCTCCAGCGTGCCCTCGCCCAGCACGTCCACCTGGTTGAAGGTGTAGCGCTGCTGCATGAGGTGCGCTTCGCGGGGCAGCAGGTCGATGACCACCTTGGCCGATGTATCCCGCGCCGTCAGGGCCATCCCGGTGAGGCCCAGGGTAACGTCCCGCGGCCGCATGCAGGTGGCGCTTTCCCACTCTCCGGCGAAGGAGCTGGAGTAGCTGGCCGGCGTATTGGTGCCGGCTGCCGAGAAGGGGAACACCAGGCCGCGTCCGCCGTCGGCCCCGTAGCGCAGGCTCAGGAAGTCGCGGCGCAGACGGTCGCTCCAGGTGCCGCCCTGTACGTGAGAACCGCCCACGTGCAGCACGCGGACATCGGTTCCGCCCGTGTGGATGAGCGTATCCAGCTTGCGCAGGAAGATATCATAGGACGGAGAGGCCCCGGCGGGCATCTCCAGGACGTTCAGGTCGGACCTTACGAACGGGTAATGGGGAACGCGGAGCGCACTGGCGGGAAGGACCGTCAGCAGGATCAGGAGGCTGGTCAGAAGCCGCTTCATGGACGCATGGCCTCCTCCACCTTTCTTCTGGGATAAGTCTTTCGGAGCTGATAGAAGTTGTAGCAGGTGAGCAGGGACTGGCTCAGGGTCTCACCCACCTTGCGGGCGCCGTCGGAGGTGAAGTGGATGTAGTCGGGGCCGGCGTACGGGGGCTGGTGCTTCACCCACTGGCGCATGGAGTTCTCGCCGCCCATCATGCGGAACAGATCCCAGTAGGCGGCGTCGTTCTGAAGGGCCGTGGACTTGAGGGAATCCACCAGCGTGGGCAGGTTGGGCCAGGTGACGATGCGTCCGTTCACGCTCTTGCCCATGTCGGACGGGCCGATGAACAGGATCTTGGCCTGGGGAGCCACCTCGTGGAAATACTGGATTTCCCGGGCGATCTGCTCCTGGTATTGTTCGATGACCTGTGTATTGCGGGCGACGGGCATGTAGTTGCCGCCGAACTGCAGGATGATCAGACGGGTGTCCGTGAGGGCGAAGCTGTCCTCCATCAGGGGTTTCGAGATGCGGTGGAAGATGGTGCCGGAGCAGCCGCGCAGCGGGACGTTGTCCACGGCGACGCCGGCGTCTCCATCGGCCCCGACGGCATAGATCTCGGCGCTGCCGCTGATGCGGAGGGTCGCTTTCTGCACGGGACGGGAGAAGGTCCAGGTGTAGAGGGTGGTGCCGCCTTCGCCTACGGTCTTCACGGCTTTGGGCTTGAGGGTGTCGGAGACGGCCTTGATCTCGAAGCCCTGGCTGGTACGGCCACAGAGCACACTCACGGTGGAGAAGGCCTTCACGCCTTCGCGGGCGTTCTTGTTCTTGGTGCCCCGGAGGGTGACGGTGCCGCCGCCGGTGAGCTGGACCACCTGGGCCAGCATGCCGTAGCGGTTGTGGCCGGCCCGCACCGTTGTGGAGTCGCCGTACATGGTATATTGGACGAAGGCGCCGCTGGCGCTCTTATAGATACTGGCCGAAGGGACGTTGCTCACAGCCGGGAAGAAACCGGTGCCCTGGCCGCCGAACTGGCCCTGCAGGGCCTCGCGGAGGTCCTGGGAGATGCGGTCCAGCTCGATCTGGGAGTCGCCGTAGTGCACGACGCGCACCGTCCTGCCATCGGCCCTGGCCTTTTCCATCTCGCGGAATACGCCGTCGAAGTAGCGGTAGTCGTTGTCCGGGAGGTAGATGCGGTCCGGGTTCTCGTAGAAGAAGCGGCGGTAGAACTGCAGGGTGTCCTTCTTCATCTGGAAGCGGCTGGCTACGCCGGTCAGGACGGAGTCCACGTCCACCTGGCGTTCGTTGGCATCGCTCAGGGCGCGCTCGTAGGAGGCGAAACGAAGGGTCATCGGCCCTACCGGGACGCCCTCGGCCGGCACTGCCAGCCACAGCATCCCCATCAGCGCGAATACACCCAAAAAGAATATAAGTACCTGCCGTGCTTTCATAAGAAATGCAAAGATACTGAAAAAAAACCTCCCCGCAAAAGGGAGGTTCTTAAGCTTTAGTGCAGCATAACCGTGAGGCCCGCCATCACAATCGAAACCATACTCATCAGCTTGATGAGGATGTTCAGGGAAGGACCGGAGGTGTCCTTGAAGGGGTCGCCCACGGTGTCGCCCACGACTGTGGCGTGGTGGGAGGCGGAATTCTTGCCGCCGAAGTGGCCCTCTTCCACGAACTTCTTGGCGTTATCCCAGGCGCCGCCGGAGTTGGCCAGGAAGATCGCCAGCACGAAACCGGCACCCAGGCCGCCGGCCAGCAGGCCGATGACACCCGCAGGACCCAGGACGATACCCACCAGCATCGGGACGATGATCGCCAGCAGCGACGGGAAGATCATCTCGTGCTGGGCGGCCTTGGTGGAGATGCGCACGCAGGAGGTGTAGTCCGGGCGCTGCTTGCCTTCGAGGATGCCCGCAATCTCGCGGAACTGGCGGCGGACTTCCACCACCATCTTCTCGGCGGCGCGGCCCACGGCGTTCATCGTGAGACCGCAGAACAGGAAGGCCATCATGGCGCCGATGAAGACGCCCACCAGCACCATCGGGTTCATGAGGGTGATGTCGTAGTAATCCACGATATCCATGATGGTGGCCGATACCGTATCCACCGTGCGGTCGCCGATGGAGAGCACGTGCTGCCCGATATGGCCCAGGCCGATCTTGATTTCTTCAATGTAGGAAGCCAACAGGGCCAGGGCGGTGAGGGCGGCACTGCCGATGGCAAAGCCCTTGCCGGTAGCGGCGGTGGTGTTGCCCAGGGAATCCAGGACGTCGGTCTTCTCGCGGACGGAAGGATCCAGTTCGGACATCTGCGCGTTGCCGCCGGCGTTGTCGGCGATAGGGCCGTAGGCGTCGGTCGCAAGGGTGATGCCCAGGGTGGAAAGCATACCCACGGCGGCGATGGAAATGCCGTACAGGCCATGGCTCAAGGTATCCACGCTGAAGCAGAAGCCTGTGGCGAAACCGTAGGCCAGCAGGATGGCCACGCAGATGGTGACCACCGGAACGGCCGTGGAGATCATGCCCAGGCCCACGCCGTTGATGATGACGGTGGCGGGACCGGTCTGGGAGCTCTCGGCCAGTTTCTGCGTCGGCTTATAGGAATGGGAGGTGTAATATTCGGTAACCTTGCCGATGATGACGCCGGCCAGCAGGCCGCTCACCACGCTCAGGGCCAGCATCCACCAGTTGGGGAAGCCCAGCAGCCGGAAGACGCCGAAGGAGAAGACGGCGATGAGGATGGCCGCCAGGTTGGTGCCGCGGCTCAGCGAGCCCAGCAGGTCCTTGAGTGTCGCGCCTTCCTTCGTGCGCACCACATAGATGCCCAGGATGGAAAGCACCACGCCGATGGCGGCGATGGTCATCGGGGCCAGGATGGCGCGCAGCTGCACCGCTGTGCCATCGGCAAAGAAGGCCGATGCACCCAGCGCCATGGTGGCGAGGATGGAGCCGCAGTAGCTCTCGTACAGGTCGGCGCCCATGCCGGCTACGTCGCCCACATTGTCGCCCACGTTATCGGCGATGGTGGCGGGGTTGCGGGGGTCGTCCTCCGGGATGTCCTGCTCTACCTTGCCCACGATATCGGCGCCTACGTCGGCCGCCTTGGTATAGATGCCGCCGCCCACACGGGCGAAGAGCGCCTGCGTGGAAGCACCCATGCCGAAGGTGAGCATGGTGGTGGTGATTACGACCAGCGTCTGTGCCTCGGAGGCCTCATGCACGAAGGCGTTCAGCACCAGCCACCAGATGGCGATGTCCAGCAGGCCCAGGCCCACCACGGTGAGGCCCATCACGGCGCCGCTGCGGAAAGCGATCTTAAGGCCGGAGTTGAGGCTGCGCATGGTGGCGTTGGCCGTACGGGCACTGGCATAGGTGGCCGTTTTCATGCCCACGAAGCCGGCCAGGCCGCTGAAGAAACCGCCGGTGAGGAAGGCGAACGGAACCCAGGGATTCTGCACGCCGAATCCGTAAGCCAGCACGCAGAACAGCACGGCCAGCACGGCAAAGACAATGATGACGACCCTGTACTGCTGCTTGAGGTAGGCCATGGCACCTTCGCGCACGTACTGGGCGATTTCTTTCATGGTAACGGTTCCTTCGCTCTCTTTCATCATCTGACGGAAGAATATCCAGGCGAAAAGGAGCGCCAGCACCGCTGCTGACGGAACTAAGTAGAATAAGTAGGTCATAGTTTTTGTGAAGTGTGATTAGTGTCGGATGTGGTTATTAATTCATTTCTTCGATGTTGAAGCCCTCCAGGGTGTCCATCAGGTTTTTAATGGTATTGAGATAATCTCTCTGGCGGAGGCGGAGGGATAGGTGGATTTTGCCGCCGGAGATGGTGTAGGATTCTACGGTAACGCGCTGCTTCTTGAGTTTGTCGGGAAGGGCGGGAAGGTCGTAGGGCTTGTCCGGGACCAGGGTGATGTCCACCACCTTCTCGTTGTAGTGCAGGTTGACGAAATGCATCATCTCCAGGCAGGAAACGGTGAGGAGGGTGGCGGCGATGGCCACGGGGTACATGCCGTCACCGCAGGCCAGGCCGATGGCAGCCGCTACCCACAGGCCGGCGGCCGTGGTGATGCCGCGGACGACGTTCCGCTGGAAGATGATGACACCGGCGCCGATGAAGCCGATGCCGGAGACCACCTGCGCGGCGACGCGGGCGGCGTCGTGCTGCTTGCCCTCAAAGGCGAATTCGGAGATAATCATGAACAGGGCGCTGCCCAGTGCAACGATGAAGTGCGTGCGCACACCGGCTTCCTTGGCGCGGAATTCCCGCTCCAGACCAATGAGGCCGCCCAAGAGTCCGGCGGCGACCAGCCGGAAAATCAATACCCAGTCGATGTTCATGTCAATGCAAATATAAACAAAAATCGTTTAGAATAACCCCGGAGTGATATGTAACCACTTCAATACTGTTTCTCCGAAGACGAGAATCAGTACCCAGGAGAAGGTCATCATGGTGATGCCATATTTGAATGCGTCCGTCATGCTGTACTGGTTGGTGGTGTACAGCAGGGCCGCGGGTTTGCTGTTGAAGGGGAGCACGTAGCAGTGCTCGATGAGCATGGACACCGGCAGGGCCAGGCTCATGGGCGGGAAGCCGAAACGCTTCTCCACACCCAGCGCGATGGGGACGAACACCATCGTGCGGATGGTTTTGGACTGGAAGACCAGGCCGGAATACATCATCAGGAACGTCAGAATCACGTACAGCACCCAGAACGGGGTGTCGGCGGTGATGCCCAGGGAGTCGAAGGCGG
>Ga0310696_10003195_pt1 | contig 20709 bp, 17 predicted proteins | sample AusTroGonzalo_MG_4_FD_203885 | JGI IMG/M metagenome (GOLD analysis project Ga0310696, IMG submission 203885) | Bovine rumen microbial communities from tropical cattle in Woodstock, Queensland, Australia - Gonzalo_02 (v2) (version 2) | ecosystem: Host-associated > Mammals > Digestive system >... | reverse complement strand
GAAAGTCACCGCCAAAGGAAAAGACTCGGCAATCATCAAGTTCAAGGATGTTCCAGAAGTGCCGACTGCCGTATGTATGAAAGTCTATGGCCCTTACGACCGCCTGTACCAGAATTACATCGACCTCTTCGCCTGGATGGAGAAAGAAGGCTGGAAAGTGGCCGATGCCCCTAGAGCCGTCTACGTGGATGGTGTCTGGAATCAGGAAGACCCCGAGAAGTGGCTGACCATCATCCAGGTGCCGGCGGAGAAGGCATAAATTTGGGGGATTACCCCCCCAGTCAATCGAAGATATTAGGCATGAAAAAAGACCGCCATTATAAGCGGTCTTTTTTCGTGCCTCGGGCGGGAGCTAGAAGACTTGTGGCTATTGTGTATTCTTGGTTGCTATTGAAGGTTTTGTCTATCAAGTGGTTGAATTATTCCCTCGGTGTGTTCAAATAATGAGCGGAAAATGCGACCAAATATATATTATGGGAAGATGTAAAACAAACTTGACAAATTGGAAAATTGTTTTTACTTTTGCGGTGGTGAAACGAATAATTAACATCATTGCCTTATGAAAACACATAATTATCTTCTGCCTTACACCTACAAGAGAGTTGGGATGTGGATGTTCTTTCCTTTTGCTGCCATCTGCATTTGTCTCCTCTTCGATGTGAAGATTCCAAGTATCCAAATCCCCTGGATTGCCATAGGAGATGAGTTTTTCTATCAAGGAACGGCAGACCTTCTGACTGAAGTCGGTATGATGGGGTTGCTGGTCTCACTTTGTTTCATCGCCCTGTCCCGTGAGAAAGATGAGGATGAAATGACCGCTCATATCCGGATGCAGTCTTTTGTCTGGAGCCTGTGGCTCACATCGGCCATCCTGGCCTTTGGTATTCTTTTCATAATGGGTCTTAATTTCTTGAGCTTTGCTATTGCGGCAATCTATCTTTACTACCTCATTTACATCCTTAAGTTCAATTTCACAATGAGGGCGATCAGGAGGACCGGCAAATGAAGAATACTGTAAAAGTAGAGCGGGCGATTAAAGATATTACCCAGCAGGAACTGGCAACTGCCGTTGGCGTGAGCCGGCAGACTATCAATTCTATCGAGGCCGGAGGTTATGTTCCCTCTGCCGTCCTTGCTTTTAAAATTGCCAAGTTTTTTGGCAAACCAGCAGAGTCTATCTTTGAACTTGAGGAAGAAGATTGATAAAACCCACCTCTTGGCCAGGGAATGCCAGCACTCCGGGAAGACGAAAACCCCGGAAATCCCGTCCTGGCGGCGTGCCTCCCGGTGCAGTGCGCAGGGAGAATGAGATGCCCGGTCGGAGCCGGGCATGACGTTAGGGTCCAAACAAACAAAAAGCCCAACCTGTTATGGTTGGGCTTTTTGTGCCTCGGGCGGGAACACTAACTTTTAGCTATAAATAATTAACAATCAGCGGTTTATTTCGTTACGCTTTTGTTTTAGGGTAACATTTGGGAAACATTTCCGTCAGTCTGTGGCTTTCTATGGCTTTATTTGGCTGAATAGAGTTGTAATCACGGCTTTACAAGTGCAGCAAACACTACCCATTTCTGGAATAGTAGTAGAGACAACCCTTTGTTATTGTTTTTCCGGATATGTCAGATGAAATCTGGCAGTGAAGCTGTCCCGTTTCTTTGCGTTTATGAAGAAGGTTACCCTTAATGTATATTCATAAGGATTCTCTTCTGACCAGAAAACAGGGAGACCCAGTTGTACAGTATTAGATGTCCCTGGTGCGTCGCTCATCGTTTTCAATTCCAGTTCTCCGAAAGGATTTAATACTTCATATACAAGCGTAACACCATTGCTTGGAGCCTTGTCTTGATGGAATCGTCCGTCATATCTGCTCCAATAGACCCAATCGCCAGTTTTAACCGAGTCTGTGAGATCTGCGTGGAAGGTAAGATTGATACAATCTCCATAGTACTGCCCTTGAACAACGTTCACTGAACTTTTATCTATTCGAATCCCGGACTTAGAATTGCACCCGGCCAGTGTCAGGATCCAAAAAAGAACCAGGAGGAGATATGAGCGTTTCTTTCCCACGTTCAAAGATAAGTATTATTCGCGAAAAAGGCACTAACTTTTGTTTCCCTAAAAAAGGGTAACATTTGGGAAACATTTCGTGATTTTGACCACAAAGACAGCCTAAAACGAAAGTATAACTAATTGAATCTCAATTAGTTATACTTTGTCGGTGCCTCGGGCGGGAATCGAACCCGCACGGCCGTTTCGGGCCAAGGGATTTTCGTACCACTATGGCTTTCGCCACCAGTCTCTGTTTGTGGTCTGGACTATTCCTTCACCGTGGGGCCGGACCCTTTAGGTGTGCCGTGTCTAGTCTCTGCACCTTCCTCTTTTCAGAGGCTTGGCTCAAGATTGCCTTCGGCATTATCCGGTAAGGTTTCCTTGAATTTACGGCATTCTACATCTCTCTTTTCAGAGAGTGCACTCAATTGTGCTCTTCCTCTATAATTATTTGTAAGTGCGTGGCAGTTCGGACATAGAAGCTTAAGATTCTCAAGTCTGTTGTCTGTATTGTTACCATTAATATGGTGAATTTCGAGGGGAATTGGCTTTCCTCTCCATTCTACCAAATGGCATTCCTCGCAGTGATTAATCCCAGTTGCTTTTTTGTAACGTTCTCTAAGTCTCCATGAACAACGATAATCTGAATGTTCAATAAAGATATCATCGTCCGTGAACCCCTGTTTGGGTTTAAAACCTAGTCCAACGTTCCAACCTTGCCCCGTGAAGTGAGAAGTATCCAACCCATACTCTTTGATAAAATGGTGAATTGTTTTGTAGTTGCCGCCGATGGGACGTAAATGCAACTGCCTGAGTACTCCGGCAATTGATTTATTCTCGGCTACAGCTACAATGACGTCTTCTTTGCTATATTGGCTCTTCATGGTAGAGGCAAAGATAAGATTAACTTTCGTCTCTTACAAATAATTATTTCAAAGAACTAGTCTAAGTCCCTCGTGTCTACCATTCCACCACCAAGGCAAAATGTGTGGGAACGCAAAGGTACGCATTTTTTCTGAAAAGTTCGCTAACACCCTAAATAATTAGCTATCAACTAATTGCAAAATTCTCTTTAGGTCAATCAGCCTAAAGAAAAATAACCAACGCATTGAAAACCAATAAATTACGGCCGAACGAGAGGGCGCAGCACCGCCCAAAACAAATGCTTTAAATTCTCGCTAGCACCTTAAACCATTATCAATCAAACAGTTGCAAAATTCTCTTTAGGCCAATCAGCCTAAAGAGAAATTACCAACGCATTGAAAACCAATAAATTACGGCCGAACGAGAGGGCGCAGCACCGCCCAAAACAAATGCTTTAAATTCTCGCTAGCACATTAAACCATTATCAATCAACTAATTGCAAAATTCTCTTTAGGCCAATCAGCCTAAAGAAAAATAACCAACACATTGATAATCAACAGATTAGAGCAAAGCGACAACCGCCACCCCGACACTCTAAAAATATTTCTTCTCGTTCCTGTACAGGGCCAAAAAGATGAAGATCAGGATGGAGAAGGCCCAGAGGGAGGAGCCACCGTAGCTCAAGAGCGGCAGGGGGATGCCGATGACGGGCATCAGGCCGACGGTCATACCCACGTTGATGAACAGGTGCATGAAGATGCAGGCAGCCACGCAGTAGCCGTAGGTGCGGGTGAAGTGGCCGCGACATCGCTCGGCGTCCATGAGCAGGCGTATGATCAGGAACACATAGAGCAGGATCACAACCAGGCATCCTGCGAAGCCCCATTCTTCGCCGACGGTGCAGAAGATGAAGTCGGTGCTCTGTTCGGGCACAAAGCCGAAGGTGGTTTGCGTGCCCTGCAGGAAACCCTTGCCCAGGAGACCGCCGCTGCCGATGGCAATCTTACTCTGGTTCACGTTGTAGCCGGCGCCGGCCAGGTCTTCCTTCATGCCCAGGAGAACCTCGATACGCGAGCGCTGGTGGTCTTGCAGCACGTTGTCAAAGATGTAGTCGGTAGAGAACACCAGCAGTACGCCCAGCAGGAAAGCTCCCAGGGAAACCGCCAGGAAGTGGTCCTTCTGCCGATAGGCCCACCAGGCCAGCATCGGGAACACCACGGCCGCACCACCCAGCATAATGTAAATAGGCTTGATCTTGAGCAGGAAACTCCAGAAATACTCCCCGGTTTCGCCTGCCTGCGGTACCCAGATTCGGTTGTTCAGGAATTCCATGCGTGCCGAGATAAGACCCGACAGCCAGTTTTGCAGGGCGGGCAGCAGGGCAATAATGAGCACGGCAGCGCCACAGATGATCAAGCGTTTCCAGAACTGGCTGGGCTGCATATAGGCATTGCACGCCACCAGGGCGCCGATCATAATCAGAATGGCCCAGAACGGCCCCATGGTAAGCGTAGTGATAAACAGCACGATGACCAGCCCAATCAGGCCCAGCCACCAGCCAGAAAGACCCTCCCGGTACAGGACAAAGATGAAGCCCACATACACCAGGGCGCTTCCGGTTTCGCTTTCGGCCACGATGATGAGCATCGGCAGGCCGATGATGGCGCAGGCGATGAGGAAGTCCTTGATCCGCGTCATCTTGAAGCCCTGCTGGCTAAGCCACCAGGATAATAGCAACGAAGTCGATATCTTGGAAATTTCGGCCGGCTGGAAGCGGATGGGCCCCAGGTCAAACCACGAGTGCGACCCTTTCACGTCGGATGAAACAAAGATCACCAGGACCAGTAGCCCCAAAACAAAGACGTAAAGCGGGATACAGATACCCTCCCACAGCCGCGCAGGCAGCAGGAAAAGGATAGTCCCAGCCAGCCCCAAAGCGGTGAGGATCCAGATAAACTGCTTTCCTGCCCGGCTGGAGAAGTCAAACAAAGACTCTGACTCGCCCGTATGGGTAGCGGCAAAGATATTTACCCAGCCGATGAGCACCAGCAGGAGATAGACCCCGATCAGGGCCCAGTCGATGGACTGTCTTTTATGCGTCTGCGGCTCAATCATGTTTTACACGGGCCATTATGTCGGCTTCCTTCATCCGTTTCTCCAAATCCTTTCGGGACGTATCTCCCTTCAGGTATTTCTCTACCATCAGCGAGGCGATCGGTGCGGCGTAAGTGGCACCGAAACCGCCGTTTTCCACATAGGCGGCAATGGCAATCTTGGGATTATCCTTGGGCGCGAAGCAAATGAACACGGAGTTATCTGCACCGCGGGGATTCTGGGCCGTACCGGTTTTTCCGCAGATGTCCAGGGAATCCACGTGGGCAATGCGGGCGGTTCCACCCATACCCGGGGCGGCATTCACCGCCAGCCACATGCCCTTGATCACTTTCGGGAACTGCAGGGTGTCCACCAGCGTGTACTGCGGCTCGTAGAAGCGGTCCTCGATTTCCACGCCCTCGGATTCCTTGATGATGTGCGGAATAAAGTAGTGCCCGCGGTTGGCGATGGTGGCGCAGAGGTTGGCCAGGTGCATGGGCGTGGCCAGGATTTCTCCCTGGCCGATGGAAAGGGAAATGACCGTGGTGGAATTCCACCGGCCCCTTCCGTAGGACTTGTTGTACGTCTTCGAGGAGGGGATGCTGCCGCTGAGTTCGGCCGGGAAGTCGCTTTCCAGTTTTCGGCCGAAGCCGAAGCTCATCACCATCTCCCGCCAGTGGTCCAGACCGTCGGCCACGTTGTCGAACTTCTTCTGGTCCAGGATATTCTTGAGCACGTAGCAATAATAAGCGTTGCAGCTCATCATGATGCTCTCGTCCATGCTCAGCGGGCTCTTGTGCACGTGGCAGCCCAGTTTGTGTCCGGCGCCGAAGTGATACCCCTGATGGCAGGGATAGCTCATCTCCGGCCGCAGCACGCCTTCCTCCAGGCCGATGAGCCCGTTCACCAGCTTGAACACCGAGCCCGGCGGGTAGGAAGCCTGCACCGCACGGTTGTACATGGGCTTATACGGGTTCTGGGCAATTTCGTTCCAGTACTTGCCGATATCGGCCAGCATATTGACGTCGATACCGGGGGCCGATACCAGGGCCAGGATTTCTCCGGTGGAAGGTTCGATGGCCACCACGGACCCCACCTTGTTCTGCATGAGCTCCTGCCCATACTGCTGCAGCGTGGCGTCGATGGTGGTAACGATGTCGTGCCCGGGAATGGCTTCCTTGTCCTCGGCGCCGTCCTTGTAGGACTGCTCGATCTGGTTGCGGGAGTTGCGCAGATAAATGTGATAGCCTTTCTCTCCCCGCAGGACGTTTTCCCGCGCGGCCTCGATGCCCGTCATGCCCGCATAGTCGCCGCTGCGGTACTGGCCGGGATGCTTGTCAATATAGGCCTGGTTCACCTCTGACACATACCCCAGCAGGTTCCCGCCGGCGTTCACGGGGTAATCGCGAATACTGCGCACCTGCCCGCGGAAGCCCGGGAAGCGGTATTTCACTTCGTCGAAGCGCATGTAAGTCTCGGCCGGCACGGTGCGGAGCATGGTCACAGCCTGAAAGCCGATGGAAGAGCGCCGCCGCCGGTACTCCTGCAGTTTGCTGCGGATGAATTCCACGTCCACGTCCAGCACCGTGGCCAGGGCCAGGGTGTCGAACGCCTGCACCTCCCGCGGGCTTACCAGGATGTCGTAGGCCACCTTGTTACCCACCAGGATTTGTCCGTTTCGGTCGTAGATGACGCCACGGGTGGGGTAGATGGTTTCGTAGATGGTAGAGTTGCGGTCGGCGTCCTCCTTGTACCGGTTGTCCAGAATCTGGAGGGAAAAAATTTTGCCCAGGAGTACCAGAGCGGCAACTCCCAGGCCGATAATCAGGCGGATATGACGCCCGTCGCGGGTCATCGGCGGGGATCCGGGGCCAGCAGCCCCAGGGTGAGCAGGGAGACCAGGATGCCGCCCGCCAGCGACACGGCGAAGCGGATGGCATTGAAGGAGAAGGGACGCACACCGGCGCTATCGACCCAAATGTACACCAGCAGGAACAGGATCTGGCCCAGGGTGAGGGCCAGGACCACTTTGCCGAAGCCGTTACGCTGGACGCTGAAGTCCTCTGACCGGGCAAAAAGCTCTGTTCCGAAGACCAGCCGGATAATGGCATTGCGGAAGAAGGCCACCGGTACCAGGGCCAGGGCATTGATGCCCAGCATACCCTCGGACAGCAGGTCTACCGCGAGTCCCGTGGCAAAGGCGATGAACATGGTGCCTACCGTCCCGATGCGGATGGAAATGCACAGCACCAGGATGGGCAGGATGGTGAGCATCAGGTAAGGGCTGATGCGCAGGTAGTTGGTCAGGAGCAGCTGCACAATGACCAGCAGGATGTAGTTTAACCAGAATACATTCCGTCTCATTGAACAAACTGTTGAATTTCGTCGAACGAATTGTTATGGACCACCGTTACATACCGGATGGCGCTGAAGTCCTGGAACAGCCGGACCTCGATTTCGTTGGTGGCACCGTTGATCACACGCGAGCCGCCGGCAATCCCCAGCGGGATATCGGGCGGGAACAGCAGCGAATGGCCGCTGGTATACACGGTGTCTCCCGGCTGATACTTGTACTGCAGCGGGATTTCCTTGATGACTGCCCCGTTGGAGGATACGCCGTCCCACACCAGCAGGCCGCTGCCTCCTTCCAGGCCCAGCCGGGCGCTGATGGAGATGTCGTTGTTCTGGAAGGAGAAGGCAAAGGCATGGTGCGCGCTTACGGCGTCCACGATGCCCACCACGCCGTTGTGAGTAACGACGCCCGATTTCTCCTGCACGCCGTCTTCGTATCCCTTGTTCAGGATGAAGTAGTTGTGCTGGCCGTTGCGGCTAATCTTCACTACCTCGGCCGACAGGGCGGAGAAGCCGGGCCGATCGGGCAGGGAAGTGGTATCTACGTGGGCCGCCCGCAGCTGTTCGCGGGAACGGAGGAGTTCCTGCGTGAGGGCATAATTTTCCTGCGCCAGTTTTTCGTTGGCGGTGCGAAGGGTAAAGTAGTAGCGGATGTTGTTGGTCCCGCCCCACACTTTGGCCATGAATGCGTGCGCGCCCTTGGCTGCCCAGGTGCGCTGCAGGGGCGCATTGGCCTGTATCAGGTGAAACGCGGCCATTTCCAGGATAATGAAAACGACCACGTTGGACAGGGTGTGAAGCCAGGACGTGCGCTTACGCATACCTTAGCGCATGAGGAAGGAGTAGTTCTCCGTATTCTTGAGGGCGATGCAGGTACCGCGGGCCACGGCGCGAAGCGGGTCTTCGGCCACGTGGAACGGGATGTTCATCTTCTCGGACAGGCGCTGGTCCAGACCGCGCAGCAGGGAACCGCCGCCGCTCAGGAAAATACCGTTCTCCACAATGTCGGAGTACAGTTCCGGGGGCGTCTGTTCCAGAACCTGCTGGATGGCGGTTTCCAGACGGGCGATGGATTTGTCCAGGGAATGGGCGATTTCCTGGTAGGGGATGAGGGCCTCTACCGGGTGGCCGGTCATGAGGTTGGGACCGCGGACCAGGAACGGTTCGGGTTCTACCTCCAGCTGAGGCAGGACGGCACCCACGCCGATCTTGATCTTTTCGGCCGTGGTTTCACCCACCTTGATCACGTGCTGCTGACGCAGGTAGTTCTGGATATCGGCGGTGAAGACGTCACCGGCGATACGGATGGACTCCTGCTGGACGATACCGCCCAGGGAAATGACGGCGATCTCGGTGGTACCACCTCCGATATCGACCACCATGTTGCCCTTGGGGGCTTCCACATCCAGGCCGATACCCAAAGCTGCGGCCATGGGTTCGTAGATGAGGTAGACGTCGCGTCCGCCGGCGTGCTCAGAGGAGTCGCGCACGGCGCGGATCTCAACTTCGGTGGAACCGGAAGGAATGCCAACCACCAGTTTGAGGTTGGAGGCGAAAAGACTGCGGTGGCGGGAGTTCACCTGCTTGATGAAACCGCGGATCATCATCTCGGCCGCATTGAAGTCGGCGATAACGCCGTCCCGCAGCGGGCGGATGGTCTTGATGCCCGGATTGGTTTTTTCGTGCATCATTTTAGCCTTCTGGCCCAGGGCGATGCATTTCCCCGTCTGGTTGTCGATAGCTACGATGGAGGGCTCGTCCAAGACAATCTGATCATTCTGGAAAATGATGGTGTTGGCGGTGCCCAGGTCCATAGCCAATTCTTGGTTTAGGAATCTGAAAGCCATATATGGTGTCTCTAAAATCTTATTTAACCTCCAAATTTACGAAAAATATCTTACATTTGCGTAAAGAATCTGTACGATGGAGAAAAATTATTACCTCATTGTCACCGCCGGAGGAACAGGCACCCGAATGGGCGCCTCCGTTCCCAAGCAGTTTTTGGAAATGGGGGGCAAACCCATCCTGCGCATCACCCTGGAAAAATTCATGGAGGCTGTGCCGGGAGTACACATTCTTACCGTGCTGCCGGAAACCCATATCGCCGCCTGGCGGGAGTATTGCCAGAAGACCAGTTTCGCCTGTCCGCAGCGCCTGGTCAAGGGTGGATTCACCCGTTTCCACTCCGTGAAGAACGCCCTGGAATACGTCCCCGAAGACGCCATCGTAGCCGTGCACGACGGTGTGCGTCCGCTCATTTCCGTCGCCAAGATCCGGGAACTCTTCACCGCAGCGCAGTCGGCCCCGGCCGTGATTCCCGTCCTGCCCGTCACCGACACCCTCAAGGTGTTGCAGAAGCGCCCGGACGGCACCCTGTGCAGCACCGGTGAACCCATCGACCGCAGCCGCATCTGGGGCGCCCAAACCCCGCAGATTTTCCGCGGCGGAGACCTCAAGGCCGCTTACGCCCAGGGCTACGACACCCTCTTCACCGACGACGCCTCCGTCGCCGAAAAGCACGGAGTACCCCTGACGTTCATTCTTGGCGAACGTTTCAATATTAAGATAACGACCCCCGAAGATTTAGTATTAGCTCAAGCTATCATGGGTTTGCGATAGCCGCCCTGCAGGGCGGCCGGCCGGAGGCCGCGGGGGTTTTTAAGGGGGCAGAGCCCCCTAAGAAAAGAAGGCGCGTGGGGAGGTGGCGTACGCCTAGTCCCTGCCGGTATAAGAGGTCGATTTAAAATCCTTCACCCACACCTGGCGCTCGATGGGCTCGTCCAGGGAAATCATGGTGTCTGTGGACTGGATGTAGGGGAGTTTCTGAACCGTGTTAAGCAGTACTTCCATCAGGTGGTCGTTGTCCAGGCAATACAGTTTGGCCAGAATGGCGTACTTGCCCGTGACGAAATGACATTCCACAATCTCGGGAATCTTCTTCAGGTTGGCGATGACCTCCGGGTACTTGGTACTCTCGGAAAGGGTGATGCTAACGAAGGCGCACACATTCAATCCCAGGGCCTGGGGCTTTACCTGCAAGCGGGAGCCGGTAATGACACCGTTGGCCTCCAGACGTTTGTAACGCTGGTGAATGGCGGCACCGGAAACGCCGCATTCACGGGCGATTTCCAAAAACGGCATACGGGCATTCTTGACAAGGTAGGACAGAATTTTCTGGTCCACAGGATCGATGTGGTAACTGGACATACTACTTACATTTTAAAACTAACCGCCACAAAGATACAAAAATATTTTATTTTCTACGTTTGCCCGTTAATTTTTTCGTAGGCTCAGAATCGGCTATAATTGCCTGACAGTCAGCTTCTGTAAGTGTGGATGCGTCTTTGCCGCGCGGAATTTTAAAATTGGAAGTACCTTGCTTGATATAAGGGCCATAACGGCCGTTCACTACTTTTATGTCACCGAACTCGGCGATGATGTCGTTGGCCGGTTTTTCCGCTGTGGATTCGCGAATTAGCTTTTCGCATTCCTCCAGAGAAACGGTGAGAGGGTCGGCCGAACGGGGAAGTTTCACATTTTTACTTCCGTATTTTAAGTAGGGGCCGAATTTACCCCGGGTTGCCACCACGTCGATGCCGTCCAGCTGGCCTACGGTGCGGGGCAGCTCCAGCAGCTTGAGGGCCTCCTCCAGGGTAAGAGTTTCAATGAGTTGTCCCTTTCCCAGCGAAGCGCTCTGCCGTTTTTCGCCTTCTCCCTTCTGGACATACGGTCCGAATTTTCCGAAGGAAGCTATCACTTTTTCACCGTCCGGCGCCGTGCCGATCTCGCGCGTCACCTTGGTGTAGTTGCGGTCCTGCATCACCTCTTCCACGTGTTTGTGGAAGGGCTTGTAGAAGGCGTCGATGGTGTCGGGCCAGGCTTTCTTGCCTTCGGCCACCTCATCGAAATCGGCCTCCACGTTGGCGGTGAAGTCATAGTCCAGGATGTCGGTGAAATTGCCCACCAGGAAGTCGGTGACCATGATGCCGATGTCCTGCGGCAGCAGCTTGCCTTTCTCGGCACCCACGACCTCGTTCTTCTGGGAGGTCTTGATGGCGCCGCCCTTGAGCGACAGGTTGGTCACGCGGAAGCTCTGACCTTCCTTGTCTCCCTTGACTGCGTAGCCGCGGCCGCGGGTAAGGGTATCCACCGTGGCGGCATAGGTAGAAGGCCGGCCGATGCCCAGCTCTTCCAGCTTCTTCACCAGGGTGGCCTCGGAGTAACGTGCCGGCGCGGCGGTGAATTTGCAAAGGGCGTTCACGCCGTTCTCCAGCAGGATGTCCCCTTCGTGCAGCTCCGGCAGCATCACCTCTTCTTCGTCGGCGGGATCTTCGTCTTCGCGGCCCTCCAGGTACACTTTCATGAAACCGTCGAAGAGCAGCTGGGCCGACTGGATGCCGTATTGCTCGCTGCGCTTGTCGGAAGCCACTTTGAGGCTGGTGTTCAGGACGCGGCTTTCGGCCATCTGGCAGGCGATGGTGCGCTTCCAGATGAGCTCGTACAGCTTCTTCTCCTGCGGCGTGCCGTCGATGCTTACATTTTCAATATAGGTAGGGCGGATAGCCTCGTGGGCCTCCTGCGCCCCCTTGGAGCGGGTATGGTACTGGCGGAAGTGATGGTATTCGGGGCCGAAGTTGTCCAGGATGAACTTCTTGGCCGTACCCAGGGCCAGCGAAGACAGGTTGGTGGAGTCCGTTCTCATGTAGGTGATGAGACCGCGCTCGTACAGCGTCTGGGCCACACGCATGGTGGTAGACACCGGGAAGTGCAGTTTACGGGCGGCTTCCTGCTGCAGGGTAGAAGTGGTGAAGGGAGCCGCCGGCACGCGGACGCCTTCCTTCTTTTCGATGGAGGCGATGCGGTAGGTGGCGCCGATGCTGTCTTCCAGGAACTTGCGGGCTTCTTCCTCCGAGGCGAAGCGGGTGTCCAGCAGCGCCTTGACGCTGGCCGATGAACCTTCGGCCTTGAAGGTGGCCTCTATGCGGTAGTAAGCCTCCGGCTTGAAGTTCATGATCTCCTTTTCGCGGTCCACGATCAGGCGCAGGGCCACGCTTTGCACGCGGCCGGCGCTAAGCTTCGGCTGGATCTTGCGCCAGAGGATGGGGGAGAGTTCGAAACCTACCAGGCGGTCCAGCACGCGGCGGGCCTGCTGGGCATCGACCAGGTTCATGTCAATGTCGCGGGGAGCCTCGATGGCGTCCAGGATGGCCTGTTTGGTGATTTCGTGGAAAACGATGCGGCGGGTTTTCTCCCGCGGCAGGTCCAGCGTCTCGCGAAGGTGCCAGGAAATGGCCTCTCCCTCGCGGTCCTCATCGGAGGCCAGCCACACGGTCTGGGCCTCGGAAGCCAGCTTCTTCAGTTCGGCCACCACCTTCTTCTTTTCGGCCGGAATCACATACTCCGGCTTGAAGCCGTTGGCCACGTCCACGCTAAGCTTGTGCTCTTCCAAGTCCCGGATATGGCCGATGGAGGCCTTTACCAGGTAATCTTTTCCTAAATACTGCTGGATGGTTTTTACCTTGCCGGGAGACTCGACAATCACCAGATTTTTTCCACTCATACCTTCAAAATTTCTGCAAAGTAAGGGAGTTTTCGGGGATAAATCCAAATTTTCTGCTTAATTTTGTGGGTTGAATTTTGGCAAGACCTAAGGTCTTGTGCAAGCCTCAAATTTTAGCACATGACAGAAGCCGTCAAGAAAAAAATCGTCAAGTGGTTCTGGATCCTGCTTGTTGCGCCGGTAGTGCTGCTGGTCACCCTCCTCATCCTGGTCTGGGCCCTGGCCGATATCCCTTCCATCGAACAGCTGGAGAACCCCGATACCAAGCTGGCCACCCAGGTCATTGCCGAAGAAGGCGAAATCCTTACCACTTATCATATAGAGAACCGTACCTTCGTCAGCTACGAAGAACTGGCTCCCTCGCTGGTGCAGGCCGCCGTGGCCACGGAAGACAAACGCTTCTACCAGCATTCCGGGGTAGACCTGGAATCTCTGGGCCGCGTGCTCTTCAAAACCCTGCTGTCCCGCGATTCCTCGCAGGGCGGCGGTTCCACCATCACCCAGCAGCTGGCCAAGACCCTGTATCCCCGCGGGGAGCATGTGGGCAAAGTCAAGATGGTCTGGATCAAACTCAAGGAATGGATTACCGCCGTCAAGCTGGAGCGTAACTATACCAAGGAAGAGATTGTGGACATGTACCTCAATGCCATCTTCTTCGGCTCCAACTCCTACGGCATCTCCTCGGCCGCCAACCAGTTCTTCGGCAAAAAGCCCTCCGAACTCCTTACCGAGGAAAGCGCCGTGCTGGTGGGTATGGTGAACAAGCCCACCCGCTACAACCCCGCCATCAATCCGGAGAATGCCCTCAAGCGCCGCAACCTGGTGCTGGACCGCATGTGCGGCATGAAGTACATCAGCCGGGAGGAATGCGATTCGCTCCAGGCCCTGCCCATCGTCCTTACCACCCGCAAGGGAGACCGCACCACGGGTGTTGGTCCCTATTTCCGCGATATGCTGCGCCGCATCATGAGCGCCCAGAAGCCCAAGCGCAGCTCCTATTACTTCCAGGAAGACTATGTGGTGGATTCCCTCCTCTGGGCCGATGACCCCGTATACGGCTGGCTCAACAAGAACAGCAAGAGCGACGGCACGCCCTATGACTTGGACCGGGACGGTCTTCGCATCTATACCACCATCAACCTCAAGATGCAGAAGTACGCCGAGGAAGCCATTGTAGAGCACCTGAGCAAGGACCTGCAGCCCGCCTTCCGGAACGAACTCAAGTACCGCCGCAATCCGCCCTTCATGGCCGATACCGACAAGGCGGTTATCGAGAAGAATATGCAGCAGGCCCGCCGCTGGAGCGACCGCTACCGCCTGATGAAGGCCGCCGGCTGCTCCGAGAAAGAGATCGAGGACTCCTTCAAGGAGCCCGTCAGGATGCGCGTGTTCACCTGGGAAGCCCCCGGTTACCGGGATACCGTCCTCACGCCCAACGATTCCATCCTGTACTACAAGTCCTTCTTCCGTGCCGCCTTTATGGCCATCGAGCCCGGCACCGGACACATCAAGGCCTATGTAGGCGGCCCCGATTACCGTTACTTCAAATACGATAATGTACGGCAGGGCAAGCGTCAGGTTGGCTCCACCATCAAGCCTTTCCTGTACACCCAGGCCATGGAAAGCGGCATGACGCCCTGCGACCCTGTGCTCAACTCTCCGGTGGTCATCGCCGTGCCCACCGAAGAGGAAACCTGGTCGCCCCAGGATACCCACGCCGACGGCACCATGGTAGACCTTACCTGGGGCCTGGCCCACAGCTCCAACTCCGTATCGGCCCACCTGATGAAACAACTGGGCGCCCCGTCCATGGTTTCCATGATGCGCAAGATGGGCATCGGTGGCTTCATAGACCCTGTGGTGTCCCTCTGTGTGGGATCGGCCGACCTTTCGGTCTACGATATGGTTACCGCCTATAACACCTATCCTTCGGGAGGTATCTATACCACGCCCATCTTCGTCACCCGCATCGAGGATAGCGACGGCAACGTGCTGGGTCAGTTCAGCGACCGCAAGCGGGAGGCCGTCTCCCGCCGCGCCACGGGAGAGATGATCTCCATGATGCAGGCGGTGGTAGACAGCGGCACCGGTGTGCGCCTGCGTCTCAAGTATGGCCTCAAGGGAGAGATCGCCGGCAAAACCGGCACCACCAACGACAACTCCGACGGCTGGTTCATCGGCTATACGCCCAACATCACCGCCGGCGTGTGGGTGGGTGCCGAGGACCGCTATGTGCACTTCGCCAATACCAACCTGGGCCAGGGTGCCAATATGGCCCTGCCCATCTGGGGCATCTGGATGAAGAAGGTTCTGGCCGACGGTACGCTGGGCATCTCCGAATCTGATGTCTTCCCGGAGTCCCTCAAGGGTTCCTGGTGCACGCCTATGAACGAGGAAACCGCCCCTGAAAAAACCGATTTGGAAAATTATTACTTCGAATAGAATGTCTAAGTATCAATCCATAGCCGTCATTTACGGCAGCGATTCGTCGGAATGGGAAGTCTCTTGCCGCAGCGGTGAGTTCACCGCCTCGCGCATCGACGAATTCCGCTACGACGTCTATGAAATCTTCGCCCGCTTCGGAGACTGGAAGCTGGTGGCCATGCGCAAGGCCAATTCCATGCGCCAGGCTTTCCCCGAAGGCGCCCAGCCCGTGGTGGACAAGTCCGATTTCTCTGTGATGGTGCTGGGAGAGAAGATCAAGTTTGACTTCGCCTACATCATGCAGCATGGTGCTCCCGGAGAAACCGGCCTGCTCCAGGGTTATCTGGAAATGCTCAAAATCCCGCATTCCACCTGCAGCGCCTTCGTCACCACCATCGCCTTCGATAAGTATTCCTGCAAGAGTTATCTGCGGGGAGTGGATTTTGTGAAGCTGGCCCCCGATGCCTTCATCCGCCAGGGAGACAACCTGGAGGAGTTCTGCACCAAGACGGTCCGGCAGCTGGGCCTGCCCCTGTTCGTCAAGCCCACCGGCGCCGGTTCCAGTTTCGGCATCTCCAAGGTAGAGAAGGCCGAGGACCTGCCCGAGGCCGTGCGTTATGCCTTCACCGAGGGTAACACCGTCCTGGTAGAGTCGGCCATCACCTGCGAGCACGAACTCACCTGCGCCGCCTATTTCGATGGCCAGGAGGTCCGCACGCTGCCCGTCATCGAGATTATCTCCACCACCGGCTGGTTCGACTACGATGCCAAGTACAACGGCTTCAGCCGGGAGGTTTGCCCGGCCGAGATTCCGGTTGTCCTGTCCGAGAAAATCCAGGAAATCACCCGCAAGATTTACCGTACGCTGGGCTGCAAGGGCCTGGTGCGTATGGACTACATTTCGGCCCCCGACGGCATCTACTTCCTGGAAGTGAACATTATCCCCGGTATGACCAACGCCTCGCTGGTGCCCAAGATGGTGCGCGCAGCCGGCATCAGCATCACCGACTTCCTTACCACCATCATCGAAAACTCCTAACAAATGCTGCTGGCCCAGTTCATCAGGCAGGGTACTTCGGCCTTGGAGCCGTTGTATCCCGAAGCCGAAGCGCGCAGCATTGTGCTTATGCTTTGCGAAGCCCTCATCGGCACGCAAAGCTATACGCACATCGTAGAGCCGCAGTACACGATCGATCCCAAGGCCGGGGAACCGCTTTCACAGGCCCTGGAGCGCCTGAAAGCCGGCGAACCCATCCAGTATGTCATCGGCCGGGCGCAGTTTTGCGGCCGCAACTTCCGGGTTACCCCCGACGTCCTCATTCCCCGGCCGGAGACCGAGCTGCTGGTACAGGAGGCCGTGAGGCTGGCCGATATGACCCGCCGCCAGCGCATTCCCTTCGGCAAAAGCGCCAGTCCGGTGCGGGTGCTGGACCTTTGCACGGGTTCGGGCTGTATCGCCTGGTCGGTGGCCCTGGCCGTTCCCGGCGCGCAGGTGACGGGCGTGGACATCTCTGAAAATGCCCTGGAAGTAGCCCGCAGCCAGGATTTCTCGCAGGAACTGAAGGCCAAGGGTGCCGTGGCTCCTACTTTCGTCCAGGCCGATGTCCTGGATACCGAACAGGACTTCGATCAGGGCCCCTTCGACCTTATCCTGTCCAATCCTCCCTATATCATGGAGAAGGAGAAAGCGCAAATGCGCCGCAATGTCCTGGACTACGAACCCGGCCTGGCCCTCTTTGTCCCAGACGAAGACCCGCTCCTTTTCTATCGCGCCGTGGCCCGCTGGTCACAGCGCTTCCTGGCCCCCGAAGGAAAGGGGCTTTCCGAGATTAACGAGACCCTGGGAAAGGAGACGGCGGAGGTCTTTCGTCATTTTGGCTTCCCGCAAAGCGAAACAGAAAGCGATTTTTTCGACAAAAACCGCTTCGTGTTTTACACTCGATAGGCCCTACACAAGCGTGTAAGGCCTTTTTTGTCGATTATCCGTTTCATTTTTGATGAAACGGATAAGTATGCTGTACTTTGCAGAAAAAAGGAACTATGAAGTACAGACAAACTTTGGCCACCCTCGCCGTGACCCTTATCTCCACCCTTTTCTGCGGCTGCGAACGCTTGGAATTACACCCCCATGCCGACACCACTCCGCCTCCCTTCGTCTCGCTTGAAGAAGTGGCTCACCTGCTGGCCTCGGTGCCGCTGGAGGCCGGCCATCTGGACGAGGTCCACGCCGCGGCCACGTCGTCGGCCGGGAACGGCTACGACGAAGAATACCGCATGCAGGACCTCTTTGCCGCCCCCGGCACGGGCGTAGGATCGGCCCCCACCAAGGCCGATGTCTACGAGCACCCGCTGCGGGATGCCCTGCGGGAGGCTTTCCTGGCGACCAAGGCCAGTGGCGGGGACCCCTCCTGGCTGGATTCCCTGGCCCTGTCCGACGTCCAGATCTACTGGCCTTATTCCGAGCGCTGGGACGGCACCACGCCTCCGGTCATTACCTATGATCCCGGGGACGGTGCCACTCAGAACGAGGGTTTCGCCGTCCTGTCCGACGGCACCATCAAGAAGGTTATGGTAGATGAAAGTATGACCGAAGAGCGCCCCGTATGGGTAATCAACCGCAATTCCGACGCCGAGTACAAGAGCCTGGAACTGCGCCGCCGCGAGGATCCTACCTGGGGAGAAGGCGGCGGGGAAATCCTGGTGAAGTCGGAACTGGAAGAGATGCGAACCCTGGTGCTGCGCTCGTTCAAGGTAAACCGGCAGTTTGACTCCTGGTTCGCTGGAGCGGCGGAATTCTTTATCAAAATGGGAGCCGTGGAAAACTTTGTCGCAAGTACCGAGGCCGAACTGAGGTTGTACGATCCCTCCATTACCGACTTCATGATAGTAGTACGCCGCAACCAGGTAGGACAGGCCGTTCCGTTCAATGCCGTCCTGGTCTCGGAATGGACCCCGCAGTTCACTTCCGGGGCCCTGATGATCGTGGAGGACGACGGCGGCACCCGCACTACATGGAAATGCAATGCCGTGGTCAAGTACGAATCCAAGAACTATGGGTTTGAGTTGGAACTCCCGCTCTATTCCCGCGACGACATCGTCTGGCGCGGCCACCTTAACCGCAACTTCTTCGAACGCAATAGCGGTTATCCCGTGGACCTGGGCGACGCCGAGGTCGTGTTCGAACTCATATAAGAGGGGATTTAACTCACCGTCATTTCACAGACGGCGCAGTCAAAAGTCAGTTGGAGCCGCTCTTTCCCGTTCCGGAGGAAGAGCGGTTCTGCTTTTTTCACCTTTCCCTGTTTGGGGCACAGGCCCAATTCGTTGCGGATGCAGTATTTGGTGCGCATATATTCCACCCCGGGCCGATGACTGAGTTCGTAGGCCTCTTCCAGGGATTTTGCGCCACGGCCGGCGTAGATTTGCCGGTCTTCAGAGTTGGCGATATTGGCCTTGTAAGTAAGTTCCGACGGGGCGGTGACGGACGGGTTCACGGTGCCTTTCCTGAGCGGTCGGGCCAGGATGGGAATCTGGTCCAGTTGTTCGGCAATCTGACGCCGGATGCCGTTGAGGAAGGAGGCGGCCATAAAGGGGACGGAGCCTTCTACCTGGACGGAGGCCACGGAGAAGGCGTAATGGCCGCTACGTTTGGACAGTTGGTTGTCCAGGGTTTGCAGCATCTTCTCCGGTTCCCGGGCGACGTCTTCCGGAGATTCTGTCTGTAGTTTAACCGTGTGGCCGTCTTCGGCGGTGGCCCAGACACACAGCAGGTCGGTCTTGAGGGAAACATTCAGGCGTACGTCGATTTCCCTCACGGGTTTGGCGGCATCCAGCTGGCGTTCGAACGCGGCGCTGATGTTGCGGTACAGCTTGGTGCCTTCGCGCAGCCCCTCCACCTTTTTGCAGTGGATGGTGAAACCTTCGCAGACATCGGCCCGGAAGCCGCCGCCTTCGAAGGTAAAGCCGTCGCCGTTGGCCAGCTTGATTTCGGCCGATACCGGTTCCAGCACAAAGCCGTCGCGGGTAAGGCGCTGCACCTTGCCCACGTATTCTCCGCCGCCTTCGGCCGCCCAGGGTCCGCGCCGACCGTCCAGGAATAATTCCGTGTAGCCGCGGTTGAAGGTCTTCTCCAAATCCGGGACGAAACCGCCCCTGGAGTGACCGTAGGAAGCCCGGCAGTATTGGTCCGGGTAGCGGGCCACCAGGGCGTCCAGGGCCTCGGAATAGGCCTTGACCACGTTGCGTACATAGGATTCTCCCTTGAGCCGGCCTTCGATCTTGAAGGAGGAAACGCCCGCCTTGGCCAGGTCTTCCAGCCGGTGCAGCAGCCTGTAATCTTTCAGGGAAAGCAGGGGCTTGTTGCGCAGGAGAACCTTTCCGGAGGCATCTTCCAGGTCATAGAGACTGCGGCAGGCCTGGGCGCATTCGCCCCGGTTGGCGCTTCGGCCTGTGAGATGTTCCGACAAATAGCATTGCCCGCTGTAGCATACGCAGAGGGCACCGTGCACAAAGAATTCGATTTCGGCCTCTACGGCGGAACTGATGCTCTGGATCTGTTCCAGGGAAAGTTCCCGCTCCAGGACCAGCCGGCCGTATCCCAGGCTCTCCACAAAGCGGGCCTTTTCCGGCGTGCGGATGGCGCATTGGGTAGAGGCGTGCATGGGCAGGGAAGTGCTCATGCCCAGCACCGCCGGGTCCTGCACGATGAGGGCGTCTACCCCCGCCTGCTCCAGCCCGGCTACCAGGGTGCGGGCTTCGGCCAGTTCATTTTCGTAGAGGATGGTATTGACCGTTGCGAAGATGCGGGCACCGAACCGGTGCGCATATTCGCACAGCTTGGCAATGTCCTCGACGCTGTTCCCCGCCGCCTGTCTGGCCCCGAAGGCCGGACCGGCAATATATACGGCATCGGCTCCGCAGTCGATGGCTGCGAAGCCGATGTCTATGGTTCTGGCGGGAGCCAGCAGTTCGAGCGTTTTCACGCTTTTACAGGGTCTTCAGCTGAGCTTCGGCCTGGGCGGCGTACTTGGTGCCGGCCAGTTTCTTGTAATACTCCTTGGCGGTAGCCTTGTCTCCAGCCTTCTGGGCGGTGGCGGCAATGGTGAAGATGATGTCGGCGGCGTCCTTGGCGTTGGGCTCGATCTCCAGGTACTTCTTGTAGGCCTCGATAGCCTTGGCGCTCTTGCCGCTCTTGGTGTAGGCGCTGGCAATGAGCTTGTAGGCATTGGCGCTCTCGACATAGCTGTTGGACTTCTCCAGAGCCTCGATGGCCTCGGCGTTCTTACCGGCCTTTACCAGACCCATACCCATCTTCAGGTAAGTGGTGGAAAGGAGTTTGGCAGCCTGGGTCTCTCCCCGTTCGTTGG
>Ga0310696_10003194_pt1 | contig 20716 bp, 18 predicted proteins | sample AusTroGonzalo_MG_4_FD_203885 | JGI IMG/M metagenome (GOLD analysis project Ga0310696, IMG submission 203885) | Bovine rumen microbial communities from tropical cattle in Woodstock, Queensland, Australia - Gonzalo_02 (v2) (version 2) | ecosystem: Host-associated > Mammals > Digestive system >... | reverse complement strand
CGCTGCGCCCACGCCGTGCTGCCCATCGCGGGCAAGCGCGACAGCGGCTGGAGCTACAGCTGGATCCCCGTCGCCGGCCCGATGGTCGGCGCCGTCCTCGCCGCCCTCCTCTTCCTCCTGGTGTTTTAGGGAAACGAAGTGGACGTACCTCAACAAAAATAGCTGGCGACGAGCCAGCTATTTTGCGTTGAGGTATCCGGATTCGAACCAGAACAGACAGAACCAAAATCTGTAGTGCTACCATTACACCATACCTCAATTCCGGGGTGCAAAGATAGTAAATTATCTTTTGCTTTTGAAATAATCGGAGACCAGGGCGCCGCACTCGTCGGCCAGCAGGCCGGAGGCGACTTCCGTGCGCGGATGGAGGAGGGAAGGGGTGAAGCGGGAGTAGCCGCGGCGCGGGTCGGGCGCGGCCCAGACGAGCCGCCCGAGCTGCGCCCAGCAGAGCGCCGCGGCGCACATCGGACAGGGCTCCACGGTCACGTAGAGGGTGCATTCGTCCAGGTATTTCCCCGCCAGGGCTTCCGTGGCGGCGGTGAGCGCGATCATCTCGGCATGGGCCGTGGGATCGTGCAGGCGCTCGGTCATGTTGTGGCCGCGCGCGATGATGCGCCCGCGGCACACGACCACGGCGCCGATGGGCACTTCGTCCTCCGCGCCGGCCGCCGCGGCCTCGCGCATCGCTTCGCGCATATATTTCTCGTCCAAATCCATATCGAAGACGAAGATACGCATTTTCCGGAAGAAAACGACAAGGCCGCTTCCCGAAGGAAGCGGCCCTGACATATAAGAGGTTAGAACTTGGATTACTTCTTGAAGTAAGGCAGGTCGCCCTTGGCCCAGTTGGTGCCTTCGCCCCAGCCGGGGTTCTGCTCCAGGACGCCTTCGGACAGGGTCACCTGATCCTCAGGAATCTTGAAGAATCCACCGGTGGCCTTGTAGCGCTCCATGAAGTCCTGGGTGAAAGCATACTCGCCGGTATACTTCTCGTTCAGGATCTTGTTGCCCACCTGGTTCTTGACGATCTCCTGGACGTCGCCCCAGCGGCGCAGGTCGTTCCAGCGGATGGCCTCGAAGCAGAGCTCGTAGCGACGCTCCTTCTTGAGGGCCGGGAGGCTGTAGGTGATGTCAGGCAGACCGGCACGGGCGCGGACAGCGTTCATACCGCTCTTGCCGTTGTACACCACGGCGCCGTCGGTCAGCTCGGAGTGCATCAGGAGCACGTCGGCGAAGCGGAGCCAGATGATGGCCTGGGTCAGACCGGTCTGACGGTTGTTCGGGCTGCCGTAATAGTAAGCGTAGCTCAGGTAGCGGCTGCTGTGATCCTCATTGTAGGCCTCGCAACCGATGTACTTCTTCGCGAGCAGATTGGTGTTCTCGACCTCCTTGGCCTTGTCGCCGGGATAGTCCGGAATCTCAACCAGACGGTCGCAGATGGAACCCACGCGGCGGTAGTCGCCGGCGTAGTCGGTATCCGCAGCCCAGTCGGTCCACAGCTTCTCGCAGACGGGGCCGTTGGAATAACCCTGCACGGAGAACGGGAAGGCCGCGGCCGTCGTCTTGCGCAGGCCGTAGAATTCCACGATACGGTTGTGACGGTAGGTGCCGCTGAGGCCGTCGTTGTAACCGGAAGAGTTGGACATCTTGATGGCGAACATGCTCTCGATGTTCTCGTCGGTCTCCCAGTTCAGGTTGTTGTCCTGGTCGTACTTGTAGTCCGCGGCGGTGTAAGGATTGGTGTAAGGCCAGAGGTTGCGCTGGTCGGACACCAGGCCGAAGCCGCTGTTCTTGATGCAGTCCTCGAGCCAGCTGGCCACCTGGGACTTGGAGACGGAACCGCCCTCGGCGAGAGGAAGTTCGGACTTGCCATAGTAACCGGTGTAGAACAGCCAGACACGGGCCATCATGCCTTCGGCAGCCCACTTGGAAGCGCGGCCGTCGCCGAAGTCAGGATACTTCTGGTTCGACCCGAGTTCGATGGCGTTCTTGAGGTCGGAGGCAATCTGGGCATACACCTCGTCCGGGGTGTTGCGCGGGATGTTCATGGCCTCGGTGGTGAGCACGAGGGGAACGCCGTTGAACACCTGGACCAGGTTGAAATAGTAGAAGGCGCGGAGGAAGTAGATCTCGCAGAGGAGCTGGTTCTTCTTGGTGGAAGAGCTCCAGTTCGTCACGTTGTCGATGGTCTCCAGCGCGTTGTTGGCGCGGTTGATACCGGCATAGCGATATTGCCAGAGCGGCTTCATCCAGTCGGTGTAGGCGTTCAGCAGACGGTCCACGCCCTGGGCGCCGATGTTACTCTGGCTGCCGCCGCCGAGGCGGTCGTCGGAAGCGATATCAAAGATGAAGAAAGGATCTTCCTCAGGGTTGGCGAGGTTCAGGTTCATGGCGGTATAGATACCGTTGACCATCTGGATGGCGTCCGTCTCGTTGACCGGGAAGTTGGAGGTATCCTTCTTGGTGAGGTTCTGCGTGTCAAGGAAGTCGTCGCACCCGGCGAGGAACATCACGCACAGCGTAGCCGCAATCAGATACAGTATATTCTTTTTCATGGCATTCACGGATTAAAAGACAATGTTCAGACCGACCTGCCAGGAGCGGGAGGACGGGTAGTAGCCGTTATCGATACCGGTTGCCCAGCTCGTGTTGTTGCCGAAGCCGACCTCAGGGTCCATACCGGTGTAGCCGGTGAAGGTGAACATGTTGGTGGCGGTCACATACAGGCGGAACTTGGCCAGCGGGAGTTTCTTGATGGCGCGCTTGAGGTCGTAACCGACCGTGATGTTGGAAATCTTGAAGAAATCAGCATCCTCAAGCCAGACGCGGGAAAGCTCGGACATGTTCACGTGCTTGCCGTGGGTGAAGCGGGGATAGTGGTTGGTGCTGCCCTCGCCGTTCCAGTACTTGGTGTACACGTCGGTGCAGTAGTTGTCGTCCGGATGGTCGGAGAACTGACGGTAGCTCTTGGCGACCTGCTGGCCGAACTGACCGTAGCCGTTGAGGCTGAAGTCGAAGCCCTTCCAGGCCAGGTTGAGGCTCAGACCCACGGTGAAGTCCGGGTTCGGATCGCCGATCATGGTCTTGTCGGCTTCGTCGATCTTGCCGTCTCCGTTGAGGTCGACGAACATCACGTCGCCGGGCTGGATGTCCTTGCCCTGGAAGCTCTTGGATGCGTCGCCGCCGAAGTACTTGTCGAGGTAAGCCTGCTTCTCGGCCTCATTCTGGATGATGCCGTCCATCTGGTAGCCCCAGAAGTAACCGATCGGGTAGCCCACCTGGATGCGGTAGAGCTCGGCGGTGTTCTGGGCGATGGCGTTGGAACCACCGTGGATGATGCCCTCGGAGTTCGCCAGACGGGTGACCACGTTCTTGTTGTGGGAGAAGGTGGCGGACACGCCGTAGGAGAAGTCGTTGTTGACGGAATCGTTCCAGGAGACGAGGAACTCATAACCGGTATTGCGGATATCACCACCGTTCACGTACGGGGCGCCGGTACCGAAGGAGAGAAGCATCGGGGCCTGGACCAGCCAGTCCTTGGTGTCCTTCTGATACCAGTCGAAGGAAATGCCGAGGCGGCTGCGGAAGAAGCGGGCGTCGAAACCGAAGTCGAGCTGCTGGGAGGTCTCCCATTTCACGTCCTTGTTGGGAAGGATGTCAGGGTAGGCGCCGATGCCCGGGTTGTTCTTGTCATTGAAGTAGTAGGCCGCGTTGAAGGAAATGGTAGCCAGGTACTGGAAGCTGGAAATGTTGCAGTTACCGTTCTGGCCCCAGCTTCCGCGGATCTTGAAGAAGCTCAACCAATCCTTGCTGAAGTCCATGAAGGGCTCGTTGCTCATCACCCAGCCGGCGGACACGGAGGGGAAGATACCCCAGCGGTTGCCACGGGCGAAGTTGCTGGAACCGTCGGCGCGGAGTACAGCGGAGAACAGATAGGTCTCGTTGTAGTTGTAGTTCACACGGCCGAAGAAGGAGGACAGGGCGCCCTGGCTGTTCGGGCTGCCGCTGATGCTGGTGAGGGCGGGATCGACGACGTTGGCGTTGGTGATGTAGGCGTGGTCGAAGGAACCCGGGAACAGGGAGTTGGAGTTGGTGACTCCGACGCTGCTGCCATAACCCCATTTTTCGAGGGACTGACCCACGAGGACGTCGAGGTTGTGGTCGCCGAAGGACTTGATCCAGTTGACGGTGTTCTCCCAGGACCAGCGGGTGCTGTAGGACTGGCTCTGGCTGACGTCGTCCTGAGGATTGGACGTCTTGGTGCTCAGCTCATAGACCGGCACGTAGCTGCGGCTCTCGCTGTGGTTGTACAGCCAGCCGAAGCTGGAGCGGAAGGTGAGACCCTTGATGGGAGCGAACTCCAGGAAGAAGTTGGTCTGCAGGCGATAACCCTTGTTGTAGCGGTTGTTGCGCGTGTAGTCGAGCTGAGCGAGCGGGTTGGCCATTTCGGCGCTGAAGTCCCAGTTGTCAGCGATGATGTCCTTGTACTCATACCAGCCGCCTTCGTCGTTGCGGGCCGGGAGGAGCGGGGACATCGTGAGGAGCGTACGGATGTTGTTGTCGTAGATGCCGCCGATCTGGACGCCCTTCTTGTTCGTGGTCGTGAAGGTCACGTTCTCACCGAACTTGAGGATGTCGCGGTTGTTCTTGCGGATCAGGGAATAGTCGGAATTCAGACGGAAGGTGTTGCGGTCGTACTGCGGGGTGGCAGGATAACCGAGCGTACCGGTCTGGTCGAATTTGCTGAAACCGATCGCGAAGCGGGAAACGTCGCTGCCGCCCAGGATGTTGAGGGAGGCGTTGCTGATCGGAGCGTTGTGGACCGTGGTCTCCTCGAGCCAGTTGGTGCCGTTCCAGGTACCGGCCTGGATGCGGGCGTACTGCTTGGGGATCAGGTCGGCCCAGTCGTACGTGGCCTGGCTGGCGGTCTGGTAGGCCAGGTCGTTGATCTCCATGTACTGCTTGGCGTTCAGCGGAGTGACACCGTTGGTGTTCGGGTTCTGCCAGCCGTAGTAGCCGTCGAAGGTAACCTGGATCTTGCCGGACTTACCCTTCTTGGTTGTCACGAGGATGACGCCGTTGGCGGCACGGGCACCGTAGATGGCGCTGGAAGCCGCATCCTTCAGGACGTCGATGGACTCGATATCGTTGGGGGAGAGAGCGGTGATGGAGCCGTTCGGCACGCCGTCCACAACGTAGAGCGGGGTGTTGGAACCGGCGGTACCCATACCGCGGATGGTCACCTTGTAGCTTTCGCCCGGCTGACCGGAATTCTGGGTGATGTTCACGCCGGCGGCCTGGCTCTGCAGGGCGCCGAACGCGTCGACGGCGTGCGTGTTGGCGAGCTTGTCGCCCGAGACGCTGACCGTCGAACCGGTCACGAGCTTTTTACGCTGGACACCATAACCGACCACGACGGTCTCCTCAAGCATTTCGGAGTCGTCCTGGAGGATGATGGTCATGTTTTCGGCGGCGGCGACCCGGCGGGTCGTGTAGCCGATGCAGGAGACTTCGAGAGAAGTCCCGGGGGCGACGCGGAGACTGAAGACGCCGTCCAGGTCAGTCGTAGCACCGTTGGTCGTGCCTGGTACCAGGACGCCTGCGCCGATGATCGGCTCGCCGTTGGCATCAACCACTTTGCCGCTGATGGCACGATTCTGGGCGGAAGCCTCAAGACCCCCCCATAAAGCGCTGAGCACCATAAAGATACCCGCAACTTTCAGCAGATTTTTGAACATTTTTTGGTTGTTTTGGTTAATAAAGGGAAATAGTGAAAAAATGGTTTTCAGGTAATACTAACGCCCAAATGTACAAATAATGTTTCAAAAATATTCAAAAATTGCGCATTTTGTGTGCTATAATACTTAAAATGCTCCGTTTCAGTATACCTATATATTAAATTATTTTAGGAACTTAAAAAATCCTATTTGAAACTTTCTAAAAAAGTTTCATCTTTGTCGTATGAAACTTTTCCTCATCGACGGCCACGCGCTGATCTTCAAGATGTATTACGCCTTCCTGGGCCGGCCCATGGTCAACTCCAAGGGGGTGGACACCTCCATCCTGTTCGGCTTCACGAAGTACCTGCTCGAACTCATCGACCGGGAGCGTCCGACGCATATCGCGGTCAGTTTTGACCCTCCGGGGGGTACTTTCCGTAACGAGCTCTATCCGGAATACAAGGCCAACCGCGGGGAGACGCCCGCGCTGGTGGTGGAGGCGTTGGATCCGCTGACCCGCATCGTCGAGGCGCTGGACATCCCGGTGCTGATGATCCCGGGCTTCGAGGCGGACGACGTGATCGGCTCCGCCGCGAAGCGTTTCGAGGCCGAGGGCTTCGAGGTCTACATGGTCACGCCCGACAAGGACTACGGCCAGCTCATCACCCCGCACATCCTGCAGGTAAAACCAGGCAAGGGTGGGGGAGAGAACGAGCTGCTGGGCGTGGCGGAGGTCTGCGACAAATGGAAGATTGCGTCGCCCGCGCAGGTCATCGACATCCTCGCGATCTGCGGGGACGCGTCGGACAATGTGCCCGGCGTGCAGGGGGTGGGGCCGGTCGGCGCCGCCAAGCTGCTGGGCAAGTATGGCAGCGTCGAGGGGATCTACGCCCACCTGGACGAGCTGACGGCCCGCCAGCAGGAGCAGTTCCGTGCCGCCGAGGGGCACATCGCGCTCTCCAAGCAGCTGGTCACGATCAAGACGGACATCCCGCTCGACGTCACCGCCAAGCAGCTCGTCTACGACACCGTCGAGACCCCCGCCCTGGACGCGATTCTCGACCATTACGAAATGCCCTCCCTGAAACGGTTAATTAAGAAGGTCGCTGTTTCTGCCAGCGCCGCATTGTCGGTAGCGGGAACTGCCCCGGAAAACCGTAGCCACCCTCGGCTCCGTAAGAGGGAGGGGCCCGCCGACGAAGTCGGTGGGAGGGGTCCGGCAACGCCGGACGTTTTCGGGGGCAGTTGCCCGCTACCGCTGCGAGCGCTGGCGGTAAAAGAAATAGAAGGAAATAAGATTGCCATCAACCTGCAAGGCGAAAAGCTCTTTGTAGCATGCGAAGCCGGCGTGGCAGAAGGAGGAATAGAAGAATTCAGAAAGCTGTTGGAGGATGAGAAGGTGACGAAGGTCGGCATCGACCTGAAGGCGCAGATGAAGCGCCTCGCGGAAGCGGGCGTCACGCTGGCCGGCCGCCTGGAAGACATCGAACTCATCCACTACCTCCTCGGCCCCGAACGCAGCCACAAGCTGGACGTCCTCGCTCGCAGCTACCTCGGCATCGAACTGGACGCCGCCGCCCCGCAGGAGACCGGCTCCCTTTTCGACGAAGTCCCCGAAGACAGCGGCCCCGACCGCATCCTGGAGACCGCCGCCATCCTGCGCCTGTCGGACTGCCTCCTGCAGGAAATGGCCGCGACCGAAGGCATGACGCGCCTCTACGACGAGATCGAAGAACCCCTCATCGGCGTGCTCGCCCGCATGGAGCGGACGGGCGTCAAGGTGGACCTGGGCTCGCTGCGCGACTTCGCCGACGGCCTGCGCCGCAAGATGGCCGAGCGCGAAGCGGAAGTCCGCCGCCTGGCGGATGACCCCGCACTCAACATCCTGTCCCCCAAGCAGATCGGCGTCCTGCTCTACGAGAAACTCAAGCTCGACCCCAAGGCCCGCAAGCCCAAGTCCGGCAACTGGCCGACCGACGAGCAGACCCTCTCGCACCTCGCGGACCGCAGCCCCATCATCGACGCCATCCTCGACTACCGCGGCCTGCGCAAGCTGCTCTCCACGTACATCGAGCCCTTCGCGGGCTACATCTCCCCGGCCGACGGCCGGGTGCATACGACCTTCAACCAGGCCCTGACGGCCACCGGCCGCCTGTCCTCGTCCAACCCGAACCTGCAGAACATCCCGATCCGCACCGAAGAAGGCCGCGAGATCCGCAAGGCCTTCGTGCCGGGCGAGCCGGGCTGGGTGATGATGTCGGCCGACTACTCCCAGATCGAGCTGCGGCTGATGGCGCACCTCTGCGGCGACGCCCACCTGGTGGAGGCATTCCGGGGCGGCCTCGACGTCCATGCCGCCACCGCGGCGAAAATCTTCCGCATCCCGATCGCGGACGTGACCGCCGACCAGCGGCGCATCGCCAAGACGGCGAACTTCGGCATCATGTACGGCATCTCTTCCTTCGGCCTCGCGGAGCGGCTGCGCTGCCCCCGGAGCGAAGCCAAGCAGATCATCGACGACTACTTCGCCTCCTTCCCGTCCATCCGCGGCTTCATCGACGCCACGGTGGCGCAGGCGCGCGAACGCGGCTACGTGGAGACGCTCTTCGGACGCCGCCGCTACATCGCGGACATCGGCGCCGGCAATGCGGCCGTGCGCGCCCTGGCGGAGCGCAACGCCGTCAACGCCCCCATCCAGGGCACGGCGGCCGACATCATCAAGCTGGCGATGACCGCCGTGGACCGTCGCCTTCGCGAAGGCGGTTTCCGCTCCCGGATGGTCCTCCAGATCCACGACGAACTGCTGCTCGAAGTCCCGCAGGAAGAGATCGCTCCCGTGCACGACCTGCTGGTCCGCGAGATGGAAGGCGTCATTTCCCTGTCTGTTCCCCTAACCGTAGAATGCCATGATGGAAAAACCTGGCTTGAAGCCCACTGACGAACTCGTCCGCCGGGCGATCATCGGCGACGGCACCGCCTTCACCGAACTCTGGGACACGCATTTCGAGGGGCTGCGCGCCTACCTGAAGAGCGCGATGAAGTCCCTGGACGACTTCTACATCGACGACATCTGCTCGCGCAGCTTCGAGAAGGCGTTCCGGCAGATCCGCTCCTTCGACCCGTCCAAGAGCCAGTTCTCCACCTGGCTCCGCACCATCGCGCACAACACGGCGCTCGACACCATCGACGCGGAGACCCGCGCCCGGAGCCGCCTGGTCTCGCTGGACAAGGAGAGCGACCACAGCGGCGCCATCATCGACGTGCTGGGCGACGAAGCCGCCACGCCGCTGGAGCAGATCGTCAAGGAAGAGGACGCCGAGAAGCTCGAGGGCTACATCGAAGGCCTGCCGGAGCTCTACCGCGCCATCGCGCGGATGCGCCTGCTGGACGGTCTCCAGTACAAGGAGATCGCCGAGGAACTCGGTATGGAACTCAACACCGTCCGCACCCGAATCCGCCGCGCCAAAGGCATGATAGAAGAACTGAAAGCGGGGGAAGAATGATCCGTCATTCGCCGGCTTGACCGGCGAATCTCCCACACTCCGGGCACACCCCGTGCGCCATGCATTCGACGCTCTCGACCATGAAGCCTTCCGGATAGTTCATGGTCGGGACGGGCAGTTCCTCAAGGCAGAAGGTCCGGCCGCAGACGTCGCAGTGGAAGTGGACGTGGCGGTCGCTGTCCTCCTCTTCTTCGGCGCAGTGGCAGACTTCGTAGCGGAGGCTTTCGCCGTCGGCGACGGCATGCAGCAGATGATGCTCGCGGAATGCGGACAAGGTTCTGGAGATGATGGACTTGTCTACGGACTCCAGGGCTGTTTCGATCTCGGTCAGCGATAGCGGACGCCCCGCTGCCAGCAGGGCTTTCAGAATGAGGATGCGGTTGGCGGTCGGCTTGACGCCGTGCTCCTGCATCAGTTCGACGGGATCTTCTGCGTGTGTGTGCATGTCAGTGCAAAAATAGTATTTTTTTGCAGGGCGTGTACGATTCTTTCCGATATTGACAATTATTTCGCTTATTGTTGCATCCGCTATGGGAATCAAAGATCTCCGCGCGGATGAAAGGCCGCGCGAAAAGATGCTCGCCCGCGGAGCGGGGAGCCTCAGCGACGGCGAACTGCTCGCCGTCCTGCTGCGCAGCGGCAACCGGGACAGCAGCGCCCTCGATCTGGCGCGGGAACTGCTGGATCTGGTGGACGGCCGCCTCAGCACCTTGTTCAACCTTCCGCAGGAGCGGATGCTGTCCCTGCCCGGAATCGGGCCGGGGAAGGCGTCCTGCGTGCTGGCGGCCTTCGAACTCGGCCGCCGTTTCCTGCAGGAAGAATCGGCCGTCGTCAAAAGCCCCGTCCTCACGGCGCGGCGGGTGTACGACCTGATGATTCCGCGTCTCAAGGGCCTGCAGCACGAGGAATGCTGGGTGCTCTTCCTGAACGATCATCAGTACCTGGTCGGGAAACTCCGAGTGAGTTCCGGCGGCGGCAATTCCACTACGATGGACATCCGGCAGATTATCCGCGCGGCCCTGGACAAGGGCGCAAGTGCACTCATTCTCGTGCACAATCATCCCAGCGGTAACCCCACGCCCGGCCAGGCCGATATCCGCCGGACGGAGGAACTCAAGAAGGGTCTCTCGGCCGTCGGCCTGACCCTGCTGGACCACGTCGTCATCGCCGACGACTGCTGCTTCTCCTTCTCGGATGACCGGATGTATAGGATTTAACTATGCGAGCTCGCATAGCAGCGTCGCCTGGGTGCAGTCCAGGACTTTCACCTCGACGAAGTCGCCGGCGCGGTGGGCGGTGTCGGGCCAGACGCACATCTTGTTCTGGCTGTTGCGGCCGCAGAGTTCGGCGGGATTGCGCTTGGAGGGGCCTTCGACCAGCACCTGGAAGGTCTTGCCGACGTCGCGGCGGTTGCTCTCGAGCGAGAGGCGGTTCTGCAGGGCGATGATCTCCTCGAGCCGGCGGGTCTTGACCTCGGGCGCCACGTCGTCGGGGTATTTCTTCGCGGCGAGCGTGCCCGGCCGCTCGGAATACTGGAACATGAAGGCGGCGTCGAAGCCGACGGCCTCGAACAGCGAGAGCGTGTCGCGGTGGTCCTCCTCGGTCTCCGAGCAGAAGCCCGCGATCACGTCGGTGGTGAGGGCGCAGTCCGGCATCAGGGCGCGGATCTTCGCCACGCGCTCCAGGTAGCCTTCGCGCGTGTAGCGCCGGCGCATCTTCTCCAGCATCCGGTCGGAACCGGACTGCACCGGGAGGTGGATGTGGCGGCAGATATTGTCGTGGGAGGCCATCGTCTCCAGCACGGCGTCGGAAATGTCCTGGGGATTGGAGGTGGAGAAGCGGATGCGCAGCGACGGGACGCTTTCGGCCACCAGGGCCAGCAGACCGGCGAAATCCAGCTCCCCGACGCGGTATGAATCGACATTCTGCCCCAGCAGGGTGATTTCCTTGTAACCGTCGGCGGCGCACTGGCACGCCTCGCGCACGATGGTGTGCGGATCGCGGCTGCGCTCGGCGCCGCGGGTGTAGGGGACCACGCAGTAGGAACAGACATTGTTGCAGCCGCGCATGATGGAGATGAAGGCGGACACGCCGTTCTTGTCCACGCGCACCGGCGCGATGTCGCCATAGGTCTCCTCGCGGGACAGCAGGACGTCGATCTGCGGGTGGCCCTGCGAGGCGGCGGCGAGCAGGCGGGGGAGGCTGCGGTAGGCGTCCGGCCCGGCCACGATGTCCACCTTGCCCGACTCCAGGAGGGCGTCCTTGAGGCGCTCGGCCATGCAGCCGAGGATGCCGACGACCACGCCCGGACGCGTCTTGCGCTGGAAGTTGAACTGCTCGATCCGGCCCCAGATGCGCTGCTCGGCGTTGTCGCGCACAGAACAGGTGTTCGCGAGGATCACGTCGGCCTCGGCCATCTCCTCGGTGCGGGCGTAGCCTTCCTTCCCGAGGATGGAGAAGACCACCTCCGTGTCGGCCACGTTCATCTGGCAACCGTAAGTCTCGATGTACAGCTTTTTCATATCGGGACGCAAAGATAGAGAATTTTCTTATCTTTGTAGGTTAATAGTATTTTAAAATACATATGAAGAACACACTGCGCATTTTGTTGTTGCTGGCTCTCGCGCTGCTGCTCGCAGGTTGCAAGGGCAAGGGAATCAAGGACATTAAAGTCAATTCGGCACGCATCGTCTCCGTGACCCCGGAGGGCCTGAACGGCCTGACCGCCCTGGTCGAGGTCGGCGTGCACAACCCGACCGTGGCTTTCGAGCTGACGGACATCACCGGTCTGGCCCGCTTCAAGGGCCAGGAAGCCCTGCAAGTCAAGGCGGACCAGCTGATTGTCTCCGGACATACGGACAAGGTCTACCGCATTCCCGTGCAGGGAGAGATCGCCGAAGGCTTCAATCCGCTGCAGTTGGTGCGCCTGGTGGCCGACGAGAACGCTTTCGACGACCTGACAATCTCGATCAAGGGCAAGGTGGCCCTGCGTGGCGGGATTGGCAAGAAAATTGAAATCAAGGATATCCCGTTGAGCTCCCTGATGAAGAAATCGGACGATACCAATGCGCCAAAAGTTGCTGAATAACAAGCTGCTGATCTGCTCCTTGCTGCTTTGCTTCGCGGGTTCTGCGCTCTTCGCGCAGAACCAGGAAGAGGGCATGTCGAGCGAGATCGAGCATGCCGGAGAGGAAGTCCAGCTGGACTCCACCCTCGCGGGCCGGGACATTTTCTCGGCGCTGCCCGAGCAGGTGGTCGTCCGGCAGACGCCCGCCGTGCGCGCCGCGCTGAACAAGCAGGTGGCCGGCAACGCCTCCAAGATGTACAACGGCTTCCGCATCCGGCTCTATTTCGCGAACACGCGGACGGCGCGTGAGGAATCCGCGTCCGTCATCCGCCGCTTCAACGAGATGTATCCCCACATCCAGGCCTACCGGAGCTTCGCCTCGCCGAACTTCAAGGTGACGGTGGGCAATTTCCGCACGCGCCTGGAAGCCGAAGCGCTCCTGCAGAAGCTCAAGGGGGATTTCCCGGACGCCTTCATCGTCCGGGAACGTTTCAAGTATCCTACCATCGGGCGGGCGGACACCCGTCCGGCAGACGCGCCTTCTGACTTCTAGCCATGATCAAGCAGGGTCTCGAACTTAAACAGCAGCAGAAGCTCTCCCCGCTGCAGATCCAGACGATCAAGCTGATCGAACTTCCGATCCAGGAACTCGAGCAGCGGATCCGTACGGAGCTGGAGGAGAATCCGGTGCTGGACGATTCGCCGGACCCTGACAAGCCGGAAGACGTCAAGGACGTGTCGCTGGACGAGATCACGGACGAGGGCGACATCCCTGCCTACAAGACCCGTGTCAACAACTGGGGCAAGGACCCCAGGCCCGAATACAACACCTTCTCGGTGCGCCAGAGCTTCACGCAGAGCCTGACGGACCAGCTGGGCTACCGCAACCTCACCCCGGAGCAGTACAACGTGGCCTCCTTCATCATCGGATCGCTCGACGAGGACGGCTACCTGCGCCGCGACATCGAGTCGCTGGTGGACGACATGGCCTTCCGGGCCGGCATCAGCACCACGGCTGACGAGGTGCTGGAGATGCTGAAGGTGGTGCAGGACTTCGATCCGGCGGGCGTGGGCGCCCGCGACCTGCGCGAATGCCTGCTCCTGCAGCTGAAGGCCGCGAAGCAGACACCCGACGTGATCAACGCCGAGCGCATCCTGGAGGAGTATTTCCAGGAATTCTCGAACAAGCATTTCCAGAAGATCATGTCCCGCCTGGGGCTCTCCGAAGCGGAGCTCAAGGGGGCCATGGCCCGCATCGTCAAGCTCAACCCCGCTCCGGGCGGCGAGGTGGATTACACCTACACCGACCAGGCGCAGCAGATCGTCCCGGATTTCGTGCTGGAGGAGAACGACGGCGAGCTGTCCTTCACGATGCCGCGCTTCTCCGTGCCGGAGCTGCGCGTCAACAAGAAATACGCGGACCTGCTCCTCGAGGCGAAGGGCTCTTCGGAGCGCGCCCAGAAGGAGGCCGCGACCTTCGTGCGCCAGAAACTCGACTCCGCCAAGTGGTTCGTGGAGGCGCTCAAGCAGCGCCAGAACACGCTCAACCGGACCATGACGGAGATCCTGAACTACCAGCACGACTATTTCGTGTCCGGCGACGAAGCCGACCTCAAGCCGATGGTGCTCAAGGACATCGCCGAGCGGACGGGATTCGACATCTCGACCATCTCCCGCGTGGTCAACAGCAAATACATCGAGACGCATTTCGGCATCTTCCCGCTGAAATATTTCTTCTCCGAAGGCATGGAGAACAAGGAAGGGGAGGAGGTGTCCACCCGCGAGCTGAAGAAGGCCCTGCAGGAGTGCGTGGACGCCGAAAACAAGAAGAAACCGCTCACCGACGAGCAGCTGGTGGAGGAGATGGAGCGCCGCGGCTACAAGGTCGCGCGCCGCACCATCGCCAAGTACCGCGGCCAGCTCGGCATCCCGCTGGCCCGCTGGCGCAAGGAGTTATAGGCATGAGAATCAAGGGGAACGGTATTCCGGACATCATCCAGTTCAAGCGCCTGCTGCGCGACCGCGGCCTGAAGGCCACGCCGCAGCGCTCGGCCGTCCATGAGGCGATGTGGAACCTCGTGCACGCCGGGGCGGACGACGTGGCGGCCTGGATCACGGAGCACGGCAGCGTGCGCGTGTCGCCGGCCTCCGTCTACAACATCCTGTCGCTGCTGGCGGACCTGGGCATCTACGGACGCCGTTCCGGGCGGGGCGGCAAGATGGTTTTCGACGCGCGCGTCGCACCCCACCTGCACCTGTACGACACGCAGAGCGAGACCTGGCGCGACCTGGAGGACGAGGAGCTGATGCGCTGGGTGGAGGCGCACCTGAAAGGGCGCCGCTACCGCGGCTACCGGATCGACGGTTTCGAGGTGCAGCTGCTCTGCCATCCGACCCGCCGGGGGCCGCTGGGGAAAGCGTAGAATTTGTATATTTGTAGTTTGTATGGAAATAGAACACATCCATTGTCTGATCATCGGCGGCGGCCCTGCGGGCTACACCGCCGCGATCTATGCCTCCCGGGCCGCGCTCGCGCCCGTGCTCTATGAGGGCAACGTGCCCGGCGGCCAGCTGACCACGACGACCGTCGTGGAGAACTTTCCCGGTTTCCCGAAGGGCGTGGACGCAAACCAGCTGATGGCGGACATGCGCGAGCAGGCCGTGAACCTCGGGACGGACATCCGTCGCGGGGTGGTGACGAAGGCTGACCTGGGCGTGCGCCCGTTCCGCCTGACGGTGGACGGGGAGAAGGAGCTGGAGGCCGACGTGCTGATCATCGCGACCGGCGCCACGGCCCGCTATCTCGGACTCCCGTCCGAGGAGAAGTTCCGCGGCCTGGGCGTCTCCGCCTGCGCGACCTGCGACGGCTTCTTCTACCGCAAGAAGGACGTGGCCGTGGTGGGCGGCGGCGATACCGCCTGCGAGGAGGCGACCTACCTGGCTGGCCTCTGCCGCAAAGTTTACATGATTGTGCGTCGCGACGTCCTGCGGGCCTCCGTGGCCATGCAGGAGCGCGTCAAGAATACCCCGAACATCGAGATCCTGTGGAACTGCAACACGCAGGAGATCCTCGGCGACGCTTCCGGCGTCACGGGCGCGCGCCTGCTGCGCAAGGATGGCGAGGTTTTTGATATACAGGTGGACGGCTTCTTCCTGGCCATCGGCCATCATCCCGCGTCCGAGCTCTTCGCTCCGTGGGTCGCGACCGATCCCAACGGATACATCCTCACGGAGGGCGGCAGCAGCCGCACCAACGTGGAGGGCGTGTTCGCCGCCGGGGATGTGCAGGATCCGGTGTACCGCCAGGCGGTGAATGCCGCTGCGTCGGGCTGCCGGGCCGCGTTGGACGCCGAAAAATATTTGAAACGATGAAACGATCCTCACTTTTTACCGCACTGACCCTGCTGCTCGTGCTCGTCGGCCTGTCCGCCTGCAAGACCCAGTATGACAAGGTGCTCGAGAGCAACGACGTGGACGCTAAGTACAAGGCCGCGTTCGATTACTTCAATGCCGGCAAGTACAGCCGCTCCGCGGCGCTTTTCGAGTCGCTTACCCTGGCGACCAACGGCACGGAGCGCTACGACACCGTCCTGTACTACCTGGGCCTGAGCAATTACTCGTACAAGGATTACTATACCGCCGAGACCAACTTCGACCAGTACCTTTCCTATTTCCCGCAGGGGACCTTCTCGGAGATGGCGCAGTTCCTGCGGATCGACTGCCTCTACCGGAGCACGCTCCGCTATGAGCTGGACCAGACGCCGACCTACACGGCGATCACCGCCATCGGCGAGTACCTGCGCGAGCATCCGGAGGGGGCCAACTCGGACATCGCCCGCCACCGCCTGCAGGAACTGGGCGACCGGCTGGACCGCAAGGCCTACGAGAACGCGAAGCTCTATTATAAGATGGAGGACTACAAGGCGGCCCGCGTGGCGCTGAAGAACGTTCTCAAGGAGGATGCGGACAACATCTACCGCGAGGATATCCTCTATTATTCCGCGATGGCTTCGTACAAATACGCCGCACTGAGCGTGCCCTCGAAGCAGAAGGAGCGCTTCCTGGTGTTCCAGGACGACTACCTCAATTTCATCGGCGAGTACCCCGAATCCGACTACCGGAAGGAACTGGACGGGCTGTATGAAAAAGTGAAAGAAAAAAATTGAAACTTTCCGGCGCGCTCGCGCCGTACTAGGGATATGGAAAAGAAAATACCTACCAATACCATCACGCGGGACATCAAGGATCTCGCCGCCCCGACGGGCAACATCTATGAGACTGTCGTCATCCTCGCCAAGCGCGCCAACCAGATCGCCCTGGCCGAGAAGAAGGAACTGGCCAAGAAGCTGGAGGATTTCCGCGGCGAGCGGGACACCATGGACGAGGTCTTCGAGAACAAGGAGCAGATCGAAATCTCCAAGTACTACGAGCGTCAGCCCAAACCGGACCTCGTCGCCATCGCCGAATTCGAGGAGGGCGACCTGTACTACCGGGTAGCCCAGGAAGACGGTGCTGCATAGCCTCCATATTGAACATTACATTTTAATAGACTCTCTGGATGTCGTTTTTCCGGAGGGTCTTGTCATCATTACGGGACAGACGGGCGCCGGCAAGTCGATCTTGCTCGGTGCCTTGTCTTTGCTTGCGGGCGGACGCGCGGATGCGACGATGATCGCGGAGGGGGCCGACTCCTGCGTGGTCGAGGCGGAGTTCTCCGGCCGGGACGAGGCCCTGGCGGCGCTGCTCGCCGAGGCGGATGTCGAGGCGGCGGAGGACGGCAGCCTGCTGATCCGGCGGGTGCTGTCGCGTTCCGGGCGCTCGCGCTGCTTCATCAACGACTGCCCGGTGCCGGTCGGCCTGCTGCAGGAAGTGGCGGACCGCCTGGTGGACATCCATTCCCAGCACAAGAGCCTGCTGCTCACGGACGCCCGTTTCCAGCTGTCCGTGCTGGATCATTTCGCCGGCAACGGCGAACGGCTGGCGGCGTGCCGGACCGCGTGGCATGCCTTGCAGGACCTTCGCACGCAGCTTACTGCCGAGCGGGAGCGCCTGGACCGCATGCTGGCGGACCGCGACTACACCGAGGCGCAGTGGCGCCAGCTGGATGAGGCGAAGCTGGTCCCCGGGGAGCTGGAATCCCTGGAGGAGGAACAGCGTAGCCTCGCGAATGCGGAGCAGATCAAGGAGGGACTCGGCGGCAGCCTGGCGTTGCTGCGCGCGGAAGGGGAGGGCCCCGGCATGTCGGCGGCGCTCAAGGACGCCGCGCGCCGACTTGCGGCGATCGCCAAATACCTGCCGGCCGCTACCGGACTGCAGGAGCGGCTGGATTCCCTGCGGATCGAGCTGGACGACATCGACGCCGAACTGGAGTCGCTGGACGGCCGCATCGACCTCTCGCCGGCGCGCCTGGAGGCCGTGGAGGACCGCATGTCCAAACTCTACTCCCTGTTGAAGAAGCATCAGTGCCAGACCATCGACGAGCTGGTGGCCGTGCGGGAACGCTACGCCGAGGCCCTGTCGGGCTCCGAGGCGTCGGAGGACCGTATCCGCGAGCTGGAGAAGGAACTTGAGGCGGCCGAGGGCCGCTACCATACTGTCTGCGCCGAACTGACGAAGGCGCGCTGCACGGCTGCGCCGTCCTTCGCCGCGGCCATCACGGAGTCGCTGCACTTCCTGGAGCTGGACCGCGCTGTCTTCGACGTGGCGGTTTCCGCCGCCCCCGAGAGCGCCACGGGCAGCGACCGCGTGTCGTACCTGTTCTCCGCGACGGGCCGCGATCCGCAGGATGTGGCCAAGTGCGCGTCCGGCGGTGAACTGTCGCGCATCATGCTCTGCCTCAAGGAGATGATGGCGAAGTTCGTCGGCATGCCGACGCTGATCTTCGACGAGATCGACACCGGCGTCAGCGGCAGCGTGGCCGACAAGATGGGCCGGATGATCTGCGCGATGGGCCGCGACATGCAGGTCTTCTCCATCACGCACCTGCCCCAGGTGGCCGCCAAGGGCGACGCCCACTTCGTGGTCACGAAATCGGTGCAGCCCGACGGCCGCACCGTCTCCTCGATCAGCGAGCTGCAGGGCGAGGAGCGCGTCATGGAAATCGCGCGTCTCCTCTCCGGCGCCACCATATCGGAGGCCGCCGTCGCCAACGCCCGCGCGCTGATAGCAGAATCCTAGTTATGAAACTTTAATCAAAAGCAATATGAAAAAGTCTATCATCTTCTTTCTGACGCTGGCGGCACTGGTCGTGTCCGCCGTCCCTGCCCGTGCGGCTTCCCCGTTGCAGACCCCGCCGCCCGAGCAGATCTGGGCCTTCTTTGTCGCGCTGCCTGACGCGAATCTGCCGAAAGGCATCAACACGCGCGCCGAGCGCGAGGCGTTCAACAAGGCGTATCATGATCAGCTGGCGGAAATTGCCGAGTTGCAGAATCAGGAAGACGGAGAGGAGTTTTTCTATGGGGACTACATAGAGGAAATCGATCGTCAGCTCTACTGGAACCCTACTACCCTGGATGCCGGCTGGATGCAGGATGTGGCCGAGGAACTGACGGAGGAGAACGGTCCCATGCCGTCCATTGAATTCGACGTGTTCCCCGGTTCAGATCCGGACAAGATCTTCGGCATGCTGGAAGTGCGGGAATTCAGTGCCGGCGAATCCAAAGTGGTGGGTACGTATAATTACTGGTATTCCATTTCCCAGAACAAGGTCACGAGCGTGAGCCTGCCGCTGGACGTCCCTTATACGGATGACGAGATTACGGACGACGGTCTGTATCTCTACAACCAGAACGAACTCTACTGGGCCATGCGCGACCGCAAGTTCACCTGGCTGGCCGACCAGGATCGCATTATCCTGATCCTGGAAGGCATCGGCTGCGTGCCGGTGTGCTACGATTGGAACGGCACGAAGTTCGTGCGCAACCGGAACTACAGCCCGCTGTCGGCATACGTCAATGGCATCGGCCCGATCAGCATCAACGCAAGCATTCCTTTCGGCGTCCACGGTTATGATGTAGAATGGCTTGACCAGGAGGAAGATAATGTGCGCGCCTGGCAGTTCGTCAAGAACGGAGAGAGCGATCCGCGCATCATCGTTTACGCTTACGGAGACGCTTACGCTCCCGCGACGATCGACGCCATCGACATCCTCTATCCGAACTACCCGTTGTATGAGAAGATTCATGTAGGCATGCCCGCAACCGAGGCCATGGAAGCCCTCAAGGAGATTTATTCTTATCTCGATGAGGAAATCAAGCCGTATGTGTCCGCCTTCGACGGCAAGGCCTGGATCTTCTCCGGCCAGGACGATCCGTTCATGCTCGGCGTGGATCTCAAGTACTACAAGAACGACAAGCTCACCCCGGACGCCAAGATTTCCGTCGTCCGCATTGCTCCCGCCGTCGGTTAGTCCGTCAAACCATTATTTTCCTTGAAATAATTATGCTGGAACTAGAGAAATCCTTCCGCAAGGAAGACATCCAGGAGCCCATCGAGGCCTCCTTCGAGCCCGCCGTCAACAAGACGCGGATCGAGTCCTACAACGCCGACCTGCTCGTCACCGCCACCAAGGTGTACCTGCTGCCGAAGTACAAGGAAGATCAGGACCGTTACAACCCCATCTGCATCGAGATCTCCGAGATCGCGGGATGCAAGAAGTACGGTCTGTTTGGATTCGGTTTCGAATTCGCGGACGGATCCAGGCAGCTGTTCTCCAACGTCGGCAAGAAGATGCGAACCGGCATCACCGAGGCCATCGAAGCCCGGAAGAAGTAGGACAGCTGACGCTGTCCCGAAAGAGTGGTTATTTACGGGACAACCCCCTCGAAATCGAGGGGGTTGTCCCGCTTTTATAGGGTTTTCGGGAAGACTCGGAGCGAAGCGACGCAGGGGGTCCGGGAGGAACACCCCACGGTAATGATTTATCTTCTTTCGGTGGTCAGGTCGGCGTTGTAGATGACGCGGCGGGCGGCCTGGTTGATGCGGGCGGGCTCTTCGTAGAAGCGGAAGTCCACCTGCAATCCTCTTTCGCTGTAGGCGGGGAGTTTCTTGTACCACTGGCGGCCGTACTTGGCGCACATCGTGACGAAGTAGTGCGCGGTGTCGTAGCCCTGGAAGGCGAAGGAACCGGGCTCGCCCTGGAACAGCGCCCGGTAGGTCAGGATGAACTGCCGGACGGCCGGGTCGTCGTAGTCGACGAAGTAGGACAGGGTCAGGTGGGCCTCCGTGCTGTGGAGGTCGGTCTGGGTGATGCCGTTCGTGCGGACGCGGGAGGTGCCGTAGAGGACCACGTTGTTGTTGCGCGCGCCTTCGATGCCCAGCGCCCGGACGATGGAGGTGATGAAGTTCTCCTTCTCCGAGGCGATGGCCACATGGGCCTTCTGGCCCTTCTTGAAGCTGATTTCCGAGACGGAGAGCACGCTCTCGTA
>Ga0310696_10003193_pt1 | contig 20717 bp, 15 predicted proteins | sample AusTroGonzalo_MG_4_FD_203885 | JGI IMG/M metagenome (GOLD analysis project Ga0310696, IMG submission 203885) | Bovine rumen microbial communities from tropical cattle in Woodstock, Queensland, Australia - Gonzalo_02 (v2) (version 2) | ecosystem: Host-associated > Mammals > Digestive system >... | reverse complement strand
CAATATGTTACCCGAAAAGATCCTGAACTCGCTGCACCCAAGTACCCGCTTGACAACTCGGTTTTTGGTCTGCTGCACCGCATACGACACATCGAGCGTAGCGCAATTCACGATAGTGACCGCCACGATGAGCAGAATGCCAAAGATGATAATCCAGACATACGAGGCATTGCCGTTACCCACGCTTTCCGGGTCGTTGTATTGGGTGTGAAGATGAATGTCGTGCAAAGGTTGGAACTGCAATAATGCCTGCTTGTCGTATTTCTCTGTTTGGATGTTGGCCAAACGTTTCATCTCCGCTTTGCTGAACAACGCGTTTTCCCTCAATTTGACGTAAATCGTCTGGTTTTCAGTGATATTACGGTAAAGGCTCAGTTCGCCGCTGTTCATCGGCAACACCACCTCAAACGGCAGGTGCGTGTTGGAAGGCACATCCACCACCAAGGCAATGTTGTAAATTTTCTCCTTGCAGCCCATATAGGAATAGGCCAAAGGTTGCCCTATGGCCGAACCGTCATAAAGTTTTTGCGCCATCTCTTTGGAAATGGCCGCTTCGTTGAGCTGAAGAATGTGATGCGGTTCACCTTCCACTACGGGATAGGTAAACACGTTGAAGAAATTGTCGCTGGTCGTCAAAGCCATCACCTCAAAGGATTCGTTGCGTTCCATATCCCTAACCGTGTGGGGATTCAGGTTGGTATAGTGTGATACCACGCTCACACATTCCTCCACCTGAGGCACGGCGTCAGGCAAGTCATAGCGCAATTGGCAGACTCCGCCTGTGTATCTTGTGCCCGTGGCCTTGTCAACCGAAACCAAGCGGTAAACCCGGTCGCTGTCCTCAATAAAACGGTCGTAGGAAAACTCGTGCAGCACCCATTGGAACAGCAAGGTAGCGGAAGTGATACCAATGACCAAGCAAAAAACATTGATGAGGAAATGATTGTGTTTGGGTTTTAAAACTAACTTATTCATTTTATAACTATGTTAATTGATTTCTTGCTACAAAAATAGACATTAATTGCATACATACAACATTAAATGAAGATTTTTTAATTAAGAACGGATTTATTCCAACGTCTTATACCCCATCCTCTCCATCTTCTCCACCTGCAAAGAAGCCTGCCCAAACTCTTCCGTGACCTTTCCCAGAAGCAAATAAACACCATCGCCTTGGAAAGGATAATTCTTAAAAACTTGCGGGAAAAGCACCGTGTCAAAAGCCTCACCCGTGGCATCGATGAAGGTGGCAAGCGCCATGGGCTCGCCTTTGCAGGTGCGGAAGTTTTTCACTGTCACTAATTTGCCGAGCATCCTGTAGCGTTGCCCCACGAAGTTCAACATTTGGCAAGCCATCAACTCGCCGCGGAAGTTGGTCTTGAGCAGGTCGAACCAGGTTAAAGAAACGGGAAAGCCGTAAAGTTCTATTTCGTCGTAGGCATTTTGTAAAGCGTTGGTCTTGAAATCAGGGAATTCAAAATGCTGGTTTTCAAGTTGGAAAAGCGTTTCAGGCTGCTCTTTCTTGCCATCGTTTTTGCTTAAATGCGCTTGCCACAATAGTTCGGATTTGGTCTTTTTCGTGAAATTGAACGCGCCGCCGCGAATGAGCAAAACGAGTTGCTCGATTTTGAAAGGTACTCGTGCAACGAAGTCTTCAAGGCTCGTAAAAGGCCCACGCGCCGCGCGTTCAGCAAGGAAACGCTCAACGAATTGTTGTTCAATACCTTGCAGATGCACGAAACCCATGAAAATCGTCCGACCATTCAAGGTAGTGAGGTAATCGCTGCGATTGACGCAAGGCAGATGGATTTTCGCACCCATGCGCCGCGCCTCGTTGAAGTAGAACCAAGTTTGGTAAAAGCCGCCGAAATTGTTAATCACAGCCACCTGAAATTCAAGCGGATAGTGGCTTTTCAGATAAAGGCTTTGGTAACTCTCCACTGCGTAGGATGCCGAATGTGCTTTGGAGAAGGAATAGCCCGAAAACGACTCAATCTGTCGCCAAAGTTCATGCACCAAGTCATCGGGATAGCCTTTGGCTTTGCAGTTGTCGAAAAAGCGTTTCGTAACCTGCTCAAATTCAAACTTGTCGCGCATTTTGTGACCCATCATGCGGCGCAGCACATCGGCTTCGGCCAAATCCAAGCCCGCAAAATAATGCCCCACCTTGAGCACATCCTCCTGATAAATCATCACACCGTAGGTCTCGGCCAACAGTTCTTTCAAAACGGGATGCTTATAATCCACAGTATCAGGATGATGGAAACGATTGACATACTCGCGCATCATCCCCGAATGGGCCACGCCTGGCCGGATGATGGAACTGGCTGCGACCAAAGTTTTATAATCGGAACAACGCAACTTACGCAACAACCCACGCATCCCCGGACTCTCGATGTAGAAGCAACCGCAAGTCTCGGCTTTGAGTAGTTGCCGCTTTATTAATTCATCCTGTTTCAGCGCGTTAATCTGGTGAATGTCAATGCGAACGCCACGGCTACGTTCCACCATCTCCACCGCCTCACGGATGTGGGCAATTCCGCGCTGACTGAGAACATCTATTTTAATGAGACCAACTTTTTCAGCGGAATACATGTCGTATTGCGTCGTCGAAAAGCCTTTGGGCGGCAGGTCTAAAGCGGTAAAATTGGTAATCGGTTCTTCCGTAATCAACACGCCACCGGCATGGATGGAGCGTTGGCGCGGGAAGTCGCGGATGCGCTCGGCGATAGCGAGAATGTTGCGTCCAATTTCGCTTTGTTGCGCAAAAGTCGCTGGATTGCGCTCCATCTGGTCAATTTCGCCTTTGGGCAGACCAAACACCTTGCCCAACTCGCGACAAATGGAACTTTCCTGAAAAGTGACCGTCGCGCCGAGCAAAGCCACATGGTTAGGGCCGTATTTGTCGAAAATGTATTGAATGACCTTGTCGCGGTCGCGCCATGAGAAATCGAGGTCGAAGTCGGGCGGACTGCTCCGCATGGGGTTGAGGAAACGCTCGAAGTACAAATCCAATTCTATTGGGTCCACATCGGTGATTTTCAAGCAATAAGCCACCACGCTATTGGCCCCGCTGCCCCGCCCGACATGATAGAAGCCCTGCCTGATGGCGAAGCGCACAATGTCCCAAGCGATGAGGAAATAGGCGCAGAAGCCCATCCTCTCGATGATGTCCAACTCCTTCTCGATGCGGCGGTAGGCGTTCTTGTCATGCAAGCCGTAGCGGTACGCCATGCCGTCGAAAGCCAGTTTGCGCAGCAGTTCGCGGTCGTCATAGACATTGCCCGTGTAGGTGCACTTGTTTTTCACGCTGTTGTCCAAGTTGATTTCGCATTCGTCCAAGATACGGTCCGCATTTTCAACGAGTTGTGGATAGAGCGCGAAGGTCGTTTTCAGTCTTTCAAGAGGCAGCAAAATCTCATCTTCAGCGGCACAAGCGGCAGGCTCAAGGCGCGAAATCAGCACATTTTCATCAATGGCGCGCATACATTGATGTAGTTGGAAATCGTCGGCTTCGGCAAAGGTCACGGGTTGCATGGCGACCAACTTCTCAAAGGATGCGTAGTTGTACAATTTGGTCAGTTGGGAGAAACGCACGCCAAGAAACTCGTTCTTTTTCAACAAGTTCAGTTTCCGTTTTCCGAAGGGATAAATCACGAAAACCTGTTCCCAATCGGGTGCCGTTTCGAGGTAAGGCTGCTTATTGAGGTTGTGTTGGGTCAGGAAACGGTTCAGTTCGGCGAAGCCCGCGTTGTTTTTGGCCAAGGCCACATAGAGCAGTTCGTTGCCGTTGCGGAACTCCACACCGAGCACGGGCCGCACGCCTTTTCTGCCACATTCCACCACGAAATCGGCAGCACCCATCGTCGTGTTGATGTCGGTTAAAGGCAGGACGGCATAGCCAAGTGCGGCGGCCTTCGCGACCAAATCCGCAATCGGCATCGTGCCGTAGCACAGGCTGTTATATGAATGGACGTTTAATAACATTATCCTACGGCCCTGTGAATGATTTGTTCACCAAAACGCATTTTGATTTTATCCATCGCAACATACAAATTCGTAAGTTCGGCGTTGTCGTCAAACAAGGCCAGTTGCGGCATCCCGCTCACCAATTCGCTGAAACGTACACCGACGAGCCGAATCATCATCCGTCGGTTGTAAAGTCGGTCGAAGATGCCGCTGACGGTCTGCCGCAGCACGTGGTCGAAGGCGGTGTAAGGGATGCGCTGCTGCATGTCATGCGTGTCGAAGTTCGAGTAGCGGATTTTCACCGTCACGCAGCCCGTCAGTTTGTGTTGCGAGCGCAGGTCGAAGCCGAGGCTCTCCACCATGCGTGCGAGGCATTGCCGAATGGCGGTCACATCAATCGTGTCCTGCTCGAAGGTGCGCTCCTTACTGAGGGATTTCCGCTCTTGATAAGGGCAGACCGGTGTACTATCGTGGCCGTTAGCCTTCTTCCAGATGTCGAGGCCGTGCTTGCCTATGACGCGTTCCATCGCCAAGGGGGGCAGTCGGCGCAATGTGCCGATTTTCTCCACGCCCATAGAACGTAACAAGGCGTAGGTCTTTTCCCCCACCATCGGAATTTTCTGCACCGACAGCGGGTCGAGGAAGCTATTAATATAAGGTGTGGGCACCTCTAACTCGCCATTGGGCTTGGCCTGTCCTGTGGCAATCTTCGCAACCGTCTTGTTTTCAGAGAGTCCGAAAGAAATTGGCAGGCCTGTTTCTTTGATGATGGTTTGCCGCAGCTCGTGCGACCACAGTTGGCAGTCGTGGAAGCGGTCCATGCCCGTCAGGTCTAAGTAATGCTCGTCGATGGACATTTTTTCATAGACAGGTGCGCGGTCGGCGATGATGTCAGTCACGAGGCGCGAATAACGGCTGTAGAGTTCCATGTCGCCACGGATGAAGACCGCTTGGGCGCAGAGTTGTCGCGCCATCCGCATCGGCATGGCCGAATGTACCCCGAAACGCCGCGCCTCGTAACTGCAAGTGGAAACCACGCCACGGTCTGACATGCCACCCACGATAACCGGCTTGCCCATCAAAGAAGGGTTCACTAACCGCTCCACCGACACGAAAAAAGTGTCCAAATCCAAGTGCAAAATCGTCCTTTCCATAAAATTTCCTCCTTTTTTTTGCCCAAAATGCTTGCATGTTCCAAAAAAGTTGTACTTTTGACGAGTTTTTAATCAAAATTTTCGCCGTAAATTTAATCATTATTTCTAATGTGGTACAAGAAAAACAGAAAAAATTCTCCAAATGCATCGAATTCGAGGCAATTGAGATTTGTAAGGAGATTCCCCTTCGGGGAATGGAGTATCTGTTTTGTTTATAGGGCGGCGGCAAAAACAAGTTGAGTTTCCGTAACTCTACTAGCCGCCGCTGTTAAGACCATCTACAATCTCCATTCCCGAAGGGAATCTCAATAATTAAACAGTTAAACAATTCAACACTCCGATAATATGTACTTTAATAGCAACATCAAATTCCTCCGTAAACACCGTCATCACACCCAAGATGACGTAGCTTTTGCCCTGCAAATGAAGCGTTCCACACTGAGCGGCTATGAGAATGGCGTTTCCGAACCGAACCTTGAGGCTTTGGTCGCCTTTTCCAAGTATTTCGGCATCGCTATTGATACTTTGGTGAAGGTCGATTTGAGTGGCATCAGTCCGAGCCAGCTTTCGCAACTGGAGCGTGGCTACGACGTGCACCTGAAAGGTAGCAACCTGCGGGTGCTAGCTACCACCGTCAACAACGACAACGACGAGAACATCGAACTAGTGACTGAGAAAGCCAAGGCAGGCTATGCCACAGGTTTCGCCGACCCCGAATATATCAAGGTGCTGCCGACCTTCACCATGCCCTTCCTCTCACGCGACCGCAAATACCGCACCTTCCAAATCAGCGGCGACTCGATGCTGCCCATCCCTGACGGTTCCTACGTCACTGGCGAGTACGTCCTCGACTGGACCTACATCCGCAGCGGCCAGCCTTACATCGTCCTCACGCAGGACGACGGCATCGTCTTCAAGATTGTGGAAAACAAAATCGAGCACGAGAACAAACTGACCCTCAGTTCATTAAATCCGCTTTACCAGCCTTACGACCTCGCTGCCGCCGACATCAAAGAAGTCTGGAAATTCGTGCATTATATCAGCGCAGAAATGCCCGAGCAGCGCGAGAACCGCTTCCGCGAGGAGCAACTCATCCAAACCGTTCAGGAACTGAAAAGACAAGTAGAAGAGATACAGCTGAGGCTCAATATTTAATCATTGTCTCCATGTCACGGAAAAGCGATTTCTTTAAGGCCTGTGAGCCTGACAACCGTTACATATTCGAGCATACCGAATACGAATGGGACGACATCGTGAATGTACTGTTCCGTCCCTTAAAGGCGGATTCCATCCGCCCCAAGCCCCTCAACAAGTCTCCTTCCCATCTCATTGAGCGCAACAAAACGATACCGCAACGAATCGGTTGCAATAGGCGAATATTCCCAATGCTTGGCCTCGGCCTTTCTGCGAAGCGTTTCTTCGACGGCTTGACGGATGAAAGGATTGATGAAAGCCTGCTCCGTCGGTTCTAAAAGCAACAGTTTCCCTTGTGAACACGCCTCAAAATACACTCCACCTGGTTTGTAGAACCGTTCATGAGGCGAGCCTTCCTCTGGGAAGCCATCGTTGAGAAGAACGACCAAAGGGAAGCCCTGCTCACGCAGCGTCCGCGCTATGAATTGTTCTCCTTTGCTGATGGAAGCCGTATAGGTTATGGCTCCGTTTTGTGCTGCTGCAAGCACCGATTTCAACCTTTGTTGAACTTGTTCGTCTGTGGCATTGCGCGACATCTCAATCAATTGGCGGTCGGGCCAGTCGAGTAGGAAATGATTGCCCATTGAGGTGAAAAGCATACTGCATGCCTCCGTCCTGCGGCGCATCCGGAAAAGGTCGGGGTTCTGTTTGCGTTGCCATGAGCGTTCAGCATTGGCATACACGTAGTTGATCATCGCCTGAAGCTGTCCTTTGTGTGTAAGCACACGATAAAAGGGGGGCGCATCGTACAGGTTTCCTTCAAAGCCCAACTTTCGGGCTTCAGCTTTGCAGCCTTGCATATAGCCCCTAACCACTTCTTTGATGCTACGCGACATAGTTCGGCGAACCTGCAAAACGATATGGTGATGGTCGGGCATGACCTTATCCGCAAGGATTTTGATTTCTGGGCAAAGGTTAAGCATTCGTTGCTGTTGGTCGATGAGAGCCCAGCCTATGGCCGTTTTCTCCACCTCGGCTTGTTTGCCGTTGTGTGTGAGTTTGCCGAAAATGGGTTCGCGTCCCTTGGCCACCATTGTCACATGCACGATACATGGCTTGCGCCATGCGCCTGGCTGCTGCCAAGTGGAGGTTTCGTTGGGTATAGGTGTATTGGCATTAATGGTCATACTCATTGCGGTTTTGCGGCAGGAATGGAATTCCTGCGAAAGGACGGAACCCTGCGCAAAAATAAGACTTATTTCGAAACGAGGGCTTCAAAAAACTTCATTAAAAAAGCTGATTTGTTTTACTTGTGCTGTGATTTGGCATAGGCTTGCTTTTTCTTTGCAGCATAAAACAATCAAAAAAAAGGACATCATTCAATTACTTATTTGAATAGGATTTGATATTTTTGCAAAGAATAAATAGAAACAACATGGAAAACTCTTTACTATTTGATTGTCAAAGATGGTTGGATGAGCTATCGCTTGATAAAATTCCTAAACGCAAAAACTGGCAAAGGTCTTTAATGGATATAACTGGTATAAAGCACCATGAGAACATGTGGTCTGATATATACAGTTTTTTCTTTTGTGTCAATGAAGAACATCATATGAAAGACCTGTTTATTAGAAGTCTCGAGCATGTTCTTAAAAGAAGCAAACGAAGCCATCAAATAGAGATTGGTTTTCTTAATGATTTCAAAGCTGAGCGAGAACATACCGTAACTGGACAACAAAGAATTGATCTTTTATTAAAAGACGACATTAATCATAGAGCAATCATCATTGAAAACAAAGTGTACCATACCTTGGAGAACAACCTTGATAATTATTATGAAAGCATAAAAAAAGAAGGATATAGAGATGTGATTGTTATTGTCTTAGGATTAACAAAATATAGGCTTAAACCAGACTATTATAGTATAACCCATATAGGTTTTCTTGACGAGGTTATAAATAATTTGCCCAAATACATGCATGATGCTAATCCAAAATACATATACCTATTACAAGAGTTTTATAAAAACATTAAAAACCACACGAATATGATTGATCCAATAGAATTAGACTTTTTTTGTAAGAATGAAAATCAAGAAAAGATTATCAAAATACATGATATTTATAGTCACATCAAAAACTATCTAATTAAAGTGATGGAAGCAGGCAAAGATTCACCTCTGAAAAATCAAATTGAATCTTTGAATCTTAAGCCCAAACAAGAAAGAGATTATGTGAAGTATATTTTTAATGACAAAAGAGCTAAAGATAATATGATGTTGACTGTGTTTTACAAGAATAACATATTACGACCAACTAATGGTGAATTCCCGCACATACATGTTGTTCTTGAAATTCAAGGAAGAATAAAACAGATAGTTGAAGAGAATTATGAGCACTATATTTCTCTTCTTAAATCATATCAAGATATTCAACCTAACGAAACGAAAGATACAAACTGGTGGCATTTTGCCAGTTTGATAATTCCTCTCACAGATTTGGAAAATGACCTGCCGAAACTCGCAGATATAGTCTCATCGAAAATCAACAAGGATAGTTCCTTGTTAAGACTCGGTTATGCTATTCTGGATGAAATTCAAAAAGAATAACTTGTATGTCCCCAAAACCTCCTAAACAAATACGTCTGACTCGTTGAGGCCATCTACATGGTTTGCATGAAATCACACAACCCAATTCGAAATTTATTGTGATTTTACAGTAAATTTTAGATAAAACACGGCATCAAACTGAAATTTATTGCAATTTTGCAGAAAATTTCGAATGCAATGAAATCCAAACTCCTTTTCATCCTTTGCCTTTTTGCGTTGAGCACTTTCGCGCAAAACGTGCATATCCTGCCTACCCCACAACAAGTCGAAACCACTGAAGGCCAGTTTGTTTGGGACGAGAATGTCGTCCTGACCTATGATGCCTCCGATGCCGAAATCAGCCAGATTATCACGATGTTTCTCGGCGACTTGGACCAAATCAGCGGCAAGAAAGTGCAGTTTGCGCGCGGCGTCATCAAAGGCAACCACTTCATCGAACTCCTCAAGACCGACCACCTCGGCGTGAGCGAAAACGAAGACCAAGCCTACCGCCTGACTGTCAACCGCAACTTCATCCGCTTGGAGGCCACCACCTCGACAGGGCTTTTCTACGCCACCCAAAGCCTGAAACAGCTCTATCGCTATGCCTCCCTGAAGAATAAAGGTGAAGTCTCCATCCCTTGCATGACCGTCAACGACTGGCCCAATTTCAAGATTCGCGCCTGGCAGGACGACATCAGCCGCGGTCCCATCGTCAGCATGGACTACCTGAAACGCCTCATCCCGCAAATGGCTGAGTGTAAGCTCAATGCGTTCTCGCTCTACACCGAGCACACCTTCAAGACCATGTGTCACCCCGACGTTGCCCCCACCGATGCCTTCACCGCCGAGGAAATCAAGGAATTGGAGAATTTCTGCAAGCCTTATCACATCCAAATCATTGGTAACCAGCAATGTTTCGGGCATTTTGAGGAGATTCTCTGCAATCCGTTCTACAGCGACTTGGCCGACACAAAATGGAACCTCAACCCCGCCAAGGAAGAAAGCTACAAATTCCTTGAAGACCATCTCCGCGAAGTGGCTAAAGCATATAAATCACCGTATTTCAACATCAACTGCGACGAAACGGAATGCCTTGGTCAAGGTTATGCCAAGGTATACGTTGATTCTCTCGGAGCGGAGACCGTTTATTACCAGCACATCAACCGCGTCAATAAGATGCTCCGCCCCTATCGCAAGCGCGTGATGATGTGGGGCGACATTGCCGACAAGCATCCCGAAATCCTTGACAATCTGGACAAAGACCTCTTCCTCATCGCGTGGAGCTATGACGGCAGGGATGACTTCAACGACTTTTTGAAACCCTACGTCGATTCGAGACGCAAGTTTTTCGTTGCGCCTGGAGTCAGTCTTTCCGAAAGGGTGTGGCCGAAGCATTACGAGTTCAAAGCCAACATCACCAACCTCTGTCGAGACGGCTACAAAAATGGTGCGCTCGGTGTCATCAACACCTGCTGGGACGACTTCGGCGAATCTCTGACCAACTGTGCCTTGTATGGTTTGGCCTTGGGTGCTGAGATGAGCTGGAACGCCGTCGCCACCAACGACCGCGGCATCGATGTCAACTTCACGACCCACTTCTTCAAAAGCACCTACAACGAAATCTGCAAACACCTTGACACCGTTTCCGAATGGACGAAAATCGACGGCATCGGCAAGTTCAGCGCGTTGACGGAACCCATAGCTCCATTTTATCCTTCCCTCGTCAGCGATTCCATCAAGGCATTGAATCAGAGGGCTTTCGTTTCCCTTTCAGCCTTGGAGAAGACTTTGATTAACGACACAAAACATGTGAAACAGAACGCCGAGTTTTTCGACAATGTCCTCTATGCCCTGCATCGTATGCAATGGTGCGCCGACCGCAACCATACCCGCTGCCAGCTCTATCGCACCTACAACGACCCGAACGAAACCAACATCGCCAAGAGCAAAAAGATGATTCGCAACCTGATAGCCTCGCTCCATGACTTGAAAAAAGAGTACGTCAAAGTGTGGGATTTTGAGAGCCGTCCGTATTGGTTGGATGTGAACATGAAGAAATACGATGATGTGGCGCGTGACTTGCAACAAATCGAATATCTGCCTTTCATTGAGACGACAACAGATGAAAACGGTCGTGTTGCCGTTGCGCTGAAGACCGTTTTCGGCGATAAGGAAATCCACTATACCGTTGACGGAAAAGAAGTTACGCAAAGCGATTCTGTCTATCAGCATCCCATTGTTTTGGAGCGGCCTTGTCTCGTTAAGGCGACATGTTTCAACGCTATGGACGAACCTGTTTGTGCCGAGCGTTATTTCTGCTACCACAAAGGCATGGGAAGGTTGAAGCAACTGAATAGTCCGGCAGGCAACTATCGTCCCGAATACTCAGGTGGCGGCGATAACGCCCTGCTTGACGGCAGTCTCGGCACCAATAACTATATGGACGGTCACTGGCAAGGCTTCTACGGCACCGATGCCGACCTCGAAATCGACTTGGGCACGTGGACGAATGTCAACGCGCTGACTATCGGCTTCTTGGTGAATGCCCACGACTGGATCCTGCGCCCAGACACGTTAGAGGTATACGGTTCATACAACGGAATCGATTACACGCTGCGCGGCACCTTCCCCATCACCACCGAGGTGACTCAAGAAGGCAACTTCGTCTTCCGCGAGAAGTTCGATATTCCGATTTCGACAAGGCTGTTACGCATCGTGGTGAAGAATCCCGGAAAGTTGCCCGAAGGCCTACCTGGAGCCGGGTATGATTCTTGGATTTTTATGGATGAGATTATGGTGGAGTAATTACTCACCATTGGTACGACTATAGTTGATGTCCAAAGTGTAAGATTGCGAATCGACCTCAGCACCAGTCAATTCCACCACTATTATACAGTTTTCCTTAATCAGACTTTTGAACGAAAAATTCTCGTTGCGATATTCGCCTTCCTGCATGGTGCCGAGTGGAAAGAACTCTTCGGTCAGCAAATAGTTGGTCGTCCCTTTCTCGATAACCCACACATGCAGCATAATCTCAGTCACCTTGCCTGGCCCCACATTGTGCAGGTCAAGTTGCAAATTACACTCCGCCTCTTCTGTGACAAAAGCGGGCAACGATTCAAACCGCACCCCTTCTAACAGCAGGGTCGGCATGTCGTCGACAGGGACGGCCTCCATTTTGGCATTATGGTAATCCTCAGGTATTTGCCCTATCTGCCAGAGCTCCATAGTCGTCTCCAAATAATAATACTTCTTCTCGTGGAAAAGCAAATACCGGTCTGCCTCCACTTCATCACAATGCACACCGATGGCTATATGCTCGGGCAAGACCAACAAGATGAAGTCCACATCCATTTCATAAAGCAAAGCTGCCAACAGGGCTACCTTGTCCTCGCAATCACCATAGCCATCCACCAGTGTTTCAATGGGATAGCGCAAGTATTCATCAATTCCTTTAGTGGTGGAATCGTAGGCGTATGGCAAGGACTGCACAAAGGTCAGTGCCAAACTGATTTGTTCCTTCTGAGTCGCGACATGTGTGCTGAACTCTTCGGCCAAAGCCCGCATTACAGAACGGTCGTGCTCCGACAGCATGAAGCTATAGTAATTAGGCGGTATCTCGCCACCGTTGAACTGGTAACGATAGGCCAAATGCTCGCGTTCGTTTTGGTAATAGTCGTAAAGCTGCTTGCTGATATTCAACGAGATGGAACATTGTTTCCCTTCAAAAGGCCATGTGTGCTCAATCCTATAAAAGCCGTCCTCCTCCGTCACGGAATGGGCCATGGCGGAAAGGCTAAGGAAGGCAATTATTATAATAAGGTATTGGCGCATACGCATCATGGGTTTTCTTTTTAAAACGCATGAATTGCGCTAAAATTGTTATAGAGCTAGCCTCCTATGTCATTCCGTGGGCTTGTTTGTGGGTTGGCAAATGGATTCTATAGGAGGCGGTTCAAGAGCGATGCCCTAATGGACGGTCTCATCAGGTATAGATCCCATGCCTTTGCCCACGAGCCTGCGTTGGGATGACATACCTGTTGAGGCCTGCACCCGATAGGGACATGTTTTCCGAAGCCTTCAATACACTTTTACTTTCCCCAATAATGGAAATCCTTCAATTCTTTCAGCAGTTCCTTCACAGCGGCTTCCAACTGTTCATCCACACCATCGGCCATCTTCTCAGGCGTGTTGCGCACCTTGACATCAGGCTCCAGTTGGGTGTTTTCCAACCAATTGCCTTGCTCTGTACGATAGCCCACCACAGGCAGGCCGAAATACAATGACGGATCTTGCAAAGTCTCCCAAGTCACGCTCGACATAGTGCCAGGCACAGGCATACCTACGAGAGTGCCCATGTTTTTGTGCTTGTAAACCCAAGGCGTGCCGTGTGCGTTGCTGTAGTTGGCCTCACCGATAATCATAATGGAAGGCTTGTTATAGCGACGCGAAGGCATCACGCAGGCCACGCTGTCGTTGATGACCTGTTCGAGATATTTCTCGCCGCTGAAAAGAATCTCGATGTCCTCATGCAAGCGACCGCCACCGTTGAAGCGCGTGTCAATGACAATGCCGTCACAAAGGTTGTATTTGCCGAGAATCTGGGAGTATACATCGCGGTAGCTGGCATCGCCCATGCTCTTGATGTGGACATAGCCCAAACGACCATTAGATAACTTTTTCACCGTTTCCTCGTTATGCTTCACCCAACGCTTGTAGAGCAAATCATTCATCGCGCTGTGGCTGATGGGCTTCACCGTCTCTTCCCAAGTCTTGCCGCCATCGGAGAGGGTCACCAAAACGGTCTTATCGCGCTTATTATTGAGCAAAGGATAGTAGTCCATACCTTTGGTAATCTCCACACCGTCAATCTTTTGGATAATGCAGCCCTTTTTCACCTTCGATTTGTCCTTGTCGAATGGACCGCCTTCCACCACCTCGTCAATCTTCAAGCCGTCGCCTTTGTAATTGAGGTCGAGCAATACGCCGAACTCCGCCGTGGCATCGCCTTTGCTTGATGGACGATAGCCTGAACCTGTATGAGACACGTTCAATTCGCCCAAAATCTCGCTCAACATCTCGGAATAGTCATAGTTGTTGTTGATATGCGCCAAGAAAGGTTGGTAAGCTTCTTTCATCAAAGTCAAATCCACGCCGTGATGGTCTTTCATGAAGAAACGCTTCTCAATTTGCAGAAACACGTGGTCGAACATGTATTCGCGCTCGTCGGCAAGGTTGAGTTCCATCGTGGCATCAAATTTAATTGACGACGACTTGCCTCCTTTATCGAATTTCTGCAAATTGTTGCCTGAAAGCACAAAGAGATTGTCGCCCTTCATCCTCAGCTGGGCACCGCCCTGCCCCAACTTTTTCGTGATCTTCATCGACTTCTCGCGCACATCCATTTCCCAAAGGTCGTAGCCCTTCTCGAACGAAGTCATGAAATAGAACTTCTCGCCGTCATTGGAAAGTGCCATGCCACTCAAATTTGAAGACATCGGGGTCAGGCGAATCACACGGTCTTGCAGATGCTCCAAGTCCACCTCTATCTTCTTGATTTCCTTTGGTTTCTCGTCTTTTTCATCTTTTTTATCGTCTTTCTTGCCTTTTTTCTTGTCCTTTCCTTCGTCTTTGGACTCATCTTTCTTGTCGTCCTTCTTGCCTTTCTCGGTTTCCTTCAGCAAGGCATAATCTTCTTTGCTGAGGCGGAATTTGTCGTAAGCATCCTGATTCATAAAGGCTATGAAAGCGTCGTTTTGGCTACCCCATGAGGCATGGGAACGCATTCCGTAACGGTTTGAGCGATAAATGATTGCATTGCCATCCAACACCCATTGCGGACTGCCGTCAATGTAAGCACTCTCGGTGATATTGTAGATGGTTTTCGAGCCGTCAGCCTTCACAATGCCGATGTCAGAATAGGGGTCGCGCATGTGAGAAATCAAGGTCAAGGCAAACCATTGTCCATCGGGCGACCACTCGTAGGAGAAGCCATAATCATCGGTCTCATAGTGTTGGCATCCATCCGTGATTTGGCGCACCTGTTTTGAGGCTACATTGTAGACTTTCAAGACACTACGATTCTCGATGAAAGCGATTTCCTTGCCGTCGGGTGAATAGCTCGGCGCAATGCGCTCGATGCCGTCGTTGCCAAACAAAGGTTTCTCTTCCACTAAGGTGGCGTACGCGAAATTGTAGTCCTCCTTGCGCTCGATGGTGGCTTGGTAGAGATTCCAGTAACCGTCACGCTCAGAGGCATAAACGATGGTGCGACCGTCCTTTGAGAACGAAGGATTGCGCTCGGCCTGCGCCGTGTGCGTGATTTGCTTGGTGGTGGCATATTCGTCCACGCCTGTCACGAAAAGTTCGCCGCGCGAGATGAAGGCAATCAGTTTGCCGTCGTCGCTCAGCGCAAAATCGCCGACACCTTTAAAATCTTGCTTCACCTTTTGCTCAGATTCCTGGTCGTTGACAATTTCGATGTTGACCTTTTGAGACTCACTGCCAATGCGTTGGGTGTAAATCTCGCCCATGTAGCCGTAGCACAACAGACCGTTGTTGGCCACGCTCAGGAAACGGACAGGGTGCGTCTTGAAATGGGTCACTGCTTCCACTTTTTCGAGGTCGTTGGCAGGTGCTTTGTAGACATTGAAGTTGCCGTTGTTACGCTCGCTCAAAAACACGACTTCCTGATAACCAGGCAAATATCTTGGGTCTCTGTCTTCACCCACATTGGTCGTGAGAATCGTGTGTGTCTTTTTCTTGGCGTTGTAGTACACCACATCGCGAGCCACGGAGGAGACATGATGTTTGCGCCACACGTTCTCGCTGCCTTTGCGGTCGTAATAGAGGAAAGACTTGCCGTCCTTGTCGAATGACATGCTGCACACCGGCACGGCCGCCACCTGCTCAGGACGACCGCCTTCGACGCTCACCTTATATAATTCGGTAATCCACCCCGATGCAAACTGCACATTCTCAGCCGACTTTTGGATTTGTGCGGAGAAATAAATCTCCTTGCCATCAGGAGAGAAGGCCAAAGGCATCTCAGTGGCGGAGTTGGTTGTAATACGCTTGGCCACGCCACCTTCGGCAGCGACCAAATACACATCGAAGTTACCGTTACGGTCAGTGGCGAAAGCGATTTGTTTGCCGTCGGGCGACCATATCGGTTCGGCGTCGTAAGCGGCGTTCGTCGTGATTTGCTGAGCTTTACCGCCATTGGCATTTACAACATACACATCACCTTTGTAGCAAAAAGCGATTTTGTCGCCTTGAGGAGAAATCACATTGTGGCGGAGCCATAGGGGCTGCGCAGATAAGTTTAAACCTACCGCCAAAAGTACAATAAAAAATAGTTTTTTCATAGGATTAGTTATTTAATTTATTGATTATTATTTATTTCACCCTAAACCAAAACACCAATTCATCCTCCAAAAACAGCTCCAACTTATCTCCGGCATGCACCTCCCCAACACCCTGCGGCGTACCAGTGAAGATATAATCGCCCTCTTTCAGAGTGACGAAACGTGAAACATGAGAGATGATTCTGTCGAAACTGAAAATCATGTCGCGGCTGTGGCCTTGCTGCACCCATTCGTCGTTGAGTTTCATGCCAAATGCGATGTCGTCAGGATTCTTCAACGTGCTGATTTTCTTGAACTCACCAATAGGTGCCGAACTGTCGAAAGCCTTGGCGATTTCCCAAGGATGGCCTTTGGCTTTGCACTCGCGCTGCAAATCGCGGGCGGTGAAGTCGATGCCCACGGTGATGGCGTCGTAATAATTTGAAGCAAACTTCTCGTCGATGGAACGTCCAGGCTTACAGATACGTAGCACCAACTCCGTCTCATAATGGATTTCCTTGCTGAAATCAGGGTAGAAAAACGGATTGTGGGGCAGCAGCAAAGCCGTGGCTGGCTTCATAAAAAACAAAGGCTCGGTCGGCAGGTCGTTGTCCAATTCCTTGACATGTGCCAAATAATTACGTCCTATACAAATGATTTTCATGGCTTTATCGTTTTACATTCTTTCCGCCCATGCGCAACCTGATGGCCGTCACCACCTTTTTCGTATACAGCGGAAAATCATTTTTCATAATCCAATCGTAATAGGCTGGTTCCTTGCGGAAAATATCTTCCACTCGCTGACCTTTATGCTTGCCGAACATGAACACTTCCTTGCCCTCCTCGTCGAAAATGATTTGTCCCGAAAGGTCGGCGTTCTTGTGGTGTGCCGAAAACTCGGCGAGTTGCTTCATGTCGTTGGTGGGACCTTGGGATTTGTTGCCCTTAGCGTCTTCGTATTCAACGTCTTGGTATTTGTCGAGCATGGCACGAAGCACATCGTAAGTGGCTTTGGTGTCGGCCATAGCCCCATGTGCGCCATTCAGTTCGGCGTGGCAGAAGAACCGATAGGCTCCCTTCAACGTGCGCGGTTCCATTTTCATGAAGATGTTCATCACATCAATGAAACCACGGTCCTTGAGGTCGAAATCGTAATCCACGCGAAGGAATTCTTCAACTAAAACAGGCAAGTCGAATTTCAGGATGTTGTAGCCTGCCAGGTCGGCATTGCCGATGAACTGGGCAATTTCCTTGGCTTTTTCGCGGAAAGTGGGTTTGTCGGCCACCATCTCGTTGGTGTAGCCATGCACCGAAGTGGATTCGGCAGAGATGGGTATTTCAGGATTGAGCAACCAAACACGCTGCTCTTCATCACCGTTCACGTTGATTTTCAGCACGCTCATCTCCACGATACGGTCGTGCGAAGTGTTCAGGCCTGTCGTTTCCAGGTCGAAAAAGGCAATGGGTCTTTTCAGATTCAGTTCCATAAAGTTTGCAAATTTGAGTGCAAAAATAATACATAAAAAGCAGCGATATTCAATTTTTTCTTACTTTTGCCCCACTTTTCAAACAAAAAAGAACATTTAGAAAGTATCAAATTATTGAAAGACATGATGGAAGAAAAAGAAATGAAAGAAAAAGACGAGCTGTTCTCAAAGGCAGTGAAAGCAGGAAAGAGAACTTACTTTTTCGATGTGAAATCCACGAAGAATGATGAGAAGTACATCACCATAACCGAAAGCAAGCGCCGTTTCGATGAGGGTCTGAACCGCTTCTTCTATGAGAAGCACAAGATTTTCCTCTACAAGGAAGACTTCGAGAAGGTTTCGAAAGGCCTCAACGATGCCATCAACTACATCGAGACGGGTGAATATCCTGCCGATTATTACGACCAGCCGGAGCCGACCCCACGCCGCTACGAAAACGTGGGTGGTGAAAGCCACGGCGAAATCGACAGCGCCATCGACAAATGGTTCGACAATTTGGACAAATAAGTTTTTCAAAACATCAATTATCGAAAAGACCGTGTTCGCGCGGTCTTTTTTCTTTTGCACGGCGGGCATGTCAAAACTTATCAACATTTTGTTTCGTTGTTGATAACTTTCCCAAGCCACCTATAATAAAATGCGCCAAAATACGTACTTTTGTAGCGCAAAACGAACAGCAACATGGGCAAGATAATAGCGATTGCAAATCAGAAAGGTGGCGTGGGGAAAACCACGACTGCCATCAACTTGGCGGCGAGTTTAGCCGTCCTTGAATACAAAACCCTTCTCATCGATGCCGACCCACAAGCCAACGCGACTTCGGGCGTAGGCATCGACCCAAAATCCGTTGAGACCAGCATTTACGAGTGTATCATCGACAATGTGGATCCCAAAACCGTCATTACCGAGACGGAGACCCCCAATTTATATCTGATTCCCGCTCATATCGACTTGGTAGGTGCTGAAATTGAGATGATTAACTTGCCCAACCGCGAGCAGATGATGAAGCACGCCCTCGCCAACATAAAAAAGGAGTACGAATTCATCATTATCGACTGCTCGCCTTCGTTAGGGTTGGTCACGGTCAATTCGCTCACCGCAGCCGATTCGGTCATCATCCCTGTGCAATGCGAGTATTTTGCCCTTGAAGGCCTCGGCAAGTTGCTGAATACCATCAAAATCGTCCAGACCCGCCTCAACCCCGACTTGGACATCGAAGGCATCTTGCTCACCATGTTCGACACGCGTCTGCGCCTTTCCAAGCAAGTCGTGGAAGAGGTGAAGATGCACTTCCAGGACATGGTCTTCAACACCATCATCAACCGCAACACGCGCTTGGGCGAGGCCCCCAGTTTTGGCAAGTCCATCATCATGCACGATGCGGCCAGCGTGGGAGCCATCAACTACCTGAACCTTGCCCGCGAGATATTAGAAAAGAATCACATCACAAAAAACGAATAAACTGCCATGTCCGACAAAAACAGAAGAGCCCTTGGCCGTGGCCTTGACGCCATCCTGCAAAGCCCCGAAACCGACATCACCAGCAAAGACATCAGCGGCGATTTCGTGGCAGGTGCCATCGCCGAAATCGATATCAACCTCATCGAAACCAACCCCTTCCAGCCGAGAACTGAATTTGACGAGACCGCTTTGAGGGAGTTGGCACAATCCATCAAGGAACAAGGTGTCATTCAGCCTGTTACGGTCAGAAAACTTGGCTACAACAAATATCAGCTCATTTCCGGTGAACGTCGTCTGAGAGCCTCCAAACTGGCCGGACTTGCCAAGATTCCGGTGTTCATCCGCGTGGCCAACGACGAGCAGATGCTCGAATTGGCCCTCATCGAGAACATCCACCGCGAGAACCTGAACGCCATCGAGGTGGCCATCTCCTACCAACGCCTCATCGACGAGTGCAACATGACCCAAGAAGAGGTCAGCGACAAGGTGGGCAAGAGCCGCAGTGCCGTGGCCAACTTCTTGAGACTGTTGAAATTGCCCGCCGAAGTGCAAATTGCCATCCGTGATGGTCATATCACCATGGGCCATGCCCGCGCTCTCATCAACATCACCGACAAGGAGCAGCAACTGAAACTCCTTCAGCAGATTATCGAAGGCGAGATGAACGTTAGGCAGACCGAGGAACTGGCCGAAAAAGCCAAGAATCCGGAAGCCAAGGAAAGAAAGCAGACCAACTTCATCCCCGAGCATTTCAAGAGCAAAATCAAGAAACTCTCGCAGACCCTGAACACCAAGGTGAAAGTGACGAGAAACGTGAAAGGACAAGGCACTGTGGTCATCGACTTCAAGGACGAGGCCGAGTTTGACCGCATCATGGAACTGTTCAACAACAAATAACTGCCATGCCGCGCCGCTTCTTGTTTCTTTTGGGCTTCGTTGTATTCCTTGCCTTTCAGAAAACGGAAGCGCAGAATGTGGTGTTCGACACTGTTGGCAACACCATGATTACCGCCGACACTGTCGTCAAGCCGCAGAAATCGGCCAAGTCGGCCAAGTCAGTGAAAGCAAAAAAGCCGCACAGTCCTACCAAAGCCACCATCATGTCAGCCTGTCTGCCCGGGTTGGGGCAAATCTACAACCGGAAATGGTGGAAAGTGCCTATCGTATATGCGGGATTGGGCGGACTTGGCTATTTGGCTTACAGCAATTATTCCGAATCGCAATCCTACCTGCACGCTTACGAATACAAGACCGGCGACCTGCCCGAAGGCGTAACATTGACCCAATACGAGACCGATTTGGCTAACAAATACGCTGACAGCCAACTACAGACCTACAAGGAATCGTATCGCCGCGATTTTGAGTTCTACAGCATCCTGACCGTGGCCTGGTACGGTCTGAACATCCTCGATGCCTGCGTGGACGGACACCTTTACAATTACGACATCAGCGACGACCTCAGCATCAGCGTTGACCCTTACCTTCGACATACAGAAACGCCAATAAAGATGCCGCAATACGCCCAAGTGGGACTGTCGTTTAAGTTAAACTTTTAAATCACAAAACCTTCAAAACA
>Ga0310696_10003192_pt1 | contig 20719 bp, 14 predicted proteins | sample AusTroGonzalo_MG_4_FD_203885 | JGI IMG/M metagenome (GOLD analysis project Ga0310696, IMG submission 203885) | Bovine rumen microbial communities from tropical cattle in Woodstock, Queensland, Australia - Gonzalo_02 (v2) (version 2) | ecosystem: Host-associated > Mammals > Digestive system >... | reverse complement strand
GACACCAGCACGCCTTTGTCACCTACCTGGCCGCCCATCTCAGCATAGAATGGAGTCTTGTCGAGGACGATTTCAAAATGTTTCTTACCTTTTGCCACCACCTCTCTGAATTTCAATATCTTAGCTTGGCATTCCATCTCGGTGTAGCCAACGAAGGTGGTAGGTTTGTCCTCATGAATCAGCTCTACCCAGTCGCCCGATATCTTTTCCGCTGCCTTGCGTGAACGGTCTTTCTGTTCTTTGAGGTTATTGTTAAAGCCTTCCATATCGACTTCGAGACCTTTCTCCTCTGCCATGAGGTTGGTCAAGTCGACAGGGAAACCGTAGGTGTCGAACAATTCGAAAGCGAAGGCGCCGTCGATGAGTTTTGCACCTTTATTCTGCTCGACATAATTCTCGAAACGTTTGATTCCCAATGCCAAGGTACGCAGGAACGAAGCTTCTTCCTCGAAGATCACCTTTGAGACGAGAGCTTCCTGAGCTTTGATTTCAGGATATTGTTCACCCATCTCACGGACGAGCACCGGCAACAGTTTGTATACAAACGGCTCAGTAAACTTGAGGAATGTGTAGCCGTAACGCACAGCGCGGCGCAAGATTCGTCTTATCACGTAGCCAGCTCCGTTGTTTGATGGCAGCTGACCGTCAGTGATGGCGAAGCTCACGGCACGAAGGTGGTCGGCGACGACGCGCATTGCTATGTCACATTGTTCGTTTTCACCATATTTTATTCCAGAAAGCTGCGAAATTTCATCTATGATAGGTGTGAAAACGTCGGTGTCGTAGTTTGATTTCTTGCCTTGCATCACGCGGACGAGACGTTCGAAGCCCATACCAGTGTCGACATGTTTTGCCGGGAGGTCAACGAGGCTGCCGTTGGCGAGGCGGTTATACTGCATAAACACGAGGTTCCAGATCTCAATCACTTCCGGGTCGTCTTTGTTGACGAGGTCACGGCCGTTGATTTTCTTGCGAGCCTCTTCGTCGCGGATGTCGATATGGATTTCCGAGCAAGGTCCGCAAGGTCCGGTCTCGCCCATCTCCCAGAAGTTATCTTTCTTCGAGCCGTAGATTATTCTCGACTCGTCGACGTGTTCTTTCCAAAACTCGTAAGCCTCGTTATCAGGAGCCATGCCGTCTTTCTCATCACCGCCAAACACTGTGACATACAGTTTATCCTTATCAATCTTCATCACTTCGGTGAGGAATTCCCAGCCCCATGCGATAGCTTCCTTCTTGAAATAATCGCCGAACGACCAGTTACCCATCATCTCGAACATGGTGTGATGGTATGTGTCGCGACCGACTTCCTCGAGGTCGTTATGTTTTCCGGATACGCGGAGACATTTCTGAATATCAGTAACTCTTGGTGCTTTGCGAGGGTTGTTACCCAAGAAAACATCCTTAAACTGGTTCATGCCGGCGTTGGTAAACATCAATGTCGGGTCATTCTTTACAACGATTGGGGCTGAAGGCACTACAAGGTGCTGTTTTGATTGAAAAAACTCCAAAAAACTCTTACGAATTTCGCTTGCTTTCATCATATTTTATTTTTTTCCTTAAAAAGTTTGCAAATTTAAGAAAAAATCATTTATTTTGCATGTTTAAAACGCATTTTTTTCGTTTTAGGTGTAAATCAATAAGAAAAATGGCGAGACAAAAATATATATACAATCCGCAAACGCTTGATTATGAAGAATATAAGCCTTCAATTGGAAAGCGTTTCAGAAGGTTTTTCCTATATATTCTCACCGCTGGAATCATCGGTGTTGCTGTCGTTTCAATAATAGAAAGCACTATCGGAACGCAAAAAGAGCGTATGCAAGCGCGAGAAATAGCCTTTTTACAGTTACAATATGACATCTTAAACGACAAGATCAGCAATATCGACAATCTTCTCGACGAGATGCAGGACCGTGACGACAATATCTACAGAATGATATTCGAAGCCGAGCCTATTCCGACATCAATCAGGAAGGCAGGATATGGCGGAAGCAACCGTTACGAGGCTTTGAACGGATATGAAAACTCCAAGATTGTCAAGGAGACAGCGAAGAAAATCGACGTGATAGAGAGTCAGTTATACGTGCAGTCGAAGTCGTACGATGATGTTTACAATATGGCGAAGAACAAGTCGCAGATGCTCAGCTGTATCCCTGCCATCATGCCAGTGAAAGATGTTGACATCTATAGGATTTCCTCACATTTCGGAAAACGTACCGACCCATTCTACAAGGTTCAGAAGATGCATAACGGCATCGACTTCAGCGCACCTGTAGGAACACGCATCTATAGCACTGGCGACGGCGTTGTCGAGAGAGTGTTCAGCGGCAACACCGGATATGGCATCAACATCATCATCGACCACGGATATGGTTACAAGACACGCTATGCCCACCTCAACAAATCTTTGGTAAAGCAAGGTCAAAAAGTCAAGAGAGGCGAGTTGATAGCAGAGGTCGGAAACAGCGGAAAGTCAACAGGACCGCATCTTCACTACGAAGTCATCAAGAACGGCAAGGCCCTCAATCCAATAAATTTCTTCTTTAACGACCTTACGCCGGAGGAATACGACAAGATTCTTGACTTGTCGGAGAAACCGTCAATGACAATGGATTAATATCATGGAAGTCAAAAAGTTATATTATCGAATCGGCGAGGTGGCGGAGATGTTCAATGTCCCGGCATCCACAATACGCTATTGGGAGAGTGAGTTCGACGTGTTGCGTCCGCGCAAAAGCACAAAAGGCAACAGACTTTTCACTGAGCGCGACTTAAGGTATCTGCAGATAATATACCAGCTTGTGAAGGTTAAAGGCTACACCATCCAAGGTGCCAAAGACGCCATGAAGACCAAGTTTGACAAGCTTGAGGAGAAAGCAATAATGATAAGAACCCTCAACGACGCGAGAGAATTTCTTGTTGATTTGGACAAGAAACTGGCGGAAAAACAGAAAGTTTCCTCGCTTCGCTCGGAATGACAGTTTAATTTTATTTATAATATAGTCTGTCATTCCGATCCCCGCAGGGGCGAGGAATCTTAGAATGTTTTATCCTTTAGCAAATAATTCTGAACATAGTCGAAAACACCGTCTTCGAGGCTGGTGAATGGTTTGTTGTATCCGGCTTTACGCAGTTTCTCCATGTTAGCCTCGGTGAAGTACTGATATTTGTCGCGGATGTCAAGCGGAGTGTCGATAAATTTGATATTCACATCCTTGCCCATTGCCTTGAAGGTGTTAGCTGCCAGGTCGTAGAACGAACGGGCGTGACCGGTGCCGAGGTTATACAAACCACTCTCAGGGCGTTTCTCTATCAAGAAAAGGATTACAGAGGCGATGTCTTTCACATAGATGAAATCTCTAAGCTGCTGACCGTCTTTGAAGTCAGGACGATGTGAACGGAAAAGCTTCACCTCGCCACAGTCCTGAATCTGGTGGAACGAATGCAGAATCACCGATGCCATGCGACCTTTGTGGTACTCGTTAGGACCATAAACATTGAAGAATTTCAATCCAGCCCAGAACGGAGGACATTTCTCCTGTTTCAGAATCCATTTGTCGATTTCGTTTTTCGAGCGTCCGTAAGGGTTAAGCGGCTGCAGTTGCTCCACGATGTCGTGGCTGTCGACATAACCGAGCTCGCCGCCACCGTAAGTAGCTGCTGATGAGGCATATACGAGCGGAATCCGGTATTCGGTACACAGCGTCCACAGCTGTTCGGTATAGTTCACGTTAAGTTCGACAAACACATTCCAGTCGAACTCGGTGGTGTCGGTACGAGCGCCGAGGTGAACCACAAAATCAACTTTATCATGATTGGTTTTCAACCAGTTATGAAGCTCTTTTCTATCTAAAAGGAGCTGATATTTTTTGTTGATATAGTTTCTTTCCTTTTGTTTCTTAGAAAAATCGTCGACGAGGACGAGGTCTTCCCTACCCTGTTCGTTGAGGCATCCCGCCACCACGCTGGCGATGAAACCGGCTGCACCTGTAATTACTATCATATCTTTAATTTTCTTCTGTTCTTGTCTTTAAATAATTTCTCCATTTTCCGAGCACCGCTTGCATATCCGACGGCAGTTCAGAGTCGAAATAGAGTTCTTTTCCCGTTGTCGGATGCACGAAGCCAAGCACCTTGGCATGCAGGCAGTGACGTGAAATCTCGTTGAAGCAGTTATCGATAAACTGACGGTATTTCGAGAATGTCGTTCCTTTCAGGATTCTGTCGCCGCCGTACAATGCGTCGTTAAACAGCGGATGCCCGATATATTGCATATGCACACGAATCTGGTGCGTACGGCCTGTCTCCAGGCGGCATTCCACCAATGTCACATAGTTGAAACGTTCCAATACCTTGTAATGTGTAACGGCATCTTTGCCCTGGCTTCCATCGGGATAGACAGCCATGGCGACGCGGTCGCGCAGAGACCGTCCGATGTTGCCTTCGACAGTACCTTCGTCGTCAGGGAAATCGCCCCAGACGAGAGCCTGATAACGGCGAGTTATCGAGTGTTCGAAGAACTGCGCCGCAAGAATTGTCTGTGCGGTCTCGTTTTTAGCCACTATCATCAAGCCAGTGGTATCCTTGTCGATACGATGCACGAGATAACCGAAGCCGTTCTCCACTTTCGAGCCGTTTTCCTTGAAATGATACGCCAAAGCATTGAGCAGCGTGCCGTCAAAGTTACCGTGACCTGGATGCACCACCAGTCCGGCTTGTTTGTTCACCACGATGACATCGTCGTCTTCGTAAACCACGTCAAGCGGAATGTTTTCAGGCGTGATGACCACCTCACGCGGCGGATATGCCAGCACTACGGTCACCACATCGTACGGTTTCACCTTGTAGTTCGACTTCACCGGTTTGTCGTTGACGAGTATGCTTCCGGCTTTAGCGGCATTCTGCACACGGTTTCTCGACACGTTTTCCAAGCGGTTTTGCAGGAATTTATCGACACGCACCAAGGTCTGACCTTTATCGGCAACAATTCTGAAATGCTCGAAAAGTTCGGTACTTTCCTCAGTGTTATCTCCAATAACGCCTACAAAATCCTCTGACATATCAATAACTATTTGGAAATCAACAATTTAGTTGTCCTGCATAAGCCATCTACAGTGGAGACTCGCAACATATAAACTCCATTTTGCAACTCGCTGACATTCAATTCTTTACAATATGGATATTTTTTAACGAGACGTCCTGTGATATCGAAGATTGCAATCTCATCACAATTATTCTCGTCAATGCCATCGATATGGACAAAGTTTGTTGCAGGATTCGGGTAAAGCGTCAATGCGTCCATAACCTCTTGATTTTCATCAAGTCCAATAAAATACGGATTCTTTCCCATAACAGGACGAATCATAAGAGAGCCTGGGAACGTGCTGTTTTTCCAGCCTTCGCCAGCGTCATAGAAATTGTATTGGGAGTTATCTTTTGACGCATCGAAGCCGATGTTTATTGATTTTGAATAACTCTGGCGCAATCCGACGTAGAAAGTGCTGTTGACCTTGACAATCTCCTTGAAAGCATAGTTGGAGAAGGCGTACAAGGCGCTGTCGTTCCACACAGGGCGCTGGTCTTTCAAGGTATAGAGCACCTCACCCGGCTTGCCATTGTTATCGCGCCACACGATAATGTCGAAGAAGTTGTAATTTGCGTCGTTAAATGTGCGGTTGAACAACATTTGAACACCGCCCAGAGTGTCGAGTTTCGTCACTTTGAACTGTGCCGCGAAGTAAGTGTCACTTGGCACAAGGCCGTAGCCCATCTCAGGAGTGCCGTCGTCGTATGCGAAATAGTTGTAAAATGCTTGATGGCGCACGATGGAGTCGCCGGCAATCATGTTGCCGTTTTCATCGACAGCCTCGACATAGTGGCGAATCGTGAACGAAGTGGTGTCAACATCAAGGTTGTAAGGATAAATGAAATCCTCCATCGCCACGTTGCGTGTCATCACGCCAACATTCTCATACTGATTGATTATCAGTGGATTATCGACATAATTATAATGCCAACTTGAATTATTATCATTCACCTCACAAGAGTAACGCACCTCGTGTGAGCTCATATCCAGATTGGTAATGTTGACATCGAAAACATTATTTATTTCGGTAATAGGGTTATCTTTATAATGCTTATAAGGCATTGCCTGATAACGTTTTAAGAATGTCGGTGACTTATCTGTCAGGCTCACAAGCGGATAAGAGTCGTTTTCCAGGCTGCGGTTCATGTCGAGGTAGACCAAATCGATATTCCACTCGTCCATGTTGCTTCTATCATTAGGATACATTGTGGATGGCAGCGTTCCGTAGTTGAAGAACAGCACGCGGAAATCCTCTTTAAAGAAGCAGGTGTCGGTAATAGGAATCATCACCTTCTTAAAATATTGATTTTCACCGCATTCATCGACAAACGACTCAAAGCTCTGGCCTTCAGCCGCCCACACCTGTTTCCATGCTGTTTTCCTCAACGTGACATAGTTTTGAAGCACAGTGTCGAACACCAATTCGTCGTATCCGTAGCCGAACTGAAGCACGAGTGAGTCGTCGCGCTCAGGACTGTCGCCGAAGCCACCCGGTTGATAGTAGAAGCTGAAATAGACCGAGTCTTCAGGTGTAATAGCGTGATTATCAATGCTATCGAGACGAATCTTCACTGAAAGAAGCGAGTCGGCCACGAAAGGGCTGCTACTTCCATTCGAGTAGACCTTGCCATATTGGTCGAGCAGGTCGAAGGTGGCGGCTCTGTAGTTGACCGGCATCATCGGGAAGCCCGAGTTGACGAACACCTGTCTCGACTGCCATTTTGCAGGGTCAGGATATATGCCGAGTTTGGTAAAATCATCGAAAAACGGCAGTGTCGCCACTGTCTCCTCTCTCTGTTCCACTGTGTTTTCCTCAGGGATTCCGCCGCAGAAACCGGTCAGATACTCCTGAGCTTTGCCATTCATCACAAAAAGAAAGGCGCAAAATATCGTTAAAACTAATCTTTTATTCATCATAGAAGAAATTTGTATCTATTTCATAATCATCGAAATCCCAATCATCGAGTTCAATCACTTCCTCAACGACGACAGGTTTCGGCTCGATTTTACGGAAAATCAGCTGCATATCCAGAGCGCGTTGCACCGAGTCGTAGGAGAACTTGCGGTTTTTCAAGATAAAATTGAAGCTGTCGATGACGTAATTTATTGTGTCGGTGCTTAATTTACGCACTCTCCACGACTCAACCATGGAGTCACGGCGGAATTTCTCGTATTTATACCAAGCAAAATCGAAGTTTTCTATTGATTTATACCAGACATTCACCAACGAGCCGAGCGGCACTTTCTTGTCGATTGAATATTCCGGTTCCATCCTTATCACGTAAAGATTTTTCGGGTCATCGTTGTCAATGAATATCTCCGTTCCGATGTTCAGAGATGCGTTGTTGATTTGGTTTTTCACGTCTTCGAGTTTCACGCCGACCAAATCGGGCAGATTTGTCTTTTTCTCGCCATTACCGTAACCCACGACAAGCGTGATGGCGGTACCTTTCACCACTTCCTGTTTCGGCGCGACCACGTCGCCTTTGATTTTCTGCTCCACGACAGCGTTTCTGGCAAAGTAATCGATGAATTCGAGCTTGTCGACCTTCAGTCCGACAGCGTTAAGGCTCACCATCGCCTGACGCAGCGAGAGGTTTCTGAGGTTTGGCATCAAGACGATTTCCGGAGCGATGGAGGTGCGAATCACGTAGACGTTTCTGCCTCTCTTCACATTTGATCCCGGTGCCGGATTCTGTTGGTACACAGCGCCTTCCGGAAAATCTTTGACGTAAATACTATCTAAAAGCTGAAAAGTGTATTCGTCGCTGTAGTTCTCCACCACCTCTTCATAATTCATGCCTGTCAAATCCGGGACCACTATCTCCTCGCCGTGACGCGTGAATCTGTCGAGTCTGTTGAAGGTGAACTCGAAGGTCACGACTACCACTAACAGCATGATTATCAGGCTGATATAGAACCATTTATCTTTTAAAAAACGAAAAGCCTTCATTTTTTTATTTTTTTCGTTTATGATAACGTCGTTTTTTGTAATTTTGAACTCGCAAAGATAACGAAAATAATTGAATTTAAGTTTATTTGACATGAAAAAAATAGCAATAGTCTGTGGCGGATACTCAGGAGAGTATGAAATTTCAATCAGCAGCGCTAAAGTTGTTAAAAAGCACCTCGATGCTTCAAAATATGAAGCCTATGTCATTGTGATTCTGAAAGATAGATGGTATCATCTTGCTGACGACGGCACTGAGACCGATGTCGACAAGAACGATTTCTCGATAAAAGTCAACGGCAAGAAGGTTGTTTTCGATGCCATTTTCAACGCCATTCACGGTGTCCCTGGCGAGGACGGACAGCTTCTCGGTTATTTCGAAATGCTTGGAATTCCTTACACTTCGTCGAATTTCACCACTTCGGCATTGACGTTTCACAAAGATTTCTGCAAGAAGATAGCTGCCGCTGCAGGTGCCAACGTCTCCCCTTCGCTCATTATTAATAAAGGAGAGAGTTACGATGTGAAGAAGATCGTCAAAACGTTGGGATTGCCTTTGTTTGTCAAGCCTACACGCAACGGCTCGTCGGTTGGAGTGAGCAAGGTCAATGTGGAGGAAGACTTTGAAAAAGCCATTGGATACGCTTTCAGTGCCGGCGACCAGGTGATGTGCGAGAAATTTGTGAAAGGCCGTGAGTTGGCATGCACAGTGATGGAAGTGAGAGGTAAGAAGATGGTGTTCCCAATCACTGAAATCGTCAGCAAAAACGACTTCTTCGACTATGAGGCGAAATATACTGCAGGAAAATCTGACGAAATCACGCCAGCAGCGTTGGATGAGGTTTCAGAGATTGAGGTCAAGGCGACATCGGCCATGCTTTACGACGCTTTCGAGTGCAAGGGCTTCGCTCGTTTCGACTATATCATGACGCCTAAACAGTTGGTTTTCATTGAGGTGAACATCGTGCCAGGCATGTCGGAGGCATCAATAATGCCAAAACAAGCAGCCTGCATGGGAATCACCCTTGACAAGCTGTTTGGTTTGGCATTAGAGAATATTCTTGACTAAACTGTCAGGATGTCTTTCTGCTTGAGATCGTAAAGATCGTCGATTTTCTTCACGAACTTATCTGTCAGCTTCTGGATTTCTTCCTGAAGCTGTTTTACTTCGTCTTCCGAAACGCCTTCTTTTTCAAGCTTCTTGGCATCGTCGTTAGAGTTACGGCGGATGTTACGGATACCCACTTTCGCTTCTTCGGCGGCTGTCTTGGCGCGTTTGGCGAGGTCTTTACGACGTTCCTCTGTCAATGGCGGAACCAAGATTCTCAGGAAATCGCCTTCATTTTTCGGGTTGAAGCCGAGGTTAGCTGCCTGGATAGCCTTATCGATAGCGCCTATCGAGCTCTTGTCGAAAGGCATCACGATAATCTGACGCGGGTCTGGAGTACCGATGTTGGCGGTCTGCTCGATCGGGACCTGTGTTCCGTAATATTCAACCTTCACGCCCTGAAGCATCATCGGGCTTGCCTTGCCAGCTCTGATTTTCTGAAACTCCGACTCGAGGTGTTTGATGGCACCTTCCATCGATTCAGTCGTTTCGTCCAAAATAAATTGAGATTCTTCTGTCATATACCTTAAATTTTTCGGTACAAAAATACAAATTTTTCTTATTTGGTCACGATTGTGCCGATTTTTTCTCCGTTCAAAACTTTTGTGAGGTTGCCTTTGGTGTTCATGTCGAACACGAGCATCGGCATATTGTTTTCCTTGCACATGGTGAAGGCTGTGAGGTCCATCACCTTGAGGTTTTTGCTGTATGCCTCATCGTAAGTTATTGATTCATACTTCGTTGCGGTTGGGTCTTTCTCCGGGTCGGCGGTGTAGATGCCGTCAACGCGAGTGCCTTTGAGGATGATGTCGGCTTTCACTTCCACTGCACGCAAGGCAGAGCCTGTGTCGGTGGTGAAGAACGGGTTGCCTGTGCCGCCACCGATGACGACGACATAGCCTTCTTCAAGCAATTTGATAGCCTTAGCGCTGCTCATCGAGTCGGCGATACGGTCGATGTAAAGACCCGACAACAAAGCGGCTTTCACGCCTTTTGCCTGCAATGTCGACTGGATAGCCATGCTGTTGATGACGGTTGCGAGCATGCCCATGTAATCGCCTTGGATGCGGTCCATGCCTTTCGATGCGCCCTGCAATCCGCGGAAGATGTTGCCACCACCGATGACGATGGCAATCTGAGCTCCGGCTTTCACCGCTGCCGCAATCTCCTCTGCATAGTCGTCAAGACGTTGAGGGTCAATACCATATTGCTGATTTCCCATTAAAGCTTCACCGCTAAGCTTAAGTAACACTCTTTTGTATTTCATATATTTACTATTTTATTTTATTGATATTCAATCATTTAAAACCAGAATCCCACATTGATGAAACCTGTAAGACCGCTGTTGATGTTCGAGCCCATCAAGGTGACTTCCACTGGTCCTATCATTGTGTCGACGCCCAGTGAAACGCCACATCCCATGACAAAGTTAGCCGAGTCGAACCATTTGTCGTAGACGTCGCTCATAAAGCCGTAGTCGACATGAAGCGTGCTATAAAGCGACTTATAGAAATTCCACTGCCATGCGATTTTGTTCACGGCGATATGGTCGACAATCCTGTCGGTGAAATCCAAGCCAGTGAATGCCAGGATGTTATCGAAATAATTCATTTTCGACTGTCCGCCGACGAAGAACTGATAGAACAGCGGCACTTCGGCGACTCCAAGTTTCATGCCGCCTTCAAGTTCGAATTTCAATGCGCTTTTCGAGCCTAAAGGTATGTTTTTCAATAAGTCAACATAGCCGATAAACGAGCCTTGGATGTCTGCGGCATTCATTCCAGCCATTGTGACATCTTCGGTAATACCTTTAAAAAACACCATCTTAGCCAGCATGTTGATTCTCCATCCGTGACGCGCATATTTTACGGCATCCAGGTTATCAAAGAAGTAATTGAAATAAAGGTAAGAATAGAGATTGTAATTTCCAGTGATACTGTTTTCGCCCACAAAATCCCTCATATGCACCAAGTCAGCCACTGCACCTAGGCGTAACTGATTCTTCAGATTCGGAACAAGAAGAGCATAGATGTCGAGTTTGTTGTCCTGAATACTATAAGAATTGGTGAGCTGTTTGTTGGTATACTGCCCAAGGCTCAGCGAATAAATGCTGGCATCGACACCAAAACGGAACAACTTTCTATGATGTTTGTAGAAATTCACCTTCAGATAAGGGTTTTCGGCTATATTCACGTCGACGTTCAAGGTGGCACGGTTGAGGCGTTCCAAGACGTTTTTCACCGTGAAGTTGACAAGAGCGCCAATGCCATAGTTGTTGTCGTAATGTATAGCCACAGATGTCGACATAGCGGCAATCTCCTCGCAATGCAACTTAAAGACGCTGCCTTTGTCGGTCTGCTCGATATTATACCACATGTTTTCATAATACCCTGAGGCTCTTAACTTTACGATAACATCCTCTATCTCGTTGAGTGTCATGTACTTTGGAAAATCCTTACCAAACTCGCTTGCGACGACATCCTCATGGTTTTTCGACACGCCTTCCACCTGAACAGCAACAATATAAAGTGTATCGACCGGCTGGACGTGAGGTCTGTTTATTTCGTAAGGTTCCATCTCCTGGAGGAATCCTGCAAGTTTCTGAAACTGTGGATAAACCTCCCTGGCTGCCTCTTCACCGAATTGTATTATCGAGTCGAAGTCGTTGAACGACAACATGCTACGTCCGTGAAGGTTCGGCTTGATATAAATATCGCAATTCGAGCGTGCGTAGAGGCTCTCCTCGAGTGACGATAGGTTCATCAGGCTTTCGAGAAGACCGAGTGAGTTGTCGATTTGCGAGGCCGGAATGGTTGCATCTTCGAGGTCGATACCTATTATAATATCGACGCCGCGTTCTTTCATGTTCCTCACCGGGAAATTGTTGACCATGCCGCCGTCGATGAGCAGTTTACCGTCGAGTGAGACAGGACGGAACAGAAACGGTATCGACATACTGGCTCTTACAGAGCGCGAGAGGTTGCCTTTGGTCATCTCATACTGTGTGGCGTGCTCCACATCTGTTGCGATGCAGTAGAAAGGCACCGAAAGCTTCCTGTAATCGCGGATGTTATCGGCAGGAAGCATCAGTCGCGACAACAGCATGTTGACGTAAACGCCATCAACCATTGATGATTTCAACTTGATTTTTCCGTTTGATATCGGGAAAGTCGCGAGATATTTCCTGGTGTTAATTTTTTGATCAATAGGCAGATATTTAAGCGGAATCCTGTCGTAAATGACATTGTTCCAATCTTGCTTGCGCACAAGATCTTCGATGACGTCAGGGTCGTAACCCACAGCGTAAAGAGAGCCGATGATGGAGCCGATGCTCGTTCCGCCGATGTAGTCAACAGGAACGCCTGCCTCATCGATTGCCTTAAGGATAGGTATCTCGGCAAAGCCTTTGGCACCGCCGCCACAAAGCACCACGCCCACTTTCGGACGATGACGAACATTTTTGGGCGCGACACTATCGTTAACTTCTTGAGCTTCAACATTATAAACTGAAAATATGCCAATGAGCGTCATCAGCAAAAAAGAAGCTAATCTATTACGCATCCCATTCATCTTCAATCAATTAGAACCAATAACCGACATTAACAAAGAGATTCCATGTATCGACAATATTCGACTTCGACACCTGCAGTTCGATAGGACCAAACACAGTTTTATAACCCAAAGTCAAGCCAGCTCCCATGACATAATTCTTTGGAATGAACCATGTATCAAGTCTGTTTGAGAACAAATCCATTACATCATCGACAAAATCGTCTATCATTTGTTCCTCTTCCGGTGTCATATTTTCAATATCAATATTCCCAACCATCGTGGCCTCTTCCAATATTGGCAAATAATTTTTCATATAACCGGCATCACAACTTAATACTGCGTAGAAATTCTTATAGAAGTTCCACTGCCATGCCGATTTTGCGTAAGCTGTGAACTCCGACAACACTGACACGAACGGTAAGCCGGTGAAACTCATTATATTATCCATATAATACATCTTCGACTGACCGCCGACATAGAACATATCTTCTTCATATTCCAAGAACGATTCACCGAGTCGAGAGGCGCCTGCAACACCCAATCTGAACGCATGACGCTGTCCTATTGGGAACGATTTCACGATATTTCCCTGCACAGTGAACATCGGACGGTGATCGGCATCCTTAAACACGCCGTCATATAAGATACATTTAGCTATCAGATTGATATTCCAGCCCTTACGTGGAAAATCAGTCTGGTCTTCATTATTGAAGAAATAGTGGAAATAAAACTTAGGATTGAATTTATTGCCGTTTGTCATATCTTCATCAATAAGCTTTATTTGACTATTTTGCAAATCTATTGTATTGCCATAGTTCAATTTGAAACCAAGTTTAATAGCCTGGGTCACTGACGGAGCCACTTGGAAATACAGGTCAAGTGAGTTATACCGCACTCTCAAATAATTTTGAATCTTGCCTTTATGATTATACAAATTCGTTTTCACATTCATTGCCATAATCTCTGCCGTACCGCTCAACATCTTGGTATAACGATGTGTCGCTCCTGCTCTGAAATACGGATTATCGGAAACATTCAAGTCGACGTTATACGTAAAATGCTTTGTTCTGGCATTCATATTCAGCAGCAGTCCGACGCCGTAGTTGTTGTCGTAATGCATGCCCACTCCAAAATTGAGCGAAGACCTGTTTTTGCAGTGCACCCTGATGATGTCGCCTTGCTCAGTGTCGACAAGCTCATACCATACGTTGGAAAAATAGCCTTGGGAATAAATCTTCACGATAATTGTTTCGATGTCGTCGATAAGGAACTCCGCAGGGAACTCGTCACCGAACTCCGCTATCACCAGTCTGGCATTGTAATCGTCGATACCTTCAACCTGCACGCCTGATATCGTCACGCGGTCGACAGGCTGTGTATGATGACGCTCCACCTCGAAAGGTCCCAGTGCCTGGAGTGAGTCGGCAAGACGTTTCAGCTCCGGGAACTTCTCGCGTGCACCGTCTTCACCGCATTTAATAATCGGGCTGAAGTCGTTGAACGACATCATGTTAGCTTTTCCTATATCAGGTCTTATCAAGATATCGCATTCCTCACGGGCTTTGTTACTCTCGTCCTGCGACACCACAGAAATCAGACGTTCGAGCACTTTCAACGAGTTGTCGAGCACTTCGGGATCGGATTTCACTATCTCGAGGTCGACACCGATGATGATGTCGGCTCCTTTTTCGCGAACGTTTCGCACCGGGAAGTTGTTGGTGAGACCGCCGTCGCAGAGCAGATAGCCTTTATAATCAACTGGTTCGAAGAGAAACGGTATCGACATACTCGAGCGTATCGACTGCGCAAGAGAGCCGTCATTGAACTCTATCGGGTCGGCGCTGATCATGTCGGTTCCTATGCAAAGGAACGGCACCGGGAGCTTGCTGAAGTCGCGTTCCTCGTATGCTGGCATGGTAAGTCGAGTGAGCAGCATGTTAACGTACATGCCGTCGACAATCGACCTTTTCAATTTCAGCTGGCCGTTTTTATAAGGCACCGACACCAGATAATGGCGCTCGTTGATGCGTTTCTCCAACGGGATAAACTTTCGTGGGATCTGGTCTTTGATGATGAGGTCCCAGTTCTGTTCGGTGCAGAGTTTCTGCATCATGTCGGGGTCGTAACCCACGGCGTAGAGTCCGCCGATGATTGAACCCATGCTCGTTCCCGCGATATAATCTATCGGGATGCCGGCTTCTTCTATTACACGCAGTGCTCCGATGTGGGCAAATCCTTTCGCTCCGCCGCCACTCAACACAACTCCCACCTTCGGACGATGAGGCACAATGCTATCCTGAGCGTTTGCTGCAAACGCCGCAAGAATGCAGAGCAGTGCTAACAACGTCTTTCTCATTATTTATTCTGTTTTTCCGTGACAATTCTTATATTTCTTACCAGAGCCGCATGGACAAGGATCGTTTCTTCCGACTTTCTTCTCCACATGAATCGGCTGTGTAATCTGGTTTTCCTGAGTGTTGCTGTGAGCCTGCGACAACAGGTCGGTACGCTGTTCCTTGAGCTTGGTTCTGTCGATAGCCTTTGCCTTATGCTCGCGGATGTTACCCTGGTCTTGCACCGGCAGGTCTGACTTCATCAGGAACGAGATGACCTCACGGTTGATCTTCAAAATCATCTCCTTGAACAGGTTAAATGACTCGAACTTATAGATAAGCAACGGGTCTTTCTGTTCGTACTGGGCGTTCTGCACCGACTGTTTCAAGTCGTCGAGTTCGCGCAGATGCTCTTTCCATGCGTCGTCGATCATGCCGAGGGTGATGCTCTTCTCCAGCGACAATGCGATTTCGCGTGCGCCATTCTGAACAGCTTTCTCGATGTTCACCACCACGTTCATGCCTTTCTTTCCGTCGGTGAACGGGATGAGGATGTTCTTGTAACCTGGCTGTGTCTCATAGATATGCTTGATGAGAGGCAACGTCTTCTCGCCTACCAGCAGGTTCTTCTTGTTATACGACTCAACAGCCTTCTCGAACAGGTCGTCAGCGAGCTTGTCGAGCTTGCCGTGTTTGAATTCATCTTCGTCAAACGGGAGGTCGACACCCATGTTTGAAAGCACGTCCATCTTCAAGCCTTCGTAGTCGTCGTTGGCTTTGTTTTGCTCGATGAGTGACTCGCCGAGGTCGTACATCATGTTGTTTATGTCGATTTGCAGACGGTCGCCGAACAAGGCGTGACGGCGTTTCTCGTAGATAGCCTCACGTTGTGAGTTCATCACGTCGTCGTATTCAAGAAGATGTTTACGCACGCCGAAGTGGTTCTCCTCGACCTTCTTCTGTGCCTTCTCGATCTGCTTGGTAATCATCGAATGCTGAATCACCTCGCCTTCCTGCATTCCGAGACGGTCCATGATAGGGGCGATACGCTCAGAGCCGAACATACGCATGAGGTCGTCTTCCAAAGAGACGAAGAACTGTGAGCTTCCCGGGTCACCTTGACGACCGGCACGACCACGCAGCTGGCGGTCGACACGACGTGACTCATGACGCTCCGTACCGATGATGGCAAGACCTCCGGCATCTTTCACGCCAGGTCCCAACTTGATATCGGTACCACGACCCGCCATGTTGGTTGCGATGGTCACAGTGCCTGCGACACCGGCGTCTTTCACAATCTGAGCCTCCTTGAAGTGCAACTTGGCGTTCAACACGTTGTGTTTGATGTTCTTACGTGTCAGCATACGGCTCAGCAACTCTGAGATTTCGACTGATGTCGTACCCACCAACACAGGTCTGCCCTGATGTACGAGCTCTTCAATCTGCTCGATAACGGCATTATATTTCTCACGTTTTGTCTTGTAAATCAAGTCCTCGCGGTCGTCACGGGCAATCGGTTTGTTAGTCGGGATGACGACGACATCGAGTTTGTAGATGTCCCAGAACTCACCAGCCTCAGTCTCAGCGGTACCTGTCATACCGGCGAGCTTGTGGTACATACGGAAGTAGTTCTGCAAGGTGATGGTGGCGTAGGTCTGTGTCGCAGCTTCCACGTCGACGTTTTCCTTAGCTTCCACTGCCTGATGCAAGCCATCCGACCAGCGGCGGCCTTCCATGATACGACCGGTCTGCTCATCCACAATCTTGACTTTGTTGTCGATGATGACGTAGTCGACGTCTTTTTCAAACAGTGTGTATGCCTTGAGCAGCTGCTGCACGGTGTGCAGACGCTCTGACTTCTCTGAGAACACTCGCAAGAGCTCTGTCTTCTTCAGCACCTTCTCGTCGTCGCTCAAATCAGATTTCTCGAGTTCAGCGATCTCTGAACCGACATCCGGGATGATGAAGAACGATGGGTCGTTGTAGGCCTTCGCAAGCTGTTCGGTACCTTTATCCGTCAACACGACGGTGTTCAGTTTCTCGTCGATGACGAAATACAGCTCATCGTCGATGATATGCATGTTCTTGCTCTGCTCCTGCATGTAGAAGCCTTCTGTCTTAAGCAGCAACGACTTCATACCCTCTTCAGAGAGGAATTTGATGAGTGCGGTGTTCTTCGGAAGCCCGTGGAACGCGCGGAAGAGCTGGTCGGCACCATGCGATTTCTCTTCTTCAGTGGCATTAGGATTCGTCAAAATCTTCTTCGCCTCAGCGAGACACTGTGTCACGAGACGTTTCTGAGCCTCGTAGAGGTTCACGACATCAGGTTTAAGCTGCACGAACTCCTGGTCGTCGCCACGTGGTGTAGGACCGCTGATAATCAAAGGAGTACGGGCATCGTCAATCAACACGGAGTCGACCTCGTCGACGATGGCGTAGTGATGTTTGCGCTGCACGAGTTCCTCAGGGTTGCCTGTCATGTTATCACGCAGGTAGTCGAAACCAAACTCGTTGTTGGTTCCGTAGGTGATGTCGGCGTTGTAGGCGGCGCGACGTTCCGGTGAGTTAGGCTGGTGTTTGTCGATGCAGTCGCATGTCAGACCCAAGAAATTGTAAATCGTGCCCATCCACTCGGAGTCACGTTTTGCCAAGTAATCGTTGACGGTCACGACATGTACGCCGCGACCTGCGAGGGCGTTGAGGTAAACCGGCAATGTAGCGACCAAAGTCTTACCTTCACCTGTCGCCATCTCAGCGATCTTACCCTGATGCAGAACGATACCGCCGATAATCTGCACGTCGTAATGCACCATGTCCCAGGTCACCATGTTACCGCCAGCCATCCAGCTGTTGTTGTAACGCACCTTGTCGCCTTCGACGTTGATATGCTCATATTTCGATGCCAGCTCACGGTCCAATTCGGTAGCGGTAGCCTCCACTATCTCATTCTCCTTGAATCGTTTAGCCGTCTCTTTCATCACCGCGTATGCCTCCGGCATGATCTCGTTAAGAGCCTCCTCAATCTTTTCAAGAACCTGTTTCTCAAGCTTGTCGACCTGCTCGTAGATGCCGTTCTTTTCCTCCAGATCCATGTCCGGATTGTTCTCCACATTAGCCTTCAGCTCAGCAATCCTTGCCTCATCCTCAGCGATATGCTTCTGAATATATTCCTTGAATTCCACCGTCTTATGACGAAGGCTGTCGATGTCCAAATCCTTGATTTTCTCGTATGCTTCAAGCGTTTTCTGCAACAGCGGCTGCAAGGCCTTGTTGTCGCGAGTCGATTTATTTCCAAATAGTTTCGATAAAAATCCCATTTTTAAATTATTTATTCATGAATAAAATTGTCCAATTTATATCTATCAAAAAGTATGCAAAAATAATAAAATTTTAAAAATATTTACTAATTCTTCTCACATGATAGTCCAAATACTGGTCGGGAGACGGTGCCGGAGCCATGCCAATCCTGTTTTTCCGCTTCAAAATAAAATATGCAGGAAAGGTTGTGACGGCATAATCCTCGAGCAATAAAATATTGTCATCGAGATTCAGTACTGTCCACTTATATCCTTGTTTATCAAACATTTGCAAACAATTTTCAAACGACTCTTTCGTAACGACCGTAACTATCTGCACGCTGTCGCCCCATTGTTTGTGAAGCTCGTTTAAAGTCGAAAACTCATGGATGTTGAGCGGCGAAAGGCGGTCGACAAACTGCAGTACCACCATATTATCCTGATAATCAGAGAGTTGCGTCGTCTTGCCGTTTTTATCTTTCAAAGAAAACGACGGAGCGTCGGAATTGTAGGAAAGATCGGTCAACCATTTGATATAATTCCTCGCCACTATCTTATTTTTCTGATATTTCGACGTCTCCTGAATCTTCTTGTAAAACCTCAGAATCGCCTGTTTGTCGTACAAAACCCCATAATACATTCTGCGCATCTCCACCATCGCCACGAGTTCGCAAATCTGTCGGTTTCGTGACAGAAAGTCATTTTTTTCCAAAAATGTCATGAAGCTGTCATATCCCAAATAAAACGCGTCCTCCAGATTCGTCTGGTTGAAATCGCGTCTGTTGAGATACCCGTCGAACAACTCGCCGAAGACATCCATATAAGCCCTATTCGAATACAGAACCTTCTGATTATCAACAAATTCAGCAATGGTCTTATCAGCATTCAAGGACATCGTCACCGCTGCTTTGCGATATTTTATCATGTCCTTGACATAATCGTATTTCACGCCGCCAAGTTGTCTATAAATCTGATTTTCAATGGTATCCATCAGATAAAGCTTTCTGCCGCGATAAATCTGCTGGAAATTCTCGTAAAGGAAATCATCGAGCATGTTTTCCGCCATGACGTATTGCGAATAAAGCCCGCCATCGTCGGCAGCGTTGATATTAAGCAAAGGCTGCTCCTTCTCAAAATACGATTCATCGTCTTTTTGCTTCGGGATTATAATCTCAAGGTCGTAGTTTCCGTTGGGATTCAGAATCATATCCACCCGTTCGAGATTGATGGCGATTTGAGCCGGTGTAATCTCTTTTATCGCAGCCTTAAGTGTAAATTTTCCGTCTTTATCTGATTGAGTCTCAGCGATTTTCGTCTGTTCGCGCGTCAACATCTCATCGTAGGCGAGCAGTCGCACCAAGGCATTCGGGATGTTGGTTTTTCCTGTTATGGTGACGTCCTGTCCGATGGCAAAAACCGGACAAATCAACATTAAAACCAAGAAAACCAGCACTTTATTTCTCATAAAACTTCGCTTTTTCAGGTACGAATTCCGTTAAATCGGCATTGTTTTTAAACAGGTCGCGCACCACTGTCGACGAGACGCAGCGCAGGTTAGGGTCGGAAAGCAGAAACACCGTCTCCACTTCCGGATTCAGTTTTTTGTTAGCTTCCGCGATGATGCTCTCGTACTCAAAATCGGTGGTGTTACGCAGTCCGCGGATGATGAAGCCGGCGTTCATTTTCTTGCACAAATCCACCGTAAGACCTTGATAGCTAACGACTTTCACTTTTGGATATTCGGCAAAGGTGTTTTCAATCCATTTGATGCGTTTGTCAAGTGGGAAGGCATATTTTTTATCGATATTTACGCCAATCGCGATTATTATCTCGTCGAAAAGCGGCATTGCCTGAAGCACAATGTCCTCGTGGCCTCGCGTGATAGGGTCGAAAGAACCTGCAAAAACTCCAATTTTCATAACAGTATGTTTTACACCATTAAATAAACTTACAAAAGTACGAAAAATTTTTAATTGCAGTATTTTTGTAAAAATTTCATCACATAAAAACAGAAGACCCAGCGCATCCCTGCGCGAGGTCTTCCTAACTAAAACTAAACATGTAAAGACTACAATTCTGTAGCTTTGGGGTAAGGGACGCAGCACGTCCCTATATCATTTACTTTCTCTTTCGAGCCACGGCATATCCTGCGCCAAGGGCGGTGAGGATAAGCAGACCGCTGCCCACAGGGGCCGGCTGGTCGGTGGTGTAGACACCGATTGCTCCACCCGGATTTGCCGGGAGAACATCGCTGATTGTGCCTGTTCTATCGTTTATTCCGTTATCCCAGTTTTTGAAATAACTGTCGCTGAATTGGGCGCTGGCGGCAAATCCCATCGTCATCACTAATGCTGTTGCGAATAATATCTTTTTCATTGCTATTTCCTCCAT
>Ga0310696_10003191_pt1 | contig 20726 bp, 17 predicted proteins | sample AusTroGonzalo_MG_4_FD_203885 | JGI IMG/M metagenome (GOLD analysis project Ga0310696, IMG submission 203885) | Bovine rumen microbial communities from tropical cattle in Woodstock, Queensland, Australia - Gonzalo_02 (v2) (version 2) | ecosystem: Host-associated > Mammals > Digestive system >... | reverse complement strand
TATTCCGGAGTGAAATGATAGACAGGCCGAAAGGTCTTCTCCTTGTTCGTCCGGTCGAATACGGGCGCAGTGGTCATGTCGTTCCAGCACACGTCGCCGGAGTGATTCCGATGCATGCCGCGCACCTGGGGTATCCGGATGTCAAGCAGTATGTTGCTGCCAATCCAGGCACTCAAGTCCAGGGGAACCAGGTAGTCCGTCTTGTCAATAGCCAGGGAAACATTGGCGGAGAGCACCTCCGTGCCGTCCGACAGCACTCTCACACGCGCCGACTGCGCCGTTTCCTGCACAGGCAGCAACACATAGCGATCCTTACCGATTACCTGGATCATCGTGTGAGAGTCACTCAGATGACGGATGGTGAGGTTCTGTGCGCCGGTGCCCATGGACAAGGCGCATAGAATCAGGATGGTTATCAGTTTTCTCATGCTCATGTCAGTTATAGTTGCTAAGATAGTCATTATTTCCCTTCGCGGGTAATGGGCAAATGATTCCTTGTAACATTTCCTGCATTTTTCTTTATATTTGCGATGATAACCTTCCAGCCCATGCCAGACCTGCAGAAAACCGCCCTCATCACCGGAGCGAGCTCCGGAATCGGACTCGAGTTCGCGCGGCAGCTGGCGCGGAAGGGATATGCACTGGCCGTCATCAGCAACCGGGAACAGGAGCTGGCCGATGCGGCCGAGGGCCTGCGAAAGGAGTACGGCGCGCCCGTACAAACGCTGTTCATCGACCTGACCCAGCCGGGCGCTGTCGAAGAAGTCCTGGCGTGGTGTCCCTCCCCTGACGTACTTGTCAACAATGCCGGCATGTTCTTCATGGAATACCTGACACCGGAGAGCCTTCGAAAGGTACGGACCATGATGACGCTGCACATGGACGTCGTCACGGAACTGTCCATCCTCGCAGGGACCCGGATGAAGGAGAAGGGAGGCGGGCATATCCTGAACATCTCGTCGATGACCGCGCGCATCCCGGCGCCGGGCATTGCCATCTATTCATCTACGAAAGCCTACTTGAAGGTTTTCGGGAAGAGCCTGTCCTACGAACTCCGGCCTTTCGGCGTGACAGTGACTACCGTGTGTCCCGCCGCCGTGGATACGGGCCTCTATCCCCTTCCGGAACGCCTGCGCGGATTCCTCCGCCGCATCGGCCTGATCCGTACTCCCGAGTGGCTCGTCCGCCGCTCGCTGAAAGCGATGTTCCGCGGCCGCCGGACCTTCAGTCCCGGCCTGACAAACGTCCTTCTCCCTCCCCTCATCGCCATCCTTCCTGCCCGGCTCATCGACCGGCTCGGCCTGAAGTGGATTGCGGGCGACACCCGGGAATAAGGTTATTGCGAGGGAAAGCTTTTTTGTCTATATTTGTAGGATATGGACAAACTGTTTCTCATAGACGGACACGCGCTGGTCTTCAAGATGTATTACGCCTTCCTGAGAAGGCCGATGATCAACTCGAAGGGAGCGGACATGTCCATCCTGTACGGGTTCACGAAGTATCTGCTGGAGATGGTGGAGCGGGAGAAACCGACGCATCTGGCGGTGGCTTTCGACCCGCCGGGCGGCACTTTCCGGAACGAACTGTATCCGGAGTACAAAGGTACGCGCCCCCCTACTCCGCAACTGGTCATCGACGCGCTGGAGCCGCTTACGGAACTGGTGCAGGCGATGAACATCCCGGTACTGATGGTCAAGGGGTTCGAGGCCGATGACGTAATCGGGTCGATGGCCCTCCGCAGCGCCCGGGAAGGGATGGATGTGTACATGGTCACCCCCGACAAGGACTACGGCCAGTTGATTGCAGAGCACATCTTCCAGTACAAGCCCGGCAAGGCCGGCGGCGACGACGAGATCGTGGACCGTACGGCCATCTGTGAGAAATGGGGCATCCTGGACCCGGTCCAGATCATCGACATGCTCGCCATCTGCGGCGACTCGGCCGACAACGTGCCGGGTGTCAAGGGGGTCGGCGAAGTGGGCGCCGGAAAGCTGGTTTCCAAGTACGGCAGCATCGAAAACATCTATGCCCACCTTTCCGAGCTCTCGCCACGCCAGCAGGCGCAGTTCGAGGAGGCGCGCAGCTATATCGGCCTGTCCAAGGAACTCGTGACCATCAAGACCGATATCCCGCTTGAAACGACGGAGGAGGATATGCGGCTTGCCACGGACTACAAGCCGGAGATCGCCGACTTGTTCGAGAAATACGAGTTCAACTCCCTCAAGCGTTTCATCGCTCATGTGGGGCCGTCGGCGGCCTCCCAGGAAAGAAAGGAGTTCACTGTCCAGGATATCACGCCTGCCGAGATGGCCCAGGCGGTGAAGAAAGCCGGTTGCTGCGGCCTTATTACCGAGGCTTATGCCGAGGGTATCTTCTCCCCCGTCAAGCGAGTCATCGTCGGCTGCGGAGAACAGGCCTGCACCGTCCCGGGAGACCGGCTGGATCCCGTCCGGGAGATCCTGGAAGACGCATCCATCGACAAATACGGCTATGACCTCAAGCTGCAGGCGAACCTACTTGCCCATGCGGGGGTTACCCTGGAGGGCCGCTGGTACGACATCGGGCTGATGCATTACCTCATCGATCCGGAAAAAAGTCACGCCGTGGACATCCTGGCACGAAGCTATTTGAATGTCGAACTGGAGGAGACTCCGACGGAAACCGGAACGGGCTCCCTGTTTGACGAAGCGCCGGAGGAAACCGCTGCTTCCCGGTCGCGTGAAGCAGCCGCCCTCGTGCTGCTCGGCGGCAAGGTCCGCGAAGAGCTCGCCGACCGGCAGAAGCTCTACGACGACATGGAAGAACCGCTCTCCAAGGTTCTGGCAAAGATGGAACGGGCCGGCGTAAAAGTGGACCTGCGGCAGCTGGACCATTTCGCCCAGGGCCTCCGGAAAGAGCTGGAGGAAAGGCAGGCGCATATCCGGGAAATGGTCGGCGAACCGGACCTGAACATTTCCTCTCCCAAGCAGGTGGGCGACATCCTGTTCGACAAGCTGAAGCTGGATCCGAAAGCCAAGAAGAGCGCCCGCGGCCAGTATTCCACCGACGAGGCCACCCTCCTCGCCATTGCGGACCGGCATCCGGTCGTGGACGAGATCCTGGAGTTCCGGGCCGTGAAGAAACTGCTGTCCACCTATATCGAACCGTTCCCGGCCTATGTCTCGTCCGTGGATGGACGCGTCCACACGACGTTCAACCAGGCGCTTACGGCGACGGGACGTCTCTCAAGTTCCAATCCGAACCTGCAGAACATCCCTATCCGCACCGAGCGGGGCAAGGAAATCCGCAAGGCCTTCATTCCGGACACGCCGGAAGGCGTCATCGTTTCGGCGGACTACTCGCAGATCGAACTCCGCATCATGGCACACCTCAGTCAGGACGGCCACTTGGTGAAAGCCTTCCGGGACGGGGACGACGTCCACGCCGCCACGGCGGCGAAGATCTACGGCATCCCCCTGTCCGAAGTGACGCGCGAGCAGCGCGGCCGCGCCAAGACGGCGAACTTCGGCATCATGTACGGCATCTCGTCCTTCGGCCTCGCGCAGCGGCTGCACCTGGGCCGGAAGGAAGCCAAAGACCTGATCGACGGCTATTTCGCCTCCTTCCCGGCTATCCGCTCGTTCATCGACGACAGCATCGGCTTCGCCCGCGAAAACGGGTATGTCGAAACGCTGTTCGGCCGACGGCGCTATCTGCCGGACATCAACGCGAAAAACGCCACCGTGCGCGCGCTGGCCGAACGGAACGCCGTCAACGCGCCCATCCAAGGCACGGCGGCCGATATCATCAAACTGGCCATGATCGGGGTGGACAGGCGGCTTGCGGAAGCCGGGCTCAAGAGCCGGATGGTCCTGCAGATCCACGACGAACTGATGTTCGACGCCGTTCCCGAAGAGGTTCCGCAGCTCAAGGCCATCGTCGTCGATGTCATGGAAAACGTCCTGAAACTGTCCGTTCCGCTGACGGTCGAATGCAGCGACGGCAAAAACTGGTTGGAGGCACACTGACATGGGATATCTGGATTTGTCCGAGAAAGAACTGGTCCGCCGCGCCGTCGCCGGGGACCAGATGGCCTACCGCGCCATCTACCAGCTGCATGAGAAAGCCATCCGCAGCCGGGTGAGCGGCTATTTCAAATGGAAGGCCGATGTGGACGACGTCGTCTCCGAAAGCTTCCAGAAGGCCTTCGCAAACCTGTCGAGCTTCGACACGGAACGCGAACTGCGTCCCTGGCTCTCCACCATCGCCACCCGGACTGCCCTGGACCACCTCGCCAGCATCAAGCGGGAGGACGAGAAAAAGGAAGGCATCAAGCAGAAAGCCGGCGACGATACGTCCGGCGGGCAGGATCCCCTGACGGAGGTCACCCCGGAAGAGGAAATCATCAACGATGAGAACCATCAGCGGCTCATGGCCTATATCGACGAACTCTCCCCGCTGTACAAGGACGTCATGGTCAAATATATGATCGAGGAACTGGAATACGAGGAAATCGCCAAGGAACTGGGACTGGAGCTCAATACGGTCCGCACCCGCATCCGCCGCGGCAAGCAGCATCTGGCGGAAATGATGCTCAGGGGGGAAATCGAATGACACCGCAGGAATTCATCGCTTTCGTCAAGGCCGACTTCGACCTGACGCCCGCACAGGAGGAACAGTTTCTCGCCTGTGACGCCCTGTACCGTGAATGGAATGCGAAGATCAATGTCATCTCCCGCAAAGACATCGACCGGTTGTACGATCACCATGTCCTCCACTCACTCGCCATCGCCCGGTATCTGTTGACATCCCCCGGCCTTACGGAGAAGTTCTGCACGGCCGACATCCTGGACCTGGGCACCGGCGGCGGCTTCCCCGGCATCCCGCTCGCCATCCTTTTCCCCGATGCGCACTTCGTCCTGTGCGACTCCGTCGGCAAGAAAACCATCGTGGCCAAGGCGGTCGCTGAGGCACTGGGGCTCAAGAACGTGGAGGTCGTGAACGCCCGCGCCGAATCCCTGCCGCAGAAGTTTGGTTTCGTCGTGTCCCGCGCCGTCGCATCGCTCACGGATTTCTATCCCTGGGTCAAAGGCAAGTTCACCGAAGGCATCCTCTACCTCAAAGGCGGCGACGTCGTCGAGGAAATCGCGGAAGTGATGGCCCGTCACCATCTACGCAAGGGATCCGTCCACACCTGGCCCGTCTCCGCCTGGCTGCACGACGACTATTACGACGGAAAACTCGTCATCTTTATTGAAAAATAAATTTGGCGGTTTCCCCCGAAATTGCTACCTTTGCAGTCCGTCCGTGAAAACGGCTCCCAACAAGCATAATATAAAAAGAAACATACGATGAAAAGAACATTCCAACCCTCAAATCGCAAGCGCGTGAACAAGCACGGCTTCCGCGCCCGCATGGCCTCCGCCAACGGTCGCCGCGTGCTCTCCGCCCGCCGTCGTCACTGCCGCAAGAAACTCACCGTCTCCGACGAGGACCGCTGGTAGTCCGTCGAGCGCATCAGAAACTGAAACAGGCTTCGGGAAATCCGAAGCCTGTTTTTTTATTGTTCCTACTTCAAAGACTTGAGGAAATCCTCTCTCTTTATTATGCGAACCGGAACCGATGCACAAATCAGATTAGTACGACTACCCCTTCTGAATGCCGATGCCCGTACAGGTCCATCAGCGGGACCTATACAAGCGAAAACGGCCGAAAATGCTCGTACCGGTCCAGACATTGGACCGGTACGAGCACTGTATTACGTGAGGTTGGGAACCTGTTGGTTTGTAAGCACCTGAAACAGAAGGCATTGCTATCAGCAAGGTTCCCAACCTCCCCGGAGCACACACGGAAGCAGCGATCACACTCCTTTCCAGGAGGCCGGGACCGGCGCTTCGAGGAAGAGTTCCGTCTTCTTCACCGGGTGGATGAAGCGGATGGAGCGGGCGTGGAGGGAGATGCCGCCGTCAGGGTTGGAGCGGGGGGCGCCGTACTTGAGGTCGCCCTTGATGGGGCAGCCGATGTGGGAGAGCTGGCAGCGGATCTGGTGGTGGCGGCCGGTAAGGAGCTCCACCTCCACCAGGTGGTACCGCTCGGTGCTCTTCAAATACGTGTAGCGTAGTTTCGCTTCCTTCGCCTCTCCCCCGGGGCCCTTGGCGATGAAAGATTTGTTAAGTTTCTCGTTGCGGGTCATCCAGTCCGTGAGAAGGGCCGATTCCGGCGAAGGTTTGCCGCAGCACAGCGCCCAATAGGTTTTATGGACCTCCCCGGAACGGAACATCGCGTTCAGCCGTTCCAGCGCTTTGGAAGTCTTCGCAAACACGCAGATCCCGCTCACGGGGCGGTCCAGGCGGTGCGGGACGCCCATGAACACCTGGCCCGGCTTGGCGTCACGCTGGGCGATGAAGGCCTTGAGCGTCTCGCTCACCGGCTCGTCGCCCGTCTTGTCACCCTGGACAATCTCACCTGCCCGTTTGTTGAACACGAGCAGGTGGTTGTCTTCAAAGAGAATCCGGGACGCGAGGTCCCGGAATTCCCGTTCGTCAAGCGCTCTGTAAACGCTCATCCTAGATGAAGATATACTTGCAGATGAACAGCGCGGCAAGGACCCACATTGTCGGGGAAATCTTCTTGAACTTGCCCGCGCAGGCGTTCAGGAGCACGTAGGAAATCACGCCGAGAAGGATGCCGTCGGAGATGGAATAGGCGACGGGCATCATCAGCACGGTGATGAAAGCCGGGATGCTCTCGGAGTAGTCTTCCCAGTCGATCTTCGCGACCGGGCTCATCATCATCACACCCACGATCACCAGGGCCGGAGCCGTGGCGGCGCCGGGGATGGCGAGGAAGATCGGGGAGAAGAGGAGAGCCAGGGCGAAGAGAATCGCGACCGTGAAGGCGGTGAGGCCGGTACGTCCGCCCTCGCCGACGCCGGAAGCGCTCTCGACGTAGGTCGTGGTGGTGGAAGTGCCGAGGCAGGCGCCGCAGACGGTGGCGATGGAGTCGGCCATGAACATCTTGTCGATGCCGTCGACATTGCCCTTCTCATCCACCATGCCGGCCTTCTGGGAGACACCGATGATGGTGCCCATCGTGTCGAACATGTCGATGAACAGGAAGGTGAAGACGACGGCGAGCATGTCCCAGCTCAGGATCTGGCCCCACTCGAACTTCAGGAAGATAGGCGCGACGCTGTCCGGGGCGGAAATGACGCCGGAGAATTTCGTGAGGGCCTGGCCCGAAGCGGGATCCTTGATGAACAGGCCGATGATGGCGGTTACGAGGATACCGATCAGGATGCTGCCCTTGACCTTCAGGATGACGAGGGCGCCGGTGATGACGATGCCGATGATGCCGAGGAGGGCTGCGCCGTGGGTGATGTCACCGAGGGAGACGAGGGTGGAGTCGTTATTCGCGATGATTCCGGCGTTCTGCAGGCCGATGAAAGCGATGAACAGGCCGATACCCGCACCGATGGCGTGCTTGAGCGAGAGCGGAATCGCGTTCAGGATCCAGGAGCGCACTTTCGTGAGCGTGAGGATGATGAACAGGAGGCCCTCCAGGAACACGGCCGTCAGGGCGAACTGCCAGGAGTGGCCCATCGTGAGGCACACCGTGAACACGAAGAAGGCGTTCAGGCCCATGCCCGGGGCGAGGGCGAACGGCTTCTTGGCGTAGAACGCCATCACAAGCGTACCGATGAGGGCAGCAAGGGCGGTGGCGGTGAAAACGGCACCCTTGGGCATGTCCAGGGCGCTGAAAATGCTCGGGTTGACGGCCAGGATATAGGCCATCGTCAGGAACGTGGTGATGCCCGCGACAATCTCTGTCCGGACGTTGTGCTTCTCGGAATCGAATCCGAAAGCCTTTCCCAGGAACTTGCTCATATCTCAACGATTAGAAGACCCACTTGGTACCGATGCAAGGCATCACGTTGAAACCGCTCATGCCGGCGAAATTATAGCTGAACTCCACCTCGCCGCCGATGTTGAAATGGTCGAAGAGTTGGAACCAGAGCTGCGGCTCGGAGAGGACGACCAGATAATCATGTTCGCACCAGAAATCCACGAAGCCGGAGAAACGGAGGCCGCTCAGGCCGAACAGGTCCTGGAGGCCCCAGACGGCGGTGAACTGCATAGGGATCTTGGAAGGCAGCCCCACGAAATGCTTATACAGGAGCTTGAGGTTCAGCGTGTTCTTGAAGTCGCCGCTATGCAGGAACCAGTCGACGCCCGTGAGGAAAGCGCTGTTCACCGGAAAGGCGCCATATCCCACACCGGGGACACCGTTCAGGTTGCCCCAGGTTCCGAAACCTCCGTTATACTCGACCTGCAGACTCAACGGTGCCAGGGCAGAGTCACCCCAGAAGTTCAGACAACGGGCGATCTCGAAGTACGTGTTGTTCGGAGAGATAACCCGGTTCCCGTCCTTGTTGTTGTAGTCGTAGTCGATGAAGAAGAAAGTATTGCCCCAGTTGTCCTGATGGAATCCTTCCAGGGTGGTGGTGAAGTGCTTCCGACCGAAATCGTAGAAGGTCTGGAAATTGGTCTGCGCGTGGACGGTTGCGCCCAGCGCGAAGGCTGCGACGGCAGCGACGAAGAGTTTTTTGGACATATCGCGGAGGTTTAAGGTTTATTGCTGCGTTCGGTCCTTGCGGAGCGAAGGATTGATCTCGAAGTCAACGGCCTTGTCACCCTTCGGGTTCTTCCCGAACTCATAATCTTTTCCCGGCAGGATGGCGTTCAGGAGGATGCCCACGAGGGCGGCGACAGCGAGACCGCTGAGGGAAGTGAAGCCCAGGGAGATGCTGTCGTTCGCGCCGTACTTGATGCCGATGGCGAGCACCAGGATGAGGGCGGCGATGATGACGTTGCGGGAGGAGGTGAAATCGACCTGGTTGTCCACGATGTTGCGCACGCCCACGGCGGAGATCATACCGTACAGGACCAGCGAGACGCCACCGATGGTCGCGGCCGGCATGGAGGCGATGAGGGCGGAAAACTTCGGGCAGAAGGACAGGATGATGGCGAAGCACGCCGCAATGCGGATCACGCGCGGGTCATAAACACGGGTAAGGTTCAGCACGCCGGTGTTCTCGCCGTAGGTGGTGTTCGCCGGAGCGCCGAACAGGGACGCGAGGGCGGTGGCAAGACCGTCGCCCATCAGGGTGCGGTGCAGGCCGGGATCTTCCAGGTAGTTGATACCCACGGTGGAGGAGATGGCGCACATGTCACCGATATGCTCGATCATCGTCGCGAGGGAAATCGGGAGGATGGCGATGATGGCGGAGACCACGAGGCCCCAGTTCGGGTTCTGGAAGACGTGGAAGGCGGTGTTCTGCCACTGGAACGGAACGCCGATCCAGGCGGCTTCCTTCACCGCGGTGAAGTCACAGAGGCCAAAGCAGGCGGCCACGATGTAGGAGCCCAGCACGCCCAGCAGGATCGGAATGATCTTGATCATCTTCTTGCCCCAAATGTTGCAGACAATGATGATCAGGATCGCAAGAAGGGCGATCCACCAGTTCTGGGTGCAATTCTGGATGGCCGATCCCGAGAGGGTGAGGCCGATGGCGATGATGATCGGACCCGTCACGATGGGCGGGAAGAACCGCATCACCTTCTTCGCGCCGAAGGCCGCGAAGAGGCCGGCGAGCACGAAATAAAAAAGGCCTGCACAGAAGACTCCGATGCAGGCGTAAGGAAGGGACTGGGCGACGGAAAGGCCTTGCGCTTCTCCCATGGAGACGACGGCCGCGTAACCGCCGAGGAACGCAAAGGACGAGCCGAGGAACGCCGGGACCCGCATCTTGGTCAGGAGGTGGAACAGGAGGGTGCCGAGACCTGCGAAAAGCAGGGTGGCGGACATGGAAAGACCGGTAATGACCGGGACCAGGACCGTGGCTCCGAACATGGCGAACATGTGCTGGAGGCCGAGGGTAAGCATCTTGCCGCTACCGAGGGTGCGGGCGTCGTAGATAGCTTGCTGCTGCTGTGACATTTATGGTAGGTTTTAAGGTTGTCCTTGCAAGGGGTTTCCACAAACCATTAACAAAGGTAGCGTTTTCACCCCTAAATCGCCAATCAAGTTTTCCACAGGGATCTGTTGAAAACTTGCCGATTTCGGCGTCAAATTTCATATTATAAGAGATATGCATCCATCTTTAAAGTATTCGCGTGGATATCCATAAAAATCAAATAAAATGTTATCTTTGTAGTATGGAATTACACGTTGTAAACGAAACCGCCCGCCTGCGGGAAGTCGTCCTCGGGTTGCCCTGGGCGAACGGGCCCGTCCCCTCCCTGTCGGAGACCTTCGACAGCAAATCCTACGAATCCGTCCTGAACGGGACCTATCCCGCCGAGAAGGACATCATCGCCGAAATGGGCGCCTTCGAAGCCGTGCTCAAGAAATACGGCGTGAAGGTGTACCGGCCCGCCCTCGTGCCGGACTGCAACCAGGTCTTCGCCCGCGACGTCGGCTTCGTCATCGAGGACAAGATCATCGTCTCGAACATCATCCCCGACCGGCAGGACGAGATCGACGCCTACGGAGACATCTACCGGCAGATCCATTACAAGAATATCTACAACCTCCCCGAAACCGTCCATGTGGAAGGCGGCGACGTCGTCCTGTACGACAAATATATCTTTCTGGGTCAGTACGACTTCCTGGACTATACCTCCGTGAAGACGGCCCGGACGAACCGCCTCGCCCTGGACTACCTGAACATGATCTTCCCGTCGAAGACCATCATCCCGCTGAACCTCCGCAAGAGCGACACCAACCCTAACGAAGGCATCCTGCACCTGGACTGCACCTTCATGCCGGTGGGCCGGGGCAAAGCCATCATCTACCGGGACGGCTTCATGAACCCGCGCGACGCCGACCACCTGGTGGAACTGTTCGGAAAGGAGAACGTCTTCGAGCTGACGAAGGAGGAAATGTACTGGATGAATTCCAATGTCTTCTCCATCAGCGAGGACGTCGTCGTGACGGAGGAGCATTTCACCCGGCTGAACGAGCATTTGCGGAATGTCTGGGGCATGACCGTCGAGACGGTCCCCTACCGCGAGATTTCCAAGATGGGCGGCCTCCTGCGCTGCTCCACCCTCCCGCTCCGCCGGGATTGAGACACGGACAACCTAACTACACTGAAACGATATGACCAAGAAGTACACCGCCGCCGAGCTCATCGCGCTCGAAGACAAGTATGGCGCCCACAATTATCATCCGCTGCCCGTCGTCCTCGAAAAGGGCGAGGGCGTATTCGTCTGGGACGTGGACGGGAAACGATATTTCGATTTCCTGTCCGCCTATTCCGCCGTCAACCAGGGACACTGCCATCCCAAGATCGTGAAGGCCCTCTGCGACCAGGCCCACAAGCTGTGCCTGACCTCCCGCGCCTTCTACAACGATTGCCTGGGCCCCTATGAGAAGATGGCCACCGAGTACTTCGGCTACGACAAGCTCCTGCCCATGAACTCCGGTGCGGAAGCCGTCGAAACAGCCCTCAAGCTGGCCCGCCGCTGGGGTTACAAAGTGAAAGGCATCCCCGAGAACGAGGCCCTCATCATCGTGGCCGACGGCAACTTCCACGGCCGCACCATCACCATCGTGACGATGTCCTCCGATCCGGACAGCTACTCCCAGTACGGACCGTTCACCCCGGGATTCGTCAACATCCCCTACGATGACACCGAAGCCCTGGCAAAGGTACTGGACGAGAAAGGCGACAAGGTTTGTGCGATGATCGTGGAGCCCATCCAGGGCGAGGCCGGCGTCTATGTCCCGCACGACGGCTATATCAAGGAGTGCTACGACTTGTGCCACGCCCACAACGTGCTGTTCATCGCCGACGAGGTCCAGACCGGCATCGGCCGCACCGGCAAACTGTTCGCCTGCGACCATGAAGGCGTCCGTCCGGACATGATTACCATCGGAAAGGCCCTCTCCGGTGGCACCCTACCCGTTTCCGCGGTCCTCGCGGACGACGAGATCATGCTCACCATCGGCCCCGGCGAGCACGGATCCACCTTCGGCGGCTTCCCGCTGGCGGCCAAGGTCGCCGTCGCCGCCCTGGAGGTCATCCGGGACGAGCACCTGACCGAGAACGCCGCCCGCCTGGGAGAGATATTCCGTGAAGAGATCTCCAAGATCAAGAGTCCTTTCTTCAAGTTCGTCCGCGGCAAGGGCCTCCTGAATGCGGTCGTGACCGAACCGCAGAACGGCATCGAAGCCTGGGACATCTGCCTCAAGATGGCCGAAAAGGGACTCCTTGCGAAGCCCACGCACCGCCATATCATCCGCTTCGCTCCGCCGCTCGTAATCACCGAGGAGCAGCTTCGCGAAGCCATCGGCATCATCAAGGACGTTTTCGAATCGCTATGAGACCTTTGGCCGTGCTTGCCTTCGGCGGCAATGCGCTGCTAAGAAGCAATCAGAAAGGCACTTACGAGGAACAGTTCCAGAACGTGGAGAACACGTGCCGGCAGGTCCTGCCGCTCATCCGGTGGGGCTATGACATCGTTATCTGCCACGGAAACGGTCCCCAGGTAGGCAATGTGATGCTCCAGCAGGAGGCGGGCCACCATGCGTTCGGCCTCCAGCAGATGCCGATGGACGTCTGCGGTGCGGAAACCCAGGGCGCCATCGCCTATATGATCGAAACGGCCATGGACCGCGTCCTGTACGCAGGCGGGCTGACCCGGCGGGTCATCTCCCTGGTAACCCGCGTGGAGGTGGATGCCAAAGACCCGATGTTCAAGAACCCGACGAAACCCGTGGGCCCGTACTACACCGCGAAGGAAGCGGAACAACTCGCCGCCGAAACGGGTGCCGTTTACAAGGAAGACCCGAAGGGACGCGGCTGGCGCAAGGTCGTTCCCTCCCCCGCTCCGATGCATATATCCAACGTGGACATCGTCCGCCGTCTCGCGCGTGAAGGCAAGATCGTCGTCACCTGCGGCGGCGGAGGGATCCCGGTCATCTGGGAAGCCGGCGGATACCGGGGCGTGGAGGCTGTGATCGACAAAGACCTGGCCTCGGCCCTGTGCGCCTGCCAGATCGGGGCGGACGCCCTGTACATCCTGACCGACGTCCCGAAGGTCTACATCAATTTCCGGAAACCCGACGAGAAGGCCCTGGACGTCCTGACAATCGCCGAAGTTGAAAAATACCTGGCGCAGGGTCAGTTCGCTGAAGGGTCGATGGCCCCGAAGGTCCGGGCTGCCATCCACTTCGTGCGGAAGACCGGTGGTGAATGCGTGATCACGGAGGCCTCGCAACTGAGGAATCCGGCCTGCGGAACCCGAATCATACTCAAGTAAACATGGCATACGAACTGAAAAACCGCAGCTTCCTCAAGCTGCTCGACTTCACTCCGAAGGAAATCCAGTACCTGCTGGATCTCGCCCGCGACCTCAAGCGCGCCAAGCGCGAGGGAACCGAGCGCCCCACGCTGACGGGCAAGAACATCGCCCTGATTTTCGAGAAGACCTCCACGCGCACCCGCTGCGCCTTCGAGGTCGCCGCCCATGACCAGGGCGCCCATGTGACCTACCTCGGCCCCACCGGGTCCCAGATCGGCATCAAGGAGTCCATGAAGGACACGGCCCGCGTACTGGGAAGGATGTTCGACGGCATCGAATACCGCGGCTTCGCCCAGACGACCGTGGAACAGTTGGCGGAGTATTCCGGCGTTCCGGTGTGGAACGGCCTGACCAACGAATTCCACCCGACGCAGATTCTCGCCGACCTTCTCACGATGACCGAACACAGCGAGAAGCCCCTGAAGGACATTTCCTTCGCCTACTTGGGTGACGCCCGCTTCAACATGGGCAACTCCCTGCTGGTAGGCGGCGCCAAGATGGGCATGGACGTGCGGATCGTCGCACCGAAGGCCTTGCAGCCCGCTCCGGAACTGGTTGCGGAGTGCATGGCGGTAGCGGAGGAAACCGGCGCCCGCATCACCATCACCGACGACGTGGACGCCGGTGTCCGGGGTTGCGACTTCATTTATACTGACATTTGGGTGTCCATGGGCGAACCCGCTGAGGTCTGGAAGGAACGCATCGGCATGCTGATGCCCTACCAGGTCAACGCGAAGCTGATGGAGCGCACCGGCAATCCGGACTGCAAGTTCATGCACTGCCTCCCCTCCTACCACAACCTGGAGACACAGGCAGGCCGTGACGTTTACAAGCAGTTCGGCCTGGACGGCATCGAAGTGACCGAGGATGTATTCGAGTCTCCGAACAGCATCGTCTTTGACGAGGCGGAGAACCGGATGCACACGATCAAGGCCGTGATGGTGGCCACCCTGGGCGAATAAGGACTTGTCCGGTCCGGGATTTTTGCGTAAGTTTGCAGCAACCAATCCCGCATCCCATGAACCGTACCGATATCTTTCGCAAGGAGGTCCGCCAGGTCCTCGAAAACAATATCCTCAATTACTGGCTTACCCTGAAGGACCCGCGCGGCGGGTTCTACGGGGAGGCTGACGGTACCGCGGAAATCCAGTACAACGCCCCCCGCGGCGTCATTCTGAACGCGCGTATCATCTGGGCCTTTTCCGCTGCCTACCGGGCGCTCCGCAAGACGGAGTACCTGGTGGCGGCCGTCCATGCCCGGGACTGGTTCCTGGAGCATTTCTGCGACCACCGGTACGGCGGCGTTTATTGGAGCGTGGACGCATCCGGCAAGCGGATGGAGACCAAGAAACAGCTCTACGCGCAGGGATTCGCCATCTACGGGCTCAGCGAACTCTACAAGGCCACCCATGACGACGAAGTCCTCAAGAATGCCGTGAATCTGTTCCAAATCGTGGAATCCCGTTTCAAGGACGAAGAGAACGGAGGTTATATCGAAGCGCTTTCACGCGATTTCACGCCGCTTGAAGACATGTCCCTCAGCGCCCATGATATCAATGCCGACAAGACGATGAATTCCCATCTGCACCTCCTCGAGGCCTATGCGAACCTCTATCAGGTGTGGCCGGACAAAGCATTGCGCCAGGCCGTCAAGGACCTCCTGGACATCATCTGCGGCCGGGTGATGGGACCCGACGGGCATCTGCAATTGTATTTCCGGCGGGACTGGACCGTCATCCCGGGTGCCGTATCCTATGGACACGACATCGAAACCTCGTGGCTCATACTCGAATGTGCCTCGGCCATCCGCGACATCGACGTGGTCAACCGCGTACGCCCGGCGGCCATCCGGATGGGCCAGGCCGGCAACGAAGGCCTCCGCGGGGACGGATCGATGGTCTATGAGAAACTGGAAGACGGCACCCTGGACCTCTCCCGCCAGTGGTGGGTCCTTGCCGAAGCCGTTGTCGGCAATCTCTGGCTGTGGAAATACCACGGCGACCTGGAAGCCCCCGACCGTGCCCTTTCCACCTGGGCCTACATCCGTGACAACCTCGTGGACCGGGACAACGGCGAGTGGTTCTGGGCCGTCCATCCCGACGGCACTCCGGACAAAGACTCCCCGAAGGCCGGTTTCTGGAAATGTCCCTACCACAATACACGCATGTGCCTCCAGGTGCTGGAACTGATTTAAGTAAGAAACTCAGGCTGAACGCCTGAGTTTCTCGTCTTCTCCCGGCGGGCGGGGGTTCTACATGGGGTTATTCGCGGCTTTTCTTCCGCAACCGCGCGCACCAGGTGCTCGGCGATTCCTTCATCACGGCCTTGAAGGCCTGGTTGAAGGTCGTACCCGAATGGAAGCCGGACAAAGAGCCGAGTTCCGACATGGTGAGCGACTTGTTCCTCCGGAACAACTCCATCGCGTACATCACCCGATAGTAGTTGATATAATTGCGGAAGTTCTTTCCGGAGTAGTAGTTGATGGTTTTGGACAGATACACCTTGTTGGTATACAGCGCGCCCGCAAGGTCGTTCAGGGAGAAGGATTCCACCAGGAACGGCTTGCGGTCGGCCATGTACCTGCAACACCTGTCGTACAGAAACTGATCGACCATACGAGGCCCGTCTGCCTGTGATTCGGTGTCGCCTCCCTTCTTCTCTACCAGGGAGGATGTCTGCCGCCCGGACTCGCGGAGAGCCCGGCGACGGCCCAGCAGGTACACGCCGGTCAGGAGGACCGGGGTGAAAAACGGCATCAGGTTCATAGGCTGTCTGATGGGTTTTCCGCCCCTCGGGGAAGACTTTTTTATTTTCCTTTGATGGTGTCAAAACCGCGGCCATAGACGCCGTTCACGGAGGAAACGGACAGGAAGGCGTCCGGGTCGATGGCTTTGATATACCGGAGAAGGAGATTCAGGTCGGTCTTGCGGGTGATCACCATCAGGACTTCGGTCGCTTCCTGGGTGTACCAGCCCTTGCCGTCCAGGACGGTGACGCCCCGGTGCAGGTCATGGGTGATCGAGTCGGCGATCTCCGCATAATGCTTGGACAGGATGAACAGCTGCACGCTCTGCTGCGAGCCGGACAGGTAACTGTCGATGACCCGTCCGTTCACGGTCACCAGGATGAGACCGTAGATGACCGTCGTCACCTTCTCGGAGAACGGCATCAGATGCGTGAGCGGCTGGCCGTCCGCGCCCAGGATCTGCTTTCCCGTCGCCGGGTCGATATCCGGGACGAAGGAAGGGACCAGCAGGGAGGAGAGAATGATGACGAAATCCAGGTACAGGATCACCTTGCCCGGAGACACGTTGCGGTACTTGGTCCAGATCAGGGCAATGATGTCCGTGCCACCGGTGCTGCCGCCGTTGGAGATGGACATGCCGATGCCGATGCCGGCCATCAGACCGCCGCAAAGGGTGGACATCAGCTTGCCGTTCTGCAGGGCCAGCGTCTGGATGATATCGGCAGGGATGAGGTCCGGCAGGAACCGCAGGCCGATGGAAGCCAGGATGATGGCATAGATGGTCTTGGCGCCGAAGCCCATTCCGATCACCACGACGGCGGCGATGATCAGGATGGCATTCAGCACGAAGTAGGAATAACCCATCTGGATCGCTCCGCCGGTTGCGTACTGAATCATCGAGGAAATACCGGAGACTCCCCCGCCAACCAGGTTGTTGGGCATCAGGAAGAGGGCCCACCCCGTCACGTAAATCGTGATGCCGAGGGTGACGAGCGCCCATTCCCGGACGACGGTCCAAAAGGTTTTTTTGAGTACTGGCATGGCTTATTGGTTTTTCTTTTTGCGCGGGAGGCCCACCTTGATTTCGTCGAAGCCCTCGCCATAGACATTGTTGGCAGGGACCACCGTCACAAAAGCCTTGGAATCGATTTCCTTGATGGATTTCACGAGATCGGAAAGCTCCGTCCGCCGCAGCATGACCATCAGCACCATGCGGTCCTTCTGCGTGTACCAGCCCACAGCCTTGAGGGCGGTCACGCCACGTTCCATGCCCTTGGTGATGTGGTCTCCGATCTGCTCGATCCGGTCCGAGAAGACGAGCACCTGGACGGTGGATTCCTTGCCCAGGATGATGAGGTCCAGCACATAGGCGCAGACGCCCATGGTGACGTAACCGTACACCACGTCCGTGAAGCAGTGCCCGGGCACGAGGATCAGCAGGGTAATCACCAGGAAATCCGCGTACAGGTAGAAACGGCCGACGGTGATGGGCCAGAACTTGTTCACGATCAGTGCCAGGATGTCCGTACCTCCGGTGGAACCGCCGCGCATGATGATCGCAGCAAGCCCCACGGCTTCCAGCAGACCGCCGATGATAGGCACCAGGATGGCTTCCTTGACATGCAGCACGTTGCCCTCCACGGACCAGAGCCAGGACATGCTCTCGCTTCCGAGGACACGGAAGAGAGCTGTGGACAGCAGGATGGCATAGATGGTCTTCAGGCCGAAGCCGCGCCCCAGGATTATCCAGGCCAAAACCAAGAGGAGAACATTGATCCCGAAATACCAGATGTCAACGGAAATGCCGGTGACCATCGACAGGAGGGCGGACGCACCTGTGAGTCCCCCGTCGATCATGTTGTTCGGAAGGAGGAAACACTGCCATGCCATCACGAACAGGATCACCCCCAAGGTGATGACGACATAGTCGTATACGCAGACTATGGCCTTGGTCTTTTTCATAGTTTACTTCTTGAGGACGACGTTCACGATGCGGCCCGGGACGACGATTACCTTGGCGATGGTCATCTCGCCCACATACTTGGGAGTCAGTTCATGGGCGCGGACGGCGGCTTCCACGTCGGCAGGCGCCGTATCGGCAGGGACATCGATGAGGAAACGGGTCTTGCCGTTGAAGGAAACCGGATACTTGACGGTGTTCTCCACGGTAAACTCTTCATGATACTCCGGGAAGGACGCACAGGTCACGGATTCCTCGTGTCCGAGCTGATGCCAGAGTTCCTCCGCAATGTGCGGGGCGAACGGGGACAGCAGGATCAGGAGCGGTTCCAGGACAGCACGCTTGGAACAGCCTTGCAGTTCGTTCAGCGCAATCATGAAAGCGGAAACCGTCGTATTGTAGGAGAAGTTCTCGATATCCTCCTGCTCCTTGCCGATAAGCTTGTGGAGGGCCTTGAGTTCGGCCGCCGTAGGCTTCTCGTCGGTGACAAGCCAGTTGTCGCGGTCCCAGAACAGGCGCCATACCCGCTTCAGGAAGCGGTTCACACCGTCAATGCCGTCGGTGCTCCAGGGTTTGGCCTGCTCCACCGGTCCGAGGAACATCTCGTACAGGCGCAGCGTGTCCGCACCGTAAGTGTCGCACACATAGTCAGGGTTGACGACGTTGTACATGGACTTGGACATCTTCTCGATCGCCCAGCCGCATACGTATTCGCCGTTCTCGAGGATGAATTCCGCCGTAGCGAACTCGGGACGCCAGGCCTTGAAAGCCTCGAGGTCCAGACGGTCGTTGCGGACAATGTTCACGTCCACATGGATTTCCGTCGTCTCATACTGGTCCTTGAGTCCGTAGGAAACGAACGTGTTCGTATTGACGATGCGATAAACGAAACTCGAACGGCCCTGGATCATGCCCTGATTGATCAGCTTCTTGAACGGCTCGTCCTCGCAGACATAGCCCAGGTCGTACAGGAACTTGTTCCAGAAACGGCTGTAGATCAAGTGGCCCGTCGCGTGCTCGGTGCCGCCGACATACAGATCCACGTTGCGCCAGTACTCGTCCGCCTCACGGGAGACCAGAGCATGGTCATTGTGCGGATCCATGTAACGGAGATAATAGGCGCTGGAACCCGCGAAGCCCGGCATTGTGCTGGTTTCCAGCGGCCAGCCGCCATAGGTCCAGTCCTTGGCGCGCGCAAGCGGCGGATCGCCGGCTTCCGTGGGCTTGTACTCGTCAATCTCCGGCAGGGTAAGCGGGAGCTCTTCGAACGGAATCGGAGTGGCGATGCCCTCCTTGAAATAGATCGGGAACGGCTCACCCCAGTAGCGCTGACGGGAGAAGATGGCGTCGCGCAGGCGGTAATTCACTTTCCGGCGGCCGAAGCCATGGGCCTCGATGTAATCGATGGCGGCCGGGATGGCTTCCTTCACGGTCATCCCGCTCAGGAACCCGCTGTTGCACATGATACCGTCCTTGGCGTCATAGCTTTCCTCGGACACGTCCGCACCCTCGATGATCGGGACGATGGGGAGACCGAACTTCTTTGCAAAGACGTAGTCGCGGCTGTCATGGGCCGGAACGGCCATGATGGCACCTGTTCCATAACCGGCAAGGACGTATTCGGCAATCCACACGGGGACTTTCTCCCCCGTAAGCGGATGGATGGCGTAGGAGCCGGAGAACACGCCCGTCACCGCCTTGCCGGCAATGCGCTCGCGCTCGGTCTTCTTCTTGACCTGGTCCAGGTAGGCTTCCACAGCCTCTTTCTGCGAAGCGGAGGTAAGTTTCGGAACCCATTCACTCTCCGGAGCGAGAACCATGAAGGTCACGCCATAAAGCGTATCGGCACGGGTGGTGAAGATCGTCACATCATAGGAACGGTCATCGCACTCCATCTTGAACACCATCTCCGCACCCTGGGATTTTCCGATCCAGTTGCGCTGCATTTCCTTGAGGGAGTCGGTCCATTCCAAGCGGTCCAGGGCTTCCAGCAGGCGCGGCGCATAGGCCGACACCCGGAGCTGCCACTGGGTCATTTTCTTCTGATAGACGGGATGGCCGCCACGCACGGAATAACCTTCCTTGACCTCGTCATTGGCAAGGACCGTTCCGAGGGCCGGGCACCAGTTGACGGTGGACTCGCCCTGGTAGGCGATGCGGTAGTGCATCAGGACATCGGCCTTTTCCTTGTCGCTGAAAGCGTTCCACTCGTCGGCCGAGAATTCGGGGGCGTCGTTGTTCGCAGCATCGACGGCGGCGGAACCGCCTTTCTCGAAGGCTGCTGTCAGTTCCTCGATGGGACGGGCCTTCTGGATACGGTTGTCGTACCAGCTTCCGAACATCTTCAGGAAGGCCCACTGGGTCCACTTGTAATAATCCGGGTCGCAGGTCCGGAACTCGCGGTCCCAGTCGTAGGAGAAACCGATGCGGTCCAGCTGACGGCGGTAGCGGGCCACGTTGTCGTGCGTGGTCTTCTCCGGATGCTGGCCGGTCTGGATGGCATACTGCTCTGCCGGCAGGCCGAAAGCGTCATACCCCATCGGGTGCAGGACGTTGAAGCCCTTCAGGCGCTTGTAACGGGAGAAGATGTCGCTGGCGATGTATCCCAGCGGGTGTCCCACATGCAGGCCCGCCCCCGAAGGGTACGGGAACATGTCCAGGACATAGTATT
>Ga0310696_10003189_pt1 | contig 20728 bp, 9 predicted proteins | sample AusTroGonzalo_MG_4_FD_203885 | JGI IMG/M metagenome (GOLD analysis project Ga0310696, IMG submission 203885) | Bovine rumen microbial communities from tropical cattle in Woodstock, Queensland, Australia - Gonzalo_02 (v2) (version 2) | ecosystem: Host-associated > Mammals > Digestive system >... | reverse complement strand
ATGCTTCCTCGGGGGCGTCCTTTACCTTGTACATATAGGTGACCTTTCCGTCTCCGGGGTTGCCCGATACCGAGGGTTCGTTGGCTTCTTCGCCATATGTCCACCCTTCTATCGATACGGTGGGCGAGATAGGGGCCTTCTCGATCCTGAAGTCTGCGGTCGCGGTACCTCCGAGATAGTCTTCTGTCTCGGCCACTGTAGCTTTCACGGTATACAGTCCTGCATTCACCGGAATGTCAGGGGTGTATGTGTCCTCGGGGGCCTCTTTCAACTTGTACAGGTAAGTGACCTCACCATCTCCGGGGTTGCCCGATACCGATGGCTCGTTGGCCGCCTCGCCGTACGTCCATCCTTCGATAGTCACTACAGGCGAGATGGGTGCCTTCCCGATCATGAAGTCCGCGGTAGCCACTCCTCCGAGATAGTTGTCCGTCTCGGCTATCGTAGCTTTTACGGTGTACGAACCTGCATCGACAGGGATCTTGTCTGTGTATGTCTCTTCGGGAGCGTCCTTTACCTTGTACATGTAGGTGACCTTTCCGTCTCCGGGGTTGCCCGATACCGAAGGTGCATTGGGTTCATCGCCGTACTTCCATCCCTCAATCGTCACCGTTGGAGTGATCGGAGCCTTTGCGATGCTGAAGTCAGCGGTCGCAGTACCCCCGAGATAGTTGTCCGTCTCGGCCACTGTCGCTTTCACGGTGTACTGGCCGGCATCAACCGGGATGTCAGGAGTGTATGTTTCCTCAGCCGCTTCTTTCAGCTTGTATAGGTAAGTGACCTCACCATCTCCCGGGTTGCCCGAGACCGAAGGCTCGTTGGCCTCCTCGCCGTACGTCCATCCATCGATCGTCACGACAGGTGAGATGGGTGCCTTCGCGATGCTGAAGTCAGCGGTCGCAGTACCCCCGAGATAGTTGTCCGTCTCAGCCACTGTCGCTTTTACTGTGTATGATCCTGCGTTAACAGGCACATCGGCAGTGTATGCTTCCTCGGAAGACTCTTTCGGTTTGTACATGAAGGTGACCTTTCCGTCGCCCGGGTTGCCTGAAACGGATGGGGCCTTGGCTTCCTCGCCATATGTCCAACCCTCGATCGAAACAGTCGGCGAAATGGAGGCCTTTGCAATGGTGAAGTCCGTGGTCGCAGTGCCTCCGAGATAGTTCTGGGTCTCTGCAACGATCGCTTTCAGTGTGTACCGGCCGGCATTAGTCGGGACATCAGGAGTGTATTTTTCCTCAGCTGCTTCCTTCGGCTTGTACAGGTAACTGACCGCTCCGTCTCCCGGGTTGCCTGATACAGACGGTTCATTGGCCTTCTCGCCGAAGGTCCATCCCTTTATCGATACAGCGGGTGAGATTGCCGCTTTCTCTATGCTGAAGTCTGCGGTCGCGATACCTCCGAGATAGTTGTCCGTCTCGGCCACTGTAGCCTTCACAGTGTACTGGCCGGCATCAACCGGGACATCGGGAGTGTATTTTTCCTCAGCCGCTTCCTTCAGCTTGTACATGTAGGTGACCTTTCCGTCTCCAGGGTTGCCCGAGACCGATGGCTCGTTGGCCTTCTCACCATATGTCCACCCTTTTATCGATACAGTGGGCGAGATAGGGGCCTTCTCGATCTTGAAGTCCGTGGTAGCAGAACCTCCAAGATAGTTGTCGGTCTCCGCAACGATCGCCTTCACAGTGTACGATCCGGCGTTCACGGGAACATCGGAGGTGTATGTTTCCTCGGAAGCGCCCTTTACCTTGTACATGTAGGTGACCTTTCCGTCTCCGGGGTTGCCCGAGACCGTAGGTGCCTTTGGTTCCTGGCCGAAGGTCCAATTCTTTATTGTCACAACAGGTGAGATGGGGGCCTTTGCGATGCTGAAGTCCGTGGTAGCCACTCCTCCGAGATAGTTGTCCGTCTCGGCCACTGTCGCTTTCACGGTGTATTGACCGGTATTAACAGGGACGTCCGGAGTGTATTTTTCATCAGCCGCTTCCTTCGGCTTGTACAGGTAACTGACCGCACCGTCTCCCGGGTTTCCTGATACCGACGGTTCATTGGCCGTCTCACCGAAGGTCCATCCCTTTATCGATACAGCGGGTGAGATTGCCGCTTTCTCGATCTTGAAGTCTGCGGTCGCAGTGCTTCCGAGATAGTTGTCCGTCTCTGCAACAGTTGCTTTCACGGTGTACGATCCGGCGTTCACAGGAACATCGGAGGTGTATGTCTCTTCGGAAGCGTCCTTTACCTTGTACATGTAGGTGACCTTCCCGCTTCCCGGGTTGCCTGTAACGGATGGGGCCTTGGCTTCCTGGCCATACGTCCAACCCTCGATCGAAACAGTCGGCGAAATGGAGGCCTTTGCAATGGTGAAGTCCGCAGTCGCTGTGCCTCCGAGATAGTTGTCCGTCTCGGCCACTGTAGCCTTCACAGTGTAAGATCCTGCGTTCACGGGAACATCTGCGGTATACGATCCCTCAGAGGCCCCTTTCAGTTTGTACATGTAGGTGACCTTCCCGCTTCCCGGGTTGCCCGAGACCGAGGGTTCGTTGGCCTCCTCGCCGTACGTCCATCCTTCGATCGTCACGGTGGGGGATATGGTCGCCTTCTTGATCTCGAAGTTTGCGGTGACCGTGGCCGATTGGTAGACTTCGGTCTCGGAGACGATTGCCCTCACAGTGTAGAGGCCCGCCTCTATCGGCACGGCATAGATGTAACCGATGTCGCTGACATCCCTGAGCTTGTACATGATAGAGACGTCCCCGCCCCCGACGTTCCCTGAAAGGGTCGGGGCCTTGGCCTCCTCGCCGTACGTCCAGCTCTCGATGGTCAGGGTAAGATGCAGGGGCTTCTTGGTAATGGAGAATGTGCTGACAGCACATCCGCCGAGATAGTTGTCGGTCTCGGAGACTGTCGCCCTGATGTTATAGTTGCCGACGGTCGTAGGTACCGTTCCTGAATAGGCGGATTCTTCCGCGGTCACGGCCTTGTACTCATAGGTGACCGCCCCGCCGCCGGGATTGCCGGACACGACCGGTACGGAAGGGGCATCCCCGATCGTCCAGTTTTCGATCGACACCTCCGGCCTTATCTCGCCCTTGGATATTGTGGCCTTGACGGATCCTTCAGCGCCATCGTTGTGGTTGGAGTCTCCCGCTATCATATAGTAGACGGTGTACTCCCCGACATCGATCACCATGGGGATGTTCGTACTGTATTCTTCCGACGGATCCAGCCTGTACACCGCCTTTCCGCCCTGGGGGAACGCGAGGATGATGAGCGGCTGAAGGTGTCCGTTGTAACCGTAGTCGTAAGAGCACGGCGTGACGGTCCAAGTGGGATCCGCCTTGTAGATCTCTGCCTGGACGGATGCGGGTTCCGTGCCTTTATGGTTGCGATCCTCGGCGCACCTGTAGTAGACTGTATATGCCCCGGCATTGGTGGCGCTGGGAACGCTCTCGGACCAATTCTCTTGGTCCAGGCTGTAGAGCACAATGCATGAGCCAGCGGAAGCGTTCGTGGTCAGTACCTGCGCCTCTCCCGTGTACTCCAGTTCGTTGGCCACGGGCGGTATGCACTCCGGGTCCATCTTCTCGACCGTCAGATCCAGGTGATATGTCTCTGAATCGTGGTGATTGCCATCTCCGACGATCTTGTAGTAGATCGCGTACTCGCCTGCATCGAATACATGGAGTGAGCTCCAGGTGTAGGAGAATTTCTCTCCATCCAGACTGTATTTCGTCGAGCCGCCGGAGACCACGCCGTCCTCCTCGATCGGATAGATGTCCTCGTCATTGAAAACGAAAGGCCCTCCCTTCAGAACAGGATGGGAAATGAAATCGGATTGGGCCTTGCCGATGGTCGCGAAGATCCAGCCGGCATCGACATCGTTGCCATTGGAATCCACGATCTTGTAATCCACGCGATACTCGCGAGCATTGATGGCCTTGGGCAAGGACGTGGAGTATTCGCCGCTGCCGACCCTGTAGTAGGCGGTACCTCCGACCGCATTTCCGGGCGAGATCAGAGTCTGTTCCTCGGATGTGTAGATCAGATCCAAGGACTCCGGATAGGTCTCCCAATAGGCCCCCTGCTGCGCGTCATACTTCGCATACAGCTTCAGATCTCCCAGCGTCTTCTCCGGGACGTAATACTGTATCTGCGTATCCTCCTGGAAATCGCTGGTGGTGAACCACCCGCTCTTGATATAGCCCTCCTTGGCCGGCTGGGCCGCGATGGCGTCCTTCTTCCCGTATGTATAAGTGGCAGGATCGAGGTCCAGTTTCGTGTCGCCGTCGTAGTACTCGATCTCGTAGACGTTGGGTTCCCAATGTGCCTCATAGGCCCTGGTTCCCGTGGATCCCTTTTCGACGGTGACATCCGGCAGCCATTCTGGATCCTGGACAAGGATTTGGGTCCATGCTACGAAGGTGTGCCCTTCGATCTCCGGATGGGGCAAGGTGAACGTTTCGGACTCTATGGTGTATTCTCTGTGTTCGAAATGTCCCTCTGCATCTATCTGATAGTGTATATAGTAGGGGAGCGCCAACCAGGTTGCATACAGTGTTATGTCGCCGTAAGCATCCTCAGGGATGGAATTCACCCTGTTGCCGTCGGAATCGATCCACCATGAGAACACGTAACCGTCCCTGGCGACAAGGCCTTGTTGCCCATAGCCTTCGCTGTTGTAAAGCGGCCATTCGTAGCCATGCTGATAGCTCTCATGGCCCTGGTGTTCCGGATCGGTGAAATGACCGCCGTTCGGAATGTAGGTTATGCTGAACACCAGCCCGACCCCAAAGAATGTGGCGGTGTATTCGGCATCCCCGGAGACGAACTGTAAATCGGGGGACCAGCCCTGGAACGTGAACGTCTCCGCTTCGGAATCCGGTCTTGTGGGCACTTTTCCGTCGTAGATGGGGATGTCGCCGTACGCGGCAGTGGTGGTCTCGAGGATGTTGCCGTCGTAGTTCTTCCAGGTTATGGTATAGGTCCTTACAGTGCCCGAATATACCGCCTGGTATGTCTCGTCCGTCATCACCTCGGTGATGGACGGGGTCCAGCCTATGAAGTCATAGGTGTAGTGCTGGTCCGGTGCCCTTGTCGGATCCTCGGGCCTCACTATATCGTCCGGACTGGTCCCGAAATCGTACAGCCGTTCGGACAGCACGGTCCCGTCCCAGTTTATGAATCTTATCGTGTACTGGTTGACCGTGTAGTCGTATGTGGCCGCGAACACGACATTGTCCGTGAGTTCTCCAGAAGTCGGAACCTCCGGTGACCAGCCTTTGAACGTGTATGAGAACTCTTCTGTCGGCGGTCTCGACGGATCCTCCGGTACGGAGATATCGGAGTAGCTGGTCCCTGCTTTGTACTTCTTCTCAGACAGGATGGTGGCATCCCAATCCATGAACTTTACGCTGTACCTCAGTTCCGTTGTCCGCTCGAATTCAGCGCGGTATTTGGTATCTTCCATCAGCATGGACGGTTCCGGGGACCATCCGCTGAACTCATAGTAGTGGAAGGCTTCCGGCGGTCTTGTCGGATCGTCGATCGGTACGAACATATTGGGTTCGGTCTCTATGGCGAATTCACCTTGGAAATAGACAGAATCGTCCCAATTGATGAATGTCACCGTGAATTTCTTGATCACCTTCATGAACGATGCATAGTAGGTGACATTGCCGGTGACCGCGGGAAGTTGTTCCACAGGCACGCCCGATTCGCTGTCGACATCCTCGGACCATCCGATGAACTTGTAAGTGTGCTGCTCGGTCTCTTCCCTGGTCTGTTCGGGCCCGTTGTATGATGGGAATGCACCGTAATCGACATTCGCATCCGTCTCTATGACGTTGACGCCGTCATAGGTCATCCAGGTGACGGTGTACGTGTTCAGGACGGAGTCGTAGACCGCCTTGTACGTGGCATCTGCGACAGCATCCGTGACCGCTGGATCCCATCCGGCGAAGGTGTAGGTGTACTCGGCATCGCTGGGCCTGGAGGGCGACGGAGCCTGGTCGACTATGTCCTGTGCAGCGGTGCCCTGGTTGTAGTGGAATACCTCGAGGAGGGTGTCATCGTAGTTCACGAACGTTATGCAGTAGACGTCCGTATTCCTCCAGTTAGCTATGAAGGTCACATCCTCGCTGACGACGTATTCCGTTCCCGGTGCGTACAGGGTATCGCCGACCTTCCATCCGTCGAAGATGAGATCGCCGACGTCGCTGTAAATGCAGCCGGGGAGGGTTATCCTGGTCCCCAATAGCAACTGGTATGTCTGCTTGTCATAATCTCCCAATCCGGATTCCACTGTGACGGTAGCATAGTTCAGATCATCTGGGAAATTGGACTTCCAGACGTATGCGTAGTGCTCGGCCTTGGCCCCATCCGTCTTCACCCATCCTACATACTTCCCTTTCTGGTCGAACGCTCCGCCATCCACGAAGAATTCGCCCAGCAGCACACGCGCGTTGTGCATCGGACCGATGTCATGGTCATAGAAGCTCTGGAAGTACTTTCCGATGTAATACATGGTATCGGTAGGTCCGACGTTCATTCCGATCGAGTGCCTGACGGTGAGATGGGTGACAACATCCTTGGGGAGATCCACCTCATTCACATGCTGGGCGAAGAACCTGTAGACGCTCTGCCTCTTGTCATCGATCGAACAGTCGTAACCCACATCCTGCGCGTATGATTCCGTCACATCACCGATGTTATCGCTGACGATCCCGCCCAACAGCGGGTTTTCGTAGAGGACGATCTGTCCGCGGACATCCTTCAGGTACGGATACTCTGTCAATGGGGTCCCGAGCGGGCTGTCGCCCACCCTGTAGATGAAGGGCTTGCCGGTGGACGGGTTGATCTCATCATACATCTCGCCTATGATTTTGACGATACGGTCGTTGGTGATCTTCACATTCTCCTCGTCATCTCCCTGTACCTCGGCAGAGAATCCCACTATGAGCGTTTCTGTCGGGTGCAGGACAAGGAAGTTCATCATCCATGCGAGCACCTGGTTCACGGTCAGGTCGTCGCCATCGTGATCCCTGGCATAGAATGTACCGCCCGTCGCACTCTTACCGTGGCATATCCAGAGGTTCTCGCCATCGTCCTTGAGCTCGTACGGCCTTCCATCGCTCCAGGTCAGGCTGCTCCACATCAGACCCACCACATATGCCCACGGGTTCCATCCGTCGTAAGGCACCAGATGTTGGTTGTTTATACGGATATCAAAAGTCCTGGCGCCGGCATTGAGCTGTTCATCGATGTACAATGCCTGGGTCTGAGCCATCTTGGACATGTGCGCGAAATCCCCGATGGACGCATTGAAGTGACACTTTGTCGACCTCATTCCTGAATCGTGGGTACCGGGGATGTTGATCTCATTGAGCCTCCTGTCTCCGGATATCCCGGACATCCAGTTCTTGTCGCTGATCGAGCTGTAATCCGCTATCTGACTCTCCCATCCTATGAAATTCTCTTCGTTTCCGATGCTTCCGGTACGATTCGCCATGAGTGCGGCTTCGCCGTCGTCCAAGATCACTAATAATCCTTCGGATGAGATGAAGAACGCCGACGGTGCCTTATCACCGTTGTGCTTGCTGTATCCCTTGGTGAATTTCCCAACTTCGTTCTCACTGGCCACGAGGATGCTCGCACTATCGGCCAGCGGACCGTCGACCTCGAGATAGTTGTCTTCGGACAGATAGATGCCGGGGCCGTCAATGGCGACGTTGTACATCACGATCAGATCGCCGCTGACGGCGATGTCGTCGGAATCCCCGTCCATATAGACCCCTCCGCCATTATCGGCGGAGTTGTAGGTTATGGTCCCTCCCCACAGGTTTATGTTCCCGTCGTCATCGACATAGATGGCGCCGCCGTTTCCAACGGCCGTGTTGTAGCTTATCGTGGTGCCGCTCCTGATGTTGACCGTGGAACCGTCATTGATGTATATCGCACCGCCCTCATCCGCATCGTTATAGCAGATCTCGACCCTGCCATCGACATCGAATATACCTTCTGAATAGATTGCGCCGCCGTCGCCGTCAGTATGGTTGTAGCATATCTTGGCGGTACCGGTTACGACCACTTTGCGTTCATCGATATAGATTGCGCCGCCGTCGTCACCGGCCGTGTTGTAGCATATCTCTGTCCTGTCGCCGCTGATTCTGATGTCTCCTTCATCGATATAGATGGCACCGCCTTCTTTACCAGACTCGTTGTGGTTGATGATACAATCGACGATGTATAGCTCGGAATTACGGGACATGTAGAAGGCAGCGCCCCCTCCGTTGACAGAGCTGTTGTACAATATCTCACAGTTGCGGAAGGTGGAGCTGTCGATTCTCTCAATAACTGGCGGATCGATATTCAGAAATATCGCACCTCCCCGGTCATTCGCTTGATTGTAAGCGATCGTAGCGTTCGATACATTCACTATACCATCTTGACTGGATATGGCGCCACCATCGTACTTGGCCTCATTTTCCAGAATTCCGCCTCCGGTCATCTCGAGCTCGCCATCTACCCAAATGCCGCCTCCTTTTTCCGCAGAGTTCTGGTAGATGGTCCCGCCCTCAAATGTGACCTTGGCGCCTTCTGCGATCCATAAGCCCCCTCCTCTGAACGAATGGCCTCCCGTGATACGCCCGGTACCGACACCATCCTTGATGACGATGTCCACACACTCTCTGATGTTAAGGACGGCCCCTCCCTGGCGATAATCACCTCCCAATTGCCTGTCAAGAGTGAATCCGTTAAGGTCCAGGATAACGTCTTGCGTCACGATGGCGTCTCCACCGTCCGCATAGATGTCATTAGCAAGGGCGATTTCCAGCTTTTCCCCACTGTCATCGCCATGGTGGCGAGTCAGGTATTCCTTCAACATCTCCCAGTCGGTGATGAGTATCGCGCCCAGTTTCTGGTTCCAGAGGTCGATGTCTACGTAGAGTTCGGAAACATCATCCTCTACCTTCTGGTAGAACGGGAACCCTTCACCGCCGGCCTCGTTGTAGGAGAAGACCCTTATGTCGCACAGTTCTGAATTGAAATGACCGGTGACGGGGTCGTGGATATCCTCCATAGCGAAATCGACCGTGGAGAGCGAATTCACCTTGCCGGACAGTTCGATCGTAGCACCTTTCTCGAGCAGGATGTTCTTGCTCATCAGGGCATCGTTGTCGATCACGCGGACGAGCCCCTCGATATAGAGCTGCCCAGTTGCCTGTACAAGGATGGCCCCTGCGTTCGACACCGCCTTGTTGTTGTCGATCATCGAATTGCTAAGATAAAGGCTACCGTTGGAGATGTAGATCGCACCTCCTTCTTCTGCGGATTTATTGTGTTCCGCGATCAGTCCATCCGCATCCACGACTCCGGCCTCTACATAGATCGCACCTCCGCCGTACAACTCGGCACTATTGCCTTCGGCATGGGTGCTCATTATAGCGAGGATGCTCCCCTTGTTGTAAAATCCTCCACCGCTGGAGTTCGCGCTGTTCCTCTCGATCGTACTGCCGGAGACCACCATGGCCCCCTTGTTGTAGATGGCGCCTCCGTAGCGTACTGCAGTGTTCCCATCGAATGTGCACCTTGTCATCCAGACTCCGGTATCCAGGGATCCTTCGACGATCACGCCCTCCGTGGTGTTGTAGATCGCTCCGCCGCTTGCGGCATTATTCCCTGAAAAAGTGGAATCCAGGATTGTCATTTTGGCGGTCTCACCATCGTTGTAGATGGCCGCCCCATTTATCGCTCCGTTATTGGTGAAACTGGAAGCCGATATCTGCATGATGCCTGTATTGAATACGGCTCCGCCCCTATGTTTCGCCGAGTTATCTTCAAATGTCACCTTCGACAAAGACAGGTAACCGCTGTTCCAGATGGCCGCTCCATTGCCAGTGGTGTCATCGGTACTGAACGCGTGGTTCTTATCCAGATCGGCATCACTGATTTCGACAGCATAATGCCCCTTGCCCTTGTCATCGACCCATAAAATGGGCGATTTGTTATAGATCGCGGATCCCACTAAGGACATATTATCGGATATGTTTCCACCGGTGATGAGGACCTTGCCCCCGTCGTCATTAAAGATCGCACCACCTGCAAACTGCGCCTCGTTCGTGTACATGAAACCGCCGGAGATGTTGAGCAATCCCACGTTGTAGACGGCGCCTCCGTAGTTGCCTGCTACGTTACCGGCGAATGAACCGCCCTCTACGTTGACTGTTCCTTCGTTGTAGATCGCACCTCCGTTGCGTTCCGCAAAATTCACGGAGAAAGTCCCGCCCTTGATGGTCAGGGTGGCACCCTTCGCATTGTAGATGGCACCTCCATCCGTCGCGGCCTGGTTCGATCTGAACGTACCGGCCTCGACTATAACTTCACCTTCGTTGAAGATGATTCCTCCGAAACCGCCTACATCCGTAGAAGTACCGGAGCTCCAACTGCGTATCATGCCGCCTTGTTTTTCGATGGAGGAGTCCTTGATGATAAGAGTCACATCATTCTCGATGATGAACAGCTTCTGGTCATACTTCTCCTCATAATCTTCGCATGCCCTGTTGATGGTACGGCCGTTCAGATCCAGAATGACGGTACGGTGTTGTCCCGGGGTGTTTAAGATTTTAATTGTGTGTTGACTGGTTCCGCAAAAAGCTTCTATCGGATCGCCGACCAATTTGATCGGATCGGAGCCTTCTTCATTTTCAATATAGTTCCGTAGTGCATCCCAACTATCGATATTCACGTAGTCCTCGTCTGCAGATATGCCGCCGCCGAATCCGATGGCAAGAACAGACAGGAATGCAACGATCCCCAGAACTATGACTTGTTTCCTGTTCATCATTGTCTCCTCTCCTTCGATTATGCTAGCATAATGAGCCAGCAACACTAACTGGAAGAAAAATTCCCTGTGAGTATAATAAACATGGCCTAATTACCTTAAATGTAAGATTAACGCCCTGGGTCTGAATATCGAAGGGGTTCAGTATCGCAGTCTCAGCGATGAGTCCATCGGCCTCTTCATGAGGGTGATGGAAGCTCTTAAGATAGATCCAGATTACCGGCTGGGATGGGGAAAAGGTCTGGTGAACGGCAGCGGACGTTATGCAATGATCGGAATTATTCAAGGGGATGTGCCGAATTGATGTCGGGGGGTCGGGCCATCCGTAAGGCCCTTCCCAGCCGATCTTTATGGTTTTTAGATAAGGCACCCGCCCGAAGGCGGGTGTTTGGGGCCGAGCCGTCAGTTCCCTTTCCTGCGGATCAGGAATACGGCGATAGCGTCTATCGCCACCAGGGCGATCACGATGCAGCAGATCAGGACCGCATTGCCGACGAACGGGTCACCGGACTTGACCGATATGCTCACTTCGCAGGTCGCTCTGTCAAGGGCCATAAAAGACAATACTCCGGAGACGGCCATACCTCTCGACGGATTCGGAACGATGACCATATGGGTTGAGTCGACCGAGATGGGTGTCACGGACTTCTTGTCGGTCAACGGATGAGCTCTGTGATATTTTTCCGATATGCTTCTGATACAGCGACAGGTATTTGGAAGAACACATCAGGACTTGATAAGGTCTAATAGCAATTTTATATCAGGCGGTGCTAGTTCCGTGACATTAAGCGAGGGAGTTTCTTGCCTGCGAAAAAGAACAACAATTTGGAAAAGAAGAGGATTATGCAACGTATCGAGAGCGGAGAGATCGCCGATCAACCTTGCTGGTCCTTTATCAAGGAGATGAATTCCATCTCTGACGATCGTCTCGACAGCATAGCGCTGACAGACAGTTACAGGCAGTACACATACAGGCAGATGTTCCGTGCTTGGGAGAAATACGCAGAAGCATTTTCGGGCATCGGTTTGACCGGCGATAACCATTCACGCGTAGGGATCATCAGCGTACCTCTGCCCGAGACGCTCTTTGCATTGTACGGTCTGAACATGACCGGTGCGAGCGTATCTCTGATCTATCATCTCGACCTGTATGACGAGAAGCAGATCTACACCATGATTGAGAGGGAGAAGATAACCGACCTGATGATATCAGAGGTCTTCGCTTTCCCCAATGTGATGAAGCGCCTCCATGAGGACAAAGAACAGCTGGGCATCAAGAACATAATCCTGCTGCCTAGTCCGATGGGAGGGAAGTACGCCATACCGGCATTCGATATGATCAGGAAGTTGAACAAGGCCCTGTACAGTGAACTTGAGGACAGCATCCTGATGGAGGATCTTCTGGAGGAATATGAAGCGTACCCCATATCAACATCCAAGAAGGCCGGTCCGATCATCCTCCACACCACCGGAACGGTCAGCGGTATGCATAAGCCGGTGCCCATGTCCAACAAGGCCATTAATTCCGCCGTGCTGAGTCTCCTGAAGGCCAGGGAGGTCTCTGATGATTTCAAGCAAATCCCGGAGCATGTCGTCACGACCGTTCCATTCTACTTGAGCTGGGCATATTTCATGATCGATTCGATGCACACCGCTCTGGGCTTCGGTGCCGAGGTCGTATGCCTGCCCATGGCCTCCATGAACCCTTATTATTCGGAAGTGATAGAGAGCTACAAGGTCAACGTGCTCTTCACGGGTCTGATCCTGTTCGACACCTGGAACAAGACAAGGCCGAAGATAGACCTATCCGAACTGAAATTGGTGATCATGGGCGGTACCTACATCTCCCCCGAATACAAGAGCGAGCTCAATGACTATCTGAGGTCATGCGGTTCTGACGCCCGCTTCGTGAACGGTTACGGCCTTTCGGAGTTGGGTGGGGCATGTATCGTCTGCCCGTCGTCGAGGGATGACGATGCCATAGGATATCTGTTGCCTGGATTCAAGGCCAAGTTATATGTCGAAGACGAGGACCGTTACTACGATATCTCGGACGGTCCGCGCACAGGCGTTCTCCTGCTCAGTTCCCCGACCATGAGCGACGGCAAACTGGATGGTACCGTGTTCTTCGAACTCGAAGAGATAGATGGCGAGAAATACTTCAATTCGCACGACCTGGTGAAGGTGGCCGAGGATGGATGTCTGACCTGTATCGGCAGATCCAACAACTACTTCGTCAACAACGCCGGAGTCCGCTTCGACGCCGGGTTGGTAGAGACCGCTATGACGAAACAGCCCGGCATAAGGTTCTGCGGTCTTGCTCCAGAGTTCCACAAGGTCCTGCATGATAACATCCCCATCCTCTACGTCGAGATGAAGGAGCAAGGCCCGGGCGAACTCGTCACACTGCGCGAAGCGCTGATCCAGGTGTTCATAGAGGATGAACTGATCTCTGACACGAATCTTCCCAGCCAGTGCGTGCTTGTGGAGAGCATGCCCCTGAATTCCAATGGAAAGGTGGATGGCAAGATGCTCAAATCAGGGGAAGTGAAGGGAGTCCGCTATTCCATCAAGCCCATCCATGTCAATGACAAGTTAGTGGATATCGAACTGGTCATGGCGGCAGAGGGCGAATTCGCCACTGTGGGGGCAGGTGTGCCGAAGGAACTTGAGGAAGATTCCTACAAGATTCTTGCAGAATTCTTCGCGGCAATACCGGAAATGAAGGACGAAGGACTATTAAGGGCAACGCGCATTCCGGGATTTAGGGAACTTCTCATGAAACTGACCGATTTCGATATCGAGAACATTCCGCAGAGCTTGTGGAACTTGGCACCGAAGCTCTACTTATTGATAAATAAGGATTATCTGATGCCATTGATGGATGAGATCAACCAGTTGGAAGACGTCATGTCCAAATCCGGTATGAGCCCTTCGATGATGCCCCCCATGCCTTTCATGACCAAGTCCCTTTCGGATAGGATTCCTATGATGCCCCCCATGCTTCCCCTGCCCAGGCCAATGATGCCCCCCATGCCAATGATGCCCCCCATGCCTTTCATGCCTAAGTCTGGTTCAGTTAAGATGCCTCCCAAGCCGCCGACCAAGACCGACAGCAAAATGGATGGACTCAACAACAACGTCATGACATTCTGGAATCAATTAATAGACCTGCAGAAGTCTTCCATCGACTCATCCAGAGAGCAATGGGATCAGTTTACCGAACAGCTTATGGAGATGGAGGATACTTTCGCGGACTCTTTGCCCGAGGAGCTCCCCCTACTACCCGTCTTCCCATTCTGGCCCCTCTCTCCCAAGGAGATGTTGGAGCAGTGGAGGGAATTCGAAGAGAGGTCCAAGGAGCACATGATGGAACAAGCCGATTCCATCGCAGTCTATCACATCAGGAGTCAGGAACAGGCGCGTGACATGGCGAATTCAGTTTATGACAAGACATCGGATATCACGAAGGAATCTGATGATGAGGATGAATATTGGCCCAAGCCCAAGGCCACTTCTGCTAAGAAGAAGGGTGCCAGGGTTAAGACGGTCAGGGCCAAATCCGCTCCGAAGACATCAGAAGCCAGATCCTGATGCCATAAAACACCATATCTATCTGCAGGGGCCGACGGGTCTTCCCGTCGGTCCCTCTCACCAATTATCCTCCGGCCGTTCAGTTGCCAAGATGCTATGCTGACAGGGCCTGCCTCTTTTTGAACAGCAATCGAGGTCGTTGTGTCTTTCCAGATCAGCATATCGCTCTATTGAGTGGATGCAGCTCCTCGGACCGTGCGTTGACGGGATACAGACACATCTGTGCGGGAGAATTCTAGAAATCGGCGTTATATGGAAAATCGTACCAATGGTCATTTCCAGAAGATGTCGCGCTCTTCTCTGGGCACTGTGCGTTTGAACTTGATGCGCGGATGCCCGATGATGAACACAGCATAGGCCCGCAGATCCCCACTGACCTCCGGAAAGAACGACATGAATCTATCTGGGTCGTTCTCCGACGCCTGCAGGATCCACCTAGAATGGAATCCTCCAAGCCCCATCGAATAGGCCATCAGGTCCAGCTGCTCCATGGCGACAATGGAATCTATAGGGACGCGTGAGAATGCGATTATCAGCTGTCTTCCCTCCCAGGTGAAGGGGTTGTTCTTCTCCTTCATTCCGTTCTCGACATAATTCACGAACTGTTCTAACCTGGGATGCTCATGGGTGTGGGTCTTCAGTATGGATGCGGTCAACCTCATGAATTCATCGAACCTCTCATCTATGACAGCGAATTGCACCGCTTGCGAATTCTCTGCCGTCGGCGAGTACTTCAGTGACCCGATCAGTTCCTTCAGTTCTTCTCTGGTGCATTTACAGTCGAACCAACGGAGGCTACGTCTCTTGCGGTAGAGATCTGCCAATGCCTCCGGGGATACGGGACATCCTTTGGAATATTCCTGTTCTTCTTTGAAACCCAGGAGTGTGATGGCGTTCTTCGGGCAGACCGCTTCGCAATGGCCGCATCTGAAGCAACAGTATGGGGATTCTATCTCAACAGCTCTCCCATCATCGATCGCCAGATGCCCGCGTATGCAGACCTTCACGCACTGCCCGCAACCTATGCATGAATCAGATATTCTGAGGTTCGGTTCCATCGCCACGTCGTATCAGCTCGTTGGAATAAAGCCCTAACCATGGCAGATCAGGAAGCGTCCGCATCCTTCATTCAGGCATTCCGCTCATCGCAATGTGTGATTCCCAGCACGGATTGTCGGAATCAAATCCGGGAAGCCAATAGATCCGGATCGTTCAGCGCCTTTCTGTCCGAGAAGAACAGGAATTGCATGGCGTGAAAGTCTGCAACACAATGTGATGACCGATATGGATGGTGTGCTTCATATTCCGTTGTACGGGCCATCCCTCATGGGAGGGGCCAGAGGCCCCGAGCGTTGTGAGGGTCGATGTAGATGGGATGGACTGGAGATGTCACAGCGACAGTGGCGGGGCATCCATCTCATCTACCGGTTCACTCCAATCATCCGGCCTTCGGATATTCAATCTAGAGCGGCCATTCTGATTGGGGCACCGTAACCGACCCGTCATGCTTTGATGAATTTGCTCTTAGGCTGACCGCAGCGTGGGCATCTCCAGTCATCCGGAAGGTCTTCGAAAGCTATGCCACCGTTCTCTGCGGGGTCGTAAACATGACCGCATACTGAACATACGTATTTCCCGGAACCCTTCTTTTCGGAGAAGTCGACCTCTGCCAGGACGGTCTTCACTGGATTGTCGAGATCCATCACACGCTTGGATTCCAGATTCTCATAGCCTTGGGGAGTATGGGTCCCCATGTAGACGGTCGGATGATCACGAACGAAGGCGCGCACCCTGTCCAGCGTCTCTCTGGCCGCTGGAAGGTCTTCGAAAACCACCGAGAGCCTATTCTCATACAGTGCCTCATCGACATATGTTATGTCGCCTTCGAACATGTAGAATAGACCGTCATTCTCGGCGATTACCAGACTGTTACCGTTGGTGTGACCTTTCGCCTTGATGAAGTATATGCCGTCGACGATTCTCTGGCATTCGGGGAAGTTGTAATATGGTCCGTCGGTGAAATCAACAGGTATGATGTTGGGTATGCCCTGGAGTTCCGTGGAATCGACCTCTTCCCTGTTGACATAGATCCTCGCATTCGGGAACGAACGAAGTTCTCCCGAGTGATCGTTATGCTTGTGCGTCAGCAAGATCCTGGTCACCTGCTCCGGACTGTAACCCAGGGGTCTGAATGCATCCATGTAGCTGCAGATGTCATTCCCTGTGAACATGATGCTCTTCTCATCGGGGACCTCCTCGGGAGTGCCGGAAGGAAGTCCGGTATCGACCAGTATGACCTCCTCGCCCGTGTCGATGAGATAATTCTGAAGGCTTCCGCGATATCTTATGTTGGGGTCGAGGGATTCCTGTGAATCCCCTCCCATCACGAAAGGCTGTGTGTAGAATCCGTTCTTTCTGAACTTGACCGCTTTTATTATCATTTTTGCCCTCGCTCTTCGTAAGACGTCATTGGATAAGGTTATTTCTTGCAGTCTTTCGGCCATATCATCCAATTTGATGGCTATCCGGACCAGCCGAGCCACGCCCTCTGCAGGGGTTCTCATGGCATCATCGATACCGTTGTGCGACACAGGCCGCTTTTAACGCTGAAAACCTCTTCGATACGCCATTGAGAGGAATCAGACGCGGCATAAGAATCATAAGAAATGATGTCATTCGGAAAGTCGGAGCAGTTCAGGCCGTCCGAACGAGCGCTCCTGCGAAAGTAGGGCGTCAGAGGTGAAGGGTGGGGGCATTATTCCAATGAGGGGTCGTCCGCAGAGGATACACTAACTTTCGATCCCGGCGGTATACTTGAGACAGGACGAAGCGATTGGGATGTTAGAAGCAAGGATCTATGTTGGTTTGCGGGATAAGGATACACATGAACAGCACTATGATTTGAAGCTGCTCAAGAGCTCATTGAGCCTGTATCTCCGGAATCCGCCGCGTACGAGACGTACGGTACCGATAGGAACAACTATACGCTCTCCAAGGCTATCGCTATCTGTCCTGAAGGATGTTTGAAGCATAATTCCGACAGGACACTTCTCAGAGTTATCTTGTTTGACCTATAGTGATCGATCGGACCCATTGGTCCGATCCATCATCGCCTCCTCGTAAATGCAACGGTCCTCCCGGCCCGGGGTCATGACCATTTGCTTATCGCACGCGCGCGAGAGTGTGCATTCAAGATCACAGGTAGGCAATGTCCATAAGGACATTCGCCTTCCTTGATTAAATGTCATATAAATGTTAAATGACTGTCATATGAGTTGAAATTAAATATTGTTATCATCATTAACGGTTTAGTGCATAGCTTTAGCGTATGCTGTGTGGCACAAAATAGTAAGAAGGTAAGATTATGAATCGTCCAATTTTAATAGCAATTCTTTCAATTCTTTACGGTGTTGTAGGGGTATTAACGATTCTTCTCGGTATTGTTGCAATGGCCGGTGGTGAATCAATTACCACAGAATTCGGTACTGGATTGATTTCAGGACTTATACTGGTAGTTGTTGGCATTATATGTCTATTGTTGGCATATGGTTTTTGGACTGGATGGGGGCCTGTGTGGTATCTTGCAATCATCTTCGGTGCAATATCTGTAATCAGTAACATTTATTCAATCATAACCAACGGGTTTGGAGTTTCAGCTCTACTTGCGATAATAATAGAGGGGCTGATCATAGTATATATGTTCACAAACGATGTTAGAGACCATTTCGGAATTTGATTTTACCGCCGAAAGGCGGGATTTTTTTCTATAGGACGGTTGTTTCGTCGCTTTCTCTTTATTTTATAATTTGCCGTAACATCTGGTTCCATAGAAGTGGAATCATTCTTCTCGGACAAGAGTTGAATGTATTTTTCAAAAGTAGCTTCGTTATACCTCTTTTCTTCAAGGTGGTTGATGTAAAACTTTACGGCATCATTCATAAATTCTGCCAATGTCCCTCCGGATAGCCTGCGCTCTTTCTCGATTTTGTCCCTTAAGGTTGTATTGACCTTGAATGTAATCTGAACTGATGTTTGTCCGGGTGAACCCATACAACTTTCCATCTCTTCATTGATTATATTCTATTGGTATTCGTTTAAACTTTGTTCAAATGTCATACGACATTAATTTATATTTGGTATAAGATTTGGTAGCATGGCTTACCCATCTGAGTTAACAAGTCAGCTTAAAGCTGGAGATTCTATTGTACAGTTCGCAGAGTTGCAATACGGCTGGATTGCGGTCACTGAGGAAAGAGTGATTTACAGTGCACGTGTCTATTACAAAGATACGAAGACTAAGAGCAACGAAGTTGGAAACTATCCTATCTCCAAAATAACTAACATTAGGACGGTCCAGCAGAAAACTGGTTGTTTTGGAAAATCTGCTATTCTTGAGATCAATATGCAGGGGGCCGTCTATCAGTTGATGGTCGGAAAGGATATTAGCAAGGTCAAGCCGATTATTCAGGCTTTCAATGAGAGGTCCTGAGAGTAATGATCATATCCATTCGGAGGGAGATTCCCGATTTCAGGGGTATCCCTCCGTCACCATCCAAGTATAAGCGTGGAAGAAAGAGGGCAGATTATGGCTGTGTCGCGAAAATCTACTTTCCGAATTCATTTTTTGTCTTATTCTTGGAGGTCTATCAGAAATGGACTGTAGATTAGCCGCATGTGTGCAATCACATCCCATCGTGTTCAGAGTATTCACGGATCGCTTACATGTTGTACGGTTTTGTTCCGGCATCTCTGCTGACTTTGGAGAGACTTAGAGAATGTGGCGATGGCTTCTCGGATTGGCCAAAGGAGAACAAACCATGAGCGATATTACAGCACTTCTTCAATCTATAGATGCAGTGAGGAACGATCCATTCGATATCGAATTGTATCTTGCAAGAGGTGTGGAATGGTACAAGCTGAAATGTTATGATGAATGTAGTTCCGATCTTATGTTCTATGAGAGTTCAGGCGGTCAGGATCCAAAATTCAGACTTTATCTGGGAATGGCTCTGAGTAAAACACAATCTCGGAGGTCAACAGAATATCTGAGAAGCTATCTGTCCATTAATTCTTCAGATGTCGATGCGATGGTATTTCTCGGTCATGTGTACTACGATGGTGGTAAATATCTTCTTTCCGCCGAGATGTTCCATATGGCCGTGGGAAGAGGGTATAACCCTGTTATCCTTCGTGAGAAGGCCTCAGCATTAGCAAGTCAGAAGATGTTTGATGAAGCAGCGGCTTTCGATCCTGCATTCGGAAAGAAAAAAGGACTGTTTAGGAGATGATTATGTGGATGTAATTTCTTTGAAGTGCCCAAGTTGTGGCGGTTCTTTGGAATTCAATTCTTCCATGACCAATGGATTTTGTCAATACTGTGGTGCAAAGGTAGTAATTCCTCATCAGTCTCATTCAGCGGAGGGCGGATTCTCGGATACGACGAAGTTCTATCTATTCATCTATTACAAAGGAGAACAGACGCAACACGCGATCAAAGACGAGGTCACTCTGAAGGTTGATTATCGTGCAGCCGCAACGACTGGTGATCCCAATCCTTTGGAATTGACTGTTTCTACAAATGGTTTAGCGATACCCATTAGAAACAAGCTATCGAGCGATGTTGGTGTCGGCACCATTCAAATTTCAGGTATAGGCTCTTCTTTGACATTATCTAAAGAACAAAAATTGAAGATGGCTATCAATGGTACGGCGCTAAGTATCAACAGTTCTCGTCTTTATTACGGAGATTTGGTCTCTATCGGCAACATGATCATCAGGATACAGCCTATGTCTCAATGAAAAATGAAGTGGATGCAGAAATATTGGCGCTCGAGAATGACATAAAAATGCCAATACTGTAAAATCCACATCTTCTCGGAGGAATGAAATGTCATTATTGCCCAAGAATCCCAATGAAAATCTTTACCCTACGGGTAAGAAAACGATACTCACGATTATTAAAAACGAGGCCTCTCCAGACGTTGTTCTCTGGAGAGTACCGTATGAGGATTTTAACGAAGGATCCAAAGTAATTGTTGCGGAGAATGAGGAAGCTCTCTTTTACAAGAATGGTGTTGTAGAACATCTGTTTACTGCCGGAGAATACAAACTTAGTACCAATAATTATGTTTTCTTAAGTAGAATAAGGAATTCATTGTCCGGTGGAATCAGTGCATATAACTGTCGTATCATCTATGTGAACAAGATCCACAATCTTAACAATAAATGGGGTACAGATGGGCCTATCCAAGTCGTGGACAATGTCTTTGGGTTGCAGGTAAATCTGCAGGCTCG
>Ga0310696_10003188_pt1 | contig 20730 bp, 19 predicted proteins | sample AusTroGonzalo_MG_4_FD_203885 | JGI IMG/M metagenome (GOLD analysis project Ga0310696, IMG submission 203885) | Bovine rumen microbial communities from tropical cattle in Woodstock, Queensland, Australia - Gonzalo_02 (v2) (version 2) | ecosystem: Host-associated > Mammals > Digestive system >... | reverse complement strand
TATCGTTAGGAAGGTTAAGACCGAGATACGGAATATCGTGTTCCATAGCATAAACAACGAACTCTTCCAAAGCATCGATATTGTGGCTTGCCGTACTATCCATTTCTACATAGGTAATACAACCTGCATTTGAAAAACCCGTCAACTGACTTTCAAGGTCAATCTTCTCGAAAGGTGTAACATCCTTCCAAACGGGGATGTGAATAGAGTTAGTAAAGAATTTCTTGTCCGAAACATTAGGAATTTCGCCGTACTTCTTCTTAAACTTCTCACAAGCCGTGTGGCAAAGTGACTCTGCAGGTGTGAAATAGTTACCAAAATTAAGGTGAATCTTATGAACTCTGCCATTAGCCAACTTAATCTCGTACTCTGCCGCCTTGAACTCTGCACAACGGGAGTTAAGCAAAGTTTCAATTCTCTTGGCAAGTTCCATACCCTCTTCGGTTGTTTGGTCTTTGCCAATCAAAATCTGTAAGCACTCTGCCATACCCAAATGTCCGATAACCGTAGTACCGTGCTTTAAGGCGGAGATAATACCCTCTTCAGGGATATAACCCTTCATAGTATTGTTGATATACATAAAAGGTGCTGATGCGGGCGACTGACTTGCGATATGCGTAAATCTCTCGATAAGTTGGTCTCTTGCCTCAAATATCTTCTTATCCAACTTTGCAATAAAGTCGTCGATATTCTTTGCTCCCAACTGTCCTTTTGCCTGCATAGCAACTGTAGGGAGAATAATTGTATTAGGACAAATATTTCCTCTACCGTCTTTCTGATTTCCTGAATAGAAGTAATTTTCAGGGGCTTTACCTGTCTTGAGGATAGTCTTAATGATATATCCAAAATCGAAGTTAGCATCCCAACCGTTGTATGTTCTACAACCCATTGTGGACATAATTTCGACAGGAATAATGACTTTTTCGTTGATAACGACCCTATCGCCCTTGACTTCCATTCTATAATTAAGTGCTTCTTCCTTATTCTCGGAAACCCACTTAACCAATTTAGCCATATTTTCAGGTGTCATCTTCTCTAAATACTGCTTCTTGGTGTCGATGTCCTTCTGTCTGAATTTCAAATCAACCGACCAATTTACATTAGCATAGTTAGGATAGAGTCTCTTTGCGGTACATTCGAGGGCTTTTCTGAACAAATCATAGTTCGGAGTACCCTTATAACCGTTAATATCTCTATCAAATTGGAAGATACAGCAAGGGAAAATCGCCGTCTTGTGTAAAGGACCCGTTCCTGACAGCTCGGCATCAAGGATAGCATCGGTAATAATTCTACCCTCGGTTGAAGTACAAGTACCGTAATTGATAGAACTAAACGGTAACTGTGAGCCACTTCTTGACTGCAGTGAGTTAAGGTTATGGATAAGTCCTTCTGCACCCTGACGAGCCTCTCTTAATGTCATATCATAAGCATATTCCCAACAAGGGTCATCTCTATAATCGTCAATAGAGGTTGCTATGATATTTTTAGGCGACCTGAACTTCTTATATGCAGTCTTCTCAACATTAAGAAGTTTTGTGAGTTTTTCTACTTCTTCATCTGTCCAACCTTCCGCTACCGCTCTTGCAACAACATTTGCGGCGAACTTGTTGACCGTATCTAACTGATACTTATGTGCAAATTTCAAATGACGGAAGAATGAATATCTCAAATAAGGCACTAATGTCCAATCGATATGAGTTGCGGCAACACCACCGAACTGCATAAGCGACTGAATCTGCATAACAACCGCAATAAGTTGGAAAGCCGTATTAACGGAATGTGCCTCTCTAATGTCAGTCTGTCTTGTTTTGATACCTAATCTCAAAGTATCATCAAATGGGATAGACAAGCAGTTATGTGAACCACCTGCGTAGTTATCCAAATCGTGAATATAAACCAAGTTATTGTTATGGTTATCTCTTGAAATCTTGCTCATCATATTGAGGGCTTCGTCCTTATAAAGAACTCTGCCTGCCTCGAACATTCTTCCGCTAAATGAGCCTTCGTCCATATTGGCGTTAGAATTCTCGATATTTAAGCCGTATAACTTCTTCTTGAAATTCTTAATCAACTCGGAATTACGGGCAATAGCGTTTTCTTTCTCATAATGGTAGGTAATGTAAGCATAAGCCGTGTCCTTGTACTGTGTGTCCATCAGCTTATTCTCTACCATTGTAGAAATTTCCTGAATTGATACTACTTTCGTATCTTTTGCTACAAGTTCATCTTCTACGGACTGTGCAATACGCTTAATCATAAAGTCGGGGATATTTTCCGTCGACCCTTTCGCCTTTGCTTCTTCCGCAGACTTGGTGATTGCTACCTCAATCTTGCTCTTGTCAAAATCTTGGAGCTTGTTGTTGTACTTTCTGACTTTCATAAACTCTTATCCTTTCCAATCTCTTTTAAGTATTTCCATATTCATTAAATCTCTATACTTACCGCCGAAGTAACTTGTTTCGTGCCTTACGCCACACTCTACAAAGCCACATCTCTCATAGCACTTAATCGCTTTTTCGTTATCGGTAAATACACTTAATTCAACCCTGTGGGCGTTAAGTTCCTCAAAACAGAACATAAGAAGTAATTTTATGGTTTCAGTACCGTTTCCCTTACCTCTTCCGTCGGCTTCACCTATGTAAATACCGAGGGAGGCATTACGGGCATTCCCCCAAATACCGCACGAACAAGTACCGATAGGGTTACGAGAATCTTTCTCAACGATAAGAAAGTGATAACTCTTGGTGTCTTTATTGCAATTAGCCACCCACTCTCTTTCGCTTTCCAATGTGTGTATCTCATCGTTGCCGTGAATCCACATATTGATATACTCGTCGTTAGCCCATTTTGTATATAACTGAATAGCCTCTTCACTACCATCAAGCATACATAAATCGACTTGTTTGCCGTTTATTCGTACTATATCTACCATAAATTACCTCCTTTATAAGTATTTCTGTAAATCGTCGATAGAAATAGGCTTGGTTAAGTCTATATCTTCTTCTTTCTGTTCCAAATCTTCAGGATAGGTTTGAGTTGAGACGATTTTTTCGTTCTCATCATAATCCCTCACCGTAACGCCTGCTTCAAGTGCCTCTTTTTCGTCATCCGTCATAGAATTGCTCTTGAAACTTGGGATAGGTACACTAATTTTCTTCTTTTTGAGTACCTGCGTGAACGGTATCATACGGTAAACTTCCTGATTACCCCTCTTTGAGAAAATAGGGTACTTCGAGATAAAGAGTGCCGTAGGTTTCTTACCTTTGTAGGGCTTTCTCAAACTCATAATGTCGAAAGATTTATCGAACTTTTGAACTCCCGCAAGCAATTCAGCCGTTGTCTGTGTTGCTCCTGCGTGAATAATATAGTTGTTGATAGTACCCAAAATAGCATTAACAAAATATTCACCGCTCGTCATAGCAATTTGGTTGACATCGAGAATAGAGAATACAGTCTGTACGCCACCTGAACGACCTTTTTCAAGCAAATCTTTAATCAAGGTAGAACTTTCGAGTGTACCGAACTCATCTACGCAAAGTAAGAGTTTGTTGGGATAATGCCTTCTTGTACCTCTGTCCATTAAGTCCGTAAATACAAAGGAACTTAAATTATTAGCCAAGTGTTTATTAGCACTCGTAAAACTGAAACAGATTACATAAGGCTCGTCTTTCTCAAATGTGAAATTCGGGTCGTCGCCGAATAATTCCTTTGCTCTCGAAGTTAAGAGAATTTCCAAAGACTTCTTTAAGTTATTGAAACCATCTCTCTCGTTCATTTCGGGGTGGTAACTTTCCGCAAATTTATAAAGTCCTACGATATAGTTACATATCTCCGAGTTCTCGGCTCTGTACTTGTCATAAGCCCTTACAAGATTTTGGATAGCCAACTGCATTGAAGTCTTGTAGTGTTCATCCGCACCGTCCGTTGACCATCTTCTTGTATTCATAAGGGCTTCGACTTTACCCGTTTCATTGAGGTTAGTAAAGGGGTCATACTTAAAAGTACAACTCCTTGCTGAAAATTCGTAGTAAGGTAATCCTGCCTGCTCTGCATAATCTTTAAGGTCGTCGAGAATATCGTCCTCACCTTTATAATCAAAGAAACATACGGGCTTTTTCTCGTCTATTCTCTGCTTGAGAATAGTTTTCATAGTGGTAGTTTTTCCCGAACCCGTAGAACCTGTTATAAGGGTAGCACCTGACAAAATTACATCGTCTAAATCAAGACAACGCATATTGTACTGCAGTTCGTTATGATTTACGGGCAAAATCCTACCCATAGCCATATGTTTAGGCTTAATCAAAAATTTGTTGATAGGAGCAAACATACTGAATATCCTATCGGAGTAGTCCAAATCTGCACCGTCGTTTCGGTGTATTTTTATCTTTATAAAGCATAAAAACGCAAAAAGAGCGATGCAAGCGACTGCGACGATAAGTTTATACTTCATATCGGGAGCGAACTTGCTTACTACCAATAAAGCACCTAAACTTATACCCACTTGGTCGCAAAAAACTACGGGCATAGTCTTCTTTTTGATTAAAATTAGGTTCTCAAATGCTACCAAGATAGGTATGATTAGGCATATTAAGAAAACCTTACTTGCCATAATTCATTATTCCTTTCCTGAATCTGTTGTAGTTTCGGGGGTCTTACCGTCGTCAATAGTTACGACAACCGTAGTTCCCTCCGTGGCACTACCACCGCCATTACCTGGTTGAATATAGATACCGTCGTCATTGACAACGACATCATCAGGGTTAAACCAAGAGGATATTGTATCTCCGATTTTTCTCGAAAATTCAAAAACCCACTCAATTGCTTTTCTTTGGTTAATACCGCCTAAAAGTACAAAGGCGATAGCACCAATTACGAAAACAACTCCGATGGCAGTCCACAAACTATTGTAAGTTTCTCTGCCTTGAGCCATTTCGTTTCTATGTTTAACCGACTGCCACGCTTTAGGCAACTTTATCTCGGTCTTTTCCTTTTTCTTCTTCTCTGCCATTGAAATCAGCCTCCTTTTACACTACTTCCGTTAAGATTATATCCTTACTGAATGCCCCATATCTTCTTGAATCCCAAGAATCTTCTCTATTATCGCCCATACAGAAATACTCGTTTTCTCCTAATGTTACTTCAAAATCTTCCGTAACAGTATTATACGGGTCTTCCATAGGTTCGCCATTGATATAAAGGACATTATCTTGATACTTTATTGTGTCATTTGGCATTCCTATAACTCTCTTTATAAGTACGCCGTCGTGGTAGATAGTAACAACATCAAATCTCTCAATAGAATAATTCTTAACCGTGAGTAAAAATTGCCCATCGTGATAGGTAGGGAGCATAGACTCCCCGATTACAAATGCTATGGAGAAAAAACAATTAAATATCAGCAAGAGAACGGCAAGTCCTCCGCAGATACTCCATAGAATTATCCTTTTCTTCTTCCGTTTATTCATATAATTTCCCTTTAACTCGTAGGCTTGGTCGCCTTTGTCGTTAATTTAAGCATTGTCTTTTGAGTTTCCTCGTCCTGAATACTAAAATTACTCAACCTTTGAGCAGGTGCTACATATGGCACAATGAAAAGTCGGCAAGCACCCAAACCGCCTACTTTCTTGTAGGCGTTGGTTACAAGGTCGGCTATACGACTGTTTCCGCAAAGATAGAATAACTTACCGAATACGAGATTATCCTTGTAATTTCTCATAATTTGGTCGTACTTATCAGGGTTTTTAGGCGTTAACTCCAACTCAATAGAGCAACTTTGAGCCTTTCCCTGCAGTCTTGGAATAGGAACAACAACATCGGGTTTTTGAGTAACCATCTTGTTGTCCTCGGTATATCCAACCAAAGTAAAGTACGGGAAATTACCTTTCTCGTCGGCTTGGAACTCCAAAGTATAAGGATTGGCAGTTTCTCTTATAGATTTTATGAGTAAGTCCTGCTTTTCCTCAATTTCCTTTTGTTTATAATGATTTACCTTAAAATGTTCTTCCCTGATGACAATAGTACCCTTATCGTCGGGTACTTGTATCTTCAAAGGATGGTAGCACGGTAAGAGCGAATTTGCCTTAATGTTATACCACAATTCCGACTTTGGATTGCCCATCATAACATCAAAAACTATCTGTTCTTCCGCACAAGTATGATTCAAAAGACCGAAAGGAATGTCCACATATTCCTTATTATCAACAGTCATCAAGTCAAGTAAAAATTTCGTAGGACGGATAAAAACGCCCATAGACATAGCCTCTGCCCAACAAATTCCTACCTTTATCCAATTTTGAACTGCTTCATAACCGTTAAGTCCAAAATCTTCGTACCACTGCTGAATAAGCCAAATCGGTGCAAATTTGAAGTCCGAAATGATATATAGAGTTACTTCGTCTATCTTGTAGAGATTGGCACTATCGTCAATTGTCTTAATCTCTAAATGGTCTGTGAACTTATTGATATGAGGGGTTATTCTTGGATAACGGTAGAAAGTGTTTTTTACTTCTTCGCTATTTTGGATAGCGAGAACATCTAAATCACTCATACCTATTTCCCTCCATTAGATTTACTTTCTCTTTTTCTTACGCCTTTTATGAGCAATAGGCGTTACTTTTGTTGAGGGAGTCGGCTTTTTATCTTCAACCTTTACCCTCTGCAATTTATATGTTTCGCCATTAACAGTCCATACGGAACTTAAAGCGAATACTACATACGGGAATACGGGGCAGATTGTCCAAGCGACTATCCACCACGGGTTTTTCTTCTCGTACATAGTAAGTTTCCACATCATTATATCCCAAAGAATAACTGCCATAAGAACTACGGCTATAAATACATAGTTCAAGATATTCATTTTGGTAGCCAAGCCTGCGGGTACATATACTTCGGGAGATACCACATAAGAGCCATCGGCTAACATCTTGAACTGCGGGTCATACTGTTGGGCTATACTCAAAGATATAGCAAAATATCCGATAAAATACAAATAAGTAAACGGTATAAAGAAAGCATTAAGTCCACCTATTAACTTATGCCCTGACATCTTACCAAGCAAATACTTGTTATAGATAGGCACAAAGGACTTCCACCATTTGATACCGCTTCTGTGAAATAGCACCGCACGGGCTATGACACTTATAATCGTGAACACTACAAGTGCTCCGCCACTATTGTCACCCATTAACTTAAATTCCTTTCTAATTTGGGTTACTCTTTAAGCATTTTAAGGGCTTTCTTATATCTTTCGTCTATAAGTTTAAGCATTTGCTCCTGCTCTTCTTGTGGGAGCGTGAGTAACCTTGACTTATCGCTATTATGCTTTAAGTCTGCCATTTTAACCATTCTTGCAAGGTCATTCTGTTTAAGCCTTGCTATGTAATCGAAATACTTTTCATCCTTTTTCCTCGTAATAGCCACAACAGCGTCGACCTGTACGGGCGTAAACCCGAACTTTCGGAGGTCGGATGCGTTAAAGTCCGTGTCCTCAATGACATCGTGAAGTAGAGCGACAACCGTTAAGTCCTCGTTCACCATATTCTCGGCTATGTGTAATGGATGAAATATATACGGTGCTCCCGCCTTGTCCTTCTGTCCAAAGTGAGCACAGAAAGCGACTTCCATCGCCTTTATCGTAAGTTTCGTGTAAAGCATTTAATTAAATTCCTTTCGATTACAGTGCTATTGTAGCAAAAAATAAGTCGTTTGTGAATATAAATTACAAGTCTTTTCTTATTTCCATTACATACTTATAGCACTCGTCGTACAGTTCTACCTGCTCTCTGTCCCAATCTTCAGCAGGCTCCATCATTCTTGACAGCTCTTCAGGGCGTTTTTCCGTAATAAAACCGATAACTAATTGGTTATTGGAATATTTCAGAATTTCGTCTCTTGAGGTCAATACTTCTTCTAAATACTTATCAAATTGGTCTTTGATAGTAGTAACCATAAGCAACAACCTCCTAAAAGTTTATTCTATATAATTAAATAGCTTATCATTTTTTGGTCGGTCTTGCCGCAATATGATTGAACTTCGGCTTGTAGGAGTCAATCATCGCTTGCTCGGCATAAGTAAGTAACTCGTTATACTCAAAATCGTCCTTTAACTTCGGGACAGCCATAAGTTTTTTGAAAGTTAAGTCCGATAATTTGTAGTCGTGAGCAAGTTGATAATACTTAAACTCGACCTTTTTCTTTACTTTATCTAATGCAATCCTCTTCTTACGAATACGGATGCCTTGAAGTTGTTTTTGTGCCTTAATGAAGTTATCCTTGTGTTGCTGTACTCTTGTGGAAATATCTACGCTCTGACCAACATATAAGCAGGTCGTACCGCAGAATATCCCGTAAATTCCTGAACTATGCGAAATTCTTTGTATGTATTTCCTTTGATATGCACGGGTTTTATGAGTAAGACGGTTAAGAAAAGGATAGAGGTAATGCCCCTTGTTGATGACATTACCAAATCTATCCTTTTTGTTCTTAATCTCATAAATAGGCTTTTTTAACTCGGCACACTTTTGGCACTGCCTACCAATAAACCAAGTAGTACCGTGTATTTTGCATTTAGCCTTATATTTTGTGGTTCTGTGCTTGTAGCAAACTACAAACTTGCCACTGTCCTTACCACAGATTTTGCATCTCATTTGTCGAGGCTGACCGCACTTTTATAGACTTGGGGCAAATACTCGTACATCATACCGTACTTATTTGCGACCTGAATTCCCGTGCGAGCCTTAAGCTCATCAGAAAATGCAAGTAACATTTCAAGGTCATTGGAAATACAATTGAAATTCTCATCGAATAACTTGTGCCTCTGTGCCTGTAATTCTTGCGTTGTCATTAAGTTACCTCCTTATTCATCCGTGATAGTTACGGTGGCAGTTTTCTTTACTCCGTCGTCCGATTCAAAGTAAACCTTGTATGTTCCCGCCTTTGTCGTGTTGACATTAGAGCAGTCCAACATAATTGAGCCTGAACCTGATACACCCTTCATCAATTTAGTCATAATGGTCTGTTGTGAAGTTCCCTTCGGTACAGAAATGTTATGAACACCCTTGATATAAGGAGCGGGTTTAGTTGTAGGTTTCTTTGTAGGTTTTGGAGTTGCCGTATTTTTAGGCTTGCTTGTAACCTTTGGTTTAGGTGTAGCAGTAGCCTTCGGCTTCGGTTTCGGGGTGTTAGTAGGTTTAGGTTTAGAAGTAGGCTTTGGAGTAGGTGTAGCGTTAGGGTCTCTATTAGCCTCGGCTTCCTTATCTCTCTGCTCTTGCTCTCTCTGTTGTTTTTCCTCGTCGGAGTTAACAACGGCAATATTCAAAACCTTTTCTACCGTATTTCCCGCTTCATCCGTTAATTTGTATTTACACTGTTGCGTATCTTCCCTAAAATTGAACTTATCCGAATATTCTAATTTAAGTTTGTCGGATGCCGTATAGTCATCTGAAATAGACTTAATATAGGCAAGCGGGTTAAAGTAGAATGTTTCAAGTCCTCTTTTGAGAACTATGAGTTCCGTATCGAGTTCAATTACGGGGGCTTTTTCGTCAACAACCTCAACATCCATTTTCTTTTCGTGGTCTCTTACTCTATTATGAGCAACATATCTGACCTCATATTTAGAAATGGTCTTGGTTGTTTTATCAACTTTTCTTCCTTTTGTCTTTGTATCGACTAATTCTGCACCAATAATCTCGTATGGTACATTATCGGGGTTGACTACATAAGCATAAGGGTCAAATTTTGAATCAACTTCCAACTTGACTTTATCATTCGTAAGAACGATGTCAGGGTCGGCAATATAATCATAAATATATTCCCTAAAATAAATGCCAACTCCACCTGCGACACAAAGTACGACCAAGAGCATCGTTAAAATAACTCTTGGTGCGTGGCTTATGTGTTTTTCGCCGATTGTAATATCGGCATCGTGGGCGTAATGCCATTCCATAATCATATGACATCACCCCTTTAATCTGTAAAGTAAATGTGGTTAGTTCCTACACAAACACCCGCACTATCGTACCAATGTATCGTCCAAGAACCACCTGGCACGGCTTGTTCATTAGGGAATTCAGGATAAGCATATCCCGTTCCACCATAGTCATCAACCGAGCCTGCCAATGCTGTACCAAGACCGTCCATTCCTTGTGATAAGGAATAAGTAATATCGTGGCAAGCAAATGAACTTGTTACGGGCGAAGTATTTTCAGGGGGATTAGAGGAACCTCCTCCACCGCCACTTGAAGTAGCCTGTGTTTCAGGCGGTTGTGTTTCAGGGGGCGGAGCCTCTGTCGGTTCGGGAGTTGGAGTAGGTGTAGGAGAAGGTGTAGGTGTAGGCGTTGCTAAACCTGCGGCTACTGCCTGTTCTGCCTGTTCTTGCTCAAACTTATCTCTCAATTCCTCATTCTCGAAGATATAAACCGTAAGAGTAACGGTAGAAGTATTACCTGCCTCGTCCGTTGCAGTATAAATTACTTCAAGTTGTCCGATACCCGTTTGAGGATTTAATTGAGTGTTCCAATTGCCCTCGGCAACCGTTTTCTGAATTTTCTCATCAACTGTGAAAGCATCCGTGATACTCTCAACATAGTCTTGTGCATTAAAATACTCTCCCGTTTGTACGCCTTGTACCAAAAATGCGGAATCTTGCGTAAGTTTAATGACAGGAGCAACCGTATCAACGATATTTACGGTTAAAACACGGTCAGTAGTCCTTGCTTTATTTTGAGATATATAGTGAACTTCATAAGTCGCTAATATCTTATTTTCTGCGTTAACTTGAAGATTAGGATAAAGTTCCTTTATTCCTTCAGGGGTCGTTATTACTTTATCAGCACCCGTAATCTCATACGCATATACGCCATTCTGCATATCTTCCAAACTTTGTGGGATAATGTACGCATTGGGGTCAAAATTACTGCCAACTTCCAAATTAACGGAATCAACCGCTAACATAATGGACGGGTTAGCAATATAATCATAGAACATAGCCCAATTCATTACTATTAAGAACAAAGCAGAAGCGAGAGTAACTAATACGCAAATCAAAGTAATTTTTGCTACCTTACTTTGATGAACTTCACCGAGCATCAAGTCCGCTTCGCCTGCATAGTTCCACGACTGAACATTAGACATTTTCTTGTCTTTACTCATACGAAGTTACCTCCTCCTACAAATATTAAAGCAATTAAAATTATATCAACTATTAAGATAGCCACATCTAATAGCGTGTTGGTTATACTTCCCGTTTTAATTGTTATGGGCGTTAATTGTACCCTATGCCACATCTGATGTCTGATAGGTAAAGGAAACAATAGAGGACAACCGCTGTCGGCAAAGCAGTCCTCTATCGTATGATACACATATCCTAACCCGATTAAAATACCCAAAATATGCAGGTGGGTATAATCAAGGAAGAACATATAGACTAACGCCGCAACAGGAAAGATATAACTCAAAAGTTTCGGTAACTTGAAGAATTTTATGATTTTCGAGAAAACCATATCACTTCCCGCCAAAACTGCCATAAATAAGAAGATTATAAAGAAAATCATCGCCGTATTGTTCATAACGAAGTCAGCAAAACCTTGTTGCTGTACTCCTTGAATAATAGTTTGATTTCCATTAGGCATACCAAAGTAAAATAAACTCAATACGCCTGCACCTGCTAAAAGTGTATGCCACAGATAACGGTGTGGAAAGTACGGAGATTGACTATCGCTTCTCATATGGAGTAGTTGATATACAATTGTTGCGGTAGATTGCATAAAGACGGTGCAAATGCTACCCATAAAGCCCAAAGTAGAGCCTGCACAACTTTTTGCATTGTCCAAATCAGGTAACAATGCACCGCCTATAACTACAATCAATCCTACTATAAAGAAAAGTACATTTTCTTTAAGCAACCCAAATACTTGTTGAAGGAACTCAATAGGTATTAACAGAAGGATGCATAAAAGCATAACGCTTAATAATGCGTGGGTTCTACCCATAAATCCCTTAATCATTTACTTAAGTTCCTTTCTTTTTAATTTTTACTCAAGTCCGCCTCGACGGTCTTGTGCTCTTGCAGAAGATTCCCACTCATCCCCCATATAGCCTGCCTCACCACGACCTGCTCTAAAGCCTGCGGATGAAATGTCCATCTTCTCTGCTTCTCTTTGCATTCTTGCATCTGTATAGGAATTACCCATAATGTTCGATGCAAGTTGCGACATCATACGCTCGGTTTCCTTTGCCTCACTATGAGAGACACCCTTACCGCCATATTCGGCATAGGCTTCCTTACGGTCTGCCTTACCGTCACGAATGTCTTGTTTATGGTCGGCTTTTGCTTGTGCAAGCTGTTGTTTAGCCTCATAAACAGCCTCTCGCTTGGCTTGTTTTTGTTCCGCCGTATGTGCCTTCATACTCTTTGCGGATTCAAGTCTCTGTTTAGCACTATCAATATTGGTTGTGCTACGATTTGAAGAACTAACCGCTGTTACATTGTGAATACGAGCCGATTCACCAAACTCAACTGCCTTGTCAACATATTCCGCAGTCTTTGCTCTTGCCTCCTCATCGGTAGACATAAGCCTGTCGTTGTTGACATCCGCCAATTTCTGCATAAGGATTGCCGTTTCTTCGACTTTCGTTCTATTGACGGCATTCTTACCACCAATCTTATCGCCCGATTTAATAGCAGTATCTTGGTCTTCCATTTGGGCTTGAACGGCATTTTGCAAGTCTGCCTGCAATTCGGCTTTATGGCGGTCTTGTGCTTTCTTATTGATAGCATTGACTACCTTTGCACCATAATTGTCGCCTGAAGCCTTGCCAATTTCCTCTGCGGAAACAACGCCCGTCTCTGCGACAGCCTGCTTGTAAGCATTATCGGCAATTGTTTGATTGAGTTTTTGAGACTGTTGAGTCAAAGTTGCAGTAGCCGTAGCCAACTGTTGTGTATTGGCTTCCATATCCTTCTTCAACTTGCTTGCTTCAGCCTCAATTGACTGAATTTGAGCCTCATAAGCACTTGTATCCCAACCTGCAGACTTCGCCGCCTCCATTTGCGTTCTTGTTTCCGCAAGACGGTTGCCTGCTTCGGTAATCTGTGCCTGCAAATCAGCACCACGCCTTTCAAGTGTAGCCTTTTGAGCGTTGGTAAGCTGTGTTTGGTCGTACAATGCTTTTTCATCGGCAGAAAGTTTTTCGGTGTTAATTACGCCATTCTGAACTTTAGCATCCATATAGCCATCGGCTTTTGCTTTAACCTTATCGGCATTAGCCTTTGTTTCTTCAAGAACTTTAAGTTCAGTTTCCTTAACTTTCGCAAGTGCCGCATTTTTCTTTTCTTTTGCAATTTGTTTGTCATCGTCCTTACGGCGTTGGTCATCATCAGCCTTAATCTTAAATACAGACTTGTGGCTGTTAGCATCCTGCAACAAAGCATTGTCTGCTTGGTGCATAAGCTGTGAAAGTGCATTACCTCTATTGGACTTCATAATAGCCTTACCGTTGGCATCAACACCAACCTGATGTTCTCTACTATCATACCAATTTTGGAAGTTGCTTGACGCTGTTCTTGCTCTCTGCTTTAATCTACCCTTAAACTGTGCGGCTTCGGGGCAAACTTTAGCCTCTACGGAGTTAATAGCATTTTTAATTTTCTCTTGAATATGTGGGTTAACGATAAATAAGAGTAATAAAATACCTAAAACTACCAAGAGTTTTAAGAGGTCTGTTGATAACAGGCTCGAAATAATCATTAAGATAAGGTCAAACATAACGCTATACGCAAAAATCTCGATAAATGCTACTAAAAGTACACCGAGAATTGTCTTACCCGTCTTAACGAGTTTTTCTTTACCCGTAATGATAAGCGGACCCGCAAAGGCAAAGCCTATAAGTCCGAAAAACAGTTCAAGTTTACCTATCAATACGCCCATAGCATATTTCCAAGTACAAAGCATTAACAATACGATAATCCAAAAATAGAGTACCATTACCAAAATACCCTTAAATCCGTCAGGATGGGCAAATGCTAATATAACATTTTTGATATTATCCTTCTTTGCTTGGTCGGAGGTATTGTTATAGGAAACCTGTAACAAAGTAATCATTGAGTTCAATTTCTGTTCAGCCGCCGCAGTATTTGTTTCAGGATAAGACTTATTCATATAAGGCTTATTTCCCGAAGCACCTGAATCGGCATACCAAAAGTAATAACCCAAGTTATTAGCCAAATCATAGTAGGTATTACCCGAACTCATACCGTACAAGTGTGAACGAACAGTACTGTCGTCCGAAGCACTTAACGCCGAAATACCCAAGTTGGTAAATTTCAAATCGTTAATGTTATCAACACCAAATTGAGTACAAATCTGTAAGTCAATATAGCCTTTATTTATGAGAGCCATTTCGTTGATTTGGCACTTCTTGTTGGCATTTGCGGAGTTGGAATCAGTAAATTGGTTTTTCCAAACCGTTGAGTTATCAGGGTTCATTTCCTCTGCAACTGCAGAAATAATTTGAGTAAGTGCATTTGAGCAAACATTACCCAACTGACCTAATGAGCCTGACAAACACATACCGATAACTACCGCACCCATCGCTACGGTGGCAAGTATGTTAACTACGCTGTTGGTCTTTTCTTTACCTTTTACATAGTTCCAAACAAACGCTACTATACCAAAAATAAACAGTACAATAGCGAATACCATAAAGATAGACAAGTGGCTATTTTCACTATCCCAAATTAAAACGCTTGTAATAGTCTTCATTAACTCGTCTAATTTGAGCATTTCAAGGATAAAGCCCGCATCGATATTCTTAATAGATACCATTAAGGACAATAACCAAATAACGAAGTAAGCCAAATAATTAAACAACATATAGAAGATGTTTGTTATTACAACGCTACCACCCGAATTAGATAACGCATAAAGTCTTAATGATTTTACGCTGTCCTTGTTGATGTTCTCCAAGTCTACAAGGGTTACTTTACCACTCTCGTCGGAGGCTATATCGGAACTGTCGCCTGTTTTTGTACCGCTTGAATTAAAATTGATAGGAGCAATACCCCAAAACTTTTGTGAGTTTTCGTGAATACCGCCCGATACATTATTATTGTCGCCATTATAGACATAACCCGAAGTTTCACAGTGATGTAATCCCGTGCCTCTTTGAGCATAAATACCTTCAAAAGCGTCTATTGCCTCGCCATCTTTATAGCAAGAATCGTAAGGAACTTCACCGTTGTATTGAACAAGACTTCTTGTAGTACCATACAATACATCCAAACTGACGGAAGTTACGGATACCGTATCGCAATTATACGGGTAAGTGTCGCCTTTCTTTGTAGGCATACCCGTATTAACGCCTTCCCAAGCCGTCGAGTGTTTGGTGAAGCCCTGCGTAGCCGATACTTGAGTCACAGAATAGATAGTACCTGAAAACAAAATAAGCAGTACCATAATGACAGACATATAAGTATTAAAACTATACATCTTGCCTTTGGCTTTTGGCTTATAAAGTTGCTTTTTTACCTGTCGCATAGCCTCTCCTTTCTGTGAGTATTTTTATTACGAATCGTGTCCACCATAATCACCGTTTTGTATGCTTTCCCACAAATCTCGGTCAACTACTGCGTGGAACATATAGTCGTGAAGTGAAAACCTATCAAACGGACAAACAAACTCTGCAGTAGAGCCGTCAGCCCAAGTAATTTTTGCATAAGTCCTATCTTCATCGGAAGTATTCAAAATCTCAACCGTCTGAATATCTCCACCTATCTTAAAGTCGTTAGCGTATTGAACAATGCCGTGGAGCATAGTATCTACCACAGGCTTTTGTTCGGGAGTTACATACTCTAAACCACTATAAGTAAAAGATTCACCGATTTCGGAATAGGTATAACTCTGCAAAACGGGCTGTCCGTTAGCATCGGTTTCTAAAGTTGTTTCAACTGTGGTTTCGGAAGGGTGATAGCCGTGATAGTTGTCCGCCGCATACTTATCGGGGACAATTTCAGGGGCTGTCGGCTTACGATTACACATAATCAAAACAAAGGCGGTTATAAATACGAGAAATATAACCGCCAAAATAAGAATTAACTTTTTCTTTGACATAATTTCCCTCCAAATTAGGATGTCGGAGTACCCGTATCTTCCTCTATATACCAATATCCGTTCCAACCGCTCGGATTTGCTATATGAGCGTAATCTTTGATACAGAAATTACTATTATTAGCGGGTCCTTCATAGCCTCCGCTACGATATTTTCCGCTGTCTACCATCCAAAATATACCGTCTTCGTATTTTGTGAGAAGCATTCCGTGACCGCTGTAAACAAATGCTACTCCCGACGGGTGAGTTTGCAATAATGAGATTAACTCGTTTTGAGTAGGTGTACCTGACTTAAATACGAAAGTTGCGGTAACTCCATCAATAGTAATGCTCTTTCCGTTTGTTCCATAAGTATTTGCATACCATTTGCCCCAAACGCCACCACCAAGACTGCCGTAACCATCTACATCATAAGTCCAATTTCCGTCTGTCCATCTTCCTGTCCAAGAGCCGATTTCATAAATATCTTCCGAAAAATAGAAACCCCAATTTGGGATATTATCCCAACCGTCCGCAAGAAGATTACCGTGAGATGCGGCGAAACTGTGCCACGAACCTGGTCCGTTAAGACCTGCGTTAGCGTCACGGTTACTACCCTTTGAATAAGTAGTAGAATAGGCATTAGAAATAAAGTAATACCATTGATTTTTATTTACCGAGTTAGTCGGAAATTCCGTATAGACATTATGACCGTCCGCATCCCATAAATAATCGAAGAAATTTACACCGTTAGCGGTATAATATCTCATTAACAAATTAAGGGTGGCACAAGCCGTACAAGGACCCGAACCGTCTTGGATAATATAGTGTCCGTTAAGTTCGGCAAGGTCAAGTCCTGTGTGGAAATCACAATATTGCTGATAAAATGCACTCTTTTGAGTTTTTCTATCGGCTTCAAGTTCACAATAGAAGTGTGGTGTTCCGCCTACTGCGGCAACAATACCTTTGAAGAACAAGAATCCGTTCCATAAGAGAATAAGAACAAGCGAGATAATCAAAATCCATTTAAGCCACGGGAGAGCCGCCTTTATGGACTCCATCAATCTTTTCATTCTTGCCTTGAATTTTTGAACAACTTTCATATTGTTCAAGCCTTCTTTTACGGCTTTTGAGTTAGATTGTTTCTTGAGTTCCTTAATCTTTTTGAGTTGAGCCTTCTTTTCGTCAGCACCCAAATCACCGCTCTCTTGTATTCTGTGCTTTTGGTCTCGAATCGCACTATTTCGGTTTTTCCACTCCTTAACGGTATTAGCCTGTTTATAAGTAGTAGAGTTCTCAACCTTATATTTCAACTCGTCTTGTTTTTCTCGGAACGAGTGCTTGAGACCACTGGATGACATATCGACACTACGCAGTTCGGGAGATTGTCGCATCTCCTTCATTTCTATTTTGGACTTTTTAATTTCTTTGGCATCCAAATCGTCAAGTGCCTTTAATTGTTTGTCCAAATCTGCTTGTATTTTCTGTCGCTCTCGTTGTTTAAGTTCCTTGTTTTTCTCTTTTAAGGCTTTAGCATATTCAGAGTGCGAATTAAATTCTTGGTCATCTAAATAGTATTTAGCCATAAGACATCACCACCGAATATATTACAAGTCCCTCAACTGATTTTTGAGGTTCTTTCTCTGCTTATCTGTCAAATCGGCAGACAAGTTAGACAGAGCCTTACCTAAATCTTTGAGGGCTTTATCAGTAGCCTTAACGGAGAAAGAAACATCAGTGTCCGCATCGTTGCCTGAAATATCAATAAACTTGGTACTTCCGTCCTTACGATATGCGAAAGTTGCACCCTCAAGTGTGTGGCAACACTTTTTCTTTCCGACATTTTGCGGAAGTGCCTTACACTCGGAGCAACCCTGTCCATTCTTTAATGGTCTAATAACTCCCTTTGCCATAAGAATTTTTCTCCTTTCGTTAGAGTATAGCGGTAATCTTGTAGTTACCACTACCCATATCTTGAATTGTCATATACATATAAATCTCATACGAGAAACCTTGAGGTGTCGTAATAGAATATACGCAATACGCATTGAAGCCCAATTCGTTAGCTTCAGTGTAATAATAGAACTCATCAATACCGTTAAAGGTTGCACCCCAAGTCTCGAACTCACGATAGTTAGAGAATACATTGGTTGTAGCCGTTCCCGTATAGAGTTGAGTCAAAATGTTAGATACTTTAGCCTTAACATCCAAAGCACCATCTGTGTCCTGAACAAGGGCTTCCTTGTTGAACGCCAAATTAGATGACGGAATTGTTGAGTTAAAGTTTGTTCTAATGTTCTCGAAGTTCGTCATATAGAGTTCCTTCAAAGAATACATAGCCATCTGACCGCAAGCCTGATAAGCATTTACGGCAACATTATACTCTGCGGCGGTGTGTCCGTCGGGAATAACAGTTGTAATCTGACCGTTAACATCGTAATACTTTACATACGCTAACGGGAGAGTAAATGCGTATCTTTCACGAATAGTTCTACCTCTTTGATAGATAGCACCGCTTGGTGTCATATAATACTCTAATTTTTCACCGTCATTTGTTGAAGTCTCCGCACTTGATACGGGTGCATCAGGTTCGGGTGTAGGTGTCGGAGTTGGTGTGTTGACAGGCTCCAAAACGGGCTGTTCAGCCATAGGAATAACATTGTTATTGTCGTCCAATTTAGGCAACCAATTCTCATTGAACTCTGCAATTTTAGGATGATTTGCATTATCCAAATCGAGTGTTCCATCCGACTTAACTGCATAATAATATATATGTCCTTCGGCATCCGTAGCGGGTGAGCCGTCGGCATTTTGAGCATATACCAACTGATGTCCGCCATCATCGAGTAAAGCATTACCCGCTTCGTCCAACTGATAGAAAATATATCTATTGTCAACGGTCATAATAGGCGTACCATTAGCCAATTTAATACAATTTGCAGGAACGGTATTAGTTGTACCGTCATCTGCAGGTAAATCAGGGTCGGTATTTGTATTAAAACCGTTTCTCTTTAACTCGTTGATTAAAGATTCGTCCGTAACCCTAATATCTTTCTCTACCATAACTACATCGGCACTAAAAAATACTTCAACCATAGAGTTAGAATACTTTTTAATCTTTGAAACCTCTACGGTATTAGGGTCGATATAAACTTGGTCGTACACTGCTCTGTCATAGTTTACATACTGCTGAAAGAGCGGGTCTGCATTATCTCTTACATAGTTAGGTACACCCTCACAAGGGAACTTATTACCTACGCTATTAGCAATAGCCAATACTTCGTCCTGTGTCAAAATGTGCTTGAAAAAGGTGTTATATGTACCAAATGTGAGTAATGCTATTGCACCTATAGCCGAAAGTGCAATAACGATATACTTACTTGTTTTTTGCTTTTGTTTCAGATTATTGAGCTTTCTCTGTTGCTCCATCTGCTTTTGCTCTATTGCCGCCTCAAGTTCTCTTTGCCTTTTGGCTTCTTCTGCTTGTAACTGTTCAGGCGTTTTTCCTAATACTACCTTTGGCATACAGTAAAATTACCTCCAATTCGTTATTATTCCCTTTTGTGGCACAATGTTATATCAACATTTTACCACCATTGATATTCTTATAATTAAATAGCTCTTCATTTCTTCAAATTGTAATATTTGCAGACCGCCCGACTTATTCCTGTAATATAGTAAAAAACCGAGCATTCTGCCCCTCTTTTGTCAATTTCGGCTAAAAATACGGTATTTGGCTATCTCAAAGTAGATTTTTTCTATTTCTATGCCAATAAAGTCCCGATTAAGCCTTTTACACGCTACGCCCGTGCTACCACTACCCATACAGTTGTCCAAGACCAAATCACCCTCTTTGGTGTAGGTTTTGAGCAAATATTCGATTAACTCTACGGGCTTTTGGGTTGGATGTAGCCTTTCTTTGCCCTCAACCGTATTGTATTTAAGGATATTCGTCGGGCATTTTTCATTATATACCCGCTTTTCGCCCTTTTCTTGACTGCCTTTATAGTCGTGGAGTATATTATTTTGTCCTTGAATAGTATTTTTAGGGGCTACTCTTGGCTTTTCCCTTGCCTCCCTTTGCGGATAATAAGTCATAGTTACTTGATTTTTACCCGAATATACGGCATTTGCCTTGCTAAATACCATTATATTTTCCGTAACCCGACCACATTGGTAGCCCATTTGCTGAAAGTTCGACGGTCTTTGCTTTTCCCATATCCAATCATATCTATATAGGTCAAGTTGGCTTATTCTCACCACGCTACTAAAAGGCTCTTGTCCGAATAGGATAATTGCCCCCGTGTCCGAGATAATACGCTTGTACTCTTTCCAAAGTTGCTCTAAATCTATCACGGTGTCCCACCGACAAGCCGTAGTTCCATAGGGTAAATCGCAAATAATACAGTCTATGCAACCGTCTTTGATACTTTTCATTATTTCAAGGCAATCGCCGTTAAAAAGCGTGTTCTTCATAATTTCCCTCGAATAGTTTTATTCTTCCCTTGAATAATTATATTCTACACCGAATACTTTTATTCCAAAAGGAATAATTTATTCCTTTGTGATATATCAAACGAGATAACTCGATTATATTCAAAATAAAAGGGGAGAATGTGCTTTTTAAGGCACAAACTCCCCTTAT
>Ga0310696_10003187_pt1 | contig 20735 bp, 20 predicted proteins | sample AusTroGonzalo_MG_4_FD_203885 | JGI IMG/M metagenome (GOLD analysis project Ga0310696, IMG submission 203885) | Bovine rumen microbial communities from tropical cattle in Woodstock, Queensland, Australia - Gonzalo_02 (v2) (version 2) | ecosystem: Host-associated > Mammals > Digestive system >... | reverse complement strand
AGCATGGCCAGGGCCTTTGCACTGTCCAGAACGCTTCCTCCGCCGATTCCGACGATGACGGAGCAGGAGGAGAAGGCCTTGTCGTTGAACATCTGCATGATGTCCTGGGTCCTGGGATTGGGCTGGACATTGTCAAAGACAACGGCCTCGTCCTTGGAGAACGAGGCGATGAGGCGGGCCTTGGATTCGATCGGGGCATTGTCGGTGACGATGGCGATCTTTCCGTCCGTTCCGGCTATCTGTCGGAGTACGGCCTTGGTGATGTGGCGGCACTCGCGGACCTTCAGCGGGGAAAGCGGAGAGCTGATCATTTGAAGTTCTCCTTCTCGATGTCCTCGACGATGTGGAAGTTCTTTGTGAGGAAGTCCTTCTTGAACTCCATCTTCTGTGTGAACTTCATGGCGAGCCATGCATCGACGATCTCGCATCCGAGGAAGGGAGCGGTGACCCAGCCGCCGAGCGTGATGACGTTGGCGTTGTTGATGATCTTGGCCCTCTCGCCCGAGAAGATCGAGTCGACCACGCAGGCGTAGATGCCCTTGTGCTTGTTGGCGACGATGGCCATTCCCTGTCCGGTTCCGCAGATCAGGATGCCCTTCTCCGCCTCTCCGTTCTGGATCGCCTTGCATACCTTGGGAGCCTGCTCGACGTAGGGGTGCGGCTCGTTCTCGTTGGGAATGCCGAAATCAAGGACCTCGACGTCCCCTCTCTGCTTCAGATGCTCGACGATGGCTTTCTTCATGGGATATCCGCTGAGATCGGATGCGATTGCGATTTTCATGGTAATTCTCCTTGTTCTGTTGTGACCGCTTTGTTGCGACCTCTTTCTTGTGACCGCTTTGTTGCGACCGCTTTATTGCGACCGCCCGGCTCTGGGTCAGGCGGTCACCCGGGTCACTTTGCCAGAAGCGACTTGGCCTTGGCGCAGATGTCTTCGGCCGAGAGCTTGTAGGCCTTGATGAGGTAGTCCAGGTTTCCGACCTGTCCGAAGCGGTCCTGGATTCCGATGTAACCGATTCTGGTGCAGACGTTCTCGTCCACAAGAAGCTTGGTCACTGCCATTCCCAGACCTCCGTCGACCTGATGGTTCTCGCAGGTGACCACTGCATTGGTGGCGCGGGCCTTGGAGAGGATCAGATCCCTGTCCAGAGGCTTGACCGACAGGGCGTCGATGACGGTGGCGTGGATTCCGTCCTTCTCAAGAAGGTCGGCGGCCTTGAGGACCTCCTGCATCATGACTGCACCCAGTCCGATGAGCGTCACGTCCTTGCCGTCCCTGAGGAGCTTGCCCTTTCCGAGCTCGAACTTCTCGTCCGGTCCGTAGATGGCGGGGCTCTTCTTCCTGTGCAGTCTGAGATAGCAGCATCCCTGGTGCTTGTACATGGCCCTGACGATTCCGCAGACCGATGCCGCGTCACTGGGCTCGACGATCACAAGATCGGGGATCATACGCATCAGACCGATGTCCTCGAAGGGCATGTGGGTTCCGCCGTTGTAGACGGCAGAGACTCCGGGGTCGGTTCCGGTGAGCTTGACGTTCAGCTTCGCATAGTTGCTGCTGATGAAGAACTGGTCGAAGGCCCTTCTGGCTGCGAAGCATCCGAACGTTGCTGCGAAGGGGATGAAGCCCTGGACCGAAAGTCCGCTTGCGATTCCGACCATGTCGGCCTCGGCGACTCCGCAATCCACGGCGCGCTTTCCGAAGGCATCCTTGAAGGGCATTGTTCCGGAGGCCTTCATCAGGTCGGCCTCGAGGATCAGGACTCTCTCGTCCTTCTCTGCCAGTTCCATAAGTGTGCGGCAGTATGCCTGCCTCATCTCAATATCCATGTCCTTCACTTCAGCCATGCGGGAACCTCCCCTTTGTAGAGTTCTTTCACTTCATCAAGAGTGACGTTGAAGTTATGGCTTCCGACCTGTCCCTCCATGCGCGGGAAGCCCTTTGCCTTGATCGTGTCGCAGATGATCATCTTGGGCTTGCCGTCTGCCTTGTGGGCGGCATTGAAAGCCTTCTCAAGGGCTGCGAAATCATGTCCGTCGACACGCTGCACATCCCAGCCGAATGCCTTCCACTTGGCCTCCAGGTCCTCGATTCCGATGACCTGCTCGACGGATCCGTCTATCTGAAGCTTGTTGCAGTCCGTGATTGCAATGAGGTTGTCCAGTCCCTTGGCGGCTGCGAACATGGCGGCCTCCCAGTTCTGGCCCTCCTGGGTCTCTCCGTCTCCGATGATGCAGTAGCATCTCTGGTCAACGCCCTTGAGCTTGGAGCCGTAGGCGATTCCGCAGGCTGCCGAAAGGCCCTGTCCCAAAGATCCGGTGCTCATGTCGATTCCGGGGGTCTGGTTGCGGTCGCAGTGGCTGGGGAGCCTTGTGCCGCCCCTGTTGAGGGTGTTGAGCCAGTCCATGGGGAAGTATCCCTTCATGGCGAGCACAGCATAAAGTGCGGGTCCGCTGTGTCCCTTGGAGACGACCAGCATGTCGCGGTCTTCCCTTCCGGGATTTTTGGAATCCAGGTTGCGCATCTCACAGTTGTACAGGTATGTGAGTATGTCGACTATCGACAGGGCACCTCCGATGTGCCCGACACCGAGGCTTCCGATGCAGAAGAGGCAGTTCTTGCGTGCCTCGGAGGCAAATGCCTTCAGTTCCTTTTCATTCATATAAGTTCTCCTCAAAACCTGCACACCGGGATGCCGAGCATCCTGCACAGTTCTTCAAGTTCAAAAGCAATGTCGGCGTAGGCCACCACGAAGTGGGGCTCCCAGCCGTCTTTGACCGATTTGTAGACAAGGTCCTTCGCACTTCCGTCTGTCTTCACAACCATGGAGGCGCCGATGAACTGCTTGGGCTTGTCCAGGACGCTTCCGGTGGCGATGAAGGCGCGGAAGCATCCGTCCTTGTCGCGTCCGATCCTGAACACGGTCACACTGTCGCATGCCTTGCAGCCGAAATCCATGGCAGGTCCGATCTTCCTGTTCGGATGGACTCCGATGGTGGGCTTTGAGGCAAGGGACGGTGCGCACATTCCGCAGTGCCAGTATGAGACTGTGTTCTCCTTCTCATCCATTGAGACCGGGTCTCCGAAGAAGACGGCCTTGCCGGAGAGTCTGGAGGCAAGGAACATGGAGATTCCGCCGTACATGTCGCTTTCGCAGGCACTGGCGATTCCCATGTCGTTCAGCATGGACAGAACGGCGCAGTTCGGGGTTCCGAACTGGGTGAAGAGGTCGGGCCAGCATCTGGATCCTATGACCTTCACGTTGTTCTCGGCACAGAAGTCCGAATAGGCCTTCATCAGCCTTGCATAGCCTTCCATGTTGTTCTGCGGGATGTGGTCGTAGTCGCAGCAGGTGGAGCAGAAACCGTCCAGGTACTGCCTGCAGTCCTCTGCCTTGTAGGACTTGGCCCTGTCCAGGATCTCGCGAAGCTCCACGGAGACCAGGCGGCTCTTGAAGACACGCTGGATGTCGCTGTCAAGCGCACGGCCGAAACCGAAGCCCTCGGGCGTGGTTCCTATGGCAGCGACCTTGCAGGAGCTCAGCTCGGCCAGGGTTCTGACTGCGGCGCCATCCGCCCTGATGGCCCTCTTCACATCCTCGTCGTCCGGCGAGCCGAAGACATAGCCGAAGCTTTCCTTGCCCAGGCTCTTCATGACGTTGGCCGCAGAATATGCTCCGGTGAGGGAGTTGAGTCTGAGCCTCTTTCCGTCGATGACCGGCTCTCTGAGTGTCCAAAGAAGAAGCGGGACCTCGGGGAAGGCCGAGACGACCTCCGAGCAGTATGCCGAGTTTGCGAACGTGATGTTCTGAAGAACGATCAGATCGGGTTTGACCGAACCCAGGAAGGCCTTCAGGTCGGGAATTGACAGGAGCATCTTCTCCGGGCACACGGCCTCTTCGGCGAAACAGCTGCGCATCAGGGCGCAGGATTTGTCGAACTGTTTCTGGGCCACTTCAAGGTCGAATGTCGGGACACCTATCGGTATATAGACGAACTGCATGTGTAAACCGTCCTACAATTATTTTCTCGTTGAAAATATAACACCCGGGCCGGGCTTTGTAAACATTTTTCCTTTGAATAATACGCTGAAATACGGGCTGCCTCCTCGGCCGTCTTTTGCCATCACCTCGGGTGACAGAGTCTTTGTTTTGTCCTAGAATGGATGCCATGGAATATCCGAACAAATACTGCACCGACTTATGCATAATGCCCAGCCAGACGGACTGGGTGAACAGACTGGGCTACTACGAGACCTTCAGACTCTTCATGGACCTGGCCAACATGCATGCGCACAAGCTCGGCGTGGACCAGCTCACTCTGATGAACCGCAATCTCTTCTGGCTGACGGTGAAGACGCAGATCCGCTTCTACAGAAGGCCTGTGATGAGTGATGTGGTGCAGGGCCAGACCTGGCCGGTAAAGCCGCTTTCGCTTCGCACCGACAGATGCTACAGGCTTCTGGACAAGGACGGGATCCTTGCCGAAGGCAGAACCGAATGGGCCATCATGGACCTTTCGCGCGGACGTCTTGCAAACCTCTCCGACCTGTTTCCCAAGGAGCTTGTCTTCAACGAGGAAGACTTTCCGATCCAGGACTTCCCCAGGATAATGCCCGCTGACGAAAGCTATTCTGTCAAAGGCACGTACAAGGTCACATCTTCGGACATCGACATGGGCCAGCACATGAACAACTGCGCCTACGTCCGGGCCCTGATGGGGATGTTCGGCGTGGAGGAGCTTAAGGCCATGGACATCAGGGAGATCACCGTAATCTTCAAGACATCGGCCCATGAGAACGATGTGCTGACAATGCCCGTGAAGGTCTCGGACGGCGTGATGGACACGGGGCTGTATTTCGAGGACGGAAAGCCCGCACTTCTGGCCAGAATCGCGTTCTGACAAGGCCGTTTGCGGGAAAAAAGAAAAAAGCAACCGGCGGTTGACAAGATTCCAAGCCCGATTTGTGGAGCGCAACCGACGCTTTGGCTAGCATGGAATTGTCGGAAGAGCAAAGGCCCTGACGGGTGCTTCCGGCGAAGGAGAAAACATGATACTTGCTGAAAAGATTGTTGAATTGAGAAAGAAGATGGGCTGGTCCCAGGAGGAGCTTGCAGAGCAGCTGGACGTCTCAAGACAGTCCGTATCCAAGTGGGAGAGCGCCCAGTCGGTGCCCGATATGGACAAGATCGTGAAGATGAGCTCGGTCTTCGGAGTCACGACGGATTACCTTCTCAAGGACGAGATGGGTGAGCCCGAGGTCCTCCAGCAGCCCCAGGACAGTGAGCCGGGCCTGAGGAAGGTCTCCCTCGCGCAGGCGTCCGAATACATGGAGAAGAGACGCAAAAGGGCTCCGCTGATGGCAATCTCCGCATTCCTGTGCGTCGCATCGCCGATTGTCCTGATTCTGCTGTGCGGAATGTCGGAAGGAGGCCCCGTGAAGATCAGCGAGGGAGCTGCGGTCGGAACGGGACTGTGCGTGCTGCTTACGATGATCGCAATCGCCGTGGTCGGCTTCATCAGATGCGCCTCGGAGGTATCGGACTTCGCGTTTCTGGACAATGAGGACTTCGAGACCGAATACGGTGTGTCGGGCCTTGTGAAGAAGAACAGGGAGGCTTTCAAGGAGACGGCCACCCGCATCAACACCATCTGCACCGTTCTGTGCATCCTTGCATCGCTGCCCCTTCTGGTCACGGCCTGCTTCGGTGCCGCCGATTATATCATCATAATCTGCGTGTGCATCCTGCTCGCTGTTGTGGCCTGCGCCGTGCAGGGCTTCGTGTACGCCGGAACGATCAACGGCTCGTTCTCAAAACTTCTCGAGGAAGGCGAGTTCAACAGGCAGAACAAGGCCAGGTCCGGCAAGATGAACGCCTTCTCCGGCGTCTACTGGATGCTTGCCGTGGCCGCTTCCATGACCATGATGTTCCTGGGCGTGAACCTTTTCTGGATCGTCTACCCCATAGCCGGCGTGCTCTTCTACCCGGCAAGGGTGCTGTTCTCGGCAATCTGCAAAGATTGACGGATACAATTGACGGATGCACTTGATTATTGCACTGCTGTGCGACAGACGGCGGGTCTTGATGATGACCCGCCTTTTCAATATCTTTTTCATGATATCTCTTTCACATGGATTCCCACATGGACAACGGACCTGAATTGCAGCAGATGATACAGTACGTCGCCACCGAGTTCAAACTCGGGACGGTGTCTTCCATAGAATACCTTACAGTCGGAAAGGTGAACCGCACCTACAAGGTCGGCATCCTTCAGGGCGGCGTTCCGGGCGCCTCGGAAAAGGGCGCCAAGGAGCGCTTCTTCATCTTCCAGAACGTCAACACCTACGTCTTCAAGCGCCCGCGCGAGGTGATGGAGAACATCCGCCGCGTGACCGAGCACATCGAGCGCTACAACCCCTCGGCCATGTGCCTCCACTACAGGACCACCACTCTGGGCGAGCCCTTTCTGGACATGATCACATCCTTCTGGCGCGTGTACGACTACATCGACTCGGTGACGTACAACTCCTCCAAGGACCCCGTCGTGGTACGCAACGCCGGGCGCGCCTTCGGAAACTTCCAGAGAAGCCTGCTCAACTTCGACCACACGTTCTTGCACCACACCATCGTCGACTTCCACAACACGACCAAACGCTTCGACACCCTTGAGAAGGACTATGCCGAGGACGAGCCGGGCCTTGCCGGGTCCTGCCGCGAAGAAGTCTCCTACGTGCTCTCCATGCGCGAAAAGGCCACCCTTCTGGACCGCCTTGCCAAAAGCGGAGAGCTTCCCGTCCGTGTGACGCACAACGACACCAAGATCAACAACGTCCTCTTCAATCCCGCCACCGGCGAGGCGCTTTGCGTCATTGACCTGGACACCGTCATGCCGGGCTTCACCGGCCACGATTTCGGAGACGCCGTCAGGTCCGCGGCCAACTCGATGGGCTCCGGCAGCCTCGAGTTCGACAAGGTCTCCCTGGACCTGGATATCTTCAGGGCCTTCGCCGAGGGCTTTCTGTCCTCCACCGCCGACGTGCTGACTCCCGCCGAAATCTCATCGCTTGCCGGAAGCTGCCTGGTCATGGCCCTTGAGCTCTCATCCAGATATCTCGATGACTACCTCGCGGGAAACCGCTACTTCAAGGCCTCCTACCCCACCCAGAACCTGGACAGGGCCCGCAACCAGATCGCCCTGGCAAAGGACATGGACAGACTGATGCCCCAGATGGAGCAGATCGTCCGTGAGATCGCATCAGGTCATGCAGGAGACAGATGATGGAAAACTGCCCCGTTGTGGAACCAGCCCTTCTTGAGAGACTCCGCTCCGTCTGCCCGACTCTGGTTCTGGCCTCGCAGTCGCCAAACAGAAGGGCCGTTCTGGAGCAGGCGGGAATCAATGTCGTAGTCAGGCCCCAGGACATCTGGGAGATCTGCGGTTTCACCGAACCTCACAAGGTCGTGACCTCGATCTGCTCCGCAAAGATGGAAAGCTATCTCAAAAGTCCCCTGTTCGACCCCTCCCTTCCGGCTGTGGCCGTGGACACCCTCGTGAGCCTTGACGGAGCCCTTCTGGGCAAGCCCGCAGACGAGGTCGAGGCCCGCCGCATGCTTTTGTCCCTCTCGGGCCGATGGCACGAGGTCTACTCAGGAATGGCGGTCTATAATCCGAAGAAGAGCTCGAATTCCGTGATATGTGATGTCACCAGGGTATTGTTCGATGTCCTGGACGAGGCTTCGCTCTCCTGGTACATGGAGACTCAGGACTGGGTTGCGGCAGCCGGTGCATACAAGATCCAGAGAAACGGATTCAAGCTTATTTCGAAGATCGAGGGCAGCTATTCGAACATCATCGGCCTTCCGGTCGAAAGGCTCATCGAAGAGCTCAGATAATCAGCTCCAGCAGGAAGACCACCACACAGCACGCGGCCGACACCGTTATCATGTTGGCCCCTATCCAGGCAAGAACTATTCCCACCACAAGCGCCGCGGCTCCCGCCAGCGGGCTGGCCGTTGCATTGACTATGGCCGGGAAGGTCATGACGGCGAGCGTCACGTACGGCACGTAGTGGAAGAACGACCTGAGGAATCTGTTTCTGATGGGATGCCTGAGAATCAGAAGAGGCAGGATCCTGATTGCTGCCGTGATGAGGCACATTCCGAGTATGTAGATGTACGGGCTCATGGCATCCCCTCCTCGGGCGTCTCAGGGGCATCGGCCTTGTCCTCGTCCTTGAGCGGGAAGACAAGGGCCAGGACGGTTGCGATGACGATGGTGAGGATGACGGAGCGCGTGCCTTCGGAGAGGTCCCCGATGTAGGGCATGCGGAAGGCCAGGTAGCTGAGGACGAAGCTGACGGGGATGGCGGCCAGGAGGATGCGGTTGGTTTTGGCGGGCGGGACGAAGCAGGCGATGAACATGCCGTACAGGGCGACGCTCAGGGCGCTGACGAGCCTTGCGGGGAGGATGTTGCCGGCTATGACGCCGAGTGCGGTTCCCACGGCCCAGGACGGTACGGCAACGGCGATGGCCCCGTAATTGATGAAGGGGTTGAGTTTGCCGGGCGAGCTGATGGCAAGGCTGAAGATTTCGTCGGTGATGTAAAAGCCCACTCCGACGCGGTGGATAAGCGGCGTGTCCTCGGAGAATTTCTGGCCCAGGGCGCAGCTCATCAGCAGATATCTTCCATTGGCCACCAGCGTGACGATGACAAGCTCTGCCAGGCTGGCGCCCGCCCCGATGAGCGAAAAGAGCGCGTACTCGCCGGCCGATGCGCTGTTCAGGAGGCTGGCCAGAAAGCCCTGGAAGGCGGTCAGGCCCACGTTCCTGGCGGCGATGCCCAGGGAAAAGGACACTGCGAAATAGCCCAGTGCGATGGGTATTCCGGCTTTCAGTCCCTTTTTGAACGCGCTCTTGTTGTCCATACCCTCTTTTCTAGCCAAATCGGCACTGCGGTGTCAATAATCTGGGTGGCTTTGGCTGCGGGTTTTGAAGGATGTTCGGTGTTGTTTTGTGGGCCTTGGTTTGGGTTGGAGTGGCTTGAGCGGGATGGCTTTGCGTGAGGGTCCTTGGTGCGGGGTCCTGGTTGCGGGGTGCTTTGGTGCGGGTCCCTAGGTGCGGGGTCCTGGTTGCGGGGTGACTTTGCGTGGGTCCCTAGGTGCGGGGTCCCTACTCATCAATCTCCGTATCAGGTGTCACTGTCTCCTGAACGATTGTCTGCCGGATCTCCTTCTTCTCCTCGCGAGTCACACCCTCAGCGAACTTCTTCCTGATTGCGATGCGCATCGTTATGAAGCAGGCAGAGCAGCCGATGACATCGGACACGGGCTCGGCGGCAAAGACACCCAGCACCCCGAGATTGAACAGGTGCGGCAGGATGAACACAAGCGGAATGACCAGGATGGCCTTTCTCAGCAGAGAGAAGAACAGAGCGTACCTCGCCATGCCAAGGGCCGTGAACGTGCTTTGGCCGGAGGACTGCAAGGCCATGAAGAACTGCAGACAGAAGAAGATTCTGATTGCGGTGATGCTGCAGCGGTAGACCTCGGGATCGTCGGTAAACAGCCCCGCGAAGAAGCCGGGGAACAGCATCAGGCAGGCCCAGAGGATCAGGAAGTATCCGAGCATGAATACGAACAGCCAGTTGATTGCGCTTCGGGCCCTGTCGTACCGGCGTGCTCCGTAGTTGTAGCTGATGATCGGCCTGGAGGCTCCCTGCACGCCGTGCATGACGGTGAGCAGAATCTCCCTCAGAGACGAGATGACAGTCATTGCTCCGACCCAGGCGTCGCCGCCGAGTATCTGAAGCTGCGAGTTGCAGATCATGGACACTGCACTGTTGGTCACTGCGAAGCAGAAGTCGGTCACTCCCAGACCTGCCACCTTCCCCACCAGCTTGAAGTCAGGCCTGAAGCCCTTGAAGCTCAGCTTGACCGAAGCCTTCTTTCCCGTAAGGAATGAAAGCACCCAGGCTGCGCTAACGAACTGGGCGATTATGGTGGCCAGCGCGGCTCCGCGGACTCCCCATCCCAGAAGGAAGATGAAGACCGGGTCCAGGACTATGTTGATCACGGCTCCTATCATCACCGTCATCATTCCCGTCTTGGCATAGCCCTGCGCGTTGACATACGGGTTCAACCCCACCGATATCATCACGAAGACCGTGCCGATGAGGTAGATGTCCAGATAGTCGTTCGCATATGAGAACGTGGCCTCGGACGCTCCGATGAGCCACAGGACATTCTGCTTCAATGCGTATCCGAGCGCCGTAAGAACCAGACCCGTGACCACGAGCATGAACGTGACGTTGCTCAGGTAGCTCGAGGCCAGTTTGTCGTCGCCCTTGCCCCTGGCGATTGCGAACAGAGGGGCTCCTCCGTTTCCGAAGAGGTTCTGGAACGCCGTGATGACTGTGATTATCGGAAAGGCCAGCCCCACTCCGGTCAGCGCGAAGGCTCCCGCTCCGGGAATGTGGCCCAGGTAGATTCTGTCGACTATGTTGTACAGGGCATTGACGAGCACCGCCGCTGTCAGCGGGATGGACATGCGGACAATATTGCCTATGATGCTGCCCTGCGAGAAATCACCTTTGTCTCTGACTGTGCCGTCCGTAATGTTTTTCCCCATCTTTTTGAGTATACCACCGCTTGGGCGGCGTGTCTTGGGGTAATGGTTTTATTTGATGCTCTGCGGGTTCAGAGAAGGTAGTGCTCGATCAGCTTCTTCACGTGCGCGGTGTTCAGCGGGTGCCTGCGGGTCTCGAAGGTCATGATCATGTTCTCGCCGGGCAGAAAGCCGTTGCTGTAGTAGTCGTACATCTTAGGGACGAACGTGTTTTCCACGTAGTTCTGGTCGTCCATCATGCCGAAGTGCTCCCAGTAGAAGACCCGGCGGGTGCGCTTGTTCAGCACTGTGAAATCCGTGTGGAAGAACTGGAGGAACTCGGGGTTCACCGCAACCTTCTCCTCATACCTGTAGGGCACTCCCGCCTGGTCCAGCATGCTTGTTATGATCCACTCGCTCTTCGAACGGACCTTCTCTCCCCTCGCGGTCTCAAGGTTGCTCTTGGTCAGCCCCCAGTTATCCTTGAACTTGCCTTTGCGCCACTTCTCGGCATAGCCTTCGTCCGTCAGTTCATCCGGATGGGCATGGGCCCTGATGTAGTCCGGCAGCCTATTGTAGACCTGGTCCACATCCGCCGGGTCACTGCCCTTCGGGTCCTTGCCTTCCAGTATTCTGATGCACCTGTCGATCTGCTCCTTCTCCAGCTGCGCCGCCTTATCCAACTTCTGCAGGTAACTCTTGGTCGCAAGGTCTTCCAACGCCTTTGTGTCACTGGCACTCAGGTACCTTGTCTTCTTTGAGTCCAAAGTGCGATACAGCCTGGTCCTTCCACGTTGAACTCTTGTCACTAAGGTTCCTTCGGTCTTGATTGCCTTTGATTTGGCTATAGAGTCTGACAGTTCGGCGAGTTCCTTGCTCCTGATTCTGAGATTTTTGATGAGATCCTGCTTATTCATGCTTCCCTGTACACATAAAATGCGTTTTTTTCGTGAAAAATGGAGAAATGTCTCCATTTCTTTCCAAAAAAAGTCAATTTATGGAGACAAACCCGCATGGAGGTGCGGCAAACCGGAGGAATCAATGCACTTTGAGGGTGCAAGGAGGCAGAAGAAGGGGGCTGACTCAGCAATCAGAGCGCTTCATAAGAAAAAAGGCCCTCCGACTTCTCGGAAGGCCTTTCCAAATCAGGCAGGGACTCAGTAGTTCTCTGCGTTGACTTCGAAATATGCTTTGGGATGGGCGCAGACGGGGCACATCTCGGGAGCCTTGGTTCCGACGACGATGTGACCGCAGTTGCGGCACTTCCAGACCTTGACTTCGCTCTTCTCGAAGACCTTCTGGGTCTCGACGTTGTCCAGCAGGGCGCGGTAGCGCTCCTCGTGGTGCTTCTCGATTGCGCCGACCATGCGGAACTTGATGGCAAGAGCCTTGAAGCCTTCCTTCTCGGCGGTCTTGGCAAAGTCCTCATACATGTCGGTCCACTCGAAGTTCTCTCCGTCGGCGGCGGCGTTCAGGTTGGCGACTGTGTCACCGATGCCCTCGAGCTCCTTGAACCAGAGCTTTGCGTGCTCCTTCTCGTTGTCGGCAGTCTCAAGGAAGATGGCGGCGATCTGCTCGAGGCCTTCCTTCTTTGCGACGGATGCGAAGTATGTGTACTTGTTTCTTGCCTGCGACTCACCTGCGAATGCAGCCTGGAGGTTCTTCTCTGTCTGTGTTCCTGCGTACTTGCTCATTTGATTCTCCTTAGCAGGCAGTGATGCGAAGACTGCCGCTAAGACTAAAGATACCAAAAAAAAACCGAATTGCAAGGAAAAACCCCGGCAATCCGGCAAATCTCTTCAGGATGTTGAAAATCAGATGGCAGACACGGTCACGTCGCCGCTGACGGTATCGAAATCGAAGTCGGCCTTGCCGTCTCCGGCTATGTACTTCTTGCCAGAGAGGGTCACGGGGATGGTGCAGTTCATCTTGCCGCTGACCGAGCCGAACGTCGCCGTGAATCCGGACGAGGACGGGACGAAGAGCTTCATGTCGCCGGAGACCGATTCGAAATCGAGCTTGGACGGGCAGGCCTTGGCGCGGACCTCGATCTTGCCGCTGACCGTTTCGACATCGATCCGGGCAACGGAAGAGCACTCCAGGGTGAAGTCTGCAGAGACGCCCTCGAAGTCGTAGACAGAGGCCTCGACATTGACGACGGCATCAGAGGAGACGGTGCCGATCTCGACCTCCGCGAAGTCCACGTTCTTCGGGACGACGACCTTGAGGTCCTTGTTGCGCGTCGTGGTGAGGTTCAGGCCGGACTTGAGGAACTGGATGCGAAGCACGCCGTTGTCCACGTACCAGCGCATCTGCTCGTCCTCCGGGATGGGGCCCTTGTCCGAGGTCTCCGATATCTCGATGCCCCTGACATTGCCGTAGATGACGGAAATCGAGCCGGACACCCAGTTCACGTCAAGCGATTTGACGTAGGAGGGGTCAATCACGGCGTCGCCGATGTTGTACTGCGAGGCGTTGGAATAGGTTCCGAAGCTGAGGCTGGAACCTTTGGACTCCTTGGAGCCGCCGGCGAAAAGGGCCGTGCAGACTGAAAGGAGGATCACAAGAGCGAAAAGATATCTGCGTGTTCTCATTTGGTTTCCTCGGGGGCATCGGTCTTGGGAGCTTTGGTCTTGGGAGCTTTGGGGGCCTTGGGGGCTGCGGACTTGGGGGCCTTGGGGGCTGCGGGCTTGGAAGCCGCGCTCTTGGTGGTTGCAGTCTTGTTGGCAGGGGCCTTGGCTGCCTTGGGGGCCTCGACCTCGGGGGCCTTGGAGCTCTGGAGCTCGGCGCCGTATGCGAAGACGTAGGAAAGGAGAATCATGGCGATTCCCATTCCGATGCTGAAGTCGAGCCTGAGGTCTCTGCCGCACTTGAAGATGGCGGCGACGATGGCGGACACGATGGCCAGCGAGATGGGGACCACGACGTCGAAGATGCCCAGGGTGCGGAAGGCTGCGGCGCCTTCGGGTGTGAAGGGTGTGCCGGCTTTCTGCTCCATGATGAAGTAGTCGCGGTGCATTTTGCTGACAACGATCTCGACGCTGCTGAGGATGAAGCCTATGACGCAGTAACCGATGATCTGAAGGAGGGTCCTGCCGGTTTCGCTTTCGATCCTGTCGACGACCGAGGGGCCCAGGGTCTTGAGCAGGGAGAGAGTGATGATGCCGACCATGGAGCCTACGGCGCCGATGATCGAGCAGACGAATACAATCCTGCAGAGGATTTCCAGAACCCTTGCGGTGGTCTGGACGACCTTGAGATTCTTGGACATATGATTTCTCCTTTTATGTGAAGCTATTGAGTCTGGCGACCGCGGGTCACGTGGCCTGCAGTTGCCTTTTATCAGGCGGGTGCCCTATCCTGCCCGGGCCTGCACCCGGGTCCGGACCCGGCGGAAATCAGTTGGCCGAGAGCTGTTCGGCTTTCTTGGTCTCTGCCTCGATTCTGGCCTCGAGGGTCTTGCGGAACTCCTCGGCCTTGTCCGGATTGGAGATGATGAAGGCCTTGCTGAAGTAGACCTCTTCGGCCCTGAGCTCCTCTTTCATCACCGACGGCGGAAGCAGAATGTCCTCTTCCGTGTCCCAATAGTAAGAATTGATGATTTTCTTTATCTGACGTTTCCTCATAACATATCAATAGCACCTTGCAGACGGACAGTCAATCGGGGTAAAATTTAGTTGAGGCAGGCTTATGGTTGTCGACTATACGTATCAGATACAGTACGAGATTTGCGCACTGGTCTTCCTCTGCTCCATTTCCTTCCAGTTCTTCTCCTCGAGGAAATTCTCGACGCGTGCGTCGGACCTGTTCTCGGCGATTCTGATCTGCTGCATGGCGGACCTGGCGCTGGACATCCTGGGCTGTCTTACCGTCACCAACATAGTCATCGTGCCCATCGGGCTGAACTACCTGATCAACGGACTGTTCTACTGTCTGCAGGTGGTGATTCCGGGGCTGACGGTAATCTATGTGCTGTCGGCCATAGGGCTTTCGGCAAAGAAGACGCTCTGGCCTTATCTGCTGACAATCCCGGCGGGAGTGTTTTTGCTTCTGCAGCTGACCAACCCGATCACCGGCCTCTTCTTCTCCATCGAGGGGGAGATGGGGAACGTCAGGTTCATCACAGGTCCGCTGGCGGTGTTTTATTACCTGTGCGGCGGATTCTACGTGCTGTGCATCCTCATGCTGGTCATAGTCTACAGGACCAGGCTTTCGCACAAGCAGATCTTCACCGTCATCCTGTTCAGCGTCCTTGTCATGGGCGGCATGATCATCCAGTACTACCACCCCGACCTGGTTCTGACAGGTACGGCAATGACGGTGTCCATCATGCTGTGGCACCTGACGCTGCAGAATCCTGAAAGCATGATGGATTCGGAGACCGGCGCCTACGATTCGGCGGCCCTGAAGCTCTTTCTGAACGGAAGGGTCAGATCGGGCAAGATCGATGCCGTTGTGGTGGACATCAGCGGTCTGGATGCAACCGAAAGGGACATAGGCAACCTGTCGGCCACGGTGATGAAGAAGATAGGAGCTTTCCTGTCCAAGCTCACCACTTCGGGCTCGTGGTTCTTCCGCGATTCCAAGACGAGGTTCTGGATCGTCCTGAAGCACGGCGACGATGTGGACGAGATCGCCGACAAGGTCGTCAGCCGCTTCAACGGGACCTGGGATGTGGGCGACATAAGCATAGACCTGATGGCCAATGTCCTGAGCGTCAGGACAAGGACATCGATCAACATATCCACCACGGAGATGACGGCGATGATCAACGGAATCCTGGACAAAGCGGATCCGTTCACCGGGCAGAAGACATCCGTCGAGATCGACGCCGCCTTCCTGGCAAGGCACCGCAGGAGACAGCTGCTCGAGGAGTCCATGAGGCGCTCCATCAAGACCGGAGAGGGCCTGTACCTCTGCTTCCAGCCGATCGTCAACGTGAAGGACGCAAGCCGCTCCTCCGCCGAGGCCCTTCTGAGATTCAACGACCCCAACCTGGGAGCCGTCTCGCCCGGCGAACTGGTGCCGATCATCGAGGAATGCGGCATGGCCATGTTCATCGACACCATCGTCGTGGAAACCGCCTGCTCCTTCCTCTCACGCCATCCCGATGTCAACGAGCTTCACGTGAACCTTTCGGCGACCGAGTTCTTCCACAACCCGCAGAAGAGGATCCTGGAGATCGTGAAGAAGCACAATGTCGACCCGTCGAGGATCTGCTTCGAGATAACCGAGTCCGCCGCGGCCAGGAGCCCGGAGCTACTGAACTCGTTCATGACTCAGATGATGACGGAGGGTTTCACGTTCTCGCTGGACGACTACGGCACGGGCTATTCGAACATCCTGCAGGTCGTGAGGATGCCCTTCTCCACCGTCAAGATCGACAAGGTTCTTCTGGAGGACACCGAGAAGGGACGCAAGGCTCTGGAGAGCACAGTGAAGCTTTTCCTGGACCTGGGAATCGAGCCGATCGTCGAGGGTGTGGAATCCACCGAGGAGCTTCAGAGGGTCACGCAGCTCGGAGCTTCCTACATACAGGGATACCTGTTCTCGCCGCCTCTGCCGGAGGACGGCTACCTGCGCTTTGTGAAAAACGGAAACAAGAGCCTCTGAGGCTGGATCTTGCCATGAAAAGACCCTGCAGGAGGCGGGCGGAAATGCCTGCGGTATCTTTACTAGGAATACGTGCAGGGTCTATAATCTGAGAGTAGCAAATCACGCACTTGATCAAAGGAGTGTATTATGGAAAAGTTCTTCAAGCTTAAGGAGAGAGGGACTGACGTCAGAACCGAGGTAATGGCCGGTATCACGACGTTCATGACCATGGCCTACATTCTGGCCGTGAACCCCGGAATCCTTTCGGAATCGGGCATGGTATTCGGCAAGGTCTTTGCCGCAACCGCCATCACATCGGCAATAGCAACCCTGGTCATGGGACTTCTTGCCAACCTTCCCTTCGCTCTTTCAGCAGGAATGGGACTGAACGCATTCTTCACTTACACGGTTTGTATCGGAATGGGTTACTCATGGGAGTGGGCTCTGTCCGCAATCTTCTGTGAAGGAATCATCTTCCTGCTGCTCACATTCCTGAATGTCAGAGAGGCAATCGTCAACAGCATCCCGCCAAGCCTGAAGAAGGCAATCGCCGCAGGTATCGGTCTTTTCATCGCATTCATCGGACTGCAGAACGCCGGAATCATCGTCGACGGAGCCACGCTGGTAGAGCTCAGCGGCGAGTGGTTCAAGGGCCCTGCTGGAGTTGCAATGATCGGTCTGGTCATCACGGCCGTCCTTCTGGCATGGAAGGTCAAGGGCGCCCTGCTGATCGGTATCATCATCACGACGCTCATCGGAATCCCGTTCGGAGTCACAACCTATGTCGGCGGTTCCTACCTGCCCAGCGCCCCCTACTTCTTTGAGTTCGCATTCAAGGACATCTTCGCATCAGGCAAGTCCACATTCGACTTCATCGTCGTCATGTTCACCTTCCTGTTCGTCGACATGTTCGATACAGTCGGAACCCTGATCGGCTGCGCCGGAAAGAGCGGTCTGGTCAAGAAGGACGGAACCATCCCCAACTGTAAGGAAGCCCTCTTCGCCGATGCTGTGGGAACAACAGTCGGAGCCATCCTCGGAACATCCACGGTCACGACATTCGTCGAGAGCGCATCCGGTGTTTCTGAAGGCGGAAGAACCGGTCTTACCGCACTCACCACAGCAGTCCTGTTCCTGGCAGCCCTGTTCCTCGAGCCCCTGTTCGGTTCGATCCCCAGCGCAGCCACGGCACCGGCTCTGATCGTCGTCGGAGTCATGATGATCACACCGATCGTCGACATCGACTTCACCGACTTCACGGAAGCCATCCCGGCATTCCTCACGATAATCTTCATGGTGTGCGCATACAGCATTTCGGACGGTATCATGTTCGGAATCCTGTCCTACGTCCTCATCAAGACCTGCACGGCCAAGATCAGGGAAATCAGCCCCATGACATGGGTTGTCGCAGGACTGTTCGTAGCCAAGATAGTCGCCAAGGCGCTTGCCTGACGGGAGAGGCTTTTAACGAGATGCCGCAGGGAAGACCTGCGGCATTTTTTAAAACAGAGAAATCTTCGCAGGGAGGGTTTTCCATGGACAGGAAGGAGCTGTCAAAACTCATCAACGTCTCCAGAGGAAGGGCCAGGGCCGACCTTAAGATCACCAACTGCCACGTGGTGGACGTGTTCAACAGGGAGGTCTTCGACGCCGACATATACATCGTGGACGGCATGATCGCCGGCTTCGGTGAGCCATGGTTCCCCCAGGCCGTCAAGGTCGTGGATGCAGGCGGCGGCTACGTCGTCCCCGGCTTCATCGACAGCCATCTGCACATCGAATCCTCCCACCTCTCCCCCGCCGAATACTCGCGCCTGGTCGTTCCCTGCGGCACCACCACCGTCATCGCCGACCCCCACGAGATCGTCAACGTCTGCGGTCTGGACGGCTTCGACTACATGCTCCAGGCCACCGAGAACCTCCCCCTCTCAGTCTTCCTACAGATCCCCTCATGCGTCCCCTGCACCCCGTACGAGAACTCGGGCGCCAGGATCGATGCCGCCGAGATGGCAAAACGCATCGACCATCCCAGAGTGCTCGGTCTTGGTGAGATGATGGACTTCGTCGGAGTCTGCGCCGCCAGGGAAGAGGTCCTGGACAAGATCATCCTGGCCAAGGACAGGGGAAAGATCATCGACGGGCACTATCTCGGATTCGAGCCGAGGCTGGACGCCTACTGCGCCGTGGGAATCTCCACGGACCATGAGTGCGCAACGCCCAAGGACCTTCGCGACCGCATCAGGCGCGGCATGTACGTCCTTCTGCGCCAGGGCACGGCCTGTCACGACCTTCTGAACCTCCTGCCGGGCATGGACATGAAGAACACCGACAGGTGCCTGATGTGCACCGACGACTGCGCGGCAAAGACCATGGTGGAGATAGGTCACATAGACAACAACGTGCGCATGGCCATCGAAGCCGGCGTGGATCCGATCCAGGCCATCTGCATGGCCACGATCAACGCAGCCAACTGCTACGAGCTCAAGGACAGGGGCGCAATTGCCCCCGGCAGAAGGGCCGACCTTCTGATCCTCTCCTCGCTTGACAGAAAGTTCAAGGTGAAGCAGGTCTACGTGCAGGGACAGATGGTGGCCGAAAACAGGGTCTATCTCTCAAATCCCAAGCACGCCCCCATCAGCAAGGTCAGCAGCCGCGTCAAGGTGAAGAACCTGAGCCCGGAGCGTTTTGACCTGAAGCTCAAGAGCAACCACGTGAAGGTCATGGAGATCCAGCCCGATTCGGTTGTCACCAGACAGATCGACGCCCATGTGGATCTGGATGAGAACGGGTGCTTCAGGAGAAACGACCAGGACATAGTGAAGATCGCCGTCGTGGAGCGCCACCACGGCACGGGCAACGTGGGCCTTGGCCTGATCAGCGGACTGAACCTCAGAGGCGGAGCCATTGCCACCTCGATCGCCCATGACTCCCACAACATCATAGTCGCAGGCGACAACAGCAATGACATGTACGTTGCGGTCCAGGAGCTGGTGCGCCTGGGCGGCGGAATGACCGTGGTCAAGGGCGGAGAGGTCATAGAGAGCGTCCAGCACGAGATCGCAGGACTTATGACGGACAAGCCCGGCGAGGAAGTGGCAAAGCTCCTTGCATCCATAATCAGTACGGCAAGAAAACGCCTGGGAATCAAGGGAGCCGTTGACCCCTTCATGACGATGTGCTTCATGTCGCTTGTCGTCATTCCGGAGCTCAAGATCACGGACATGGGTCTGTTCAACCTGAAGAAGTACAAGTTCGTGCCGGTGGAGTGGGAAGAGGAAAACTGAGCTCCCCCTTTCAGAGAAGCTCAGACAATCGGAAAATCAGATAAAACAGATCATGTGGTTGGAGCCGGAGATCGCAGAGTAGTCCAGCTTCAGAAGCCCCAGTTCCTCGGTGATGCCTCTGGGTGTGAGGTCGTAGGTCTGTCTCACCTCCTCGCTCACATCCGTTCTGAAGCCGTCCGGATCCATTCCGAAGGCAGAGACCGACACGGGCTGGCTCACGCCGATGGCATAGGCGATCTGGACGGTGCAGTTCTCAAAGCCGTGCTTCCTGACCATGTCCACGGCGATGCGGCGGGCGATGTAGCAGCCGCTTCTGTCGACCTTGGACGGGTCCTTTCCACTGAAGGCTCCGCCTCCGACCGGGGCGTAGCCGCCGTACTGGTCGCAGACGATCTTTCTGCCTGTAAGCCCGCAGTCGGCTGCAGGTCCTCCGAAGGACCAGGTGCCTGCCGGGTTGATCAGAAGATGCTTGGCCTCGGGGATGCCGCTTCTCTCAAGAAGTCTCTTCACGTAGTCGCGGACCTGCTGGAGAGTCAGGCCCTCGCGGTGACAGACTGAGACCAGGATCGTGTCCACCGGCTTTACGAATCCGGGGTACTCGAGGTCCGTGGTGACCTGTGTCTTGGCATCGCCCAAAAAGATCGACGAGGGGTTGGTCTCTATGTCGTTCTCAATGGCCTTGATGATGTCAATGGCGACCTCCTGGCCGTAGGGAAGGTAATATTTTCCACCTTTGACGGCAAATCCGAACATCATTCCCTGATCGCCTGCTCCCAGATCCTTGTCCGCGTCAACGGCGTTTCCGATCTCCGGGGACTGCTCTGTGATGAGGTTCACGATCTTGTCCACCTTGTAATTCAGGCGGTCTGCGACAGTGCGCACGATCTTCTCGTAATCGGGCTTGGCGGTGGTGGTGATCTCGCCTGCGATGATGACTGTGCTGTCCTTCACCATCGTCTCACATGCCACACGGGCCGAGGGGTCTTTCCTAAGGATGTCTGTGAGAACCGCGTCCGAAATCTGGTCCGCGTATTTGTCGGGATGGTAGCGGCTTACCATCTCAGTAGAAAACAAGCGCATGTTTTCCTCCTTTAGCTATTTATTAGACGGAGCAAGTAGATGTTAAATCCCGTCGTTTATTCATAAAAAAAAGCAGCAGGCGAGATTCGAACTCGTGTAGGCCACCTTGGCAAGGTGGTGCGTAACCACTACGCTACTGCTGCAAGACGAGTTTGTTTATAACATTTTCTC
>Ga0310696_10003186_pt1 | contig 20736 bp, 19 predicted proteins | sample AusTroGonzalo_MG_4_FD_203885 | JGI IMG/M metagenome (GOLD analysis project Ga0310696, IMG submission 203885) | Bovine rumen microbial communities from tropical cattle in Woodstock, Queensland, Australia - Gonzalo_02 (v2) (version 2) | ecosystem: Host-associated > Mammals > Digestive system >... | reverse complement strand
GAGAGTTTCTTCAAAATTCCCACAATAACTTTCAACTTTCCATTTTTGCGACTGTTTCGCGCAGAAACGCGGCGAATTCCCGGTGAAATTCGGGACGGCGCAGGCCGAATTCGACGGTCCCCTTGAGGAAGCCCGTCTTGCTGCCGATGTCGTAGCGCTTGCCCTGGACCCGCCGTCCGTACATGGGGCCGGAGGCGAGAAGTTTCTGCATGGCGTCAGTCAACTGCACTTCATTGTTCTTCCCTCTGCCGGTGCGGTCGAGGGCGTCGAAGATCTCCGGCGTGAAAATGTATCTTGCCGCGAAAGCCAGCCGGCTGGGCGCCGACTCCGGAGAGGGCTTTTCCACCATGCGGCGGATTTTGAAGATGCCGGGGGACGTCTCCTCGCCGTCGGCGATGCCGTATTTCGAAACGGCTTCGAGGGGGACTTCCTCCAGCGCCACCACGGGGCGGCCGGTTTCGGCGAAGACGTCGGCCAGCTGTCCCGCGACGGGCCGGTCCGTGTCGGAGCGCATCACAGTGTCGCCCAGCAGCACGGCGAAGGGGTCGCTGCCTGCGAAACTGCGGGCCTGGGCCACGGCGTCGCCCAGACCGTTGAGTTCCTGCTGGTAGACGTAGTGGATCTTCGCGAGATGCGAGGCGCTTCGGACTTCGGCGAGAAGCGCCGTTTTGCCCCGCTCCTCCAGGCGGCGTTCCAGTTCGGGGGCCGGGTTGAAGTGGCGGATGATCGGCTCCTTGTCGGAGCTGATGACGAGCAGGATGTCGGTCATGCCCGAGGCGGCGGCTTCCTCGACGACGTACTGGATGACCGGCTTGTCCACCAGCGGGATCAGCTCCTTGGGGACCGATTTGGTGAAGGGCAGGAAGCGCGTTCCGAACCCGGCCGCCGGGATCACGGCTTTTCTGACGGCGGGGAAGGTCATCGCACCTCTCCCTCCCGCACGATGTCGGGCTTCAGCAGGTCGATGTGGTTCTTTTTGAATTGCCGCCGCAGGGCCTCGAACATGTCGTCGTCCTTGTAGGTGCCGATGATGGCGCCGCCGGAGCCTGTGAATTTGGCGGAGGCGCCGCAGGAGCGGGCGATCTCCACCATGCGGCGGTTCTTGGCGCTGACGGAGCCCGCGCAGACCTCGCAGCGCAGGTCGAAATTGCGGTCCAGCAGGGCGGGGATCTTGTCGAATTCCCTGTCTTCGAGGGCTTTTTTCACTTTTTCGGTGAGTTCCGCCCACTCCTTCATGGCGGCGACGACCCGGGGGACGCCGGACTCGTAGTCGTCGCGCAGGCGGCTGTGGAGGATCTCGGAACCCTCGGCCAGGTCGGTACGGTAGGCCACGTAGAGGCGCAGTTCGTCGGGGATGGCGATGGGGCTGTAGCGGCCGATGCCGTGCTCCTCCATGTAGGCCTTGTCGAAGTCCATGAAAACGGGGGTGTTGCACGCCTGGGCGACCCGGTCCTGGAGCCCGGCGGGGATCCCCAGCTCGTCCCGTTCGGTGGAGAGGACGAGATTGGCCAGACGGGCCGGTTCGATGGTGATGCCGTAAAAGGTGAACATGGCCCGCATGGCGGCGGTGATGATCGCCGAGGAGCCCGCCAGTCCGAGACGGTTGGGGATGTCGCTGAAATACTTGATGGTGAAGTTTTTCTTCTCCAGTTCGACGCCCGCTTCGTGGCAGTGTTCGTTGAATTTTTTTGCGGCGGCCTTCATCAGGCGGATGCCGCCGTAATAGCCGAACTGGGCGATGTCGTCGGAGAGGGCGTCCAGACTGCTGAAGCGGTTGTAGTCCCGGCGGCTCGACAGGAGTTCCAGATCCGGCGTTTCGTACAGCTGCACCTCGGCGCGGTAGTTGCGGAAGACGAATGCGATGGTCTTGCCGTGGTATCCGTCCGACGGATTGCCGACCAGCGCCGCCCGGGGATAAGCTACGCTCGTGATGATCATATCTTCTTCGAATCCTTAAGTGAGACAGCGTTCGGGGGCCGTGCCGGGAACGGAAAAACGGGACCCGGCATGCCATTGGGATTAATATATCATACGCCGCGGTGTTTTTCAATGTTTCGGGGCCCGGGGGAGGGCGTTTTTACTTGACGAAACGGGTTTTTCAATGTATTTTTATAGCGGAATGAAAAAATCCTGCATGAAAGCGGCACTGATGGAATTTGCTCCGATCGTCCTGTTCGTCTACAAACGCCCCGAGGAGACGCGCAGAACTCTGGAAGCGCTCCGCGCCAACGAGGGGGCGGAGCAGAGCGAGCTTTTCGTCTTTTCCGACGGTCCGAAGAACCCCGGGGAAAAGGCACAGGTGGAGGCGGTGCGCGCGCTTTTCGACCGGCTCCCGGGGTTTGCCCGCGTCACCCTCCGGACGTCGGAGACCAACAAGGGGCTGGCCCGCTCCGTCATCGACGGCGTGACGGAGATCCTCAAAGAGAACGACCGGGTGATCGTGCTGGAAGACGATCTGGTCACGGCACGGTACTTTCTGCGGTTCATGAACGAGGCTCTGGAAAAATACCGGGACGACGACAGGATCTGCTGTGTCCACGGATTCGCCTACCCGACGGAACACCCGGAGATCCCGTGCTTTCTGCGCCGGGGCGCGGACTGCTGGGGATGGGCGACGTGGCACCGGGGCTGGGCGCTTTTCCGCCCCGACGCGGGACAGCTCCGCGACGAGATCGTCCGAAAGAAACTGCGCCGGGAGTTCGACCGGGGCGGGGCGTTCCCTTACACCAAGATGCTGAGGGATCAGGCCGACGGCCGGATCGATTCCTGGGCGGTCCGGTGGTACGCCTCGGCTTTCCTCGCGGAGAAATACACGCTCCAGTCCAACCGGATGCTGGTGGAGAACATCGGCTTCGGCGGGGCGGCGACCCATTACGGCGTCCGGGGAAAGTACCGGATCGCCCTGGATCCCGATCCCGTGGACATCTCCGCAGAGCCCCCCTTTGAAACGGAGGAGCTGAAAAGGGAGCATCAGCACTTTCTGCGGCTGGAAACCATCCCTCCGGCAAGGCGCATCTTTTTGAAACTCAAACTGATCTTCGGACGGATCGGCGGGAAAAATGCTTGAAAAATTCAAAAAATATCTCATGCGCCGGGCACGGCCCGTGGTTTTTGCGGACGCCTCCCGCCGGGAACCCGTCAGCCGGGATTTCGGCGTCGGCCGCGGGATGCCCGTGGACCGGTACTACATCGAAAGATTCCTCGCCGAAAGGAGTCGCCTCATCCGGGGGGAGGTGCTGGAGATCTCCGAGGACACCTACACCCGGCGCTTCGGTTCGGCGGTCGCCGGATCCTCGATCCTCACCTTCGACCGGACGGCCGCTCCTCCGGCGCTTTTCGGCGACCTGACATGCCGCGAGACCCTGCCGGAAAAGAAGTTCGACTGCTTCATCGCCACGCAGACGCTGAATTTCATCCCCGACGCCGCATCGGCGGTGGAAAACGCGGCCTTCCTGCTCCGGGAGGAGGGCGTGTTCCTGGGGACCGTCGCCGGGCTCAGCCAGGTCAGCCGGTTCGACCGCGAGCGCTGGGGCGATTACTGGCGGTTCACCGACATGGGCCTGGCGCATCTCCTCGGGAAGAGTTTTTCCCGGGTGGAGGTCACGCCCCTGGGCAATTTCGCCGCGGCGCGGCTGTTCCTCGACGGTCTGGCCGTGGAAGATCTGCCCTCGCGGGACGTCCTCGACGGGGATGACCCCGATTACGCCGTCGTCATCGGATTCGAGGCCCGCAGATGATCCCGAAAAAAATCAGGCGGCTTTTTCAGGTCGGGCGGAACTTCCCCGGCAATCTTCTTCAGGCCCCGGTCATCGTGCTCTGTTATCACCGGGTCGCCCGGCTGGAGCACGATCCCCATCAGCTGGCCGTTTCGCCGGAGAACTTCCGGGAGCAGATGAAATTCCTCCGGGACAACTTTCCCGTGCTGCGCTTCGACGGGGAATGGTTTTTTAAAGAGTGTTCCTTCGTCATCACCTTCGACGACGGCTACGCCGACAATCTCCACGAGGCGCTGCCCGTTCTGCACGAGATGGGCCTGCCCGCGACGATCTTCGTTTCCTCCGGCTTCGTCGGGGGCGCCCGGGCGTTCCCCTGGGACGGGAACGACGTCCCCGCGCGCCCGGAACACCGGCAGCTTTCCGCCGACGAACTGCGGCAGCTCGCCGGGGATCCGCTGGTGACGCTGGGCTCCCACACGCTGACCCACCCCCGGCTCTCGGAACTGGCTCCGGCGGAACAGGAGAGAGAGATCCTTGCCGGTCACAGGACCCTCGAAGAGGTCGTCGGGAAAAAACTTGCCGTCATGTCCTACCCCTTCGGGAATCACGGCGATTTCGACAGAAACTGCCGGGAGATCTGCCGGCAGGCGGGCTTCATGCGCGCCGCGGCCAATTATCCCGGACAGGCCCACTCCTGGACCGATCCCATGGCCGTGCCCCGGCACGTCATCCGGGACTACGGCGCCCGGGAGTTCCGCGAAAGGCTTTTCCGGTTCCGCTTCTTATGAAGATCCTCCACGTCAACTACCACGACATCCGGGGCGGCGCGGCGCTGGCCGCGTTCCGCCTCTGCCGCGCCCAGCGGGAACGGGGACTGGACGCCCGGATGCTGACGGTGGAGAAACTCTCGGACGACCCCTGGGTCGGGACCGTTCCCGCCGGGGCCGCGCTCCGGATGAAGATCCTCCAGCGGGGTGAGCATTGGCTCCACAGGCTCTGCGGCGACAGAAGAAACTTCATGCCCCGCAGTCTGAATCTTTTCCCCTGCGGTACGCTCAAGGCGATCGAGGCGCTTCGGCCGGACATCGTCCATCTGCACTGGGTCAACGGCCAGATGTTGTCGCTGGGGGAGATCCCGCGGATCCCTTTCCCCGTGGTCTGGACTCTTCACGACACCTGGGCGTACTGCGGCAGCGAACACCATCATCTCGCGGGCGACACCCGGTATGCCGCAGGTTACGGCGGCTTCTCGCCGGAGGCCTTCGTCTGGAAAAGGAAACTGAAGCTGTGGCGGGAGTTTTCGCCGGTCATCGCCGGGCCCAGCGCATGGATCTCCCGGGAGGCGAAGGACTCCCGGCTGTTCCGGAACTGCCGGGTCGAGCACATCTTCAATGGCATAGATCTGAAGACGTTCCGTCCCCGTCCCCGGGAGGAGGCCCGCCGCTTCTGGGGCATCCCCGACGAGGCCCGCGTCATCGTCATCGGCGCGGTCTCGCTCCGCGATCCCAACAAGGGCGGTCCCCTGCTGACGGAGACGCTGGCCGCTTTTCCCGATGCGACCGTGCTGGCCGTCGGCGGGAACGTCCCGGCGGGACTGCACGGGAAGATCGTCGCCGCCGGAAGGATCGACGACCCGGAGATCCTCGCTCTCGCCTATTCCGCGGGAGACGTCTTCCTCTCCGCCGCGTTGTACGACAATCTGCCGAACATGGTGATCGAAGCCCTGGCCTGCGGCACGTGCGCCGTCGCCGTCGACACGGGGGGCGTCGGCGAGATCGTCGGTCCGTCCGACGGGATCGTCACGCCGTCAAAAAGCGGTTCTCTCATCGAGGCGCTGCACGTCATTCTTGAAAAACGCCGTCACTTTTTCCCCTCCGCGGCACGGTTCGACATCGCCGCGACGGCGGAAAAGTACGAAGCCCTGTACCGGTCTCTGGTGTAGATCCTCCGGTGCCGTCACTTTTTGAAATGACGGATTTTTGACGGGGCACTTTGACGGCGGTGTCAGGCGAGGCCGATCCGCTGGGCGCCGTCGAGGGCGGGGAGCGTCTCCTCCCGGGAGAAGGTGAAAAAACGCTGGTCCGCGGTCCCGACGACGTCGAGGAAGAGGGCGCGGTTGACCTGATCGAGATCGCCCGTCACGTCGTCGATCAGGGCGACGACGGGGAGAGCCGCCATGGACCGCACCAGTTCGAACTCCGCCATCTTGATCAGGAGGGCGGCCAGGCTCACCTGCCCGGTGGAGCCGAAGATCCGCAGCTCTCGGCCGCCGAAGGTGAAGACGAATTCGTCCCTGTGGGGACCGGCAAGGGTGCAGAACCGCTCCTTTTCCCGGGGGCGCAGTTTCTCCAGATGGGCGAGGAACGCCGCCGTTTCCGCGGGATAATCCGGGGCGTAGGAGATGGCGAAGTCGTACCGGCCGCCGGAGAGCCGGTTGAATCCTCCGGCGATTTTCCCGGCGAACTCGGCCCGGCGGGCGCAGATGAGCCCGATCTGTTCCGCGAGCTCGGGTTCGAAGAGCCTGACTGACCGGGGATCGGTTTTGAACGCCCGGTTCCGCTGGGCCAGCGCGCGGTTGAACCGCATCAGCGCCGTCAGGTAGGCGGGGTCCAGCGTCGAGATGAGCATGTCGAAAAACCGCCGTCTGCAGCCCGAACTGCCGGCGATGACGGCCCTGTCCTCCGGAACGAAGGCGACGGTCCTGAACTCCCGGATGAATTCGCTGGAGCGGGCTATTTTCGCATCGCCGATGGCCAGCTCCCGTTTCCCGGAGCGGGTCTCGGCGATGCGCAGCCGCTCCCGGAAGCGGCCCCTGTCCAGCACCGCGGAGAGGGAAAAGGCGCTTTCGTCGAAGGCGCACAGCTCCCGGGAGGCCACCCGGCCCCGGAAGGACCGCAGGACGCTCAAGTAGGAAACGGCCTCCAGCAGATTGGTCTTGCCCGAACCGTTGGGACCGAAAAGCAGGACGTTTTCCGAAGAAAAATCGAACCGCCTCCGGCTGTAATTCCGGAAGCGGTCCAGCTCGATCTCAAGAAGGACGGTCAATTTTTCGGACCGTTACTTTTTGCGGATCGGCATGATGACGTAGAGGAAGCCGTCCCCGGACTCCATCGCCACGGGGTTGAGCGGGTCGTTGATCTTGAAACGGACCGTTTCCGCGTCGATGTTGCGCAGGGGATCCGCCAGGAACACCGGATTGAAGGAGACCTCGAAGGGTTCGCCCGAAAAGGCGATCTCCATGGTGTCGCACCCTTCGCCCACCTCCGAGCTGCTGGCGATGACGGAGAGCTGGTTCTCATCGAATTTCAGCACCACGTAGGAGCTGCTTTCGGAGAGCACCAGGGAGACCGATTCGATCTTGCTCTTGAAGACCGCCGAAGGCAGCTCGACCTCCTGCTTGAAGCTCTGGGGGATGACCAGCCGGTAGTTGGGGTAGCTGCCGTCGATGAGCTTGGTGTCGAAGATGAAATCTTCCGAGGTGAACCGGCACACCTTTTCGCCGATGCTGACGGAGAGCGTGCGGTCGCCCTCCAGGAGCCGCCGGACCTCGGTCATCGCTTTGAGCGGGATGATCGCGTCGCCGAACTCGCCGGTGACGGATTCGGGCACGAATTCCTGCATGGCCATGCGCTTGCTGTCGGTGGCGACCAAAGTGAGATTGTTCTCGCCCACGCTGAAAAGAATGCCGGTCAGGGCCTTGCGGGAGTCGTCGGCGCCCACGGCATAGCTCACCGCGCCGATCATGCGTTTGAAGTCGCACTCCTTGATCTTCACCTCGCGGACGGGGGTGAGATCCGTGTCCTCCGGAAAGTCGTTGGCGGGCAGTCCCAGCAGTTTGAACCGGCCGCTGCCGCAGATGATTTTGAAGTGGTCCTGATCGTTGACGTCGAACTCCACTTCCGGAGAGGAGAAGGAGTTGACCAGCGAGACCAGCTTGCGGGCGGGGGCGGTGCTCCGGCCCTCCTCGGCGACGTTGGCTTCGATCGAGGTGGACATCCGCAGATCGAGATCCGTGGTCGTGAGCTGGATCCGTCCCTCTTTGGCTTCGATCAGGACGTTGCCGATCAGCGGCAGCATGGACCGGGCGCCGATGATGCTGCCGACGCGGGAGAGCGCCTTCTGCAGTTTTTCGCGGTTCACGTTGAATTTCATTTGGTATTCTCCTGTATTTTCCTGAAGAAAAAGACCTGTACAAAAAACCTCCGACACTATAATATAACGGGCGGCTTGGAAAATACAATCGCCCCGGGAAAAATTTTTCGTCTTCCGCGCGCCGGGCGGCTTGACAACGCCCTTCCTCCGGTGTATTTTGAAGGCCTGAAAACCCGCTTTGCCCGAAACGCGCCGGATGGAGGCCGGAAGTTTATGCGCAGGATCATCATGTTCGATCTGGACGGAACGCTGATCGACTCCGTGGGAGGGATCGCCAACTCCGTCAACGTGACGCGGCGGCAGTTCGGTTTTGCCCCCCTGCCTGAGGAGAAGATCGCCTCCTTCACCGGGGACGGAGCCCGCAAGCTGCTGGAGCGTTCCTTTGCGGACGTTTCTCTGCCCTGTCCCGTGGAGGAAGCCGTGAAAAAAATGGTGACCAACTACGCCGCCGACCCCCTGCACGGGACAAAACTCTACCCCGGCGTCGCCGAGGGTCTGCGGCAGCTGGCCGGGGCCGGATTCCTGCTGGCCGTGGTGAGCAACAAGCCTCAGGAGGTGGGGGAGAAGATTTTGGCCGGACTGGGCGTCTCCCCTCTGCTGTGCGACAACATCGGCGGCGGGCGGTTCCCCCTCAAGCCCGCGCCGGACGCCTTTCTCCACGTCATCGAAAAACACGGCGTTTCGAAAGAGAACGCCTGGATCGCGGGAGACAACCACACCGACATCGGCGCGGCGCAGGCCGCGGGGATCAGGAGCGTCTTCTGCCGCTACGGTTTCGGGACCATCGGCGGGACTGCCCCCACCTTTTCGGCCGACACCTTTGCCGATCTTGTCGCCGTCGTCCTCGCCGGCTCCCGGTAAGGGGAGGACGCGCGTTTGAAATCGCCGTCCCGCCGGGGTATATTAACGCGCGGAAAAAGCCATCGACTTCAGCGTAAGGAAAAACATCCGTGAAAAACTTCAGGATAAACCTCATTCCCGGGGACGGCATCGGCGTCGACGTGATCGCCGAGGGCGTCCGGGTCCTGGACGCGGTCGCCGTCAGGCACGGCGGACTCAAATTCACTTACAACAAACTCCCCTGGAGCTGTGCTTACTATCTCGAGCACGGCCGCATGATGCCGCCGGACGGCATGACCGCTCTGCGGGACTGCGACGCGATCCTGCTGGGGGCGGTGGGGTTCCCCGGCGTGCCCGACCACGTTTCCCTGCGGGAGCTCCTGCTCCCCATCCGGACCGGGTTCGACCAGTACGTCAATCTGCGGCCCATCAAACTCCTGCCCGGCCTGGTCTCGCCGCTCAAAAACGACGACATCGATTTCGTGGTCGTCCGGGAGAACTCCGAGGGCGAATACTGCGGCCGCGGCCGCTCCGACGACAACGGCGCCGTACAGGAGGCCGTATTCACCCGCAAGGGGACCGAGCGCATCATCCGCTACGCTTTCGAGTACGCCAAAGCCCGCGGCATGACCCGGGTCCTCAGCGCGACGAAGTCCAATGCCCTCAATCACTCCATGGTCTTCTGGGACAAGATCTTCAATGAAGTCCGGGCGGATTACCCCGGCATGGAGTCCCGGCAGATGCACATCGACGCGCTGGCCGGATTCTTCATCATGCATCCCGACCGCCTGCAGATGGTGGTCGCCAGCAATCTCTTCGGCGACATCCTCACCGATCTCGGCTCCGCCATGCTGGGCAGCATCGGCATTTCGCCCTCGGGCAACATCAATCCCGAGGGGATCTATCCCGGCATGTTCGAGCCCATCCACGGTTCCGCGCCCGACATCGCCGGCAAGGGGATCGCCGATCCGGCCGGGACCTTCTGGGCCATCGCCCTCATGCTCGAACAGCTGGGCGAAAAGCCCGCCGCCGATCTGCTCATGGATTCCCTGTGCGCCGTCCTCAAGGCCGGCGCCGCCACAACGCCCGACATCGGCGGACGGGGAACGACGACCGAAATGACCGACGCCGTCATCGCTTCCATCCTCGGCCGCTGAATTTGCAATCCCGGGACCGGAGCTGTATATTAGTTCAAGAAGTGTACGGGGGCGCGGAAAAACATTTTCTTCCCCCCAAAAAAACATAAGGAGACCGTTCCGATGAAAAGATTTCTGATCGCCGCACTGGCGGCCCTCGCGGCGGCCGGCTGCACGTGCCCGGACGAGGGGTGCAAAAAAGAGCAGCCCTCCGCCGCCGAAGTCAAGTCCTGTGAAAAGAAGGCCGAGCCCGAAAAGAAGGCCGTGCCCGAAAAGAAGGCAAAGGCCGCCGCCAAAAAAGCCCGGGCGGCCAAACCGAAGGACAAGGGGCTGGATACGAAGTATGCCGGGATCAGGATCCTGTGCGAGACCAACAAATCCGCCCTCTCCTACGCCCCCGGCGAAGAGATGGTCTTCACCTTCAAGGTCGATTTCGGGACCGTCGCGCCCGAGAAACTTTTCCTGCGCTACACCCGCCGCGGCGACGACAACAAAACCGTTTCGGGGCACGGTCCCGCCGATCAGCCGCTGGTGGTGAAGACCTCCCTCGACAAGCCCGGGTTCGTCAGCGTCGACGTCTTCCTCACCGATGAAAAGGGCAAGCGCCTCTCCTACGAGTATATCCGCTGGAACAAGCGCAAAGCCCGTCAGGCCATCGCCTTCTACGCCGGCGCCGGCGTGCAGGCCGAGACCCTCAAGGACTGCGGCGAGCCTGCGGATTTCGACGCCTTCTGGGCCCGTCAGAAAAAACGCCTGGCCGAAGTGCCTTTTGCCGGAAAGGTGGAGAAGACCCTCGTCAAAGAGTATCCCAACGGTTACGTCTACGCCGTTTCGATCCCCGCACCCGGACCCCGTCCGGCCACCGGCTACATGACCGTTCCCAAAAACGCCAAGGCCAAATCGTTGCCCATCCTCATCTCCTTCTTCGGCTACGGCACCCACATCCAGCAGCCCCTCACCGCCGTCCCGCAGAACAAAATTTTCTTCTCGCTGAACGCCCACGGGCAGAAGCTGGGTCAGAAGAGCGCGTATTACAAGGAGTTCTTCAAATCCATCCGCACCGAGAAATACACTTACGCCTTCGATCCCGAGCAGAACAAGGATCCCGAAAACTGCTTCTTCAACGGCATGGTCATGCGCATCCTGCGGACCCTCGAATACCTCAAGACCCTTCCCGAGTGGAACGGCAAGGACCTGACCGCCGCGGGCGGCAGCCAGGGCGGACTCCAGACCATGTGGGCCGCGGCCCTCGATCAGGACGTCACCGTCGCCCAGCCCTCCGTCACCTGGTGCTGCGACATGGCCGGGACCGAGAAAGCCAAACGCATCCACGGTCCGTGGCGCATCAAGTACGTCCCCGGCCTGGATTACTACGACCCCGTCTTCATGGCCAAGCGCATCAAAAAGGCCACCGTCGAGATCACCCGTGCGGGCCTCGGCGACTACACCTGCCCGCCCTCGGGTCTGGCTGTCAGCTACAACAACCTGGCGACGCCCAGAAAGAGCATCCGCTGGGTCCAGGGCAGCAACCACGGCTTCGTTCCTCAGAAGTCCGAGGTCATCGTCTGGCGCACTTTCAAAAACAAAAAGTAGTTTCCCCAGTTGATCCGTCGAACACGGGGTGCCGGAGCCGAGGCTTCCGGCATCCCGGTTTTTCCATTCGAGAGGAGTCCGATTTCCGACCATGATCCTCAACCGCCCGCTGACGCCCGAGGAGATGAGGACGTCCCAGCGCTTCTACAACCTGTACAGCGCCGTGAACGGCATGAGCTACATGTGCCTCGGGGACACGATCCTGATCCTTTTCGCCCTGCGGCTCAAGTGTCATGACGCCGTCATCTCCGCCCTCGGCGCCATGGTCTACGTGGGGTTCCTGTTCCTGCCGCTGGGCAAATGGATGACCGCCCGCACGGGCGCCGTCCGCAGCCAGGCCGATTTCTGGGTCCTGAGGAACATCGCCTCCCTCTTTATCGCCGCGGCCGCGCCCCTCGCCGCCTGCGGCTGGCGCGGTCCCGCGGTCTTTCTGCTGGTCGCGGGTTCCCTGGTGTTCTACGGATGCCGGGCCGCCGGCATCGTGATGTCGCAGCCGCTGATCGGCGAAGTGTGTCCCCCGGGGACCCGGGGGCGCGTCATTGCCCGGTCGTGGATGTTTTTCTACGCCGCGGGATTCCTGGCGCTGCTCGTCATAACGGTTCTGCTCAGGCATCACCCCGGGGCGAACACCATCTGCGGGATCATCATCACGGGGGCGTTTCTGGGCATCGCAAGTTCCTTTTTCATGCGGGCCATGTGCGAGACGGGCGAGATCCGCGACGCCGCCCGGCGGCCGGTCTTCCGGGAGTACCGCCGGGTGCTGGGGCTCCCCGCGGTGCGCCGGCAGATCTATGCCGGGATCGTCTGCTATGCGGGCGTGATCCTGACCGTTCCCATCTCTCTGCTCACGGTGAAAAAGGGGTTTCTCGCCGCGGACACCCAGGCGCTGGTTTTTTCCATGGTGCAGCTGTTTGCCTCCGTCCCCGCAAACTATCTTCTGAGCCGCGTTTCCGACCGGTTCGGCGGCAAGGTCATGATCGCCGGCGGATATCTGCTGATCTGCCTTCTCGCGCTGTACTGGATCGTCGTTCCGGCCGGTTTTTCGTGGGGTTTCCTGCTGGTGCCGTTTTTTGTCGCCGCCTGCGGGAACGTCTGCATCGCCAATGCGCTGGCGCAGTATTTTCTCGAGACCGTTCCCAAGGAGGCGCAGGTCTCCGCCAGCATCTTCATCTCCATCGCCTCCGGCGCCCTGGCCGGACTGCTGGGACTGGCTTCCGGCGGTCTTCTGCTCAGGATCGCCTCGGCCCTGAACGGTTCCGCCCGGCCTCTTGCGACCTACAGGATCTACTTTCTTCTGGTCCTGCTTCTCCTCGCGGTCCTGAGCGTCCCGATCCTCCGCCTCGACGATCCGCGGAAGAAAAAGGCGTGAGGAGAACGGTCCCTCCCGGGAGTCACCGCGTTCCCCGGCGGGCGAAGGAAAAGTACTTGTGACCGAAATAACTTGCGGTGACGACGACCGCCGTCCCGAGGATGTTGGCGTACGCGGGAGACATGCCGAAAAGTTCCGTGAAAAGCCAGAGGAGCCCCATGCCGGCAAGGGAACCTCCGCCGTAGACGAGATAACAGCGCAGATACTCCCGCAGCCAGTTCCCCTCCGTGCGGAACACGAAGAGCTTGTAGCAGCAAAAGGCGTTGGTGATGGCGGCGATGTTGACCGGGACGGCAAGAAGAAGATAGTGGACTTTTTCTCCGAAAAGGCGGTAAGCCAGTGCGTAGAGACCGATGCCGAAAAGGGTGTTCCAGCCCCCGGCCGCCAGGTAGGCCAGCACTTCGTACTGCCGGGGAGACAGCCTGTTCAGCAGAGGGAGTTTCGAGGGGTCGGTCAAGGTGTTCGTTTCCTTCACGGGGCATCCTGTTTCCGGGCGGCGGAGAGCCGGATCGCATCGGCGAGGGAAGTCGTCACGGCAAGCCCGAGCTCGTTTTTCGCCCGTTCCACGGAGGGAACGTAGCGGGCGGGCAGGCGGCCCGGAACGGGTTTTTCCATGAGGACGACTTTCCCCGGCGTCCGCAGGACTTTGCGGATGGTTTCCGCGAGTTCCGCGATGGAGACGGCTTCCGGACTGCCCACGTTGACGGGGCGTCCCGGCGTGCCCCTTTCGAGGATCCTGAAAAGCCATGTCACCAGATCGTCGGCGTAGAGATAGCTGCGCAGGGGGGTTCCGTCGCCCCGGATGACGATGGGCTGTCCGGCCAGGGCGTCCCGGAGGAAATTGCCGAAGGCGAAATGGATGTTGCGGTCGAGATAGGGGCCCGCGAAGGCGAAACAGCGGGCGATCAGCGCGGGAACGCCCGAATCGGCGCAGATCTTTTCCGCCTCCAGTTTGGCGATGCCGTACTCCGTGACGGGGCGGCAGGGGTGATCCTCGGGGATGTTGGCAAGTTCCGGCGGCTGGATGCCGTAGACCGCGCCGGAGCTGGTCAGCAGGAGTTTTTTCGCGCCGCAGAAACGGGCGAAGTCGGCGGTGCGGCGTGTCCCCTCGACGACGATGGAGCGCATTTCCCCGGGGGCCAGGGTGGTCACGGCGGGGGTCGCGGCGTGGATCACCGCGTCGAACTCCTCCTCGGGGAAGGGGAAATCTCTCACGTCCCCCGCGATGTGGCGGACGCCCGGGAGACCGGCGAACTCCGGATACGCCGCGAGAAACTTTTCCGGCGTGCGCGAGAGGATGACGAACTCCGTTCCCGGCGGCAGCAGACCGCGGCGGAGACACGACAGGATGCTCCGGCCGAAAAAGCCCGTTCCCCCGGTCAGAAAGATCTTGGACGCGACTGCCGAAGGCGGCGGGGAGGGGTTTGCGATGCATTGCAAATACGGCGGAGCAGATGATTTTGAGGGGCGTACCCCCGGCGGTACACCCCGAAAAGGCGGCTGTTCCGTTCTTTTGCAAGGCGCGCAAAGATGGACCGCCGGTTTTGGCTGTCGCGTCGACTCACTCATCGAAATTGATCCGCTCCTCTTCGACGACCAGCGGGCGGTTCTTCACCTGCGTCCAAACCGCGCCCAGGTACTCGCCGATGACGCCGATGAAGATGAGCTGGACTCCGGAGAGGAGGAACATGCCGATGACCAGCGGCGCGAGTCCCAGACTGAAGGTGTTCCACCAGATGAGTTTCAGCACGAGATAGACCAGCGCGATGCAGAAGCTGGCCAGCGCGATCATGAAACCCGTGAACGCCGCCAGGCGCAGGGGCAGTTTCGTGTGATTGACGAATCCCGTCATGGCCATGTCGTAGAGGGTGGCGAAATTGTTTTTCGTTCTGCCGTGTTCCCTTTCGGCCTGGACGAAGGGCACTTCACAGCGCCTGAAGCCGATCTCGCTGACCAGTCCCCGGAAATAGGGGTAGGGCTCGTGAAATTTTTTCAAGGCATCCAGAAAACAGCGGTCGTACAATCCGAAGCCGGTGAACTTCTGCACGACCTCCTGATCCGCGGCGAACTTTTTCAGCAGATGATAGTAGCATCCGCGCAGAAACTCCATGAGGAGACTCGCTTTCGTCCCGGAGCGGACGCCGCAGACGACCTTGAAGCCCGCTTCGTACTTTTCGAGAAACGGGGTCAGCATTTCCGGCGGCTCCTGCAAGTCGCTGCAGAGGTAGAACGCCGCATCGCCCGAGGCATTGAGCAGACAGTTGAAGGGGCTGCGGATATGCCCGAAGTTGTTGGCGTTGAGGATCACCTTGAATTTGGGATCCTTCGAGGCGATCCCGCGCAGGACTTCACGTGTCCCGTCGGTGGAGAGGTTGTCCTCGACGACGAACTCGTAGTCGTACGCGGGGTGCTTCGCCAGTTCCGCCTTGCAGCGTTCGTAGAAGATCGGAATGTTCTCGACCTCGTTCCAGCAGTTCGTGACGATCGATATCTTCGGCATTTCAAAACTCCTCCGAAACGGGGGGTATCAGCATGTTTTTCAGAAATTCCTCCCGGGGCAGGAACGGCGCCAGATCCTCCAGCGGCGCGGAGACCATGGTGCCGTCGGGCAGGCGTTTGGAGGCGGCCTTCGGTCCCAGCACCTCGAAGGGATCGGTCATCACCTCGATGACGGCCGGACCTTCGGCGGAAAGGATCTCCGGCAGAAGTTTCCGCGCCTCCTGATTGTTCGCGAGGCGGAAGAAGGGCAGTTCGTAAGCCGCGGCAATTTTCCCGAGATCCGGCAGAACGACGCCGGAGCCCGCTTCGGAGCCGACGAAGTTCCCCCCGAAAAAGGCCCGCTGGGTCAGCTTGATGGAGAGGTAGCCGGCATTGTTGTAGACGAAGAGCTTGATCGGCAGATGAAGATTTTTCATCGTCTGCAGTTCCTGAAGATTCATCTGCAGACTGCCGTCGCCGGTCAGGCAGAGGACCTCGCGGCCGCCTCCGGCCAGCGCGGCCCCGATGGCGGCCGGGAAGCCGTAGCCCATGGAGGCGCAGGCCTCGTTGGAGAACATCCGCATGCCTTTTTTGAGCGGGATGGCCTGGAAGGTGCTGGTGTACGCCGTGCCGTTGCCGGTGACGACGATGGCGTCGTCGCGGCAGAGTTCCCCGATCATCTCGGGGAGGGCGTAACTTGAGACGTAATCGGTCCGGGACCGGTGCTCGCCGGTCACAACGGGATACTGTTTTTTCAGGCGCCGGCAATAGTCCAGCCACGCGGGATCCCCCTCCGCCGCGGGCAGGGCGGCGTTGACGGCTTCGAGAAATTTCCCCGCATCGGCGTTGACGGCGATGTCCGGGCGGAACGTGGGCTTGCACAATTCGCCGGGGTCGGCGTCCACCATGATCTTGCACGCCGCCCGCGCGACGGTCTCACAGGCGTAGCCGATGATCCTGATCCCCATGCGCGTCCCCAGCACCAGGAGCAGATCGGAGTTCTGCATGATGAAATTCGCCGCCCGCTCGCCCAGAATGCCGGGCCGGCCGAAAAAGAGCGGGTGATCCGACGGGATGAGGTCGATCCCCGAGATCGAAGTCAGCACCGGGATATGGCGTTTTTCGGCGAATTCGAGAAGCGTTTCCGCTCCGCCGCCGTGACGCACGCCGATGCCCGCGACGATGACGGGCCGCCGGGCGCTCTGCAGTTTGGAAATGATTTCGGCCATCTGCGTCGGACGCAGTTCGGGCGTCTCCGTGCCGTATTCCTTTTCGTATCCGCGCAGTTCCGCGGGGTCGATCTCCGCCGCCTGGATGTCCAGCGGCACGTCCAGCCAGACCGGACCGGGACGGCCCGAACGGCAGAGATGCCAGGCCTTTTCCAGCTCGTAACGGATATCGCGCCTGTCTCTGATCATCACGGCGTATTTGGTGACGGGCCGCACCACGTCGACGATGTTCAGCTCCTGATCGCCGAGCTGGCGGAGTTTCAGCGTCGGGCACGCCGTGACCGACGTGGCACGCTTGATCTGCCCCGAGATCACCAGCATGGGGATCGAATCCAGCCACGCGCCGACCACGCCGGTCAGGGCATTGGTCCCGCCGGGCCCCGTGGTCACGCTGACGACGCCCGGCCGGCCCGTGATCCGGGCGTACCCCTCCGCGGCGATGGCACAGGCCTGTTCGTGGAGATTGCAGATGTAGCGGATCCTCTTTTCGCGCCCCAGGGCGTCGTTGAGATGCATCGCTCCGCCGCCGGAAACGAAGAAGACGTGCTCCACGCCGCGGTCGGCCAGCGTTTCGAAGATGTAGTCGGCAACTCTCATTTGCGGATGAACTCCCTGATCGTTCGGATCATATAGTCCAGTTTGTCATCGCTCATGCCCGGATAAAGCCCGATCCAGAAAGCGTCGTTCATGATGCGGTCGGTGTTTTTCAGGCTCCCGGCCACCCGGTAGTCGACGCCCTCCGCCAGCGTCTCGAAGCAGGGATGCTTCAAAATGTTTCCCGCAAAGAGGTTGCGGGTCTGTATCTTCCTTTCCTCGAGATACTTCACAAGATCGTTTCGGGTGAATCCCGCCCTGTCGGTCAGAGTGATCAGAAAACCGAACCACGAGGGATCGCTCTCGGGATACTTTTCGAAAAGCTGCAGCTCGGGAAGATCTTTCAGCCCGTTGAAGAGGCGGGTGAAATTCGCCTTGCGTTTCTCGACGAAAGAGGGGAATTTCTCCAGCTGCGCACAGCCCACGGCGGCCTGCATGTCGCTGACCTTGAGGTTGTAGCCGAAGTGGCTGTACACGTACTTGTGATCGTAGCCCAGGGGGAGTTTTCCGAACTTTTTGGTGAAGCGGCAGCCGCAGGTGTTGTCGACGCCCGAGGCGCACCAGCAGTCTCTTCCCCAGTCCCGGAGCGAGAGCATGATCTTTTTGAGCAGGGGATCGTCTGTGTACACCGCGCCGCCCTCGCCCATGGTCATGTGGTGCGGCGGGTAGAAACTTGAGGTGCCGATATCCCCCCACGTGCCGGTGAAACGGCCGTCGTACTTCGACCCCAGCGCATCGCAGTTGTCTTCGACGAGCCACAGGCCGTGTCTGTCGCAGAATCCCTTCACCGCCTTGATGTCGAAGGGGTTGCCCAGCGTGTGGGCGATCATCACGGCTTTCGTTTTCGGGGAAAGGGCCTTTTCGAGCATCGCGGGATCGATATTGGCCGTCCGGGACTCCACGTCGACGAAGACCGGGACCGCCCCGTACTGGACGATCGGGGCGATGGTGGTCGGGAATCCCGCCGCCACGGTGATGACTTCGTTCCCCCGCAGGATCCTCCTCGCTCCCAGCAGCGGCGAGGTCAGCGCGGCAAAGGCCAGCAGATTCGCCGAGGAGCCGGAGTTGACCAGAAGCGCGAAGCGGATCCCCAGATATCCCGCCAGTTTCTTCTCGAATTCCCGGGAGTACCGCCCGTAGGTGAGCCAGAACTCCAGCGCGGAATCGACGAGATTGCACATCTCCCTTTCGTCGAAGACCCGCCCCGCGTAGTTCACCCGGGACTCGCCGGGAACGAACGCCTCCCCGGCCTCCGGCGCGTGCACCAGACGGTAGTACTCCGTCACCTTCCGCAGGATCTCGTCGTGCAGCTGTCTTACTTTGTCCATGAAAGTCCTTCCTTCTGCGCCGAAAGGATATAGGCGGCAATATCATCCGCCGTCCTCAGCTTCCCCGAGGCGTAAAAATCCCGGTACCACGCCGCGGTCCGGGCAAAAGTCTCCTCGGGCGTCCAGACGCTGTGCCACGCAAGTTCCCGGGCGGCCTGGGAGCAGTCGAGGGCCAGAAGCGCGGCCTCGTGAGGCGCGTCGGCGGGCGGGTCGATGCGGTAGCGGACGGCATCCCACGCCTTCGCGAAGGCCGAAACGACCTCTTCGACCGGGATGTTCCCCCCGTCGGAGGGGCCGAAGTTCCATCCCCGGGCAAAAGCTTTTTCCCCGGCCAGCAGCCGGGCGCCCAGGGCGAGGTAGCCCGAAAGGGGCTCCAGCACGTGCTGCCACGGCCGGGTGGATTTGGGACTGCGGATCGTCACGGTCTTCCCTGCCGCCGCAGCCTTCATCATGTCGGGGACCAGACGGTCCTCGGCCCAGTCGCCGCCGCCCACGACGTTGCCCGCCCGGGCGGAGGCCAGCAGCAGATGATGTTTTTTTCCGTATTCCTCCGGTGCGAAGAAACTCCGGCGGTAGGAAGAGATGACGAGCTCCGTGCAGCCCTTGCTGGCGCTGTAGGGATCGTGGCCGCCCATGGGGTCGCTCTCTTTGTACCCCTCTTTCCGGCCCGTGTTTTCGTAGCACTTGTCGGAGCTCACGGCCACCACGGCCCGCACGGAATCGGTCCCGCGGCAGGCGTCGAGGACGTGGGTCGTCCCCATGACGTTGGCGGCAAAGGTCTCCACCGGCTCCCGGTAGGAGCGCCGCACCAGCGGCTGGGCGGCCAGGTGGAAAACCGCCTCGGGGCGGAAATCCGCGACGATCTCCGCGATCCTCTCCCGGTCCCGGATGTCCGAAATCTCGGAACGCATGCCGGGCTTCAGCAGATCGAAGTGGCTGTATTCCGTTTCCATGGGCAGGGCGATGCCGCACAGTTCGGCGCCCAGTTCCTTCAGCCAGAAGGCCAGCCACGAACCCTTGAAGCCGGTGTGGCCGGTGATGAGAACTTTTCTGCCCCGGTAAACGTCGCTGAACATCGGTCACTTCCAGAATTTCGTCCACGGGGCGTTGCCGCGCTCCCACAGGGCGTTGAGCAGATTGTACTCCCGCTGGTTGTCCATGCACTGCCAGAAGCCTTCGTGGCGGAAGACGCCCATGTTCCCCTCCGCGGCGCAGCGGGTCATGGGTTCGCGTTCGAGGAAGGTGTCCTCTTTCCCGTCCAGGTATTCCGGGATGAATTTGCGGTCGATCACCATGAAGCCGCCGTTGATGTAGCCGCCCGCCTGCGCCGGCTTCTCCTCGAAGCCCCGGACGGTGTCGCCCTCCAGGACCATCTCGCCGAACCGGGCCTCGGGATGCACCGCCGTGAGGGTGAGCAGCTTCCCCCCCGCCAGGTGCCGGGCGTAGAGGGCGCCGATGTCCACGTCGCAGAGGCCGTCGCCGTAGGTGAGGAAGAAGTTTTCGTCAGTCTCTTTCAGGTACTTCGACGCGCGGAAGACTCTTCCTCCCGTCATGGTCTCGAGACCCGTCCCGGCCAGCGTCACTTCCCAGTCGGACTCCTCGGGCTCGTCGTAAAAGGTGATCTCGGGCGTATGTCCCAGCCGGATCGTGGCGTCGGCGGTGCGCAGGTGATAGTTCATGAAGTAGTCGACGAAGGCCTCCCGCTTGTAGCCGAGGCAGAGGATGAAGCGGCGCACGCCGAAAGCGGCGTAGGTTTTCATGATGTGCCAGACGATGGGCTGTTCGCCGATGGAGACCATGGGTTTCGGAAGCATTTCCGTCACATCGCGCAGACGGGTCCCTTTGCCTCCGCAGAGGATCATCACGGGCGGCATTTCCTTTTTCGTCGTCATCGTTTCCCTTCCCATTTTCCGACTGATTTTTCCCGACGGCACGGTGTTTCGGGCGTCCCCGCGGGTCCATTCCCGGACCGCAGGCGCACGGAGCCTCGGTCGTAATATATCCTCTTTGCCCGGGGCTGTCAAGCCGTCATCGGTTCGCCCGCCCGCATTTTCCGCCTCACGGGGGGACCTTTCGGAAATTTCCGCCGATCCGGTCCCGGGTGAGCCGGTTTCGGCTTGAAAAATCGCGGAACCGTGCTAATTTTACCGGGTGTGCCGTTCAAAGGAAGGAACATTTCATGAGCATCACAGCCGCGGTATTGATCTTCATTTCCGTTTTCATGCACGTCGCATGGAACATGCTTTCGAAAACCACGACGCCGTCGACGGCGTTTTATCTCATCATGAATTTCATCGGCGG
>Ga0310696_10003185_pt1 | contig 20746 bp, 18 predicted proteins | sample AusTroGonzalo_MG_4_FD_203885 | JGI IMG/M metagenome (GOLD analysis project Ga0310696, IMG submission 203885) | Bovine rumen microbial communities from tropical cattle in Woodstock, Queensland, Australia - Gonzalo_02 (v2) (version 2) | ecosystem: Host-associated > Mammals > Digestive system >... | reverse complement strand
CTCCTTGAACTCGAAGTTGAGGATACCCACGGTATAGACTTTCTTCAGGTTGAAGTCCCAATCCTCGCCCGTTCTTGCCTGGTCTTGGATGGGGAAAGTGGAGTAGAACACGCTACGGTCCTTGTAAAACTGCTGATAGACGTTCTGCATCTCCACAATGAAGTTGTCGCCCTTCTCGTTCTCGCAATACACATCGAAGATGGCGCGGCGGTTGCCGTACTGCCCGAAGTGCTCGCTGGGCAGGTAATGGATGTCGCTGATGACTTCCTTGCCCATGAACAAGGCATTAAGGAAGCTGACGAGCAAGTCCTTGTTCATCTCGGTGCCGAACAGCTTCTTGAAGCCGAAGTCGGTGTAAGGGTTGATATAGCGTTCAGGGCGCTGGTCAATCATAGAAGTGCCTATTTTTATGCGGGCAAAAATACGAAAAATCCCTATGCTTGTCAAGAGGCAAAGGGATTAATCCTTTAAGTTTTACCGTTTTTGATTTTCTTTAGAACGAGAACGTCAAACCCAAAGTAGGAAGGATAGGCAACTGGCGTGCAATCTCTCCTGTGACAATGTTGACGTAGAACACGTTGTTCCGGTTGTAGACATTGGTCACGCTCAGGTCGGCTTCAAGCATCACGTTTTCGGTGAAGAAGAACTTGCGCTTGAGGTCGATGTCGAAACGATGGTATGTGGGCAGACGGCCTCCATTCAGGTCGCCGTATAGGATGCCCATCTCGCCATTGGTCGTGGTGTAGTCGAAATTGATGCCCTCCGAGAAGGAATAGTACTCATAGAAGCCTTGCACCTGGGTGAAGGGGAAGCCCGAACCGAAATTCCAACGTCCGCTGAACTCCCACTGGCGTTTCGAACCAGCGGTGTAGGTCAAAATGAGGTTGATGTTGTGACGGCGGTCGAAGTGGGTCGGATATTGCGTGAGCACGGCACCATCTTCAGTGGCTTTCTCATACTCTCTGGTCACGAAGCCCAAGGCATACACGGCCCAAAGGTACCAATGCTTGTCCTCAAACTTCAACGAAACGTCGCATCCGTAGGCATCGCCGGTCTCCACAGTGAAGTCTTTCTTCAGCAGGTCGGGGATTTCGGAATTCATCGGCGTGTCGGCGTAAATTTTATTTCTGTTGATGTTGGTCAGCTGCACAAAATCCTTCCAATAACCCTCGACATTCAAGGTCGTGTTGCTGCTCAAATCAAACTCAGCGCCAATGATGTAGTGGTTGGCCTTTTGCAGGTAAGTAGTGATTTCCTTTCCGTCGAAAGTCTTCGGCAGGTTGTTGATGCCCGAAAGGAAGCCATAGAACAGGTTAACCACATCGCGGTCGCTGGTGGCTGCCACAAAGTTCTGCGAATACATTCCAGCCGCAGCTTTCAGACGGAACCAGTCGGTGGCGTTATACTTCGCAGCTATACGCGGTTCCAACGAGAGGTCGGGCAAGGAGGCGTAGAACTGGAGGCGGAGGCTGGGCTCAAGCAAGAACTTGCCCAACACGGCCTTGTATTTGGCATAAACGCCCAACTCGGTGGAATTGACCTTTTGCGAAATCTTGTTGTGTCCATAAAGGCTATAGGTCACATAATCCGTGGTGTAGCCCAACATCTCAACGCCGTATTTCAGGGTGTTTCTACCCATGAACTGGCTGAAGTCGAAGCCCATGTTGAAACCGTTGATGTTGCTGTAACGGTCGGGGCTGCTTTCTTCCTTCATCTGCGACGTGTAGCTTGAATAGGCAATGTTACCCTCAATCATCACAGGAGCCTTGCCAGGGATGACGAGGAAGTTGGTACCTGCGCCGTAGGATTTCCAGCTAAAGTCGGAGAGCGACATGTAGTTGTTCACCTGGTCGTTGAACGAGAAACCAAAGAGGTTGAACTTGCTGCCGTTAGGTGCATTGACCGACACCTTTCCGTAAATGTCCTGGAAATTAAAGGGTAAACCTGACTCGGAAGCGTAAGGATACAACACCTGACTGGACTTCTCCAAATAGGAGTTTTTCGCGGAGAGGATAAACGAAGCCGTGGCATCCTCAGGGTTCTTGGCCTTCTTGAGGGGACCTTCGAGCATCACCTTGGCACCGAAGCAGTTGGCCCCGATTTTTCCCGAAAAACGTTTCTTGTTACCGTCGCGGGTCGAGATGTCCATGATGGAAGAAATACGTCCGCTGTATTCCGCGCCGAAACCGCCTGTATAGACGTCAGCGTTGCGGATGATGTCGGTGTCGAAGACTGAGAACAGGCCGATGGAGTGGAAAGGATTGTAGACCACCATACCGTCAAGCAGTACCTTGTTCTGGATGGGTGAGCCGCCACGGATGTAAAGCTGACCGCCTTGGTCGCCAGTGAAGATGACACCAGGCACCACTTGCAGATATTGGGCGAAGTCGGCCTGACCACCCACGCTCGGAATCTTGGTGATGGTCTTGGGTGTCACCGTAATCACCGAGGTCTTGGTCTCGGTGCGGGCCTCAATCTTGTCGGCGGTGATGGTCACCGTTTCCAGTTTCTGGCTGGTCTCCTTCAGATAGTACTTCCTGCTGATACTCTGTCCCTTCGACAAAGTGAAGACCTCCGAAATCGTGTCGTAACCCACGCTGGTTATTAATAAGGTGTATCTGCCGTCAGGGATACGGTTGATGTTGAAATAACCGTTCTCGTTGGTCGAGCCACCGTAAGTGGTTCCCTTGAGATAGACATTGGTGAACATCATGGGCTCACCGGTGGCTTCTTCATACACGAAGCCCTTGATGCTGTTATCCTGGGCCATAGCCGCCAATGCGGTCATAAGGAACAGGGTAGCAGTTAAAAACAGTCTTGAAAGTAGACGAATATTCATAGTGACAATTTGTTATTTCTTTTACACCTGAGTTTATCAGGTCGCAAAGATATACAAATTATCAATTATGTCGTTCAAAATAGTTGAAAAAATGTTTAAAACGACAAAAAAGCTATTTCATTCTTACCTGTTGAGGATAAAAACGACTCGGTTTGGGTCGCATTTTTCGTGAAAAACCAATGGTGCGGGCCTTTTGAAGCTTCGTGTTGGTACAGGAGTATGCCCACGGCAAAAGTGACCAACAAAAGCACCGCCTTCAGCCAATCCTTGATAGGAAGCACCGAAATGCCCACCAGGATGAACAGCATGGGCCACAACTTCCAAGCGATGTGCCAACTGAAATCAATGACGTCGAATGTCGCCAACAAAGCCACCACTCCGATAAAAAGGAAGATGAGGCCTAAGAACAAATTCCTGCTTTTCATGACTTCTTGGTTTTAGGGATGATTAAGTAAATGCCGAGTACGATGAGCAAGAAGGGCCAAGCCGTGCTCCAGTTGATTTCAGGGATATACCTGTTGATAAGACCTGCGGCTCCGATGCCAATCAGTATCAAGCCCGCGACAAGAGCCCCTTTGTTTTGAATGGGTTCTTTCACCAAATCCCTGGTCTCCTCCGACGAGACTTCGGTCGTTCCATCTGGCGAGACATAATAGTTAGTACTCCCACCTTGCCCGGCAGGCAAGACAATCCAAAGGATGAGGTAAAGCCAAAATCCCGCACTTGCGCACAGGAACATGACCACAAACAGCACCCTCAACAGGGTGGGGTCGATGTCGAAATAGTTGGCCAATCCGGAGCAAACGCCGCCAATCACCTTGTTTTGCACGTCTCTTTGAAGTTTCTTTTCCATTGATTGAAATGTTTTAAGTGGTTAGTTAATCAGGGAGCCTCTTATACAAACATCGTGCAAAACTGCCTGTTTCGTTGGAAAAGCGCTGGGTTGCAATATTGCAACTTGCGTAGAAACGAAGAAAGCCGCCCAAACGAGCGGCTTCCTCATGTTACCCATGGTCATTTTGTCACTTCTTGACGACAAACTTGACGGTTGCGGAATTCTGGCCGTCGCGCATGACGGAGCAGAAATAAATGCCGTCGTTGAGGTCGGCAACGGACAGGTTCAGCTTTCCTTCAAAGGTGTTGACATCCTGTCTCATCACTTCCTGACCGAGCAAGTTGTACACCACAGCGGTGACATTGCCGCCTTGCAGGTTGCAATCGAAGTTCACCACAGAGGAAGCAGGGTTCGGGTAAGGCTGGCCGACATGCACGGCAGGTGATTCTTGCACACCCACGCCCGACTTGTGGAAAATCACATTGATGGTGACAGCATCCTCGGGATGACGTTCGTCGTAAGCGGAATACTTCACTTGAATCTTACCATAGACATTCTCGTCAAACATCGCATGGAACGAAAGGGCTTGGTCGTCGGTGACAGTGTTGCCTGCCAACGGCACTGGATTCAGGCTGACAAAGACATCAGGGCCAAAGCATGAGCCCCAGCAGAAGAAGTTCATAACACCTTCAAGGTCTTCAATAACTTCCTTCTTTACAACGACATTCAATTCGTCCGAGGTAAGATTCCTCAACTGCATGTGTTGAATGTACTCGCCATAGCCGTATTCATCGTTGGTGCACACGACTTCCTCTCCATCAGAATAGATGTGACCATTCAATTCAAACTGCAATGATTGCGCTGAAACATAGCCCATTACAGCCATCAAAACAAGAGTAAAAATAGATTTCTTCATCATATTAAAGTGTTTTTATTTGTTAATTGTAATCGATTTCAACCTGCAAAATTGCAAAACTTTTCCATATCTCGCAACAAAAACATTGCCAATTTTTGAAAATTCCCTACTTTTGTGGTGAAAAATCGTAATAGATTTACGCTCATGAACAAAAACACGCTTATCATTGCGTCATTATTGATGTTTTTTTCGTGGAACGTCAGTGCTCAAAACGAACGCATTTTGCTGTTTGAGTGCTTTACTAACACAAGTTGTGAATCATGTGCCCAACAGAACCCAGCCCTTGACGCGCTCATTAACGCCAATTCCGACCGTGTGGCGGCCATCAAGTATCACATGAACTGGCCTGAAGCCAACGATCCGATGTATTTGCACAACCCGGTAGACAACAACGCCCGCAAGGAAGTTTATGGTGTCAATTCCGTACCGCATACCGTCGTTGATGGCATCCGTTTCTCTTACATGCCCAACGGGCTGAACCAAAACATAGTCAACCACTGGCTTAACATAGAATCACCTTTCGAAATGTGTCTCTCCTACGAAGTGGATACCATCGCCAACCTGATTACAGTCCATGTGATGGGCCGTTCCTTTAGCTCCATCCAAGGTAACTTGAAACTCTATGTGGGCATCATCGAAAAGGAAATCCACTTCAATTCTGCCCCTGGCTCCAACGGTGAGGAGGACTTCTATAATGTGATGAAGAAACTTTTGCCCACCGCATCAGGTACCAGTATTGGAGATGTGGAACCTGGCAATTATTTTGCTTACACCTTTACTTGGGAATTGGCCAACATCTACGACATGAGCCAACTTGATGCCATCGCCTGGATACAGAACCAAAACACAAAAGAGGTGTATCAGGCTTGCAAATCAAGCGAAGACATTGAGCCTTTCTTCGCCAACGAAGGCATGGTGAGCGACATTACTTACATCTATCCCAACCCTACAGATGGGCTACTCAATATCCTTTGTCAAGTCAAGCAAACTGTAACCGTATTCAATATGGCTGGACAGCGCGTTTATGAAGGACAAGGCAATGGCAAACTGCAAATCAACATGAAGCGTTTCGGCACTGGAATTTATGCCGTGAAGGTTGGTGAAGAAACGCAAAGAATCATTGTGAAATAATGCTCAAATACGTTCATTTAGAACAGATTGACTCCACCAACGCCTACCTGCAAAGGAAGCAGTCAGAGTGTGACATCCGCAACTGGGTGGTCAGTGCCGATGAGCAGACCGCTGGCAAAGGCATGGGAAGCAACAGTTGGGAAAGTGAGGTGGGAAAGAACCTCACTTTCTCTTTGGCTTTGGACGTGAGTTTTCTGCCTGCCGAAAGGCAATTTTTGTTATCGGAAGCCGTGCCGTTGGGCATTATTGAGGTTTTGGATGAGGTAATTTCAGAGGATTTTGAAGGCATAGATTCCAATCGCACAACCTCAGCAAGGAAATGCTCTGCATTCGACGGAGTCAATGACATGCCTTCAAAACCTGTCGAAAAGCTCAGCATCAAGTGGCCAAATGACATTTTCAATGAAAACCGAAAACTGGCCGGCATCCTCATCAACAGCACTATAAAGGCCAACATGATGGATGTTTCCATCATCGGCATCGGATTGAATGTCAACCAGATGCAATTTCAGGATTGGCCTACGCATCCGATTTCGTTGAAACAAATTACAGGAAAGTGTTACGATTTGCAGCCACTAATGGAGCAAATCGCAGAGCATATATTAATAAAGGTGGAGCAACTGAAATCATCTCCTACAACCATTGAGGAAGATTATCTGAAAAGACTTTACCGTTACCGCACTTGGGCAGAATACGAAGTGAAAGGAAAAAATTTGCGGTTGTTTATGAATGGGATAGATTCGTTTGGACGGTTGCTGCTCGTAGATGAGGCCGACAACTCTTATTGTTTTGATATTAAGGAAATTAAATTCCTTTTTTGATTTAACACGAATTTCCAAAAATTGAATCACGAATTGTCAGAAATTAAATTCATGAACAATTCGTGATACATTTATGATAATTCGTGTGAAATCAATTCCACCGGTCGCTCCAAGCCTGCTGGTCCTTACGCCATTCCTTCAAGGATTCCACATCTTCCTCGGAAATGTATGCCTCTTCCACGGCCTTGTAAATCAGCGTCTCGTAGTTCGACAAGGTGACCAACTGGCAATTTTTCTCCTCGAAGTTTTTCTTGGCGAGTTCCATTTGGTAGGTGAAAATGGCTACCATGCCTTTTACTTCGGCACCCGCTTCGCGCAAGGCATCAACCGCCAAAAGGCTCGACTTGCCCGTGGAGACCAAGTCCTCGATGACCACCACCGACTGACCTGCATTGATGACACCCTCGATTTGGTTCTGCATACCGTGTGATTTCTTCTCTGAACGCACATACACAAAGGGCAATCCCATCTCCTGCGCCACCAACGCGCCTTGGGCGATACCACCTGTGGCCACACCCGCAATCACATCGGGCTTGCCATAGTTTTGCATGATTTTCTCCACAAACTGCTGGCGGATATAGGTACGCACGGCAGGATAGGAAAGCGTAACGCGGTTGTCGCAATAAATGGGGCTTTTCAGTCCGGAAGCCCAAGTGAAAGGTGCATTCGGGCTGAGTTTCACGGCCCTGATTTGCAGCAGATGCAGGGCCAAAATCAATGCTGAGTCGTCGTATTTCATAGTTGTTGAGTTTTGTCGAAATAATCGTATATTTGTCGCCTAAAACGAACGTTCAAAACAGGCTACAAATGTACAAGATTTTTCACGAAAATAAGGCTTTGATTTTTCCAAAAATTGAGGGTAATTCTTTGAAACTCGACGCAACATTCCAAGAATCTGACAGATACGATGCCGAATTATTGTGTGATTTTTTTCCAGAATGGCTCGATGACCGCGACCCCGGCGATACTTTCATCCACGAAGTGGGCGAAAATGCCGTGGCTTTAGCCTTGAATGAGACCTTTAAGATGGCTCCAGCAGCGGGCGGTGTCGTTGTGAAAGACGGCAAATTCGTCAGTATCGTGCGACACGGCATCCCCGACCTGCCCAAAGGCCATATAGAAAAAGGTGAAAACCCTGAACAAGCCGCTTTGCGCGAGGTGGAGGAAGAGACAGGCATTGGCAAGTTACACATCGTCAAGGAGTTGCCTTCCACTTGGCATTGCTATATGGAGCGAGAGGAATGGCGGCTGAAACGCACCTATTGGTATTTGATGGAAAGCGAAGAGCCCATCCAACCCAAGCCCCAGACCGAGGAAGGCATCACTGAGATAAAACTGATTGGAAATGAGGAGATTGAGGACTTCTTGAAAAATACTTTCCGCTCCATCAGCGAAATTTTGGCGAAAGATTTGCGTCAACTCACGACAAAGTAATACTTTTGCAGTCAATTTCAAACCAACTGAAATGAAGAGAATAGCCGTATTCCCCGGTTCCTTCGACCCCATCACCTTGGGTCACCGTTCCATCGTATTGCGCGCCCTCCCCATGTTCGACGAAATCTATGTCGCCGTCGGCATCAACATGGAGAAACGTTCCACCTTTGAGCTGCAAGACCGCATCAAATGGTGCGAGGCCGTCTTCGCCGACTATCCACAAGTGAAGGTGGAGAGTTACGAAGGCCTCACCGCCGACTTCTGCAAGAAGGTAGGTGCCAACGTCATTATCCGTGGCTTGCGCTGTGGCAGCGACTTCGAATACGAGAACATGATCGGACACGCCAACAAACGCCTGCACCCCGAGTTGGAGACCATTTTCCTCCTCACAGAAAGTGAGCTGGTGGGCGTGTCGTCAAGCGTTGTCCGCGACATCTACAAGAACGGTGGCGACACCTCCAAGTTCCTGCCAGTCGAAGTGAAGTTGCCCGAAAAGCAATAATTCCAAGCTTTCCTCGTTTTCAGAGCATGAAACGTTGGATTATCACAAGCTTTTTTGTCCTATTGTTTTTGGGCTTAAACGCTCAGAATGTGACTATTACGGGTAGAAGCAACAAAACCGAAACCCTGATGCGGCTTTTCGTTTACGAAGACCTCCTCAACGAAACCGGCATTTTGCTTGACCAAAGCCAGACCAACGCCCAAGGGCATTTCATCCTTGAAGGCAGCGTGAAACAAATCCTGCCTGCCCGCATCTACGTCGGATTGGAATATGTCGATATCATCCTCACGCCCAATGCCACTTACGACATTGAAATCATCGTGCCTGAGAAGCAGGAGAACGTGTCTTATTTTGAGAAAGAACTACCCACCATCCGCGTGAAACGTGCCACCGACCAGGGCATCTACCGGCAAATCATCTATTCCGAGGAAATCATCAATGGCTACCTCATTGAGCATTTCAACCAAATTTATCGCGGGCGGCAGTTGCGCTACATCGACTCGATTCAGAACACCATCAGCCGCGAGGTGCCCGACATCAAGTCGGACTATGTGAAGGCCCACAACCGCTATAAGATTGCCTCCGTCCGATTGGGCATCAGCACCGACGGTGGCAAAAAAATCATCAAGGACTTTTTCGACGGTCAGCCTGTGCTTTATACCCAAAGTGCCTACATTGACCTCTTCAAGGAGTTGTTTGACGGCTACTTCAACAGTGCTGCCTACGACAGTCACCTGCTCAACGATGCCTTTGCCGAAGGCCCCGCTGCCTTCAAGAAATACTTGGACACCGACCCGCTCATGGCGAAAAATCCGCAATTGGCCGAACTCATCACCATCTATAACTTGCAGAAACTCTGCTACGGCGACCGTTTTACAAGCCACTTGGCCAAAGACCACCTCAATCATATCAAGAGCCAGACAAAATACGCCGAACACAAGACCATCATCGGTGATTTCTTCACCAAATACAACCGCCTTGCCCCTGGTACTGATGCTCCAGAGTTCACTTTGAAAGACAGTAACGGTAAGGAAGTCAGTCTTTCGGATTTCAAGGAAGGCCTGGTATTGTTGCAGTTCGTGGACGGCATGTCGCCTGTCAGCGAGCATCAGTTTGCGGAGTTGCGCAGCCTGCACTACCAATGGCAGGACTCGGTGCAAATCCTCACCATTGCCCCCCACGACAGGATGGACTTTTTCAAGCAGCAGTTTGCAGAAAAGAAACAAGACTGGCCGCTTTTAGACCTCGGTGATAATATTCTCCTTTTAGAAGCCTACAATGTCCGCACCTTCCCCGAATACATTCTTATAACAAGAGACAACAAGATTGGTGAGGCACCGGCACCGAGTCCTGAGCGGTATTTGGAAGAGCGAGTTAGACGACTTTACGGAAAATGATGTGGAAAACTAAAACAAACAACTATAGTATGAAAAAGCTTCTATTCACCATTTTGACCCTTTGCATGAGTCTTGCCAGTTTCGCTGCCCTACCCATCATCGACCCTAATCTTGCAGCGGAAATGAAAAGGATGGACGACAACGAAAAAATCAAAATCAACATCCTCATGACCGAGCAAGCCAATGCGATGGCCTTGCTTCGTGAAGCCGAGTTTTACTCCAACAAGCAAGAACAACGGCAATTCGTCATTGAGACCCTAAAGCAGCAAGCCGAAGCCTCACAAGCCGAACTGCTCAAGAATCTTGAGGAGATGGAGCGCAACAGCATGGTGAATGACATCCAACCGTTTTGGCTCGTCAATTGTGTCAGCTGCATGGCCAACAAAGCCGCCATCAACGACTTGGCGCAACGACGCGACATTCTGACCATTTACCACTGCGAGGAAGCCCAATGGGTCTTTGAAGAGGAAACCACGCCTGCCCCAAGAGCCCTTGACCGCGAAATCACCCAAAACCTGCTGCAAGTCAATGCGCCGCAGGTTTGGGAACTGGGCTATACGGGTGAAAGCGTTCTTGTAGCCATCATCGATACAGGAGTGAGTCTCACGCATTCCGACTTGCAAGGCCGTTTTTGGGATGGAGGTGATGCATATCCGAATCACGGTTACGATTTCGCCAACCATGACAACGACCCTTCCGACGAGAACGGACATGGAACCCATGTTGCCGGAACCATCTGTGGTACTGGCGTTTCCGGCTCGCAAACTGGTGTCGCTCCTGATGCAAAGATTATGGTGTTGAAAGTGTTTGGTGCTGACCAGCAAACCGATGAGACCATTTTGGTTGAGGCGATGCAGTTTGCCATAGAACATGATGCCGACCTGCTGAACATGTCGTTAGGTTGGCCTGATGCGAGTGCTCCTATCAAGCTATTGTATAGGCAAGCTTGCGAAAACACACTCGCCGCCGGCATTGTGGCTGCTGTTTGCGCAGGCAACATCCGTCACATGCAAGATTGGGTGCCGATACCTCGCAACATCTACTCGCCTGGCGACTGTCCACCTCCTTATCTGCATGAAGACCAGATGGTTAATGTTGGCGGAACAAGTTGCGTAATCAGTGTCGGAGCTGTCGACTATAACGATTCCATCACCTATTTCTCATCGGTGGGTCCATCAACATGGGCCGATGTCGCGCCATACAACGATTATCCGTACACGCTAGGAAGCACGACTGAAATAGGTTTGATTCGTCCCGATGTGTGCGCACCTGGATTAAACATCAAGTCATTGAATTACAACGACGACAATGGCTATTGCTATATGGAAGGCACTTCGATGGCAACGCCTTGTGTATCGGGAGCCATTGCCTTGATGCTCTCCAAGAACCACGAACTTACCCCCGCCCAAATCGACGAGATTTTGGAGCGTACCGCCGTGAAACTCACCGAACACAAGAGCAATGACTATGGTTCAGGGCGTTTGGATGCCTTGGCTGCGGTGAATGCCGTGGATCCTGACATGGTGAGTGAGACCCTCGGCAAAATCTCTGTTTATCCCAATCCCAGCATGGGAGATTTCACTATTGTCGGCGACGGAATAAGCTTAGTTTCCGTATTTTCTGTAGAAGGCAAGTTGTTGAAAACCATAAAAGTCGACGGAGCTGAATGCCACATTGATGGTTTGCCCAACGGTGTTTTTGTATTGAAAATTGACACGGACCAAGGTGTCATCGTGAACAAAATCGTAAAAATGTAATGCAATAAAAAGAATTGCTTTGATTTCCTTATTGGTTTTGGCCAGTGTTTTCGGTTTCGCGCAAAACGAAGAGATGATGGATGTTGTCATCTTGATGAAGGCACAATACAACCGCACGGAGCTATGCCGCAAGGCTGATTTCTTTGCTACCCGAGCCGAACGACGCGACTACGTGGTCAAGGAGTTGAGAGCCTTTACAGAAGCATCACAACACGAGCTGAAAGGCATCTTGACCGAGCTGGAGCAACAAGGACTGGTTTCGTCCGTGCATAGTCTATGGTCGGCCAACGCATTATATTTTTCGGCCACAAAATCGGTCATTGCCAGCCTTTCGGCGCGCAACGACATTGAGTATATCGGTCCGATAACGCGTTCTTCACTGATTCCAGAGGTTGAAACACCAAGAGCAGCTTCCTCTTTGCGCGAGATTACACCAAATATCACTCAAGTCAATGCCGACCAAGTGTGGGCATTGGGCTACACAGGTGCTGGTGTCGTGGTGGCCGTCGTCGATTCAGGCGTGAACTACGACCATCTCGACCTCGCTGACCATCTTTGGGACGGTGGAGAAGAATTTCCGCATCACGGCTACGACATCGTGAACGACGACGACGACCCAATGGACGACAAGGGCCACGGCACGCATGTCGCAGGCATCGTTTGCGGCAACGGCACTTCCGGTTCGCAGACAGGTGTCGCGCCCGATGCCACCTTGATGTGCGTGAAGACCACTGCCGCCGATGGCTTTGGAGGGGCAGTCAACATTGCTGGCGGTATGGAATGGGCCGTTGAGCATGGTTGCGATTTAATCAACCTGTCGCAAGGCATGGCTGGCGCGGGGATTGCTGACAAAGAAATCTTCCGACGTACCTGCACGGCCATTTTGGATGCAGGCATCGTGGCCTTGGTCTGCGCTGGCAACGAAGGCAACGCCTTCCTCCAGATGGTTTACCCGATTCCGAACAACGTGAGGGTGCCTGCCAGTTGTCCCCCACCCTATCTCGACCCCGACCAAATGGCCAATCCAGGTCCATTGAGTTGCGTGGTGGCCGTCGGTGCCGTGAACCACAACGATGCCGCCGCCGACTTCACCTCGCAAGGCCCCGTCACTTGGCAGGACACTGAGTTTGGCGACTATGCCTACAACCCCGGCATCGGCCTCATTCGCCCCGATGTGTGCGCCCCAGGTGTGAACATCAAGTCGTTGGACTACAATAATACCAGCGGCTACACCACTATGGACGGCACCTCACAGGCCACACCCTGCGTGGCTGGCATCGTCGCCCTGATGCTGCAAAAGAATCCTGAACTCACGCCCGCCCAAATCTGCCAAATCCTCGAAGAGACCTCCGTCAAACTGACACCCAACAAGAGCAACATCACCGGCGTGGGTCGCGTGGATGCCTTGGCCGCCGTCAACGCGGTTCCAGATTGGGACGGCATAAGCGAAAACACACTGAATGCTAACATTTTCCCAAATCCGACTCACGACAACATTACTATCCAATGTGAAGGCATGAGACAGATCAAGGTCTATTCCATGGATGGAAGGTTGGTGAAAAGCCTTTCGGTCAATGGTTCAAATTGCTTGATAGAGGGATTGGAAAGCGGGGTCTATTTGGTGAAAATTGAGACAAGCAAAGGAACCTTCACGAGGAAAATCGTGAAAATGTAAAGAATACGTGTCCCTTTTGTGGATGCTGTTTACAGCTTCTTTACCGGGAAAGTAAAATACGTGTCGGGGAAAGGCTCGTTCTTCAACGTGAAGTGCCACCATTCCTCGTCGAGAGCCTTGAAGCCGTGGCGCAACATCGCCTCGCGCAGGATCATGCGGTTGTGGAACTGCTCGGCGGTGATACGGTCATTGGGCTTGTATTTCCCTGTCTTGGGGTTGCCGCCAAAATCGGGATGACTCTCACGACCGAACCAGTCGAAAGTGCCTCCCATGTCCACTTCCTTTTCTGTTGCCATGTCAAACAGGGTGAGGTCAACAGTGGAGCCACGCGTGTGACCGCTCTTCTCGGCAATATAGCCCAACTTAAAGAGTTTGTCGCGAGGCACATCGGGATAGAAATACGGCTTCATGAGCGTGTCAGTGACATCGGCGGCCCAGCGCACAAAGTGGTCGACGGCACACTGCGGACGATAAGCATCGTAGATTTTCAGGCGATAACCTTGTTTCTTTAAGTCTTCACTCACGGCACGGAGACTGTCGGCAGCTTGGCGGGTAAGCAAGGCAACAGGCTCCAAATAGCCGTCCACGCGGGTGCCGACAAAGTTATAGGTGCTGTAATAACGGATTTCCAAAATAGCATCAGGGACAACATCGGTAATATTCACGAACTGGGAAGCATCCTCAGTGGACAACAATGTCCCTGTCAGCCGTTTGAACTCCGCTTGGGCCTTGCCGAGTTGTTCAAGGTAAGCAGGGCTAGTGTGCAATCGAGTCACACCGATGGCAGCACAGAGACGGCTGGCGTCCACATCGCTCTGCCAATGGGCCCCTGCGATAACACGGCTCTCGCCATACATGTAACCACGTGACATAATGGTGTCAGCATTGGCTGGATTGACCTCAGAGAGCAGCAAAGCAATGGCATAGCCACGCTGACTGTGCCCTGAAGGATAGGAGCCCTCGCCCGACAGTTCCGCCTCTTCATACACCGTGAGCATGTGCTCATGGAAACGCTCAAACGGGCGCTTGCGGTGGTAGAAGGCCTTCGGTTTGACACGGGTCTGGTCGACGGTGGAAAGGCTGTTAATCATGAACTTGTAAATCTCAGGAGTACCTTCTTTAGAGATTTCGAAGCCAAAGGGCACGCTAAAAATGGCAAAAAGCGAGTCGTAGTTCCATACGGCATCACGGAACACGAGGGCGGCGCGTTCTGGGTCATTGCGTTGCGTCTTGCCCCACATATAACGCATAATGTCGTGGGCAAAGTCAACCCCGATGGTGTCGGGCGGCGGAGGCAAGCACTTGATGAGGTCTGGCATCTCTTCCGCGCTGAAATACAGTGTAACACCGTCGTTTTGTGCTTGGGTTTGGAGGCTGCCGCAAAACAGGAAGGCAGCGAGAATTGCTATAAATAGTTTTTTCATGTTGTTGTGGGTTTGATTTTGGGGTGCAATATTACGGAAATTTGGAGAAATTTTGCTTCACGGTTGCCTTTTTTCATGTCCTAACCGAAGCAAGGAGTTTTTTCACTATTTTTGCGGCATATCATACCCTCGCACAGCATTGTATGAGGAAATAGAAAGTCTTATTGGACGATTATTTGACAAAACATTGGAATATGGACAAGCAACGACAGGAACTTATCGAACGCAAGCAATATATGCAGCAGCTCCGTGACTTGAAAGACCAAAACATCATCAAAGTCATTTCCGGAGTAAGGCGTTGCGGCAAATCGACATTGCTGATGATGTTTGCCGATGAATTGATTCGCGATGGCGTTCAGAAGGAACAGATCCAAATCCTCAATTTTGAGGATCTGGATACGCTGGCCATAGGAGATATCTACCAGATACACAATTATATCAAGGAGCGTCTGGTTGCCGATAAACCCAATTACATCTTCTTGGACGAAATCCAGAACATCAAGGACTTTCAACGTCTTGTCGACAGCCTATATATCAAGCCCAATGTTGATGTTTACATCACCGGTTCCAATGCGTATCTGCTTTCGGGTGAATTAGCAACACTGCTCACAGGTCGTTACGTTGAAATCAACCTTCTTCCATTGCAATTTTCTGAATACTATAATTTTATATTATCAAAATCGCCAAACTTGTCAAAAATGGAAACTTTGGCGAATTTCCTGCATTTCGGAGGCATACCTGAATACCACAAGCAGTTGATGGTTAGCGAAAAGCAGGCCGACCTCTTTGCTGATAGCATATTGAAAACCATCGTCGAGAAAGACATTTTCCAACGGCTGAACATTACCAACAAACACGATTTCAACAAAATCCTCGACTTTATCCTTGACTCGGTTGGATCGTATGTGTCGCCACGGTCCATTTCCGACACATTGCGGTCAAACGGCACGGTTGTGGACAAGCAAACCGTTGCCAAATACTTGGATGCCCTTTGCGAAACCTATTTAATATATAAGGTACCGCGTTTTGAAATAAAGGGGAAGGGATTGTTGCAAACGCTGAACAAATATTATGTTGTGGACCCAATCTTTGCCAAGGTACGGCTGAAAAAGACGATGTTGAAGGACTGTTCCCATTGGTTGGAAAACATGGTTTACCTTGAATTGGTCAGGCGAAACAAAGAGGTGTTCATTGGCAAGCGCGACAACCTTGAGGTGGACTTTGTAGTGGTTGACCACAAAGATTACACATCATACTATCAAGTTGCCTGGACAACCGAGGATGCCGATACTTTGGAAAGAGAGCTTGCCTCGTTAAAAGCCATCAAGGACTCAACGCCTAAATACCTTTTAACAACCGATGTGGACTTCAACCCCGTTTACGAAGGCATACGAAAACTGAATGTAATAGACTGGATGTTACAAAACGAATAGAACTCTGACAATGAACGAACTACACATAGATAAAACCCACTGGAAGAAATACAGAATTGCCAATAGGTTCATTATTATTTGCAACAACTGAAATAAAAAGAAGCAACAAAACAAAATGTATAAGTTTCTTGCAAGTTCAAAGTGAACCGAAAAGGAAAAACCGTATTTTTGCAAACGTAACACACCGAAATACAAATCTAAATAAAGCAAATAGAAAAGTAACAAAACAACTAACATATTATAAAACATAGCGTTTGCTATTTATTCGGCACTGCTTCGAAACCTGAGAAATTTTGAAATGCATTATTGCGAATAAGTCTGTAAACGTCTGCGCATAGCGCGGACGGCGACTTATCAATAATGCGGGCATTTCTCAGGGCCTCGAAGCGTGGATAAGACAAAGTCTGCGCTTTTTTAGTGCCTTGGGAAAGCTCGTAAGCTGAATTGATAAGCAACTGCTCCAAATCTATAGCGCAGATGACAGAAAAATACAAAGAACTATCTATTTCGCGAGATGATGTACTGGCAGCAAAAGAGAAAGGTCAAGACGGAATCTCGCAACTTATCCAATCAGTTCGTAGTAGCGGAGACTTGGTTTTCATTTTGGAAAACATAGGAAGCCTTCCTACAACATTTGGTAGTAATTGCTTCATTGATTTGCTGAAGCATGAAAACAAGGATGTAAGACTTTGGGCTGTAAAAAATCTGGGAAAACTGAAATCGGTCGAATTACTACCATATTATAAGGATGTAATAGATTCCGATCCAAGCACGACAGTAAAGCGCGAAGCCGTTTCATCAATAGGCCGTATGCGGTCAGAAGCAACAATTCCGACACTTATCTCCATCCTTCAAAACCCCGATCCCAAAATTGTTTGTCAAGCAATAAGGGGACTGCTTGTGTTTAAAGGAAATACAGAAGTTGATACTTGTTTGAAAAGCCTTATCAACCATGAAAACGAAATGGTCGTTTCTGTAATCAGGAAAGAGTATTATGGGGAAGAAAAGGCGTGTAAGAAATCTTTGCCACATCCTGAAACCTATCCATTTCTTGTCAATGTAGCTGTAAACGGAGATGTAAGAGATGTACTGAAATATGTACCTGACGAAAGTGTACATTTGACATTTACTTCGCCTCCATACTACAATGCTCGCGATTATTCAATATATCCCAGTTATGAAGCCTATTTGAATTTTTTGAAAGAAGTGTTTTTAGAGACTTACCGAATAACCAAAGAGGGTAGATTCTTTGTACTAAATACTTCTCCGGTAATTGTACCAAGAATAAGCAGGGCACATTCAAGCAAGAGGTATCCCATTCCTTTCGACATCCATCACGACCTTATCAAAATGGGTTGGGAATTCATTGACGACATTATTTGGATGAAGCCTGAATACAGCGTAAAGAATAGAATTGGTGGTTTTCAACAACACCGTCGGCCATTGGCTTACAAGCCGAATTCGGTAACAGAATACCTTATGGTTTATCGCAAACAAACAAGCCGTTTGATAGATTGGAATATCCATCAATACAGCAATGAAATAGTAGAGAAAAGTAAGGTGAAAGATGGATTTGAAACAACCAATGTTTGGCAAATCTGTCCCAAGTCTGACAAGGTTCATTCAGCCATTTTCCCTTATGACTTATGCAAACGAGTAATTGAGTATTATTCATTTGTGGGTGACTTGATTTTCGACCCATTTGGTGGTAGTGGAACGGTTGGAAGAACTGCCAAAAGTCTGGATAGAAATTTTTTTATTACAGAGAAAGACCCTCGATACTTCGAATACATGAAATCATTCCGAAAGGAAAACATATTTGAAGAAAACCCAACACAATTTTTAACTCTAGAACAATTCAAAAACACAATGCTATGACACTAAAAGAACATGTGATAAAAGAGATAGTTTTACGTGTTATCAAATCACAGGATTATAGAATTGAAATAGTCAATCTGATAAATGCTGAGTTCCTGCAATTTGCTATAGACTTTTTCAAACAAATTGCGATAGCCAAACTCCATTCTGAAACCATCAACATCGATTGGTATAAAAACGCTTTTATGAATGAAGAATTGCCTCCGGATGAAATCGCAATTAACTCTGGGCTGAATAAGAAAACTATTAGCAATATGTATCGCTCTGCTACCAAGCAAATAGTGATAGATGCATCGAACGAACATTTTGAATCACTTTATAATAGCATTCAAGCATTAGTTGAAAACGAGCAGGAGGTCGATTTGATTTTGACCATTAAGTTTCGAGGTGTCAGTGTAGATTTGAATGTAAGCGAAAGCCTAATCGTTATCAATACATTGGCTGTAAAACGAGCGGCATTGCGTGGTGGCCTTTGGAGTACGGCAGGGAAACGAGCAGAAAAGATAATTATGTTAGCTTTGTGCAGATTGTATCAAGTTGCACCAGAATACTATAATTCAGAACATTTTGTAAGAAACAGATTGTTAGATGTTGATCGTGAAATCGACTTCTATCTGAAAAATGGCGGTAATGAATACAAGTGTGAGGTGAAACTAATGGGACAAGGTAACCCAGAAAGTGCCGATGCCATTATTGCCCGAGGAAGTAGCCTATTCGTCGCAGATACATTGTCACAGCAAAACAAAAATCAATGCGACCAACTTGGTATTTGTTGGGTGGCATGTCGCGACAAAGAAGGCTATAAACGATTCAAGTTGGCACTTGAAAAGTTTGGAATACCATACATCGATTATCAAGGAAATCTGTGCGCTGATTTGCCAAAAATTTTGAATGACATTATATAATCATTTATCACGATTTCACTGAAAAACTACTTTAACATCGTGCAATCTAATTGTCACAATTTACCATTGTATTTGAAACTTCATCCAACAGAGTTTGACGGAGTTTTGTAGATTTATCGATGAAAACAAGTAGCTTGTTCGGCGAGTTGTCGTATTTTTGTTCGGCGAATCAGTGCGATTTCACTCATTTTACTACCTTTGCAGAAAATATCCTGATATGGAACACAAGGACATTGAACAACCGCGCATAGTCAGTTCGCACGACATTCACATTGATACGGAATATGCCAATTGGATTGCGGAAGTGAAGCACCGCTACCGCTCCGCGCAGGTCAAGGCCGCTGTGAGAGTGAACGCGGAAAAGCTACTTTTCAACTGGCAACTTGGGCGAGACCTTGTACAGAAAAAGGCCGAGGAACGCTGGGGTGCAGGTGTCGTTGAACAGGTAAGTTTGGATTTACAGAATGAGTTTCCGGATAGCACCAATTTCTCGACCAGAAACCTTTGGTACATGAAACAATGGTATCTGTTTTATACAGAAGAATCTGGAAAACTGAAACAACCTGTTTCAGAATTGTTGCCAGAAGGAAATTATAAGAAAAAACTCCAGCAATATGGAGAAGACTGGTCCGACGAGGAAAAACTGAAACAAGTTGTTTCAGAATTTCCCTTGACTTTTGCATGTGTCCCTTGGGGACATCATGTGCGAATCGTGCAACATTCAAAATCCATCGAAGAAGCATTGTTCTATGTTGGTTATACCATCGAAGAAGGTATAAGTCGTGAGATACTGGAACGCATTATGAGTGATGACCTTTATCACAAACGAGGCAAGGCACCCAACAATTTTCCACAACATCTCACGCCACAATTGTCACAACTCGCCCAACAAGTGGTAAAAGAGAACTATGATTTCGGCTTCGCCACCGTTGACCATGAGACTTACGACGAACACGAATTAGAGGAAGCCTTGAGCAAAAGCATAACTGATTTGCTTCTGGAACTTGGAACTGGATTTGCTTTTCTAGGCCGTCAAAAAGAAATCATCGTTGGCGGGCGTTCACGGAAGATAGATTTGTTGTTTTACCATATCCGACTGCATTGTTACATTGTCTGCGAACTGAAAGCCAGACCTTTCGAGCCTGAATTTGCGGGCAAGTTGAATTTTTATGTCAATGCTGTTGACGAATTGCTGAAACAAACCGAAGACAATCCCACAATAGGGCTTCTTATCTGTTCAAACATGAATAAAGCTGATGTGCAATGGTCGTTCAGGGGCATCAGTACGCCAATGGGTGTGGCTACTTATAACAACATTCGTATCAAGGATGCCTTGCCCTCGCAAGAACAATTGAAAGAGCGGATGGAATTGCTACAGAAGGAACTTAGGGAAACCAAACGGTTGATGAACACGCAGGACTAATGCCTATGAAAAACCGAATCGGTGCGCCTCAATCCCGAAGCGCACCGATTTCATTTCAAATAACTCCGCAGATTAGCCTTAATTCATGAAGAACTAAAACTTCAGCTTCTTGTTCCGTTTCTTTGCGGAAGCGGCGAAGTCCTCCCAAAGCCTGATCAGTTGTTTCTTGTGCACACAAAGCTTCTCTGAACAGTTCTGGCATCCGAGATAGCCGTTGGTGTTCTCCGAAAAGCGCTCAGGGTGTCTGAAAAAGGCGATTTCCCATCGGACCAACAGGGCTATCGACAATGCGAGCAGGCTCCATGTATAGGATTTCTGGACAAAAAACAGCGGCGTGAACATCATGGCATAGTCCCAATTGTAGATGCGACAGGTG
>Ga0310696_10003183_pt1 | contig 20757 bp, 17 predicted proteins | sample AusTroGonzalo_MG_4_FD_203885 | JGI IMG/M metagenome (GOLD analysis project Ga0310696, IMG submission 203885) | Bovine rumen microbial communities from tropical cattle in Woodstock, Queensland, Australia - Gonzalo_02 (v2) (version 2) | ecosystem: Host-associated > Mammals > Digestive system >... | reverse complement strand
CCCGTTCCCCAGAGCAACGTGCGCGTCATCATGCCTCCGCAGGGCTTCCTCGCCGCGTTCAACTCGATGCAGCAGCTGATCGACAAGCTCGTCGAAGCCGGCGTGCTCCAGAAGAACGAACCGCAGGCCAAGTAATTTTCGGTACCGGAAATTACGGCCTCGACGGCAAATGAAAGAAGTCAGTGATATCTCGCTCCCCGGGAAAGCGCTTCCCGCGGCCGAACAGCCGATGATGTCCGTACCGGCGCCCCGCGCCGATACGACCGTCGTCTCCGTCGCCGCGTCCTCGGAGTGCGCCTACCGCATCTGCGGGCATTTCGGCGACTTCTTCTGCACCGTCAAATCGGAACTCCTGCGCGCCGTGCGCGCCGCGTGGTCGATCTTCCGCCCCCGGCGGAGGACGCTCGCGACCGTCGCGCCGGCAGTGTGCTGCGGTTACAGCCGCACCATACTCGGCTGGCGCTTGTGAGTACCGGCGCGGGACTTTCCCGCGTTCGAAGCCTTTGCGATCCCCGTATCCGAATCCACTTCAAATTCTCCGCTTTCTCCCCCGACCGATCCCGTCCCCAGCCGGACTTTTTTAAGCTTTTTAAGCCGTCAGCGCCCCTTTGCCCCTTGAAATACCCGCCGATGCGGTGTATCTTATGCACACTGTCTGGCACGAGTCTCCATCGTCTAGAGGCCTAGGACATCGGGTTCTCATCCCGGCAACATGGGTTCGAATCCCATTGGAGATGCCATTTTTTATTTTAAATTACCCTCAAAACTACAAGCAAACAAGATTAAAACATTTCAAATCTTGTATGGCAAATTTTATGTCAATTTTTGAGGTGCGAATGGGCCGCACCGATGGTTGATTCCTTTCCGCTTTTTCAGCCGAAGCGCGCGCTTTGCGCACAAAATGGGCTATCATTACAATTCCTGAAACAGTTTCCTCTAAACCGCACATCGACGGCATATCTCGCGCGCGCGTTGGCCGTTCTGTCTTCCGTCAGGCGTAGTGCCGAGTGTCGTAAAGTGTCGCATTGAGATATTATTTTCCCACCCCGAAACGCCTCTTTCGTGACAAGCGAGGGGCGTGAGCTCAAAAGCCGCTGCAATATTTGAACGGCCGATTTCCTATATTATCCTCTAAAGTTCACTAAACGGGCGCGGAAGTATAGCAGGTTCTTCCCTTATTTTCCCACCCGAAATATTGCAGCGGAGTGTAAAAATGGCTGAAAAATTCAACGTCGTCACCTTTCAGGAAAACGCCGCCTACACCACCGAACAGGCCGCCGCGATCTTGCAGAGGAGCCCGAAGACCGTCCGCTTCCTATGTCGGCGCGGTTCGATCCGCGCGTGCGTCGATCGCGGCGGGTATCTTATCACCGGGTGGGCGCTGCGCGCCTATCTCGAAAACCGCACGTTTTCAAACACGGATTCCGCATTTGTCAAGTAAATTGCAGCGAAAAAATTTTTAAGCGAAGTCAAGTTGCGTTGCGGCAAATGGTTAAATGCCGCCAAATATTGCAAAAATAGGTCGAAAAAACAAAATGGCCGAAAAAATTTTGAAAAAAAAGTTGGGCCGCCCGAGAAAATTCACCTCCTGGACGGCGGAGCTCCTCAATGAGAAGGCGCGCGAATACTTCGACAAGTGCGACGCGCGCGTCAAGCCCGTCGTCACCAAAGACGGCGACATCGTCGACGTCGTCAAGCCCGCGCCGTACACCATCGAGGGCTTGTGCGACTATCTCGACATCACGCGGCAGCAGTTCACCATGTGGCGCAAAAAGGACGACGCTCTCGGCATCCGCGCGCAGAAGATCCACAACAAGATCGCCGCAAACCGCGTGGAGGGGGCGCTCGACGGGACGCAAAATCCCTCGTTCGCTCAATTCATGCTCAAGAATAACAACCCCGAAGACTACCGCGAGAAGGTCGAGGTCGAAAACTCGGTCGGCTCCGAGGTCGCCGGCCTTCTCGAAAAGTGTGTGCGGAAATGGCAGATTTGAGCGCATTGCGGGAAGTGCTGCCAAATCCCAAGTGGCGCATGGACAATCTCTACTCCGTCGTCGACGAACAGGGCGCGGAGGTAGAATTTCACCTGCGGCCCGCGCAGCGGCGCTTCCTCGATGATCTTCACTACCGTAATATCGTCCTCAAGGCGCGGCAGCTGGGATTTACCACGCTGATCGATCTGATCGGGCTCGACATGACGATCTTCAACCGCAACTTCACGAGCGTCATCATCGCCGAAACCAAGGACAAGGCCGCCGACATCTTCAACGCCAAGGTGATGTTCCCCTATGAGCATCTGCCGCGCGAGATCCGCGAGTGGTGCCCGATCGTCCGTCATTCCACGGACGGCGAAGTCGAATTCAAGAACGGCGGCTGCATCAAGGTCATGGTCTCCGCTCGGTCGGGAACGTGTCAGTTTCTCCACATTTCGGAGTACGGCCCCGTCTGCGCCAAGTCTCCCGCCAAGGCGCGCGAGATCCGCACCGGCAGCCTGCCCGCCGTCCACGAAGGCGGCTTCGTCTTCGTCGAATCGACCGCCATGGGCAACTCCGGCGACTTCTACAACATGGTCCAGCGCGCGAAGAAGATCCAGCTCGCCGGGCGCAGGCCCGGGCCGATGGAATACAAGCTCCACTTCTTCCCCTGGTGGCAGAATCCCGAATACGTCTCAAGCGACGAGGTCGCCGTCCCTTCCCGGCTCGCCAAGTATTTCGACGAGCTGTACTACCGGCAGGGCATCGCGCTCTCGGAGGAGCAGCAGTACTGGTACGTCGGCCAGGAGGAGATCCACCACGAGGACATGTGGTCGGAATTTCCGTCCTACGTCGACGAGGCCTTCAAGGTCGCCCAAGACGGAAGCTATTACGGCCGCGCGTTTCAGGATATCTACCGGCAGAACCGCATCTGCGCCGTGCCGTACGATCCCAGTCTGCCCGTTTACACCGCGTGGGACCTCGGCATGTCCGACGAAACATCCATCTGGTTTTTCCAGTTTTACGGAAAGGAGATCCGCGTCATCGACTACTACGAGAACAACGGCGAAGGGCTCGGGCACTACGCCGGAGTGCTGCGCGAAAAGGGTTACAAGTACGCGCGGCACTTCGCCCCGCACGACATCGCGGTCCGCGAGCTCGGCAGCGGCGTCTCGCGCCTCGAAACCGCCGCGAAGCTCGGCATCCGCTTCGATCGCATCCCGACCAACGTGGACGTCATGGGCGGCATCGAGAACAGTCGCGAAATGCTCCAGTACTGCTGGTTCGATGAGGTCAAGACCGACGAAGGGCGCAAGTGTCTCGAAGCCTACAAGAAAGAGTGGGACGAAAAGCATTGCTGCTACAAGACGCAGCCGCTTCACGACTGGGCCAGCCACGGCGCCGACGCCTTCCGAACCGGCGCGCAGGCGTGGAAGCTCGGTTTTTGCGGAGACGTTTCGTCTTCCGCCGCGCGGCTCAAAGTATCGGGAGGCCTGCGGAAGATTTAATGCCGGGAGACTTGGAAAAATGAAAGTCAACTTCGAGAAAACATTGATCCCCTGCGTGTGCGACGAGGTGATCGCATGGCACGTCGTCCACGGCTGGGTGTGGAACGTCTGCGCAGGGCGGCCGATCGGCGTGTTTTACTGCACGGTGCTCTGCGGGAGCGGCGCGATCTGTCATTTTTCGACCGTCGAAGGCGTCGCGATCCCCGCGTCGGTCATCCTCGCCGCGTTCCGCAAGGGTGTCCGCATGGTCGCTCCCGCGTGTCCGGTGTTGTACGCGACGATCCCAGAGACGAGGGCGAAGCTGATCCGCGTCGCCCTGCGCCTCGGCTTCGGCGTCGTCGAGGACGGCGGTTTCGCCCTCGACGGTCGAAACATGGTGCTGCTGAAATATTACGCTGCTCCGAAACGGTAAATTATGATCAGACACCAACTCAGGAGGTACATTATGGGCAGCAAACCGGCAAAAGTCAAAACCCCGGACGATCCCGATCCGACGCCGATGGCGTCAGGCGACACCACGCAGGAGGTCCAGGGCGCCGCCCGGCAGGAAAAGAAGCGCGTCGCCAGATCTTACGGCCGCGCGCAGACCATTCTCGCCGGAAACACCAGCACCAACGAACAGAAAAAGACCGTGCTCGGAGGATAACGGAATGGACAACGAAAACCGGACGCCGGAAAAGCCGCCCGAAAACGATCTGCCTCGCGTCGACGTTCAGGCGCTGCTCGCGCGGTATGACGGCCTCAAGGCCCAGCGCGACGGGCACTGGATCCACGTGTGGAGAGAAGTGCGGCAGTACTGCATGCCGACGTACTCCGACTACCTCGCGGAAGGCGGAGCCCGCGGACAGGACATCTTCGACACCACCGCCATCGAAGCGCGCAAACGTCTCGCCGCCGGTATGTACAACTGGATGGCCCCGCCCGACAAACGCTGGTTCGAGATCGTGCCCCAGGACGACGAGCTCGCCAAAGACGAGGAGATCAAGGACTATTTTGCCGAGGCGACGAAGATCATCAGTCTGGCCATGGCCAACAGCAACTGGGCGACCGTGTTGATCCAAGTGCTCAACAATCTCGCCTGCGGCCTCGACGGCATCGTCTACTGTGAGGACGGCGGGCTCGTCAGTACCCTCAATTTCCGGAGCTTCCCCGTCGAGACGGTCTGTTACAGCGAAAACTCGCGAGGCCGCGTCGATACCGTTTTCCGCGAGTTCGAGATGACCGCCCGGCAGATGCTGCAGGAGTTCGAGCACGACAAGCTGCCCGAGAACATCCGGCAGGAGGCCGGAGACCTGCGGCGGCAGGATCGGAAGTACAAGATCCTGCACGCGGTCTTCCCGCGGACCAACCGCGATCCCGACTGCCGCGACAACCGCAACATGCCCTTCGCCGACGTATACATCGAGCTCACGACGAAGCGCATCATCTACGAATCGGGCTTCGAGGAATACCCGTTCGCCGTCTGCCGCTTCGACAAGAGCGACAACGAATCCTACGGGCGCGGGCCGGGGCTGGACATGCTGCCGACGATCAAAATGCTCAACCGCATGCAGCAGGCGTACATAATCGCCGCAGAGCACCACGCCGACCCCTCGTATCTCGTGCCGGACGGCAGTCTGATGGCCAAGAACTTCAACCGCGATCCCGGCGCAGTCGTATTCTACAAGCCGGATCTCAACGGCGCCAAGCCGGAGGTCCTCCCCATCGGCGGCGGCACGGCCAAGGAATTCCAGGACATCAAGGAGGTGCAGGAGAACGTCAAGGTCGGATTTTTCTGGGATATCTTCGATCCCCTGGGCGACTTGAAGCAGATCACGGCGACCGAAGCCGAGATCCGCAACGAGGGGAAGATGATCCCCTTCGCCCCCATCGCCGGGAATCTGCATACGGAGCTTTTCCGGACCGTCATTCATCGCGTGTTCGGGATAGTCGGTCGGCGCGGCATGCTGCCGTCGCCGCCGCAGAAGCTCGTGGAGCATCCCGACTATAAGGTCGAATTCGTGTCCAAGATCGCTTTGAGCATCAAGAAGCTGGAAAGCCTCGGCTGGCTCCAGACCGAAGCGAGCTTGGCCAACATCGCGGCCGCGAAGCCGGACGTCATGGACAACTTCGACTTCGACGGAATCGCCCGCGATCTCGCGCTCGCCAACGGCAGCAGCCCCAAGTGGCTCGTCCCCGCCAAGGAGCGCGACAAGCTCCGTGCGGAACGGGCGCAGGCGCAACAGCAGCAGCAGGCGGCCGCAGAGCTGCTCGCCGGTGCCGGAGCGCTCGGCAGCAACATGGGGAAGGCTCCCGAACCCGGCAGCCCCCTCGACGCCGTGATGCAGGGCCAGGGGGTTTGAGATGAATGACGAGAAGGAGATGCAGAGCGTTCGCGAAAGCATGCTCAAGGTCTTCAATTCCGACGACGGAGTGGTCGTGCTTCGTCATCTCACGGAGTTCGCCCGCGCCGACGACGCGAGTTTCTGCGCCGATCCGCGCATGGACGCCTATTTGCAGGGGCGGCGCTCGGTCGTGATGGAGATCCGGAAAGTGATGAGCGACAAACGGTAAATCAAACGGCGCTTTCCTTCGCCAAGAAGGAAAACGCACAACCATAAGGAAGCAAAAATGGAACAGTACACCGTGAAGGGGCGGGAAGTCTTTTCCGCCAGGGGCAAGCTCGTGGCGACGATCACGGACGACGGCGGGATCGTCATGGCTCCCGGCATGGCCGGGGCGCACAAGCGGGGCGTAGAAGAATTTCTGGCGCAGGGCGCCGCGAAAGAACCGCCCCCGCCGATGCCGGAGATCGAGGAAGCGGAAGTCGCTCCCGAGTCGGAAAAAACTCCGGAGCAGAGCGGCGAAGAACCCGCGCCCGTGGAGACGGCCGGGTACATCGTTTCGACCATTCCCGAAGATCGGCTGCCGCCGTTCTCGAAGGAGCTGGGCGTCAACACTCCCGGCTTCGCGGAGTTCGTCGAAAAGAATCGTTTGAGCGCGGAGCAGGTCGCGGCGCTCGTCAAGAGACTGGCAACGAGGTGACAAAATGGCAGAAGAAAATCCCAACACGATCTTGAGCGAAGATCCCAACGGCGGGACCGGACCCGGGACGACCGGTGAACCGTCCGTGACGGGCGGCGATAACCCGCCCCAGCCGACGCCGCAGGCCGAGACCTTCGACTTCGCCAAAATGGTCGGGGCCGAAGGCGCGCTGGCCGAAAACTGGCGCGACGGCCTGCCGGAAAGCATCCGGGGAGAAAAGTGCCTCGACAGCATCAAGACCATCGGCACCCTGGCGCAGAGTTACGTCCACGCGCAGAAGTCGATGGGTGCGAACAAAGTCACCATCCCCGGCGAAAACGCCACTCCGGAAGAGATCGACGCCTTTCACAAGGCGCTCGGCCGCCCGGACAAGATGGAGGATTACGCGACCGACAAAGTCGAACTGCCCAAGGGCATCGTCCTCGACGACGCCGAGGTCGGGAAATTTCGCGAGTTCGCTTTCAAGCAGGGGTTGTCGCAGGCGGCGTTCGAGGCGGCGCTGAAATTCGACGTCGAGCGCGTGAAGTCGCACATCGCCGCCCAGACCGCCGCCGCCAACGCCGAATACGAAGAAACCAAGGCCAAGCTGCTGCAGGAGTTCGGCGACAAAGCGGACAGCGTCGTCGCCCAGTGCAACCAGGCTATGCGGACCTTCGGCTTGGTCGAGGTGCTCCGCGATCACGGGCTCTTGAGCAACTACACCGTCATCAAGGCGCTCGCCAAAATCGGCGGCAGCATCGGCGAAAGCAAGCTCAAGGGCGACGGCGGAACTCCGGCGGAGGGAGATCCCGAAACGCGTCTCGCCGAGATCCGGAACAACCCCGACGATCCGCTCTACAAAAAGGACCACCCCGCACACAACGCACGGGTGGCCGAGGTCGATCGGCTCTGCGCCGCGATAGCCAAACAGAAGCAGGGGAAAAACTGATCCCGCATCTACCGAAAACGCCGCTGCAATATTTGCCGCGGCGTTTTTTGTATATTAGCCCCAGACAAACAAGCCAAGGGGCAATCCTTCGTGGATCCGGCGGCTTCATGACGTCGAGCGCGGCGCGGCGGCGCGGCGCTAATGATCCGGGCGGTTCCGGGCAATCATGAAGCATACGCACACATCCATTGGAGGATTCCAAAAATGGCCGAACTCAACGAAGTATACGCCAGGCAGTACGGCTCCAACGTCTACACGTTGGCGCAGCAGAAGGGCAGCATCCTGCGGCCCTATGTCACCATCGAGGAAATGAAGGGCGAAAAACGCCACTTCGACCGCGTCAAACCCACCGCAGCCGTCCGCGTGGACAGCAAATACGGCGATACCCCGCTCATCCCGACCGAGTTCGATCGGCGCACCATCCACGGTCAGGAGTATGTCTGGGCCGACATGCTCGACTGGCAGGACGACCTCAATCTCTTCATCGATCCGACGAGCAACATCGTCCGCATGGGCGGCTACGCCATGGGGCGGATCATCGACGACATCATCATCGCCAACGGCCTCGACGGCATCGCCTACGAGGGCAAGGAAGGGCTGACGCAGGTCGCGTTCCCCGAAGCGCAGAAGATCGCGATCACGACCGGCAGCGAGGGCGGCGCCTCGAACGTCGGTCTCAACGTCGCCAAACTCATCGCGGCGCGGAGCAAATTCGGCAAAGCCGACATCGACCTCGACGATCCCGAAAACGAGCTCATAATCGCCGTCACCCAGTCGCAGCTGGACGATCTCGTCAAGGACGTCGACGTCAAGAATTCGCTCTACGGGGCGATGAACGATCTCTACGTCGGCAAGACGAACAAGTTCCTCGGCTTCACCTTCGTCAAGACCGGGCGGCTCCAGAAGTCGGTTTCCGGCGGCGGCTACAGCCGTAAGTGTGCGGCCTGGTGCAAGTCGGGCGTGATCCTCTGCGTGCCGCAGGAAATCACGATGTCCGTCAAGCAGCGCCCCGACAAGAACGACAACTGGCAGGCGCTGGCGAAGCTCAAGGCGGGATCCACCCGCATCGAAGACGAGAAGGTCGTCCAGATCTTCTGTCAGGAAGACTGATTACAAGGAGGTGTCATCATGGCCGAACACAACAGCAACCTGTACACCAAGCAGACCGCCGACCAGGGCGGCAAGCTGATGCCGCGCGAACTCGGCGGCAAGATCCGCACCGCCTGCGACGTGATCACCCTTGCGTCCAGCGCGGCAGTCGGCGACAAGATCAATCTCGTCAGGCTCCCCAAGGGCGCGCGGCTGCTCGAAACGAGCGAACTGCGCTTTTCGTCCGGGCTCGGCGCCAGCGTCACCGTCAAGGTCGGCGACGCCAACGACGACGACCGCTATCTCGCCGCCAAGGCTCCCGGAGCTTCGGGCGCGGTGATCAAGCTCGACGCGCTGGCGTTCACCTCGGGCGGCTATGTCCTGCCCAACGAGACCGCGATCGCCATCACGGTCGGCGGCGCGGCGATCGCGAGCGGCACCAAGATCGGCGTGCAGCTCGAATACGTCGACTACTGATCCAAACGGTTCGCGTCTGCCGGCAGGGTTTTCCGTTCCGCCCTGTCCGGCAGCGCGAAACGCCATTTTCGCCAATGGAACGGAAAAAGCACGAGGTGAATTGTGGACAGCGTGGAAATCTGCAACATGGCGCTCGGGATGCTGGGCATGCCTTTCATCACCAGCTTCGGCGACAACAACAATCACGCCCAGCTCTGCAAGCGTTTTTTTCCCGCGCTGCGCGACCGGGTGCTGCGTGACCATAATTGGAGTTTCGCCACCAAGTTCTGCGAGCTCCAGCAGCTCAACGTGACAAGCCCGGATCCCAGATATGCTTACGTTTGCGGTTTGCCGGGCGACATCCTGCGGATCGTCGAGCTTATCGACGGTCGTCCTTACCGGCGCATCGGTCGAAAAATATTCGTGCGGGAGCTTCCCGCGACGCTGGTCTACACCGCCCGCATCGAGGATCCCGAACTTTTCGACGACACTTTCACCGAGGCGCTGCAGTATCTTCTCGCCGCCGAAATCGGCATGGCCCACACCCGCGACGCCCAGCTCGCCAATTTGCACCGCCAGGAATACGAACGCATCCTGGCCGTCGCCCGCAGCATTGACAGTCAGGAAAACCGGCACGCCGCGCAGAATTCGCCCCCGCGCAGTTTCTGGCTGACCGGACGCGGTCGGAACGACGACTGCCGTCCCGTCAAGTGGACCGAAGGCAATGCCGGAAAACAATCGCAGTAAACAAGGGGAAACGCGGGAAATGCCTGTTTTTGCAAATCTCAACTGCTTCAACGCCGGGGAACTGTCCCCCCGGATGCAGGGGCGAAACGACGTGTCGCAGTATTCCAAGGGTTGTCGGACGCTCCGCAATTTCATCGTCACGCCTTACGGAGCCGTCGAGCGTCGCCCGGGGCTCGAATTTCTCGGACGGGCAAAGTACTCCACGGGCGGCATCCGTCTCATCCGTTTCGCGTTCAGCTCGACCGTCTCTTACGTCTGCGAATTCGGCAATCAATACCTCCGTTTTTGGAAAAACGGTTCGCCCGTGATGAACGGGCAGAATCCGCTCGAGCTGGCGACCGCCTACACCGCGAGCGAGCTGCCCGACATCAAGGTCGTGCAGTCGGCCGACGTCATGACCGTCGTGCATCCCAATCACCCCGTCATGGAGCTCAAGCGCACGGGCGAGAGCGCTTTCACCTTCACCGAAAAGACTTTCGAATTTCCGCCCGTGCTCGATCCCAATCTCGACGACGCGTGCACCATCACGCCTTCCGCCGTATCGGGGACCGGTATCACGCTGACCGCCAGCAAGGACGTTTTCACTTCCGGCAACGTCGGCGGATATTTCGAACTTGTCCACACCCGGCAGTCAAACGAGATCAGCCGGGATTTTACCGCGGACGGAAACTCCGGATCGCTGGAGGTCTACGGGTACTGGACATTCACTACCCACGGAACATGGACCGGCACCTTGACCATTCAGCGCAGCTTCGACGGCGGCGCGAGTTGGACCGATTACCGCACCTATTCGAGCGCCAACGACTCGAACACCTCGACATCCGGCGAAGAGGAAGAACGTAACGTTCTCTACAGGCTGACCATGGAGAATTATCAGCAGGCGTCCAGCGGTACGTTGAAAAAGTGTCGGTGCCTGCTCGTGAATCCCGACTTCGTCACGACCGGCGTGGTGAAGATAACCGCCGTGACCAACGCCCGAACCGCCACGGCAAGGGTTGTAAAAAAACTCGGCGGCAACACTGCAACGCACGAATGGAACGAGGGAGCGTGGAGCAGTCGCCGCGGCTATCCCCGAAGCGTCGCCTACTTCGAGGAACGCATGGTATTCGGCGGAACGTCCAACAACCCGAACCGTGTCTGGGGATCCAAAACCGGCGACTGGGACAATTATCTCATCGGCACCCGCGACGACGACGCGCTCGATTTCACTCTGGCGAGCGACACCGTCAACACCATTTTGTGGATGTGTCAGCACGACGCGCTCATCATCGGCACCATGGATTCCGAATGGACGCTGTCGGCATCCGATTCCAACACCGCGCTCACTCCGTCGAATTTTCGCATCAAACGCCAGAGCGTGTACGGCTCCAGCGGAACGCAGGGGTGCATGGTCGGCGACACCGTGCTCTTCGTCCAGCGCGGCGGCCATAAGGTGCGGGAATTCGTTTATTCATGGGAGAAGGACGGTTATTCCTGCCCGGACATGACGATCCTGGCCGATCATATCGCCAGCGTCGGGATCGTCGACGCCTCGCTGCAGCAGCTGCCCGACACCATCTACTGGTGCGTACTCGCTGACGGAACGCTCGCCGCATTGACCTACGAACGCGATCAGGAGGTCATCGGCTGGCACCGCCACGATACACAGGGATCCGTGCTTTCCGTCTGCGTCATTCCGAACGGCGACGCCGACGAAGTGTATTTTGCCGTCGAGCGCACCAACGGCGTGATGATCGAACGCATGGCGCCGCGCCGCTTCGCCGAGATAACCGATGCGTTCTTCGTCGACTGCGGCGTCAGAAGGACGGGGAGCGGCATCACCGTCGTCGACAACCTCGGGCACCTCGAAGGCCAGCTGGTCCGAATACTCGGCGACGGCGCGGAACAGACCGAAAAAACGGTCACCAACGGTCAGATCGACTTGGACGAACCGGCCGACGTCTGCGTCGTCGGTCTGCCGTATTCTTCGATACTTTCGCCGATGCCGATAGAGATCGAGATGCAGAACGGCCAGAGCGTGCTTCGCCGCAAGATCGTAGCAGAGCTGCAGATAAGAGTCTACGATTCGGTCGGAGGCGAGGCCTGCTGCAACTCCGGATCGTGGCAACAGATCGTCAGCCGCGACATCCTGGAAGACCGCATGGACACCGCAATCGTCCCCAAAGACGACGTCTGCATCCTGACTCCCCTCGGAGGATATGAAAAAGTCACGGTCATCAACGTCCGGCAGACCTCTCCCCTGCCCTTCAACGTGAGCACCATCGTCGCCAGCTACGAGGTGGCCGAATAGCAATGATGAGTGATGAAAGATGAAAGATGAAAGCGAAAAGCGGACGCTTTACACCGACGAGATGGACGGGATCGACCGCTGGATGCTGGCGGCATGGCTCGACGCGAGCATCCGCAGGCAGGGCGTGAAAGAGCCTTTCCCCGGCGCGATCCTGCCCAAGACCGGAATGGCCGTCCGAGACGATGACGGCGCTACCGTCGCCGTTTGCGCGCTCTATCTCGAAAAGTCGTCCGGCATAGCCGTCTGCGGCTGGTGCTGCGCCGATCCGTGCAGATCCGCACGGGAAAACGCCGACGCCGTGAAACTGCTCTTGGCCGCCATGCCGGTCTACGCGCGGCGCTGCGGAGCCGAATATCTGATGAGCGTATTCGGAAAGCGCAGTCTGAACCGGGTATTGGACAAAATGGGATTCATCAACGGCGAACGCGCCGAAACCAAAATAAGGAGAGTGTGACATGGCAGAATGGTTTGCAGCAGGTGCGGCAATCGCCGGAACAGTCGCCGCCGCAGTCGGGACAACGGTCGGCGTCGCCGGAGCCGTCGAGCAGAACAAGCAGGCGCGCGCCAACGCCGAAATGCAGGCGCAGCAGCTCGAATACAACAAACGCGTCGAGGAGCGCGAAGCCGCCCGCGTCGAAGCCGAGAACGCCGAAAACGCGCGCCGCCAGCGCGAGGCCGCCGAGGAGTTGAAGGCGCGCCAGCGCGCGCTGCTCGGCAAATCCGGCGCGGCAATGGAGTCGGGGTCCCCGCTCGCCGTCCTCGGCCAGACCGCCGCCGACGAGGAGCTGAAAGTCCAGGACATCCACTACGCCGGGGCCAATCAGGCGCAGCATCACCGCGAACAGGCCAAGATGTTCGCCTATCAGGCGGGCGTAGCCCGGGCGCAGGCCCCCAGCAAATCCAGCCTGGGATTGAACATCGCCGGGCAGATGGCCAGCGGGCTCGGCAGTCTCGCCAGCATCGGCATGGGGTACGCCAACTACAGCAAAAAATAAACGCAGGAGTAAAAGATGCCCAGAATACCACTATCGGAAGGGCGGCAGCTTCTGCCGCAGCGGCACGATGCCGTACACGCTCCCACCGTCATCGGCGGCGATTTCGGCATGGGCGACAGCCGCGCATTGATCGAAGCCGGAGACCGCATCCGCGGCGCGGGCGAAAAGATTGCCGGAGCGGGGCTCGCCTTCGCGTCGGCGCTCGTGGACAAGGAAAACCGGCTCGCCGCCGCCGAAGATCGGAACCTGCTCAATCGATACATGCGCGAGCTGAACGTCAAACTCGCCAGCAACCCCAACGCCAGCGACGAACAGAAAAACGAGTGGATCGCCGAACGCGCCCGGCAGTATGACGAGGAGCGCAAGCCCTACCTCGACAAGATGTCCGCAAACTTCCGCAAGCAGCACGATCTGGAGATCGACAACATCCGCATCAGCTATCGCGGCGAGCAGCAGCGGATCATGGCCGCCGGACAATCCCAGCGCGTTTACGACCATTACAAATCATTGTTGAAGGCTGCGGGAGAGCGCGGGGATCTCGTGGAGTATCAGCGCATCATCGGCGAGGCGCAGGGCGGAGACGTGCCCGTATTCAGCAAAGAGGAGGCCGAGCGCCTCAAGCTCGATTATCAGCATCTCGCCGATTTCGGCGAGGCCAAGCGCGACGTGGATGCGAACGAGCCCAATATCGACACAAAACTCCGCGAACGCGACAAGAACGGCAACTACATCCATTTCAAGAATCTCACCTTGTCGGAACGCGAACAGCTCGCACGCTCGGCGAAAGTGAACAGGCACGAAGCGGAGTTCGAGCGCAATCAGGCTTTCCTTGCCGGACTCAATGACGGCAGCATATCGACAAGCCCGGAAGAGCTCAAAGCGCAGCACGAACGCGACGAGATCAGCGACGCCGAATACAACACCCGCAAGCCTTGGGTGGAAGCCTTCTTCAAAAAACGCAGCCTTGAGATGCAGGCGGAGTGGCAGCGCGGCGTGGAGGCCGGAGAAATCGAAACGGATCAGGAACAGGTCCAGCGTCAGTTCGAGCAGGGCGAGATCGACGCCGAAACCCGGGATGCGCGGCTCGAATATCTGCAGAAGCGGGAAAACGCCTCGGAAAAGGCGCGCAACGCCGCCAATGCGCGGTGGGCCAAAAGCGACAAAAACACACGCGAAGACAAGATCAACGCATTCAAGCTCCACGTCGCCGACACGCAATGGTCGAGCGATCCGTCGGTCAACGTCGAACAGCGGGAAAAGCTGCTCGGACAGATGGAGAAGCTTTTCGCCGACGATCCGGACGCGCTGCTCAAGCTTCGGGAACATGTGGGAAAGGCCTCCCGCGAGGGCGCGGCCGGGAAAGGCGTATTCAATACCGGCGAGGGGAAAATCGTTTTCGATTTCATCAAGGACAAATACCGGAACGACAACAGCGAATATCAGGGATTGAAGTGGGACCCGTGGGGGCCGCAAAAAGACAAAAGTCAGGAGTTCATGGCGGCGCGATACTATGAGATCATGGACTACGCCAAGGAAAGACTGGCGGCCGGCGACAATGCACAGAAGGTCATCGCCGACATCAAAGAGCGCGTGGAACGGCTCAACGACGGAAAGATCAAGGTGATCCTCGACCGTCGCACCTACGGCCGAGCGGGGAACAAAAGTCTGTCCGTAGGCACGGAGAAAAACGGTTATCAATACGTCGGCGGCGATCCGGCGAAAAAGGAAAGCTGGAAAAAAATCAAGTGAGCAACATGGATCAAAAACCCTGGGAACTTTACGGCGGAAACAACGGCGGCATGGAGATGGCGGACGAACCCGGACCGTGGGTTGAGTATCAGCGGCAGAAATTTTCGTCGACGCGGCGGGACATCCGCCAACTGCAGAGAGCCTTCGACGGCGATCCGCTCGACTGTATCGCCGATCCGCAGCAACGGCGGGACCTCTACTACGAAACGGAGCTGCGCGACGACCGCGACAAGGCGAGGAAAAAGATCGCGCTGGCCGCGTATTTTTCGGCAATGAGCCGCAAGCCCATGGAGGTGTGTTGGGACAATGTCGACGGCCTCATCGGGCACTATTTCGGCGACGGAACAGACGTAGACGACGCATACGCCGAGGCCGGACGGATCCTGCGCGGGGAACGGGAACGAAACGGCTTCTGGTCGCGTCTGGGTTTTGCGACCGTCGCCAATTTGGGGGGCATCGCCGAGTCGGCATTAAATTCTCTTTCGTTTTTGGGGAAGCAGTTCACCGCCGCTGCGTTGCAGGAACACGAAAGCAATCTGTTTGTATTGAGCGCGATTTCCGACGAAGATACGCAGAAAACCATCGAATTGCAAAAGGAGATCCTCGAGAAAACGCCCGAAGCGTTTGAAAACGCCGTCCAAAAAACCAAGAGAGAACACTACACTCCGATCAAGGAGTGGGCGCAGCAGGAAAGTCAGATGCCCGACAACTGGGTTACCAACAGCGACGGCATCGGCGCGTGGTGCGAAAACGCCGCCATTTCGATCATCAGTTATCTGCCAAGTTTGGCGACGCAGACAGCGTTGACCATCACTACCGGCGGCGTCACCACCTTGGGGACGGTGTACGGCATAAACGGCTACTATGACTTCAAGGAAGAGAAGCCGGACGGGTCCGAGGCCGAGGCGCTTTTCTACGGGCTCATGATCGGGCTTATAAACGGCGGCTTGGAAAAGATATCCTTCGGCATCATCGAAGGCAAGGTTTCGCGGGCGATCGCCAAGGAAGGAATCAAGAAGGGACTGCTGCGGGCGGCCGAGCATTTCGGGATCGCGGCGCTGCTGGAATCAGGCGGCGAGGGATTGGAAGAGTTCGCGGAAAATGTCCTCGATATTTCCATGGGACTGCGTGGAAGCACGAAGGATTGGGACGCGGCCCGGTGGAGACAGGAGCTTACCCGCGGCGTGCCGGAGGCGATGGTCACGGCGCTCGCTACCAGTCCGTTATTGGAAGCGGACGCCTACCGCCGCGGGCGAGCCGACTTCGAGCAATACCGACGGAGAGACGAGGCGGGGATCGCGGCCCGCAAAATCGTTGACATGCGGATCGAGGAACTTACGCAAAAAGAGACGCTGACGGAGGACGAGCAAAAGTCGCTCAAGCAGCTGCAGATCGTCCGCGACGCCGGAAATACCGACGACATCATCGCTGTCGCGCAGAAGGAGTATTACCGAGCGCTCAAATGGCAGGCGGAAGCGGAAAAGCAGACCGACCGCGCCGCCGAAGCGGAGATGCGTACGGGAGAGGCCGAGGGAGTTTCCGAGGAGACGGCACGGAACGGGGACAGCGCCGCCGAAGCCGAAAAGCTCAAGCGGGAACTGCCGCACGATCCCGAGGAGACGCGGCAGGCGGTCGAGGAGGCCGCGCAGAGCGTCCGGGCCGAAGTCGGCGTCACCGAGGAGTGGACGAAAGAAGAGCTGCAGCCGCAGATTGAGCGGATGAGGAAACTGCACCCCGAGCTGACCGAGGACGAGTGCTTCGAGTTCTTGCAGGGCAGAATCGGGGCGCTGTGGAAGGACGGCAAGATCGTCGTCAACATCAACAATGTCCGCCCGAGTGAAGTGCCGTTCAAGATACGGCATGAAGCGCTGCTGCACGACGGCATCCGGCGCGCCTTCGGCGACGAGGCCGCCAACCAGCTGCTGGATTTCGTCTGGGACGAACGCGGCGACAGCGACGCCATGCGGGCGATCCTCGAACGGTATCAGATGATCCGGCAGAAGACGGACGAAAACGGCAACTACGTCTTCGACGAAGACGGAAAGGCCGTGTATCAGGAGCTTTCGCAGGAGGATAAAAGGCTCGCCGCCGAAGAATTCCTGGCGCATCTGCAGGAGACGAACGGCGTGCCGACCGGCGAGATCTACGCCGAGCACAAGGTCGAGATCGACGACTTCGCCCGCGAACACGGCATGGACATCCACGACCGGAGCGCGCAGAACATCGACCGCATGACCAGGGAATGGATGGCGGCGACCGGTTTCCGCCCGCCGCGGCCGTCGTGGCTCAAGCAGCTCATCAGCCGAATCCGGATGTGGCTGCATCAGCACGGCTGGTTCGTGCAGCACCTTACCGACGACGACATACTGACCATCCTCGCGCGGGCGGCCAGGGCCGAAGTCACGCGAAGGGGCGGGAGAGAGAATGGGACAAATAGGACGAATGGGACGCATGGGGAAACGAGGTATGACGTCAACAACGGAACGGGGGCGCGCCCGTACTACGACGTGCCGTTTGCCGAAGGATTGAAAAGGGTCGTTGACCCGGCGCAGAAATCAAATCGCGATCCCGTTTATGTGCGCGATACTCCGGAAGTTTTCAGGCAAATCGGTTTTACCGCATTGCCGATGATGGCAAATGTCCGTCATACGAGGCTCAATTACTATACCGAAAGCGAGTTCAAGGCGATTTATGGAAACATGCACCAGGGGGAACATGCTCACGGTTTGCACGATACGCTGGTCAGAGTTCCCCAGGAGTTGGAACATCCCATTGCCATCGTGGCAAATCTGACCCCCAACGCCAGACCCGGATCGGTTGTCGCCATCACCGATATAAACGTCAACGGCAAAAAAGTCGTCGTTCCGGTATTGATCGAAGCAACAAGCACAGGTGATGGCGCACGTATCGATTCCCATTTGCTGCTTACCGTATATGACGCCGCAAACTGGATTGACAAGTTTATCAAACCGGCACTTGCGGCAGAGAAAAAAGGTGTGGGTGTTTTTTATGTGGACACAAAAAAGGCCGCCCGGTATAGTGCCCTTAGCGGTTTGGTGAAGGGGAGCATACCAAGCGGCGTTATCCATAATATAAACGATCCCGGCTCGCCTGTCAAGGGGGTTTTCAAAAAACAAACGGAAACTTTGCAATTCCAGCGCTGGTTCAAGAAATCCAAGGTCGTGGACGCCAACGGCGAGCCGCTGGTGGTGTATCACGACACCAACGCCAAGATTTACGTCAACAAAGAGACCGGCGAAAACTGGGACGAGCTTGACTGGAAGGCACGGGAAGAATGGGAAAACCGCGACGATTGGAACGAGCATTGGGAGGAGCGTGATTTTTACACCTTCTCCCGCGTCCGCGCCCGTCGCTCCATTGAATATCCGGGCTTCTTCTTTTCGCCGAAAGCCGATCCTTATCACGAATACGGATCCCGACGCATCGCCGCTTATCTGTCAATACAGAACCCCGCCATCAATCCGACGATAGAAAACGCCGGAGTGTATGACGACTCCGGCGAAGCGGCGATGAAAAAGCTGATCGAGCAGGGATATGACGGCGTGATCCGTACCGACGAAAACGGCAATGTCGAAGAATACATAGCCTTTTATCCGGAGCAGATCAAATCAGCGACGGACAACGTCGGCACCTTCGATCCGAACAACCCCGACGTGCGTTATTCCATCGACGACGACGGGGCGGGGTTCGTCGAGCCGGTGCCGTTCGTTTCCTCCATCGACGATTCGCGGGGAAAAAATATTGTCGCCATGCTGCGGCCCATCGTCGGGCGCAATCAGGCGAACTTCGACAAGGAGGCGCTCGCCCGGAATATCAAGGAACGTTACGGCGTGGATGTCAGCCCCGTCGAAGCGCTGTTGTGGGCGCGCGAGGCCGCAAGGCAGAACTACGTCGAAGAGATGCGGCGGCAGCGCAAGGTGCGCGACCAGTGGCTGTACGAAAACAATCTTCTCTGGAAGCAGGCGGTCGACTATGCCGGAAGCGAAAACTTCAAGGTGCGCGTCTCGGAGCGCATGAACGACCGGGAGCTTTCGGGCACGTTCTGGCTCAAGCCCGGCGAAGAAAAGAAATACCCGGGCAAGATCATCGACCTCGACGCGCTCGCCAACGAGGTCGCGCGGCAGCAGTCGCGCGACGCGCTCGACGTCGAACAGGAGTTCTTCGATTTCTTCAACGGCCTGGACAAGCCGAAGCTCCATCACCAGTACACCGAGTTCCGGCAGCAGGAGATCGCCGGAGACAAGGAGCAGGCGCGGCAGGCGAAGGAAGAGTGGATGCGGCAGGAAAAGTTCCGCATCGAAGACGAGGTCGTGCGGATCATCGAGGCCGGGCAGCCCGTCACGGAGGAGTGGGCGAAGGAGAACCGCAAAACCTACGAGGAGCTGTACCGGCGGATGTTCGACGGCAAGGAAGCCCCGCGCAACGTCGGAAAAGCCGATCTGGAAGCGATCAACGCCGCGCTCGTACAAGCCGGCGGCGACGCGGCGAGTTTCGCCGAGGCGTACAAGGCCGCGCGGGAAAAGGCGTACAGCGACTTCAACGCCAAGCTGCGGGAGCTCCGCGACAAGGTGATGCAGTCGAAGGCCGACGCGGTGAAGCTGCAGCGCGAGGCGCTCGACTTCGCCGAAAAGAATCTCCCGCCCGAATTTCGCGGCGAGTTCGCCCGCCGGATCGTCGGTTTGCTCGAATACTCGACCGAAACGAACGGCAAGTACCCCGAGGGCCGCCGGATGCACGAATTCCGCAAGCTGCTCGAAGACATGACGGCGAGGAGCAACGACGCGCGGCAAAAGTCCCTGCTCGCCCGTATCGCCAAGCGCCTCGGGGAAGTCGGGGAAAAGGCGCGGGAGGGGCGCAAGGTGCGCGGCGTGCGCGACGTGGAAACGCAGCAGAAGCTCAACCGCATCATCGACATTTCGCGCATGGACGGCGGCGCGCTCAACATGGAGATCACCGAGCGGCAGCACGAAATCGAAAAGCGGCTCGCCGCGGGCGAAAGCACCGTCGACCTCGAATACGACATCGCACTGATCAACCGGTACGGCGAACTCTGGAACAAAAGCGCCGACGGAGTGCAGGCGGCGCTCGACCACCTCAACGACCTCGCCCGGCAGGGGCGGGACAATCTGCTGCGGGATATCCAGGAGCGGCAGGCCGAGGACGAGCGCGACCGCAACGAGCTCTGGCAGGCCGTCAACGGCATGAAGCGGCTCGACGCCGTGGAGAAGAAGACGGTCGACGACAAGGCGAAACGGCGCGCGAAGATCCTCAAGAAAGTCGACGCCGAATTTTGGGGCAGTCTGTCGCTCGACGGGATATGGCGCGCCTGCGCCGACTTCTGCGACGGCGACAACACCATTTTCGACCGCCTCGCGCGGTGGGCGCATCGAGCGAGAGTCGACAAGGACACGTTGAATCTGCACAACGCCGACGGCGTCCGGGAAAAGCTCAACGAGCTCTTCCACGTCAAGACGGCGATCGGACGCGCCGAGGCGCTCGGCAAATGGAGAAAGCTCGTCGAGCACAGCGGAGTTTTCCGCTTCGTCCCCGATCCGGACGCCAAGCAGTTCAAGTACACCAGCGTCAGCGTCGCCGAGGCGCGAAAGATGCTCGCCGACTACGACGCCGGGCGCGGCGTACTCGCCGACTACGAGGCGGAGGCGATCCGGCAGCAGCTCCGCACGCTCGACCTCGGCGTCAAGTACGACGATGTGCCGGAGGAGTTCCGCGACGGCGCGACCGAAAAGCTCCTGAAGCTCATCCGCGACGAGGAAGGCGCGCAGCAGGGCGGCGAAGCGCAGATCGTGATCCCGCGGCAGACCTTCAACGGCGCGTCGCGAGAAGTGCCGCTGACGCAGCTGCAGGGGCTGTTCGTGAAACTCATGTGGGATCAGAAGGACATCCGCTACAAGATGCACTTCAACGGCTGGACCGAGGAGACCATGCGGCAGCTCGACAAGTTCCTCACGCCCGAAGT
>Ga0310696_10003182_pt1 | contig 20760 bp, 44 predicted proteins | sample AusTroGonzalo_MG_4_FD_203885 | JGI IMG/M metagenome (GOLD analysis project Ga0310696, IMG submission 203885) | Bovine rumen microbial communities from tropical cattle in Woodstock, Queensland, Australia - Gonzalo_02 (v2) (version 2) | ecosystem: Host-associated > Mammals > Digestive system >... | reverse complement strand
GTGGTTTGAAAATAATTTCGTACCTTTGCAGCGAAATTAAAAAACAAAGTGATTATGAAGTTTACTATTGACGGAAGGGAGTATAATGACTATGAGTTATCAAATGAGCAGATTGTTCGTTTGATTGATGGCAACACCTTAACGGATGATGAAAAGGCTATGTTTATAAAGGCTACGCTTATGGAAAAGGCTTATGGGCGTTTCAAGTATAACCTTTGTCCCAAAAGTGGTGAGACCAATGACGATGTGTTTGCACGTTTCTTTGGAAACTATGTGAACAAATGTCCCAATGATTTCAAAAAGGCTACGGCTGCAATGTGCCGTGAGCACAGATGGATTCAGAATGAAATGTTTAAGGTGTGTTTGGAGTACATCAAGAAATTGGCTGAGAATTGCGAGAATGGCATTTACGATGGCCGCAATGAGTACGCTGTAAAGACCTCTAAAAAGATTATAGATTACTTTAAGGAAACGAATTACCCTTATTAAAATTATTATAGTATGAGAAAATTGCTTATCATCAGCATAATGGTATTGGTGGCATCTGTCACCTTTGCCAATGAGAACAAGTTTATCACGCACGTGACATTGACCACGTACAATGCTGTAAAAAGCCAATGTGACGATACTCCGCTTATTACTGCTGACGGCACAAAGATTGACGTTAAGAAGTTAAAGAGGGGTGAGATTAAGTATTGTGCTGTAAGCAAAGATTTGCGTTGGTGCATCCCTTTGGGGAGCATTATTCACATTGAGGGGCACGGATATTATGAAGTCCGTGATACAATGAACGATAGGTTCAACCATTATATTGACATATTGCAGCATTCCTCCAAGAAGAATTTCAAAAAAGAGAAAGTTAAGGTTATCCTTATTAAAAAAGGAGGGAAAAAGGCATAGTTTTGTAAAGAAACAAGAAAAAGTATTATAAATCTAAAAGAAAATTGTGATTTCGTTTGGTAGATTCAAAATAATTTCGTACCTTTGCATCGTGATTCAGAAACAAAGTTATTAACGTTTAATTAAAAGGAGAATTATTATGAGTGCATTGATTGAAATGGTGAATGGTGTTGCAAGTTTCGCTGAGAATGGTCGCAAGGAACGTGCTTGGCACGGATTAGGCCAAGTTGTTGACGAGCCTATGTTTGTGGCTGATGCATTGAAGTTGTGTCACGCTGATTACAACGTAAAGTTGCAGCCTATTGTGGCTCTTTCTGACGAGATTCTGACTGCCATTCAGAATGACGAAATGATTGAAGCAGACAAGTTGCTCTCTCTGATGATTGAGAACACACGTGCCACTATGCGTACTGATACCAACAAGTCATTGGGTATCGTATCTGACAAGTATGGTATCGTACAGAACGAAGATGCGTTCAAGTTCGTAGATATGTTTTGTAGCGGCAAGTTCGCTGACAGAGAGAACACTCCAGTGATTGAGACTTGTGGTGTGCTTGGTCAAGGTGAGCGTGTATTCGTCACTGCTAAGTTCCCTCAGCCCATCGTATTGGACGCAAGACGTGACGATTTGGTGGATATGTACGTGGTATTTACCACCTCTCACGATGGCACTGGTTCTGTTCGTTGTATGGTTACACCTGTTCGTGTGGTGTGCAACAATACCCTTAATTGGGCGATGAAGAACAACATTGGCCGTATTGCTTTCCGTCATTCTTCAAAGGTTATGTCTCGTATTGACTTGTTGAATGAGGAAAATGCAGAGTTCGCTTACAAGGCTCTTAACGTGGCTGAGGTTTACCGCAATGGTATGAAAGAGAGTTTTGACCACCTCCGCAATATCAAGTTGTCTGAGCGTGATTTGGAGAACATTATTGCACAGACCGTTCTCTCAAAGGATGCAGCAAAGGTATTTATGGAGACTCGTAACATCGAGCACGAGGATATTAAGACAAGAGGTCGCAATTTGTTCCTCGGTGTGCGTGAGTGCTTGGAGAGTGGTGTTGGCCAAGAGGGACAAGAAAAGGGAACTGCTATGTGGCTGATGAATGGTCTGACATCGTACTATCAGAACGAAGCAACAGAGCGCAGTGCTGAAATCAAGTTCGATTCGATTCTTGACGGAAACATTTACAACAAGGTGCAAGGTGCTTATGACCTTTGTATGAAAGTTGCCGCCTAAATAGGTGAAATGTTAAAAATGGGAGAAGTTGAGAAATTTCTCCCAATTTTTTTTGGTAGATTCAAAATAATTTCGTATCTTTGCATCACAATTAAGATTATAAAACCATATGGATAAGGAATATTTGATTAGAGTATATGTCTTCTCTGAGGAAATGGGCGCAATTGTCAATGATGCAATAGACGTTGATTTATTTGCCCTTACACAGAGTTTTGATGGGGTTAATGGGTGCTTGGCCATCTATGACGGAAAAGTGTCTCAGAAAGGCTTAAAATGCTTTATAGAGTTGGATGTGCCTTATTTTCCGTTGAATAACTTTGGTGATTTCGTTATAACGTGTCCCAATTGTGGCGAACGTATTGACGATGTAATGATATTGCACACCTACGATGAAAATGTGCTGAGTGGTTATAATATCCTATGTGATAGGGATGATTGCGGCACACAGATGGCAAAAGTGGAATATATAGGAGAATAATATGCATATACTTTTTATAATTACTTGCATACTCGGTTTAATAGAAGTGATTGGTATATTCTATGTATGCTTCTTTTATGAAGGAGGTTAAAAAGGATTTATCTGTATGGTAAATCCTTTTTTTGTCAATAATTCAGAAAAAATTATTATAAATTGAAAATAATTTGATTTTTGTTTGGCTAATTCGAAAAAATTTCGTACCTTTGCATCACGAAAGAGATAACACGTTAAACTATTAAAAAGGAGATTAAGATGATTGGTTACGGAAAAACGTTGAAAGAGATTGGTGTCAGTTACCTTGGCAATGTGGCACAGAGTGTAAAGATGCGTCTCTCTTATGAGAATGGCACAATGACCTATTGCTTGTACCTTGCGCCTTGGAATATGAGTGGGCACAATGTTTGCCCCAAAGGAGAGCATTGTCACGAGTTTTGCTTGAACGGAAGCGGACAGAACAAGTGTGACGAACTTGCGCGAGGTGTGGGTGGCTCACTGATAAATCGTTCACGTATCAAGAAGACGAAACTATTCTATGAGAATAGGGAGCGATTTATGGAAATCTTAACGCACGAAATCGAGAGCAAACGTGCAAAGGCACAGCGTTTGGGTTATGGGTTTAGTGTCCGTCTCAACGGCACAAGCGACCTTTCTCCCCTTGCTTTCAGAGAGTGCAAGAGTGGTAAGAATATCTTAGAATTGTTCCCAAATGTGCAGTTCTACGATTACACTAAGGTTTATAATCGCACCTCTCTAATGAAGAAGTACCCCAATTACGACCTTACGTTTTCGTATGACGGCTTTAATTGGGATGAGTGCGAGAAGTTCCTACAGAATGACGGCAAGGTGGCTGTCGTGTTCTACAGCGAGAAAGGAATGCTGCCTAAGAAGTTCAGAGGTTACGATGTGGTGGATGCAAACGAATACGATATGCGTTACCTTGACCCTAAGAGGTCTATTATGGGGTTGCACTACCATAAGACAGCCAACGACTATAAGAGTGGCAAATTCGTGAAGCCAAACACGCCCTTTGTGATTGACCTTGACAACGAAACAGATGTAGATTGGGGAATTTAACATTTCCCAACTACATTTTTCCTCAAAAAAAATTTGGTAAATTCATAATAATTTCGTACCTTTGCATCAAGAAATAAAAAATATAAATTATTATGTTTCATTGTATTCCAGACGTTACCATTTGTTTTGTAGTTAAAACGCATTACAAAAGTGGCTTAAAAAGAACTGAATATATCTTCTCAACAAATGAAGAAGATATGTGGAAAACATATAATTCAAGGCATAAAAGAGGACAAAATTTGATTAAAAACAAAGAAATCTATGATTCTTACTATCCAATAAGAAGTAAATAAAAAAAGATAGAGATATGAAGATTACAGACATTACTTGGGAAACTGATGGTTTAGACCAAGAAGAATTGGGGTTGCCCACAGAGGTAGAACTACCAGAGGACATTGATGCAGACGATGATGATGCAATCAATGACTATCTTTCAGACACCTACGGATGGCTTACTATTGATTGGTTCAAGCGTGGCGGTAGGTACGAAGTATATGACATCAATGACGAGGTGATTGACACTGACAATGATTTGAGGGATGCGCAAGACACGGCAGAAATTAACCTCGCAAAGTTCATTCTTGACACAGAGACCAACGAAGTTGTATGGGGTAGTAACTAACAATTAAACAATAGGAGATAGAGATTATGAGTACAAGGAGTGCAATTATCATTAAGGTAAAACGCGAGGACATTGGTAAGGCTGTGAAGTTCGACAAGGCTAAGTTGCCTACCAAGTTGAGTGAGTGGACTTGCTATTCTGAAAAGGAAGTTGGTGAGGAAAAGTCAAAGGAAGTCACATTGGATAAGCCTTACATCGGCATCTATTGTCATAGTGACGGCTATTTCGATGGTGTTGGTGAGGTGTTAAAGGAACTTTACACTGACTATGACAAGGTTCTGAATCTCATTGTTGGCGGTTATTGCAGTGTGGTTTGGTTCGATGAGACACGGCACTATGCGAATTGTGATTGTGAGTATTGGGATAATATAAAGCCTATAAAGGGTGACACTGCCAACGAGGTTGCAAACCATATCGACCACAATGGATATGTTTACTTGTTTGACGATGGCGAGTGGAAAGCACAAAAAGGCAAAAAATTCGTTGACTACAATAAAAATGGATATGTATGAAAAAGTGCTATACATATTGCTTGCATTGTGTATTATTGCTATGGTGTGGACATTGGTAGAAATTCCATAATCTCTTTTTAATATCTTTTAACGAAAGTTGGGATAGGCAAAATTTGTCTATCCCAATTTTTTTTTATATCTTTGCCAAAGTTAAACAATAAATTATTTGAAAAATGAATAACAACGAAAGTAAAATTTGGGAAAAATTCTATGGCAAAAAGGTCTGTTCTGAAAATTTGAACATAGAAGGGTTTAAGAAAGCGATTCCTTTTGATATATATGATGGCCACGCCATTTGTGAGAATTATAGAGGACATCGTTTCGATATGGTATATCCGCAACTCAAAGCAGTTAAGGATAGCAAGGAGTTATCGGATGCGGTTATTGAATATATTGGGGATATTACCGACAAAGAGGAAATAACCGTCATTCACGTTCTTATGGCTTTCAATACCTTGTATAAGGATGGCAAGGAAATCAAGCCAAAGGAGTAAATAAAACTATTATAAATCTATAAGAAAACAAACAATGCGCAAATATACAATTCAAATGAATTATTATGCTTCCATCGTTGTTGAGGTGGAGGTGGAGGATGCACCCGATGCGGAGGGCAAGGCACTTGACTTGGCGAGGGATAAGGCAGAGGATGCAGATATTAGAGAGTTTACTCTCGGTGCTGAATGTGAGCCAAGGATACTTAGGACAGACTAAGTTTTCATAGTTTTTTATTGTTTTTATGTTAGTTGTTTTGATGGGTTGGGTAGCGATACTCAACCCATTTTTTGTGAATAAAAGTTAAAAAACCAGAGTTTTTCCACAAAACGTTTGGTAGATTCAAAATAATTTCGTACCTTTGCACCACCAAACAAAAAAAGATACAGATATGATAGAAGCAAAGTTAAGAGTGGAGAAAACCACCACCAATAAGGTCAAAACACACTATTATGGCAATGTGATGCACAAGTGTATCACAGAGGATATAATACTTCGTGACTTTGATAAGAGAGGTAACAATATTGCCCCAATGGGTATCAAAGCCACACTGAGCGTTAAAGACATCGATGATATTGGTGAGGTTTATGCAATTAACGTGTATGACATCACAATCAATCGTTATTATTTCGATTACGTTGATACGTTCAATGGTCTGATGGAGTATTATTGCCACTTCTCGATTGATGGTCGTATCTATCAGTTCAATCTCTACATTGATTGTGAGACCAAGAAGATTAAGAGTTATGACCTTGAAGAGTGGTACAACGAGGGAGAGTTTTATGGTGGAGAAGATGCAGCACATACCTATCACAAAGACGAATTTGTTACTTTCACAGAGTACATTTGTTAAAATGGGTTAAAAAACGGGAGATTTTTTGGTAGTTCCAAATTTTTTTCGTATCTTTGCACCACGAAACGAGAAACAAATAACATTATTAACATTAAACAATAGGAGATTAAGACTATGGCAAAGAAAGTTACAGAGACAAAGAAAGAGAAGTTTTCACTCGACACACGTGTACGCCTTGTGGCAGAGAATGACGGCGGTAAGGGCGTAAAGATGCCCGTGTGGTTCAATCTGCCGCAGCATAAGGCACTCCGTCAGCAGCACATCGACATCTGCAAGGGATTGACCGCGCTGTCTGTGGCTAACGGAAACTACCCCATTACCTACCTCGTCTATTTCGCTGTGGGTAAGAACGCGCACCGCAAGGAGGTGTTCGAGGATGGCTACACTCGTTTTGACGAGAAGAAAGCCGAGAAGATTTTCTCGTGGCTGAAAATGTTCGCCAAGTACCACAAGAACGCCAAGTTGTTCCGCAACCCCAACGTTGCCCACGCGCTGTGCCGTTTCTACGACAAGTTCTCCACCAAGACCAAGGACTTTAAGGCCGCTATGGAACTTATGGAGAGCAACCCCAAGATTGACGTGAAGAACGCCAAGGCCATTGTTGAGGGTATGGGCATTGCCAAGAAGACCGAGGAAGCAGAGGTTGCCGCAGCAGAAGCAGCGATGGCAGTTGCGACCGCATAACAAGGCTGTAAGTATCTTTTAATATAAGGTGTGTGGGAAGGTGTAAAAAAGTAACCACTAAGTGCGTGTAAAAGTAATCACGGCCAAGAAAGTGACTTTCCCGCCACCTTTGAAAAAAAAAATCAAAAAAAGTTGCGAAAACATTTGGTCAATTCAAAATAATTTCGTACCTTTGCATCACGAAACAATAAAACAATTAAGACTATGATTTCAGTTGAACAGATTATCGCCCTTGCGGTGTGTGTTGGAGCACTTATGGCTCTCCCCAAGGTTATCACTTACTTTGGGCAGAAGAACTACAAGAAGATGCAAAAGAAACTGCAAGAGGAGGAGTAACTATGGGCGTTTACGAGACAGAATTAGGCTATCAAGTCCGAGAGATTATTGGTGGTCTTTATGTCACAGAGGATGGCGAGTTTGTTTGCGAACTCAGCGGCAAATCTCTCGATTACTATCGTATTGACGAGGATGATGAAAACTCCGACATTGACGATGAAAAACTTTATGCGGACATCAAGGAGCAAGTCGAAGTTGATGAGTTTCTTGCCAATATGAATGGAAACTAAAAAGATGTTAAAAGTTGATTGAAAATTTGGTCAATTCAAATTTTTTTCGTACCTTTGCATCGTAATCAAGAAAACAAAGTAAGTAATAATTAAAAAACAACGTAACTATGAGTGGACAGAAACGACTTAACAAGGTTTGCAAGCACAATCGCTGCGTTGCAATTCCTTCAAAGAAGCGCAAGGATGAAGTCTTGGATGAAATGGGCAGAGTGAAGCTCGACCCCAAGACAGGTGAGCCTCTGATGAAAGAGACACAGCTCTATAACATCTATATGATGCGCTAAACGCCAAGGGGCAAAGAGGGTAGCCGATTAGCGGTGTTATAGGTCAGGAGATAGTCCGCACCTCCCTCACCCCATTTAGGGTAGGATAAAACAAACCATAGCGAGTGGTAAGACCATTGGTCGTGAACATCCAAGATTGGGGAAACCTACCCATTTTTCGCTAAAGGTTAAACGAAGTTAAAATTCGCCCAAAAATTTGGTAGTATCAAAAAAATTTCGTACCTTTGCATCAAGAAACAATTAAATGTCTAACCCGCTTAAAAATTAGAGCACAATGGAAAGACCTCCGCCCTATTAAGGGATATAGAGATAATATTGTATTTTTATGAATTACTTAAATCGAATATAAAACTTATAATTTCTATGAGAACAAGAGACCGACCCTATTAAGGGATAATTATTATAGCACTGTATTTAATTAATTCGCAAAAACTACCAATACCGACCTCATTTTATTGGCGATTATGCGCTGAAAAAAAATCAGCAGATGACGTTGCGAGTTTCGAGGTGACAACCTCGCCGAAAACTTGACATAACTCGCCGTGCCGCATCGAGGATAAGCCACTCGGACAACTCTCCAAATGCCCTATGGCTTATGAATGGCACTCTATTATCAATGCCCCCCAAACGCGTGTATAGGGAGCGAATCAGCCGCGAGGAATCGGTGGTTATACTCTGTCTTAGTTTTCCCTTGGGTATGTCTCCGAGGTTTCAAGGTGGGGTTCATTTTTAATAGGACTTTTGCGTAGTTACAGATGTGTCTTACCGACCCACAATCTTAGAGCCTATGCCTTAGTCCAAGTGAGGGGCAGCGGACAATGCCGAGCGCATATAAAGATGCTTGCCGTTGTGCTTCCCCCTCACATTTTGCCCTGATAGCTCAGTTGGTAGAGCATCGGTTGCCAACAACCGAGGGTCGTAGGTTCGAGTCCTACGAGGGGTGCTATGCTCGTTGCGTTGTGATAACGCTCTTTGTTTTCCATAATGAATTGTTAGGTTTTTAGTTGGATGATGGGTTGCTCGTGAGAGTGACCCATCGTTGTTTTGTGAAAAAAGGTTAAGAGACCAGAGATTTTTAAGAAAACATTTGGCCAATTCAATTTTTTTTCGTACCTTTGCAACACGAACAACAAATAAAAGAAATTGAAGACCTAAAAAACAGATTATGAGAGTAAAACATTTCAGTGGCTACGGCTCGGTTGAGGTAAAAAAAGTATCTAAGAATACTTTCAAGAACGAGTGGGGCGAGACAAAGACCAAGATGGTTTTGCGCGTTAAGGGCAACCACGAATGTGGCCTTGTGCGTAATGACATTTATGATGTAAAGCGTTGGATTTTCGACAAGTTCGAGAAGAATTTCAAGGGAGAGTATTTCAAGATTGATATGAATGTCGTGAACGACTACGTTAAAGAGGATGGTCTTGACGTTGAAGTTGCAGTCTATACATTCGTCTATTAGTGTTAAAAACGTTAAATCGTTTGGTGGCGTGAAGGAAATTTCGTACCTTTGCACCATCAAACATATAAAAGAATAAGGAGATTTAAGTTATGGCAGAATTAAACATTGTAGAAAAGGCGAATAAGATAATCAGTTTCCGCAAGGCGATTCGTGACATCTGTCGCAAAAAGGGTTTAGAATATCCTTCTGACGCAAAGATTGCAGAATATATTGCTGATTGTGGTGGTGACGAATGTGTCTATGACATCAATGATTTTATGGGTGATTATGAGAGCAAAATTGGTGTGTTCCGTGACCCATTGGAGGATTTTAAGGCCGAGATTAAGGCGATTTCGTGGTCTACACCCCCAACAGAGGAAGAAGTGACCGCTTTCTTTGAGAAGCACGGCAATGACATCGGCCTTTTCTGCAAGATGCACACCATTAAGAAAATGAAGCCATTGGAGCGCAAGGTGTACCTCAACGTCATTGAAAAGTGTTCTGTTCCGCAGTTGGTAGGCTTGTGGAATTGCTTCATCGAGGAATCCGCGATATATGGCCAAGACAGCCATATTTTCGACCTCACTTTCAAAGAGGATTCTGAATTGCTAAATGATTGCTTGAATAGTGACCAACGTATTAAAATACACGCTTTGGAATATAATGGCATTCGTTATCTCCATTGCCATTTCTTAAATGACAAGAACAACATCAAAGGATATACCGATAATGATATTATTGACACTATAACCGCCTATTGGCGTGAAATCTTTGAGCGTTTACTTGTTTGGGATGAAATCTACAACAACAGCGTTGGAAATAAGGGTACAGACCAAGAGTTTAATGGTTTTTTTGACATCGTTGTGCGCCCAATATTGCTGAAAGAACTCGGTTATGAGTTTGACACACGGACTTTTGACATTAAAGAGATTAAAAAGTCTTAAAATATTTGGTGGTGTGAAGGAAATTTCGTACCTTTGCACCATCAAACATTAACAAACAATTAAAAAGAAAACAATTATGGAATTTTGGATTTTTGTAGGAGTGTGTGCTGCGTTTATCGTTCGTGACGTTATGAGCGATAAGAATTTCAAGGAGAAACTCGACAACGTGGAAGAATAGCTATGGAGTACGTTATTGTTAATATTCCTTATGGTAGCGTGAGCGTGTGTGATATTGAACTATCATTTAACAGCCACGAATATCATCCAAAGAGAACAAAGTTAAAAGGTTATCAAAAGAACAAACGCAAATGAACGCAATAGATTTACTTAATAGTGTGTTTGGGAATGGCGCGTTCGTCAATAAGAACCCCAAGACCATTGAGGGAATTGTTATGAGGGTTTTAACCAATCCCAAAGTGACGCTGTTCCCCAAGAGGTTGAAAAACATCAAAGTTGAACCCATAAACGATTTGAGTGACAAGGTTACTTTGTCGTTTTCTGATGAAGACGTAACGTCTGTATGGAGTTGGCGCAAGTCTGCCGATGGAAAGAGTTACGTCTTGAATAAGGTTGAATAATCATTCTTTAATCTCCTTTCTGCCGCCTGAAGTGTTAAAGGTTACTAACTTGAAGCACTTTGGGCGTTTTTTATTTGGTCAATTCAATTTTTTTTCGTACCTTTGCACCACAATAAACAAATAAAAGGAGATTGAGTTATGATGAACGCATTAGTTAAATGGCAAGTAGGGTATTATATCACCATCGACTTTCAGTTTATGCAGTTACAAGATGCTTGCTTGCATTTCTACGATAAGGATGGGAATGTTGTAACGTTCAGATTGGACGATGGCTGTCAGTTTTGGCTTGACATTCAGTGTGACGAGTTTAATATCCGCAAGAAGCACAATTTCTCGCGCAACGAGGTGTTTGCCATTAAGCACAAGAAATATAGTGAGGACTATTATAGCGTCTATATACCTATGGATGCTGTAGATTTAACACACCTTGGCAAGAAAACAGCAAAGTGTAGCGATGGGTATCACATAGAGCATTATAATGAATATGCGCTTAAAGTCAGCGAATATGGTTGGTGGAGTGGAGAAAAACCGAACCACGAAAACTTGAAGCATACAAATGATGCTGTCATTTTTAAGGAAAACATATCAATAACACCGACCAAAAAGCAGAAGTTCGTAGATAATTTAAGCGATGAAATCTATGAAACTTGCGGTATCAGCATTAGCGATTATGGCTTGAAAAAGATGTTAAAATACTACGACATCGTTAAAAAGTGATAACACGGATAAAAAAGGTACGGAAAAGTTTTGTGGATTGAAAATAATTTCGTACCTTTGCACCAACAATAAAATATAGGAGAATAGAAATATGAAATTTGTTTTAGGAATTAAGCCAAATGTGTTTACTGGATGGGGAACGCTTCAAGACGCTCGTAACCACATTCGTAACCACAATGAGGGTGTTTTTTGCGTTAGTTCTTCTTTCGGAGTTGGCTATGAGAACTCATTTAGAAACGCAACCGCAGTATATGGCTATAATATTGAGGTTTTCAAACGAGGTAAGCACCGCAAGAACAAACATTACGTTATCTACAGATATACTTTCCCAATGGAAATGTTTAAGTTGCTTAACTTGGAAATTAAACAAGGTAGACGCACATTCAAAATAGTACCAAAAAAATAGGAGATTAAGATATGGGTAAGTTTGGAGTTAGAAAGAATTACGAGGACTATGGTAGGGTAAGAAAAGCTTTCAAAGAGTTCATTCACGCCCTTGTGTGGGAATCTGTTGATATTGACGAAGGTGTGGAAGAAGATGAAATTAACGAGCACATCGACAAGTATTGCAAGGCCAACGCTGACCAAATGATTGCACTGACAAATGATAGTGTCAGCAAGTTCATTACGTCTCTCTACGCACGTTATGAGGTCGCTTATTATGAGTATGATGAAAATCTTTTCACAACTAAGGTGTGTAGTATTTCAACCAATAATTTGGAAGTGGCTCTCAAAAAGGCAGCAGACTACTATCGTGGGGGTAAAAAGCCTTATGTTGAAGTGTTCGACAACGAAACAAAGAAATTTATAGCAAAATGGAGTGGAGTCTATGAACAGAGAGGAACTTTTGGCGGCTATCCGCAAGATTGTGGGCAATAAGAGATTCTATTTCTCTGAAGCCTATGTGAAGAAATGTGGCGGTACTCCTACCATTGGCACATATATGCGTAGATATACGTCTGTTACAAAGAAATATATTTACATCCATTGCCGTGTGGTGTATACCAACGACTTGGAGAATAAAGAGTATGGCGCTCTTTTCTTGAAGTATTCTCTTTTAAGACAGATGCAGTACCAAAACGTGGATAAGGTTGCCTTGGAAGATATATTCACCAAGGACTTGCAGAAAATCTACAATGACCTTATTTTCTACCTATGGTGGGAAAAGAACGTCCACTTGCAGAGAGTTGAAAATGAATACAACGAGTGCCGCAAATACGTGGACATTTACGATAAGATAGAGATTTCTAACGAAGATATGAGAAAATTAGAAAATCGTTGATATTTATATTTGGTTTTCAAATTAATTTACTATATCTTTGCAAAGGAGGAAACCATTCAAAGCGAGTGAGGAACGCTTTGAATATTTAAGGAAGAAGAACCTTTTTAAATTGATTGGGATTAACGTTGGGGAGCGTTAATCCCTTATTTTTTTTTTCTGTTTTTTGAAAAAAAGTTTGGAAAATATTTGGTAGTTCCAATTTTTTTTCGTACCTTTGCATCATTAATAAACAAATAAAAAGATTAGAATTATGAGTAATAGCAAAGTTAGAAAGCAGTTGGAAGCAATTGAAGCGAAGACTAAGAAGTATACCGAGTATAAGAAGAAAGAGAGTCTCATCCTCAATTATCAGATGTGCAAGGCGTATTTCCACGACCAAAGCGCAAGCATCATCGGCATTGTTGAGTTGATTCTCAAACAGAAATACAATCTTCCTTGGCAGTTGAAGTTCATCCGCAGAGCACTGAGCGATGTGAGGGGGAAAAGCAACCCCACCATTTCAATCCCTCAGTTCAAGTATGAGGAAAAAGAACACGACATTCTTTCGAAGTTCGTGAAGAACAATTTCGACAAGATGGCGGCTGACCAAAAGAAGAATAGCGAATATCCCTTTGCTTTTAGGGATGTGATGGAGAAAAATTCATAATCTATTCTTTTTGTTTCTGTGGGTGTGGTTTTTAAAAACTGCATCCACATTTTTATTAAAAAAACGTTAAAAGATTTGGCTATGTCAGGGATTTTTCGTACCTTTGCATCGTTAAACAACAAAACAATTAAGATTATGGATTACGAAATGAAGAAATTGGGAAACAATTTCCCAAGCAATGATGCACTGATAAGTATGTACCGCACCATTATGGGTTACATCAAGGGTGTTGGAAATATGTTTGCTATGACAGAACTATGACGGTTGTAGAAGAAAATAAATGTGGGTCAAAACACTGCTAATAGACTGCGCAGATTAGCGGTGGTGGCGCATCAAGGGGATGGCTAATAGTCCCTGCGGCTGCACTAAGCAAAGAAATTTTGACGATAATACGTCCTGTACGATAATTCCTTTGGTGCGTCATCTTTCCCACACTTTTTTTAAGATATTGGCAAGGCTGCGTTGAAATGTGGGGATAGGCATCCACAGCAAAGAGGGAATAAGGTTCGCCTACATAAGAAAACAAACCTCCCATAGCCTTGCTATTCAGTAATATAGGGTGATTCCCTCATTAGAGGTGATAGATAAGGTAAACAATGGCGTAAAAACCAAAGTAGTTTCACCCTTTGATTTTTTAATATTCATTCATATCTCCTTTCTGAACCCCAGTCGTTAAAGAGTGTTAAACCCTTGCGATTGGGGTTATTTTTTTGCGTTTTTATTTGGCCAACTCAAAATAATTTCGTACCTTTGCACTACAATAATAAAACAAACAAAAGGAGATTAGATTATGAGTGTAAGAAGTGGACACAAAACAAGCAGAAACCCTATGACAAAATATAAGGGTTTTACAATTATCCAAGTTACGAAGATTGACTATGCGCGTAGCATTTTCGACCCAACACGCTACGAGGACTATCCCGAACGGAAAGAAGTGTTTTACAATTTCTGCAAAGAGGGAATGGAGAAAAGACCATCCCAAGACTACGAGGTGAGTGCAAAAAATGTGGCAGAATGTAAGGAGCGCATCGACAAGTTCTTAGAGGATGATTCAACTTGTTTCACTGCCGAGGAACGTGAGAAATACGTTTATAGACCAAACCACAAGTGCGGTTATGGATATGGCTATGAAAGCCTTATGAAATTGCTCAAAGAGCACCAAAAGGCTGACAAGAGAATGAGGATTCTCATTGAGGACAGACTTGACGATGCAAATTTCCACCACGAGAGTGGTTTGCTTTCAAGCGGCAAATACAAGGAATATGAGGAATTTGTTATCAAGGACAATCCTTTTAACGAGAAGTTTGAAGTTTACACAAAGACGCTTAAAAAGCGTATCAAAGACCCTCAGAACCTTGTGGATGGGTTGAATAAGGTGATAAATGATTACCTTGCAAGTCAAGGAATTGAAGATACATCTGTAAATGTTAGGTTTATAGAGAATTGGTGAAGTTCGTGAGAATGTGTAGCCGAAAAGTAAATTTGTGAATTGTTTGTTGAATGGGAGAAGTTTTTTTAAGAAATTTCTCCCGTTTTTATTTGGTCAATTCAATTTTTTTTCGTACCTTTGCACCAAGAAACAAATAAAATAGATTTATATGGAATACATTGCATCATTCAGCGTGTTCATTGAGAACACAGATAAAAAAACTTTCCTCGATGTTCTTAATGGAACAGCAAAGAGAAAAGAGATTGAGGATATGGTAAATTATGACGATGGTGAGGATTTTTGCATTGACTACATTGCAAAGATTGACATCGGCATTGTTCCAAACGGAAAAAATGAGAAGAAAATCGTTGATGCAATTACAAAGAAAATTAACAAGTTGATTAGCGTCACAAGTTGGGATTTCCATTATATCAAACACGCAAACCCAAATGCTGCGGTATTTGATAGGGAATTTTATTGGCAACCTTAAAAAATATAATAATATGAGTATAATAATTAAAATCGGTTTAGGCCGTAGTAAGAGTGGCAAGATACTCGACAGAAATACCAAGTGGTTCACCATTACTGACAAAGAAAGTTGGGGAAGATGCGTGAACGAGTGGAGTTTGAAAAGGAATAGCGGCAAACCCATTTTTATCTCTCGCAATGGCCGTGCCTATAAGGAGATTAGCGGTGTGGAATTGATAAAACTTAAAGATAAGTTATAATATGAAAGTAATTTGGAAATACGAGGGCAAAGAGGAACAAGTCAAGGAGTTTGAAGACCCTTATAAGGCACTTAGATTCCAAGCAAGCCTACTGAAAAAGAAAAATGGCCTCAAATATGCAAAATATGGTTAAAACATTTTGCATATTGAAATAAATTTCGTACCTTTGCACTGCAACAAAACAATTAAGAGTATGGCAACATATAACGAAGAAGTAAGAACGACAATGAAGTTCACGAAGTTCAACATCTTTACAAGTGATGGGAACAAAGAAGTTAACGCACCTCGCAGAATGACGTTGGACGAAGCAATGAGACATTTCAAGGCTCTCGCTATAAGCGGAGTGGAATAACGATACGTGTGGGGATGGCTACCCCACTAATAAGAGAAGTGTGGGGCTTATGATGGAAGTTGTGTCGCTACAACGCCAAAGAAGCACAAACTTAACGCCACGCGGAAGTTACCTTTGGATGGGTAGTGGAGTTGAGCCAAAAGGCACAAAGCGCAAGTGTTCAGAGTTCAACGTGGAAGCGAAACCAGAGTGATTATAAACGTGGCATTTGCTTAAAAAAATTAAAGAATGAAAAGATTTATTATGGCACTCGTCTGCCTTATGACAATGGTAGTTAGTGCTAACGCACAAGATTACAAAGACGTAAAGTATCATAAGATTAAAGAAGCCGCTGTTGAGGCTTTTAAATCTAATTTGATTGCCCCAAGTAAGTTCATTTTGTCTGATAAAAACGGAAACAAAATATCTATTGATGATTTATACGTTTCCGTTGAAAACGAAAAAGTTGAAATCGATACCATATCTTATAAATGGGGAATAGAGTGGTCTATCGATATTAATGATGCTGATAGCGTTGTAGTTTATGAAAGATATTATGAGCGTTGTTGGGTTGTTCTAATATATGGTGATGCTATGAACCGTATGGGTGGTTATAAACAGACAACAGGTCTAATATATGTGTATGGCACTGAGGATTACCCAATTGCTTATAGTGAACGTAGGTGCAAAACAAAAAAAATTTTTTCAACCCCTCAAATTAATTGGGAAACAGAACATTTTTCAAAACACATAAAAGGAATTGATATACCATTTACTTTTGGAAAAATATTAGATTCTACTTTACTAACTTTTGACGGAATTAAATGCCCTTTGTGCCGTAATGAATGGTATGATTTGGGTAAAGACGATTACGAAAAACTTGTAAATACAAGAAGAAAATGTAAAGAATATAAGGAATACGAAAAAAAGAAAGACCAAAAAAGAAAACAAGACGAAGAAGATAGAAAAAATAAAAAAGAAGCAAAATTCAATAAATATTTGAATATGTGATTCATTAAAAAAAAGTTAAAAATCTGGGATTTATTTGGTAGTCTCAGATTTTTTTCGTACCTTTGCATCACAATAAAAATAGGAGATTAAGATTATGATGTTCAACAACAAATTCAATTCAGACGGAACTATTCACTTTGATGTGAATGAGTGGGTGAACACAGACCCAGATGAAGGTCAGTTCTGCCGTAAGATTAGCGACACGGAGTTTGAGTATATCCAAATCAAGGATATGACAGACAAACCTCACAGCAAGAAATTGCTTGAAACTCTTAACGACAAGACCACCATTAAGGATTGGTATCAAGACGAGATTGATGTTATGGACTATGACGTTGATGCAATAGGTCATTATGTCGCTTCTTATGGCGGTGACGAGTTCTTAGGTGATTCAAAGGGAGCAGAGCGCAACCAACTGATTGTTGAGTGTATTTTTGAAACAGATTTACTTTGTGGTGACTATGATTGAATATCGTATCACATACGAAATAGAAGTAACTCAACCAGAGAAATGTGAAAAAGGTGGGTGGAAAGTAATAAAAGCCGAAAATGCTGATGAAGCGTTGAAGAAGTTCAAGAAAAATCCACCTTTCGCAAAGGGAGGTATTTCATTTTGTTATACAAAACTTGAAGTTAAAGAGGAAAAATATGACTGAAAAAAAGATAAATCACATTTATTTTGTAGATGGTGGTGACAACACAAAAGACACAATTTGTGCTTTTGAAGAACACGTTGATATGCGTCATAAGGATTGCATCAGCACCATTGCAGAGAAATTAAAAGAAGTGTTTCAAGGTAATGTGTTTATGTGTGAACACGCAAAAGAAATCGCAGAGCAGATTGCCTATTGTGAATACGCTGTTCTTGACCAATATGATTTTGGTGTCGAAGTAATAACTCTTTTTGAGTGTTAAAAACCCTTAAAATATTTGGTGGCGTGAAGATAATTTCGTATCTTTGCGCCATCAAACAAAAGGAGATTAGAAAATGAACGAGATTAACGAATTATTCAATGATTTTGACACCAACACTTTGTGTGTTAGTGATTTCAACATTGTTGTTAGAGGTACAAGAGTTGACAACATTGTCAAGACAGATAGCGGCTCGATACAGATTTGGGCAGGAAATCCTCTCACCGATAAGAATGCCGAAGAACTTGTATTATCCCCATTGGAAAAGAAAGATGTCTTCGACCAAATAATCGACAATATGTAAAAAAGCCTTAAAATATTTGGCCAATTCAAAATAATTTCGTACCTTTGCATCACGAAACAACAAAGGAGATAAAAAATATGGCAAATAAGAAGTTTACAAGTAACAAGATTCCCGAAATTGTCTATGAAGTAATTGACGAGGGATGGATGGACAAGGACACCTATGTCATTGTGTTCAATGATATGACAGATTCAGATGGTGACGTGTTCCATTTGGAAGTTGAGTTCCACGAGGACGAGGACAGAGTTACTTATACGAGAGTGTACGACAACGAGAACGTTGAGGCTTCTCAGTTTGTTTCGCCGTGTTTCAAGCCCCAAATTGAGGAATACATCTTGCAGCAAGTTGGCAAGATAAATAAAGATTGCTTCATCAATGAGCAGACGATTAACGTTGGCTTGACATTGGAAATCCCCAAGGGAACTACCATTGGAGAGTTGCACGAGTTTATTAAGTCACTTAAAGTTGAGGTAATTCACACCAAGACACCGAGAGACGAAAAAATAAAAATTTTGTCAATCGAAAACAAAGGAAATAATTACAATAACAAATAATAAAAAACTATGGCAAAGGAGTTAGATAGAATGCGCGAGATTCGCGTTGAGCAGAAGAACATTCGTATTTCATTGAAGAATCGTGAGGAGCGCAACAAGGAGTTGCGTGCAAAGATTACACCTCTTTGGGAGGATAAGACAAAGGACGATGAAGTCCAAGGTCTTTCCAAGGAGTTGTTCAAGGGGCGTGAGCACGTCAAGAACTATCAGAAAGCCTTGCGTCAGTTAAAGGTCGAGTTGAAGGAGGCCAACCGCGCCTATGACCTCAATTCTCCAAAGGAGTAGTAACTGAATTCAGTTAAAAAACGTTAATAACCTGTATAAATTGGGGTAGTCATTTGGCTATTCCAATTTTTTTTCGTACCTTTGCACCAAGAAACAAAACAATAAGAATATGACACAACAAGCACAGCAAGATTTGGCAGACAAGTTGACAAGCATCACCTTGACAGAACTCTATGGTGAGCGTTTCACCAATTTGGAAGATGTCGAGGAAGATGAACAACTCAACAGAGAGTGGGAATACCTCAACGAGAAATTCTATGACACATTGTCTAACATTTCATCAATTTAATAAAGTATGGCAAATTTAGAACTATACATCGGTTGTGATTGCGTTAGCGAACATCGCAAGTTTGACTGCGCAAAGAAAGCTTTTAACAAAGCCGTGAAGAAATACCCTGATATGGACATTGACATCATATTTGAGGGCGGAGCGATTTACTCTTGGGATGCAGATAGCCAAACAGAATACGATTACAGATACTGAAAGAAATGATATGGAGAAGTGGAAAACATTATGGTGGAACACTCGTTATGAAGTCTCTACTTTTGGCAGAGTGCGCAATAAGAAGAGTGGCAAGATATTAACCACCAATCCCACGAAATCGCATCGTAAGCCGCAAGTATGGCTTTATAGCGACTATTTCAAGGCTACTTGTCAGCACACACTTGCAAGGTTGGTGTATTATACATTTAACCCTTATAACGGCTATGGTGCTAGCTTGGGTAGGGTGAAACATCGTGACGGAGATATTATGAACTGCAAACTTGAAAATCTCTATACTAAATAATAGTATTTGAAATATTCTAATTATTTACTAAACATAAAAGAACAAATTATATGTACTATGTGGTGAACTTTTTCGTGCAGCCATTAACAGACTATGGCAAGTTGTTTGAACAGCAGTCAATGGTGGAAGCACCTAACGGAGAGTATAAGAAGCGCAAGTATCTGACAATCTAAAAGAAAAAAAAAATTGAAAAAAGTTGGGATTCCATTTGGCTATCTCAACTTTTTTTCGTACCTTTGCATTGTTAAACAAAAAGACATAGAATATGGCAGAACTAACATTAAACGGAACAAAGGGTCTTGAAATGACAAGGGAAGAGGTTATCGACCTTGGCTTTAAGGTCTCTGCGCTTGTGCGCAAGGCTCAGTGTAGAGAGGTGAATCAAGATGTTCTTGACCTCATTCAAGACGCAAGTGAGAAACTTGATGAAGCCGATAGAATAATAACAGAGATTTTGGAAGGAGAGTACGAAGGTTAAAAAACAATAGAAAACAATATGAATATTAAGAGCGTAGAAATTAATTCACTTGTGCTTATGTTCATCATTGCGATGGGCAAGCAGATTGGTTTGGGATTCACATATATTCCCAAGTTGCCGACACCTTTCTCCAAGAATTTGGATTTTCAGAACTCTTGCGGCTGCAATGCTGACTTTGTGTGCCTACGTGTAAGTAGTGAGGGAGAGGTTGAGTGTTGGTTTTATGACGGCGATAATGGCACGTTCTCCTACACGCTTGACGAGATTCGTAAGATGCAGCCAATGCTGTGGGTTTCCATTATCACGCACGTATGTGATATGATTGAGAATCTTTAAGGTTAAACATAAAATTTTGTTAAAATGAAGCGATTTATTTGGTAGATTAAAAAATTTTTCATATCTTTGCATTGTCTTTGAAACGATAGACATTGAGTAAGGTTAAATGGAGAACAAATCCCTCTGAATAGTTCAAGATGTGAGGGCTTGGAAGAAGACGATAACACCATACTTTACTTATACCATAGGGTTGCGGTGGACAACTTATTAAAAACCACCTTTTGGAAGATACCAGAGGAGAACGTCAGCAATGACGATGTAGACAAATGGGCGTTGGCTTCGTGGTCAACGTGC
>Ga0310696_10003181_pt1 | contig 20761 bp, 14 predicted proteins | sample AusTroGonzalo_MG_4_FD_203885 | JGI IMG/M metagenome (GOLD analysis project Ga0310696, IMG submission 203885) | Bovine rumen microbial communities from tropical cattle in Woodstock, Queensland, Australia - Gonzalo_02 (v2) (version 2) | ecosystem: Host-associated > Mammals > Digestive system >... | reverse complement strand
TATGACGTTGTCTAAACAAGGGCGTGTCTTCATGATTTGACATCTTTATAAACATAACCTAATAAAAAATCCTACTTTTTAGTAGGAGCTCATTGTGAATTGTAACAACTGAAAACTCCTACCAAATTTGGCGTGTTGTGGTAGTTGTCGTAGTTGTTATTCAGTTCATAGTTTACTAATCAATTTATAAACTAACAAAAGTATTATTATTTTTAAAATAGAATGCAAGAGAAATCTGAATTTATTTAAATTAGTTAGAGTAGTGGGTATAAATAAGGGAAAAAATTAGAAGAATTACAATAATAGCTATGAATGTATATATCATTTTACTATTTCTGTTTGCATTTTTTACTATTTTTCTTTGTTCTTCATTTCCATATTCAGAGAACCATTCAACCAATTCTTTGTTATCCTTTTTGAGGTCTTTATTATATTCATACCGTTTTCTAAATCATCATAATTTCTTTATAAATTTTAATTCTATAATTAGTATATAGATTGCCACTCATAGACAACATAGAGTTGATGCACTAAATTCAATAACTTCTTCCCAATTTCCTTGATTTCGATTGTCTATAAAATCAGGAATTCAGATTATAAAACATATAACTAATCACAATAGAAATAATAAAATTGCGAAATTAGCAAACATACAAAAATTGAACGAATAAAATAATACATTCTTTTATTTTTTTCTAATATTCAGTCAATATAAAAAAGTAGAATGTGATTCACATCCTACTTAAATTCTGTTCATTTTCTTCTTGGTTAATTCAGTCTTTCTGTAGAAGTAAAGAATAATCTTTACGAGAAGAAAAATTATCACCAAAGAAGAAATAATCATAGCACCATTAGGGATTATTTCATCCCTAACATCTGGCTTTGCAGCCCAGGATGATGATCCACCTAAAATGTAACCCATCCAGAAACCGAAGAATACCATACATAGGAGTATGTAATACAGCTCCCACTTCTCGACTCGAATCTTTTTAACCATAGTTTTCCTTTCTTTTATGTTTGTTCTATTAGTTATTATAATGATTTTTATTAATTTGTAAAGATAAATTGTTAATGAAAAAAGCAGAACCTTTGTATACTAAGGTTCCGCCTTGAAATAGAGATAAGAACTAGTCCTTCTTCTTGTTGTCGCACGGCATCATCCGCCGTGCGTGCCTAGGGATTGGTTTTCCCCGCCGGACCTGGAACTCTTCCTTAATTCGCGGAGCGGATGTTGGTTCTACATCATCCTCGAATTCTACATCGTCTAGAGTCAGGATTCCTGGCATAATCCCACGCACACCGTCCAACGCTGGTACATAAGTTTTTTTGGCCATATTTTTTGTTTTTTTAGGTTTACGTATAATTATATTAATTATCTGTATATAAAATGTCAAGTAAATTTTATAAAAAAAGAGCCCGCACAGATTCTGCGCGGGCCGATTTCGTTATGAATAAATGAGCGAATGCATTCTCCCTACCTAGGGCGGATGGGTGGATTGAGTTAGGACATCTCGCATTACCACCATTTTGCGATAGTCCATACGTGTCGTCTGTGGATAGCCCGAGAATCTAAAGGATAATGTTAATACTGGTGCGGGCTCGTCGATAGTTGCTGCTGTCATGCAGGCACTGTTCACGACGTAATTCATCATCTGCGTGGTCGGAAGGTACTTTGGCACATCCCTCCTGTTTTGTCCGTTTACCACGAATGTGAAATTCCAACAAACGACGATTGTTAGAATTAATTTTAGCATATATTTTGTTTTTTTGTGTGGTGAAATATTTAATTATTTTTTATACAAAGTCAAGTATAACTGTAAAAATCAGATTACTATTCTCTAAAAGAATAATTTATTAAAATTTAGTTGAAAATAATTACGTTTTAAGTAAATAATTAGCTATATTATTTATATTTCTAATTTTTTGTATAATGAAAAAAAGATTATTAGCATTTGTTTTGTCTTTATGTATCTTGGCATTAGCAGGATGTGGTAAAGAATGTGACTGTACTGAAGAAATAGCTCAGGCTCTCGAAAATGAAAATTGAGCTTTGGAGCAAATTACTCAGGATTGTGTAGATAAATGAGGAACTCATTCACTTATTCATTCTCAGACTGCTGTATATGGAGAATGTTCATTTCCTAGTTGAGTAATTTGTGATGATGATTTATTACGTTCTGGAGAATGTCAGTATGAAGCAGATACAAGTAATATTGAAACTGAGGAAAAACGTATCGAAAACTGTGAAGAAACTGCAACTAGTTTCATAGAAGATATTGAAGATGGGGAAGTTATAAGTTTTGAGTGGAAAGATGAAGAAGAATCATGAGCTTCATTTGTTAGAATCTGAACAATTAAATATTCTAAAGGATGAGACAATCGAAAGATTTCTGTTGAATGTGTATCTGATTTCGTTGACTGAAGTACTTCAGTATCAGAATATTCACCAGATGATGAATCAGATATCGAAGAGCCTGAAGAAGAACTAGAAGAAGTAGAAGAGGAAGAAATTGAATAATTAAAAATTTCAATCAATTAAATAAGAGGAAGTCTGATGACTTCCTTTTTTTATATCCCCATCTTGATAAAAATTCAGATTTATTTATAAAATCAGCGTTTTATATCTCACGATTCATACAAGTGTTATCCCCAAAATACAGATATATTGGACTAGATTTTGAAACTACAGGACTAGACTTACTCAAAGATGAACCAATTCAATTATGAATTGTAGAGATTGATGTTGATGGAAATATAATCGATCAATATCAGACTTTACTTCGTCCACAGAAAGAATTAAAAGAACTCAAAAATATCGTTAGTTTTATTACGAATATTGATTTAAAAGACCTAGAAACAGCACCAAATCCATCTGAAGTAGAAAAGGAGATTTCCCGTTTTTTCTGAAAAAATACAATAGTAGTCTGACATAATATTGCATTTGATTTATCGTTTCTAAATCGCTTTTTCCCATCGTTAAAATATTCATTCTCAATTGATACATTCCAACTTTCTCAGGCTATGGTTCCTTATGCTCCAAGCTATGCACTAGAAATTCTTTCAAGTCACCTCGAAGAGAAACCATTATTCTTACAACGAAAATCAAAATTTTGACTTACATTTACTCCAGAAAATTCAGATCAGGAGAGTTTTCATGATGCATTTTTTGATACAAAAGCGACTTTAGCATTGTTCTGCTATCTCGTCGATTTCTTAAATCAAATCCAGGAAAAAACTCCAGTTTTGACTCAATTACTCAATAAATCTGATGCAGAATTTCTGCATATTTTGCCAAATCATAATTTCAAAAAAGCTGAGAGTATCTGAACTGTGACAATTCCAGCGCTCAAAAAAATTGCTCCGACAGATACATCTTTCACTTCATTTCCATACGATATCCAGACTTCCAACTACGAAACTAAGAAAAGATATTATATCTGAAATCTGAAATTTAAATCATTATTACAGTCCCTATCTGCAAATAAAAAGATTATTCTAGTTTTTTCTTCTAAACCTAAACTAGATATTGCAAAAAATCTTTTGAATGATATGTGAATCAAAAATATAGGATTTGCTCGTGAGGAGCAAACTATTTCTCCAAAATTATTCGAGACATTTCTATCAAATTCAGAATTTTTAGATTTTGAAATATTGTTTCTTATCAAGTATTGTGTCCATTTATTCTATTGATACGGAGTCCTTGATTTGAACTCAAAATGAGATTATAAAGTTTATGGATTCATCAAAGATTCACGTGAAATAGTAAAATATCCACTCGTTTTAACTACGCATCAGTGATTATATTCACTTCTCGAAAAAGACATCGAAACATACAAAGATTTCCAGATTTTATTCTTCGATACGGAATGGCGATATCGCTTTTATAACCTATATCTTTCACGTACTTGTGACTTGTATTATATCCAGAATTTTGTGGATATGCTACTGTATAAGTACGAACTATTACAAGAAAAAAATCTGATTTCATCAGATTCTTTAGCTACTCTTCAGGAATTTGATACATTTTTCACGATGTTTATCTGAATTCTCCGAACTGAAACTAAGAAATTATTCATCGATATGCCAGAAGATGAAATTCAGATAAATCCTATCGTTTCTAGTATCGAATTTTATCAAACGAAATTACTTCTTCCAAGATTTAAAGAATTCTGACCTAAACTTGAAAAATTATTACAATCCTGAGATTTCAAAACATTACGATTACAAATTGAGCATTTCTTCTCTATCACAGAAACTGTCGCAAAAGTTCAGAGAAAAATGTATGCTCAATCAGATTTCTATTTCCTATTTAGTGAAGATACCAAGTTTACGAACCGAGATGAATTTTTAGATATATTCACAGACCATCACACGTTATTCCTATCAAATCACGAAACAGCCTATCCAGAATTGTTAGCAGATATTACTGATTTTGAAGAAAAAAAACTTCCACATCTCAGAGCTGTCGTTGATTTAGAGTCAATGCTTTCAAAATACATATCAAAATCTGAGCAGTCATTTTTCATCATATCTACAGTCAAGGATGAATCTCGTGAAATTTTCGAGCATTTACAGACTATTCCGGAATTAGCAGATTATGAATTATTAGTGGAAAATATTACATGATGAGCAGGGAAAAATATTTATAAAGCTCAAAAAAATCAGAAAAAAGTTGTAGTTTGATGATACAATTTTCTCATGATGTGCTATGCACAAAAGGTTAAATTCGATGAATTAATTATCCGAAATATCAGATGAGCTCAATCAGATTTGATTTTGACTGATATGCAACGATATTCTCCAGAAAAATAAAAATCCATTCTAAAATTTGCAAAATTTACCATTTTTGATTATAATTATGGTGGATTTTATTGTATAGATTTTATTTCAATGCTAGAAAATACACGATTAGGTAAACAATTCTGGAATGTAATGAAAGTTTTGGGCGTTGCTATCGCTGTATATTTGGCATTAACTATAAAAATCTGATTTACCTGAGAAACTGATGAAATTACGCAATTTGATTATCTAGAAAATGAAACTAAATCTGAAGAAGAGTTTGTAGAACTGGATGAAACAGAAAGTCATTGAGCTGCTTCAGCTTTTTCTATATTATGTTCAAAATATAAAAATGTATGTAATAAGGTTAGTCGAAATGGTACATTTACAGAAGAAGATAAAACATTCAAGTTAGCATATGTTACATATTTACTCAAAAAACTTGATGAAAATATTTCTCGTTGAAAAGATCCTTCTAAGGCTCTCGTGTCTATGGTAATAAACAATTCGAAATGAGCTCGTCGTGGAAATGCAAATCGAGATACAATTACAATTAATTTATGATGAATGAGTTATGATAGTGAATTTTTCCAGGTAATTTCTCATGAAATGGGACATATTATTGATTTGTGAGGACTTCAATGAACAAGTAAAAAGAAGGATCCGGTTTTTACAGAATTTAATAAACCAGTTTTTGCTATCGATGATCCTAGTTTGGAATATTATAAGTATTCTCGAGCATCAGAAACTATTAGAAAAAGTTCAATGAGTAGAGAAGATTTCTGTTCATGATATGGAATGACTGATCCATTTGAAGATTTTGCTGAATGTCACAATCTTTATCTGAATCATCATGATTATTTCCGTAAATTAGCAATGAATAATTCTACAGTGAAAAGTAAGTATAATTATTTTTCAAATCTTTATGGATGAAAATATATAAATGATTCTGAAGCTAGATATGAAGATTGGGGAACTTCATATAGAGTTTGGGATACAACAAAAATTAGAGAAGGATAAAATTTCTCTCACTTGAAAAATAAATAGAAAATCACTATAAACTAATCAGACAAAGTTTTTCAAATTAGTCAAAAAAATCTGTATGCCAAATTCACTTGTCGATGAAGTATTAGGTCGCGTTGATATTGTCGATGTGATTTCTAGATATATTCCACTCAAAAGAGCAGGAAGTAATTTTTCGGCATGTTGTCCATTTCATGGAGAAAAAACACCATCATTTATGGTATCTCCTACGAAGCAGATTTTCAAGTGTTTTGGATGTGGAAAATGATGAAACGTTTTCACATTTGTTCAGGAAATTGAAAGAATCGATTTTCGAGATGCCGTAAAACTTCTTGCAGAACAGGAACATTTAGATGTTTCTCAATATCAGCAAGTTTCTGCTTATGCACAGAAATCTCAGGATGATAAAGAAAAGCTAAAAAGAATGCATAAACTTGCCCAAGAATTTTTCGTTACATCACTCCAAAACAGTCAAATAGCATTAGATTATCTACATAATAAAAGACATTTAGATGACAAATTAATCTCAGAATTCTGAATCTGATATGCAAATGATAAGCATTACGAACTATTGAATATGCTCAGAAGTAAGTGATTTTCTGATGATGATTTACTCGAAGCTTCACTCGCAAAAAAGAATGCAAACGGAGAAATTTATGCATTTTTTAGGAATAGAATCACGTTTCCGATTTATGATTTGATGAAAAATGTGGTCGGATTCAGTGCTAGAGTCTTAAATCCAGAAGATGCTCCAAAATATATCAATTCAGCAGAACATAAAGCTTTCGAAAAGTCCAAGATTCTTTATGGACTTTCTCATGCTAAACAATATATCAATACTCATCAAAAACTAATAGTTGTGGAATGACAAATGGATGTGATTTGACTAGCACGTCTATGATTTCCTATCTGAGTTGCAACCTCTGGAACTGCTCTGACAGAGCAGCACGTAAAGATTCTCAAACGTCATACAGAAAATCTGTATTTGCTTTTCGACAACGATCAAGCTGGTCGTCAGGCTACTTTTCGTGCATTAAAACTTTGCTACGCACAGGATATTTTTCCAAAAATTATTTCTCTTCCAGAGTGATTTAAGGACGCAGATGAAATAGCAAATCATGAAAATTGAAATCAGATTTTCCAGGAATGTATAGATAAGGCAACGGACGGATTTCTCGAGATATTCAATCGTCTCAGAAGTTCATTTGATATGAATTCGCCAGTAGACAAAACGAAGTTGATTAATGTGATGTTTGAGTTAATTCTTGCCGTAAATAACGTTCTCATCCAGGAAAGTTATAAAAGAGCATTTGCGGATAAATTATGATTTCCATTTGAAACAGTTGACCTACAATTCAAGAAATACGTTCAATGAGCAGGTAAAATTTTCATTCAGCAGCAGAAAAAACAAGAGAAATCTGATTCAAAATATCAATTGGATCGTGAAAAATTATTTGTTTCACTTTTCTATAATTGATTCATTGATATGCAGTTAAAAGATGAATCTGAATTCCTTTCAGATTTACATAGTTTTGTTAGTCAGGTTGCTCGTGCGGATTCAGACTGATTATTATTTCATACATTAAATAATAGTTGCTCCGATGAAGAAAAATCTATTCTTGATGAATTTCAGCTTCGACGAGAAAAAGAAATTTCAGATTTGTCAGATGAAAAATCTAAACGTCAGGTAATTGTAACCACAATCACGCCAGTCATCCAGGAATATTTTAAACTTGCTACAAAAAGTAAAAATCTTTCAGATGAAGAAAAAAAACAGTTAATTTTATTAAAATGAAAACTTGGTAGGAGATAATATTATAAAAAAGTCTGATTTTTTTTGATTTTTTTTGTGTTTTGGATTATACTATAAGTAGGAATTTTATTTTTTTATTCCGAAATTGATGAAAAATAAGATATTATCATATTTGTTAGGATGAGTTTTTGCGATATTATTAGGTTTTTGATGATTATGATGATCGTATGTTAGTGCTGGACAATGTATAGATAAGGAAGCATGTGAATGAATTGCTTTGAATACATGTTTTCCAATTATATGAAATTGTATATGAGGTGATGGTGATATAAACTCAACTAACGTATTCCCATCTATGATTTGAGCATTAACTAAAATTGTGGTAGCTTTGATTTTAGTGGTTTGTTTTATCTTGATTATTTATGCTGGGATATTATGGTCTATGGATAAACCAAAAGAGGCAAAAGACTGGCTAAAAAGAGTAGCAGTAACAGTATTGTTACTATGATTTTCAGGAGCAATTCTTAGATTGATTAATCCAAATTTCTTTACCTAAAAATATTAAGCTTTCGTAAATGTGATATTACTTTTTAAACTAGAAGATGTATCATCCTCATTTCTTGAGCGAATTATATCTTCTTTTTTATTTTTCTTGAAATCATATTCGACCTTACTTTCCATACTAGACTGATCTTTCATAGTTAAGCTAACTTTTTCTCTTTCTTCATCTATATCCAAAACTCTGACACTTACTTTTTGACCTACACTTACAACTTCGATAGGATTGGAAACGTAATGATTAGCCATTTGTGATTTGTGAACTAATCCATCGTTATGTAATCCAATATCTACAAAAGCACCAAAATCCGTTACATTTCTCACTACTCAATCTAATTGCATTCAGATTTTTAAATCTTTGATATCTAAAACATCAGACTTGAAACATGGAGCATCTCATTCATCTCTAGGATCTAGTCATGGCCTTTTCAATTCCTTAATACAATCTTCCAAAGTTTCTTTTCATATTCTATATTTTTCACTCCATTCAGCAATTTGTCTTTCACTTACATCCAAGTCTTTCATAGGTAGAACTAAGTTTTTCTTTTTAATCCCAAATTCTTTATCCAAAATCTCATAAACCTGTTTGAAATTTTCAGGATGAATTCATGTCTGGTCTAATGGCTCTTTTCAGTTTTTAATCCTTAAAAATCAGATAGCCTGTTCGTAAGCTTTTGGTCAGAGTCATTTAACTTTTTTTACTTCAGCTTTACTTTCAAATGCTCAATTTTCATCTCTATATTCAACGATAGATTTAGCTATTTTTTCACTTAGTCATGCAATATATTGTAACAATGTATAGCTGGCAGTATTTACATCTACTCATACAGAGTTTACCGTATCTTCTACTTTCTCATCCAATTTCTCTTTCAAAAATTTCTGATCCACATCGTGTTGGTATTGTCCAACTCAGATAGATTTTGGATCAATTTTAGTAAGTTCTGCTAAAGGATCTTGAACTCTATGTGCGATACTAATTGCTCATCTAACTGTTACATCGAGAGATGGATATTCATCCTGTGCTAATTTACTGGCAGAATAAACAGAAGCTCCAGCTTCACTTGTGATAATATATTGAACTTTCAGTTTATGTTTCTTAATCACATTCGCCAAAAATTGCTCAGATTCACGACTAGCTGTTCCATTTCCGAGTGAAATTAAATCAATATGGTATTGCTCAATTAATCACATCAAAATTGCTTCAGATTTCTCTGTATCGTTTTGTGGAGCGGTAGGATATATCACAGTATTGAATAAAAATTTTCCAGTTGGATCAACTATCGCTAATTTACAACCAGTCCTAAAAGCTGGATCAAAACCAAGCACAGTTTTTCATTGGATTGGAGGAGTGAGAAGTAAGTTCTTCAGATTCTCTCCAAAAACTTTGATGGCCGCTTCATCAGCCCACCTCTTTTTATCTCATCTTAGTTCTCTTTCAATTGATGGAATGAGTAATCTTTTCAATCCATCTTCAATTGCTCAATCTAAATATTCCACGCTAGTTCATAGTCATTTTCATCCATTTGGAATGAAATATTTTTTTGCACATTCAAGTGTATGTTCCCATGAAAAATCGATAATTAGATTTAATTGCTTTTCTTTTTCTGCTCTGAGTAATGCCAAAAATGCATAAGATGGAATTTCATTCCATTTTTTAGAATAATCTGCATATATTTTATAAACTCAATTTTCTTCAAATGTTTTCGTTGGTTTAGTAGAGATTTTTGCATTATTTTCTTCATGATTTTTAATATCTTCTCTGAGATTTGCATGGTCAGAAACGTCTTCTGCAATGATATCTTGAGCTCCTGCGATAGCTTCAGCTTTATCTTTCACTGTAGTTTTTGCATCTCAAGTATCTTTTACAAACTTTTCAGCTTCAGTTTCAAATTCTTCTTTGTTCAATTCAGCTTTTCTTAAAATATCTGCAAGAGGTTCTAGTCACTTAGCTTTTGCAATAGTTGCACGAGTGTTTTTCTTTTCTTTGAATGGTCTATACAAATCTTCAACTCTGGCTAAAGTTTCAGCTTCCATAATTTGCTGTCTGAGTTCGTCAGTAAGTAATCATTTTTCATCAATCAGTCTGATCACATCTTCTTTCCTAGCTTCTAAATTCTTAGTATATGTATATACATCGTTAAAGTCACGAAGTTGTTCATCTGTAGCTCATTGAGTGAGTTCTTTACGATAACGAGCTATAAATGGAATAGTATTTCATTCATCCAAAAGTGTAATGATATTACGAATAACTTTCTTTTCTAGTCATGTTTTATTCGCAACTAAATCAATAAGATTAACTGCCATTTCAAAAAATTCTTACATTATAAAATTTACAAATTTCAGCAAAAATCAGATTAAGAAAGTTCGTATAAATTTCAAGGTATAGACTTACTTCGAAATGTTATATTAACTAGAAAATCTCGTTAAAAATTTGCATTATAAAGGTTTGTGATTATAATAAAGTTATGATTATAATTATTAAAATATAGGAACTATGCTGAAAAAAATTAAAAAATGATTATCAAAGACAAAATGAATTATACCTGTGAAAATCAGATCAATTTCCCTGTCGTTAGCACTTTTTATGATGGGATGGTGACTGGGAACTGATACATATTTTTCTATATATATTCAGGAAATAGTAGGAAATGCTTGGTGAGTTACAGCTATTTGAACTATATTAGCATTTGTTAAATTGATTTTCACTATTCCTATTTGAAGAATGAATGATCATGTGAATACGAAGTATATTTTATTGATGTGAAAAATATTATACGTGATTAGTGGATTATTATTCTTCTTGGCATGAATACTACATTCACGAGTATTATTAATATTTGCTTCAATTTTTAACTGAATAGCGAATTCAACTACATTTACTACATATCGTAGTTATTATTCAAAGAAATCAACAAAAGCAGATAATGCTCAGATTTCTGGTGTATATTTTTCTGCAATGTATATCACAGAAGTTGTATGATCATTAATCGCTGCAGTCTTGGTCAATTATCTGGAATTGCCTTATATGTATTTGTTTGTTGTAATCTTTTCTCTAATTTCGTTATTGTACGATGAAAAAATTAAATCAGTTCTGTCGAACCACTATAATAAAACTTGGAAAAGATTTTATAAAAGGGTAAAAAAAGAATCAAAAAATTATGGTGAAATACAGGAAAAATCAGAGTATGATCAAAAGTTTTTTGGTAAAAAATGATTTGTTTATTCTTTTATTAACGGATGTTTATCTACAGAAAGTTGGAAAGAAATCTGGCAAATATTGCATAAATATAATTGAAAAATGTATGTAGCTCTATGAAGTTGGATGTTAACTAACTTTTTCAACTATATGAGTTTCCTATTCATACCGATAGTAGCAGCGGAAAATAATCTTTCACTTTCACAGATTGCTATAGTTTTTGCAGCTATGAAATTACCGTATATAGTGAATGTTTTTGCTTGAAAATTTTGAGATAAATATAGTAAAAAACTTCTAATTTCTATTATATTAGTTGTGATGTCATTCTTCTTTGTTTTACTCTGATTCTCAGAAAATTTCTATACAATTCTAATCTTAACATTTTTAATCTCGACATGAGTAGCATTGTTGAGTCCACTTACATCAGCATTAGTAGTTAGTTATACACAGCCACAAGATAAATGATCTATGATGTGAGTTCAAGATTTTATGTGAAGAACATGAGATATTGTATGATCTTTATGATTCTGAACATTAACAGCTATAATATGATTACAGAAATGATTTATCATTATAGGATTGTGTACATTATGATTATGATGATACTTATTAATCAAAAAACTTCTCTCATTTAGGAGCAAAAATAATGAGCGTGAGAAAGTTAAATCAAATGAAGTTTATGAATTGCCGGTTCCAGTTGTGGATGCCATTCCAGAAATTATTGAGAAGAAAAGTTAATTTATTCACAAATAAAAAAGAGCGATTTTCGCTCTTTTCCTTTAACCTAATATAATTATTTCTGAGTCCAAACGACTCTTCTTTCTCCATCGATATCTTTAAATTCTTTAGCTGTAACCATAATTTTGTCTCAGATGTTGTAGTACTTTTTCCATTCTACTCCGTCTCCAAGTGGAGCAATCCAATTCTTATGCAATAATCATTCTACTCATTTTACGGTAATGAACATTCCATAATTGTACATTAATTTTACATATCATTCATATTGCTGTCAAAGTTTGATATCGTTTACAGAAAATTCTCATGAAAATTCTGGTTGTTTGTTTCCTGATGGTTTTCAATTTCACTTTCATTTTCATTCAGGTTTCTTCGTCTGTTGATCATTTTTCTTTTGCAATTTTTTCTGTAATTTTTCTACATTTGGAATGAATACGAGAGGAGAGTCTGCATCTTTAGATAAACCTGATGCAACTTTCATATCTTGAATTAATTTCTTAATTTCATCTTTCTTTCATATCCAGATGAAAGTATGTTTTTTATCATTAGTAGCTACATAAGAATCTACTCAAAGTTGAATCTTTTTTCACGTTGGGAATGTTAAAGTCTTTCATTTTGCGAATTGTAGTTTAGCTACTTCCTCCAATTTTTCAGGTTTCGAGTACCAAACATATTTGAAAGTTTTATTATCCTTATCCATAACCATTGCGTCAGCTTTTTCTTCTCCGACCATGAAATTATCAAATTCTCAGATTGACTGTTCCACCACGAAATCTTGCAAATTCTTGCTATCTTCTTCATCTAATCACATTGCTTCTAGTCTAGCTTTTTCAGCTACTTTCTCTTGTGGAGAAAAAGTTTTCTTTCCCCATGCATTCAGAAGTGATTCAAGTTGAGTACGTTCCATAGCGTATCTTTGACGTGATTGACGTCTGATTTTTTCTATATGTTCTTCAATATTATCTGAGTCAGTAGGAGAGAATGGTGGTAAAGTTCTAGTATTGAATGGATCAGATGAAATTCAGTCAATCATTAATCTAGTATATGTCGTATATTTAGGTAATGAAATCAAATCATTTACCCCTACCAATTCCTTGAACTGAGATGTCATCACTGCTGCATCATCGTATCAAAGTGTGAAAGATATAATGCTTCATACGTTTCCAAAAATGGCATTCTTGATATCTTCATCCAGCTGTGATGTATACTGGTTAGCTAATATTAAAGATAACTTATATTTTCTGGCTTCCGAAAGAATTGTCGCAAATGATTTAGTGGCAAAATTCTGAAACTCATCGATATATAGATAGAATGGACGACGCTTACTTGCTGCAATATCGGCTCTCGACATAGCATCAATCTGAATTTTTGTTACAAGCAAAGATCCAATCATGTTTGCATTATCCTCTCAGATTTTTCATTTTGATAGATTTACCAATATAATCTTTCATTCATCCATCGCTTTTCTCATGCTAAGTTTTGAGCGAGGCTGTCCAAAAACATTTCTAACTAAACGTGATGAAAGAAACTGTCCAACCTTATTTGTAATCGGAGCAATAGCTTCTTCTCTTTGTCTATCTTGCCATTTGTTAAATTCAGAATTCCAGAATTTTAATAAGACAGAATCATGAACGTGAGAAATTACTTCTTCACGGAAGTCTTTATCAGTAAGTACACGCAAAATATGCATCAATGTTGCGTTTGGATATTCAATTACTGAAAGCACTACATTACGCAAAATGTATTCTAGTCTTGGTCACCATGAATTATCAAATAATTTCTGGAATGTTGAAACAACTCATGAAGCGATTCTGTTCTTTTCATCTTCATTGTCCGCCTGTAATAGGTTGAATCAAATAGGATATTCAGTATCAGAAAGGTCGAATAAAATTACATCATTTATTCTATTGGATGGAATAGATTCAATAATTGTATCTACAAGTTCTCCATGAGGATCTAGTAAACATAATCAATTTCCAGCGTTCATATCGGAGATAATCATGTTTGAAATGATTGTAGATTTTCAGGTTCAGGTTTTTCAGACGATATATACGTGACGGAATTTGTCTTCTTCTTTGATTCAGAAACGAATTCTATCTCATCTATAATCTGTATCTCAAAGTAATGTTAATTTATCTTTATCTGGATAGCTTTCTAATGCAGGAATGTTCGTAGGATAAGGTAATTTACGATATAATGTATATTCTAGTCATTTCACAAAATTAGCTTTGGTTGGGATGTGGAATAAATTCACAACCTCAGAAAAACGGCAGTAATTCCAAATTCTTCTATCTTTAAATTCACATGATCATTTAGTAATCATTGGAGCTAATACAGATGTCAGATTAGTCTGTACGGCATCAGCGGTTGCTCAATTATCTGTAAGTAATGAATATGACAAAGAAAAGAAAATCTGGTTTTCATTCTCTTCTTCTTTTTCTTCAGTTTTTTCTTCTTTTTTACCTGTTGGAGATCGAGCTCGTTTTACTACTTTTGCAAAAGTATCCCAAGCTTGTTTCCAAGCAGATTCTTCTAATTTGAAAGTATAATCGAAAAACAAAGTTAAAGTAGAATTTGCGGGTACATTTTGAAATAATGAAAGCAAATCATTCATCGGATCCAAATAACTTCATTCTTTTTTGAAGTCTGATAAATCCTTAAAACGAGCTTCATTGTCGATACATACCCAATTACGTTGCTTAGAAACTTTTGGATATTCAGTCTCTACTAAATCTGATGTTGGATATGAACTATAGAAAGTATTGCAAAAATAAGCCTTAAATTTTATAGGCATCTTCACATAAAATTTGATTCATTGACTATTTCCGCTGATTAAAAATGAAATCATTTTAGATTTCAAAGAAATCAGATTTTCTACGATTTTCTGCCAATGTTCAACGGTCCTTTCGTTGTCCTTGAATGGCTTAATTTGGAAAGTGATGGTTGTAGGCACTTTCGCTGGTGTGGCTGATACAGCCTTTTCTACCTGTTCTGTCATTAGATTTTGTGTTTGTCGTAAGTAAAAACCTTACATTGACTTTAATATAGACATTTTCTGAAAAAATACAATATTATTATGAAAAATAATTTGATTTTTTACCAACTACCTCATCAACCTCAACCTCCTCATCATCAACTAAATCAACCTCAACTACTTCATCAAGAAGAAGATCACCAATCTCATCCAATACTTCGTCAACTTCATCATGAGCTACTTGGGTGATCGATTTTGTGAACGGTTGAAGAAATTGAATCTCAAATCGATAATTTAGATATTACAGCAGTTCACCAATCATTGTCGGATACTGATATTCATTTTGGAGAGACTTCTAATTCTTCTAGGATATTCATACATCTTTTTATCCAATGATTTCAAATATCTAACGCAATTGCATATGGGAGATTCTTTTCAAAATAAGTAGGATCTTCTTTTAATAGAGTTTTTAGTTTATCATTATCTACATATAATAAATATTTTCTAAATCATGAAATTTGTTCTATAGCTTCAATTCATTCTTCGGAGATAAACTTAAGATCTCATCAAAATTTTCAGCTAAATATGGAATTACATAATGATTTAATAGCCTTAAATATAAAATATAAAGCAAGGCCAAGGGAAGCGTACATAACTCAACTGAGAAAAATATCTTCAGTATAAGAAGGTGGAAATATTATAAGTCATGAAATCGCACACCAAACGAGAAAAATTAATCGATTTAAAATACGTTTTCAGTCTGGATCGTTCTTTCAGTATATTTTATTAGTAAGTTTTGTATAAGAACATTTATATATTTTTGATGGTAAGGATTTTACTTTGTATAAATCTTTCCAATTCTTGATAAAATGAGTATGAATTTTATAGAATATTTCATCGGCTATTTTTTTTAATGTATCTGAATCTTTAGTTTTAAAACTGCTTAAATCATTTATATCTCATTGGATGAAACATAAATTCCAAAATAGTTCTTCAGGATTAGAAAAATGGAGATGTTTACTATTTAGATTTGTTTTATCAAATTTGAATTTTGGAGATAGTGTATTTACTTTAAATTTATATTCTCTTTTTTCCCCGAAGAATGAAATGCCAAATCTTGGAATTTTTTCTTCTTCTATACGAACATATCAATCTGCAATCCAGCTGTATAAAAAGGCAGAAAAGACATCAAAATTTGATTTCCAATTATAAATGGCTGCTATATCCATTGCAGTATATCATTTTGGAGGAGTATAATAAATTAAATTTTTTATTTCTCTTCAATGTTTTTCTTCTAGTTCTTTTCTTTCTTTGTGCCTCTTTGTTAATTCACGAAGAATAAAAAAGATCAGGAATAAAGTAGAGATACTCCAAATTGAAATTAATATTTTTCTACCATAATATTTGAACCATCATTTTAATGATAAATATTTTTTAGTTGGTACGTAATCTGTAGGCAATTTTACAGCTAAAGTAACTCATTCTCTAGTTCATAAATTTAATGGCTCAGCATTTGATATTATATTTCAGCTTTTTATGGCTTTGGTTGTATTGTTACTTCAGTTGGATCAGATGTAAACCCAAATATCATCATTTTTTAAATTTAAATTAGAAGGTAACTCTAAATCGAAATTAAAGTTATTTACGGGAGTATTCCATTCAGTTCATAGTATGTTTCGGTATAATTCTTGATATCCACTAAATTCTCTAACTGATCATTTTATTTGATATTGAATAGTGTAGATTTGTTTTCAAATGACAGTTTTATTTGCACTTCATATTTTTATCATGTAATTATTTCATTCTTTGCTTGTTGTGAATTTATATCAAGGAACTTTAACTTTTTTAATAGGAGTTTTTAGATAGTTAGAATAGATGTAGGGGATAGTTCTGTATATTCAATGTCTAGACTCTGAGAAATTGACTTCAATCTTTTCAGTTACTTCTAAAACTCAATCTTCTCTGAGCTTAAAATCGGATGTGTAACTATCGATTGTATATCATGCTAAATCAGCCTGACAAAGTCATCAAACGAACAGTAAAGAGAATAATACAACCATAAATTTTTTCATTTTTTGTTTTTGTGAATTAAAGTAAAATTACCAACTTTTTCAACCTCCTCCTCATCAACCTCATCACTTCGAGAAATTACGTCATCATCATTTGAAAGAGGATCAGCTACTAAATCAAATATCGTGGTTATTTGAAGTGTTTCAATTATTATTGATGATTTTAGTATCCCATGTTTTTATTGGAATTGAATCTTCTGCGAGTTGATGTAAAGTATTGTATAAAGGGTTTTTAAACTGATAAATATATAATTTTAGTCCAAATTCATCTATAAGTGGACGAAATTTTTCTATTAATTCAGACTCAATTCAAAAAATTATAGCATAAGGTAAAATTTTATCGAAATACAAAGGATCTTTTTTTAGGAATGTTCTTAAAATATTTGTATCACATGTTTCTAAAAATTTTTTAAATCAAAGAATATGATAAATTAATTCATCTCCCTTTTTAGTTGTTTTCATTTTTCTAAATTTAGGTAGATCTATGCCAACTATAATTCAAAGTTTTGGAAATAAGAAAAGAATAAAAAATGATATAAGTATAATTATATTCATTAGTCCATCTTTTTCTTCGCTGTGTGGAGTGATAAATAATAGAATTATGAGAACAATTATTATTCACATGATACTTAGGTTTTGAGTATCAATTGAGTTGCTTTTTGTAAACCATCATTTTGCATATCAATATTCTTCAAGGGATTTTAGAGGTCATTCCAAATCTAAATCTGATTTATCATCGATTTCTATATTGTTACAAGAACCAAGAAAGGATTTCCAAAATAAGAGTTCATATGAAGGAGCTATATCTGAAATTTCTTTTGTTTTACGTATAGTGTAATTTGTTGTGTCTTGAGAATCTACTGAAATTAGTCAATCTCAGATTCGTTTGTAAATTAAACTAATTATGGATATAGGATCACTTCTACGATATAATATTAGTCAAACTTCGGCTGAATTTAATCATTCAGGAGGATTGTATTGAACAAGTAGAGTTTTCTTTTTCCTATTGTTTTTAGATTTTTTTCGAAAAGGTATTTTCATTAATAATTGTTTTTTATTTACTATAAAATACTCTATACTCTATATTATATCCAAAAATAATGAAAAAATCAAAAATCTGGTCAGATTTTTACCTATTTTCTCTTGCATTCATTATCAGAATCTATACAAAATTATTGGGGCAGATTTTCAGTCCCTTTTTCTTTATTTGGTTTGCTTAAATTTATGAAACTAGACGGAAAAGCAATTCAAGCTGCAATGATGGAGCTTATCGATGATTACAAGCTCGATCCAAATCAACTTTTGGAGATTTCAATGCAGTGAATTAAAGCTGGATTCAAAAAAGATTATCCAGAATACAAAAAATCTGAAATTTTAGTGGATATTAAAGCTGACGGAGCTGTTGCTATTTATAAGGTTACAGATGTAGTAGAAGAAGTTGAAGATCCTGATACTCAAGTTTCTCTCAAAGATGCTAAAAAAATCAGAAAAGATGTGAAAGTTTGAGAAAAATTATTCGAGGAAGTTACTCCAGAATCTATGGAACTTAGTAGAATCGCTACTATGACAGCTGCTCAAACTATCAAACAAGCTCTCAAAAATATCGAGAAAGAGAAATTTTATGAGAAATTCCAAGGAAAAGAATGAGAACTTCTTAAAGCTAGAGTTACAAGAGTTCATGGAGATAGCGTTGTATTAGATATCAACGGAACTACAGTAGTTCTTCCTCCAGAGGGACAGATTCCATGAAAAAATTATGAACCAGGAGAAGAAATTGCCGTATTCTTGAAATGAGTAAAAAGTGATGGATGAGCAAGTAATCTTGAAATATCTCAAGCAAATGCTGATTATATTGCAGCAATATTGGAAAAATGTATTCCTGAACTTGCAAATGGAACTGTAAATATCGAAAAAATCGCTCGTATGGCTGGAGTTAAAACTAAAGTAATCGTTTCTACAAATGATGAAAAAGTTGATCCAGTTGGAGTTATGGTTGGATACAAAGGAGAGAGAATTAGTGAAATACTTTCACTTCTTGATGGAGAAAAAATTGATTTCATCGAAATAGATGAAGATAAAGAAGTATTCCTTAGAGATTTGTTGAAACCAGCTCAAATTCAATCAATTAAATTCGAAGATAAAAAAGCAATTATAAAAGTAGATGAAGAACAAAAACCAGTTGCAATCGGAAAGAAAGCTTCAAATATTAAGTTGGCTTCTCAGATTATGTGAATGACTTTGGAGATCGTATAGTTAAAACTTTATAATAAATAAAAAGCTGTCCGTGAATGGATGGCTTTTTTATAAAAAATCGGATAAGTAATAACTTTCCGACTTTTAAATTCTATACAGCCTTTTGAGGCTTGATCTTGTTGAGAATTGTATTAACTCTCTTGGTTTCGGACTGTGCAGATTCTCCATATTTTTGTTTCCTCTGCTGTTTACGAGCGCGAATTCTGCGCTTCATTTGCCTATTGAGGACTGCACGCAAGGCCTTCCTCGTTTGATTGCACTTACGCATAATATATACCTCCTTTCTTTTTTTTATGTTTAACTTGAATGCTGTATTATATATGAAATTTTATGTAAATGTCAAATCAGATTTGTTTAATCACGTTTTATTAGTTAAAAACGGATGTTTTTATTTAATCTTGAAATTAAGTAGTAAAAAAATATTATAAACTGCTCATAGTTTCGATGAATAAAATCGCAATATCTGAGCATAAACTCATCATTTTAACGGATTTGCCACTGTTGATGTATGGGTTGAAAATTATTTTATTTTTTTATCTATTTATTATCATGGCTGAAAAGAAAGTTACAGCAACTGCTGGAAAAGACACATGATCTCCAGAAGCACAAATCGAGAGATTAACTGCTGAAATTCAATCATTACAGGATCATGTTGCAAAAAACAAAAAGGATTACGATGCAAAAAGAGCTTTACTCCAAAAAGTTGCTAAAAGAAGAAGATTTTTAAGATATCTAAAGGAAAATCACCTTGATAGATATGTTGAAATTAGCAAGAAAACAGGATTGAAAGTGTAATTTAAATTTTATTTTTAAATGACTTCACCCAAAGAAGTCAGATTTTATTTCTTTAACGTTTTATTTTAATGGCGAAAAAAGCTACAGCACAGAGCCAATACAATGTGCCTGTGATTAAGGAAGGACAAAAAGTTAAATGAGTAATCCTTCGCGAAATCGAGAACTGAATTTTAGTGAATTGTGAGAATGGTGCTTTCACTGGAGTAATTCTTGCAAAAGAAGCTAAAGAACTAAAAAGATCAAATGTAGAATTGTCTTCAGGAACAGAACTTGAACTCGAAATAATCAATCCAGCTATCAGACACGAAGATGGATACTACATCGTTTCAGTTACTAGATTGTTGCAATACGATGTATGGAAGTCAATCATCGACAAATTCGAAAAGGATACAATTATTACAGTTGTTCCTACAGAAGCAAACTTATGAGGACTTCTTATCGATATGCACGGAATTAAAGGATTCATTCCTTTATCTCAATTAGCTCCAATTCACTACCCAAGAGTAGAAGATGGAGATCAAGATGCTATCTTTGATAAATTATTAGCTCTTATCGGAGAAGAAATCAAAGTTAGAGTTATCAATATCGACGAAGAAGAGAGAAGAATTATTCTTTCTGAAAGAGAA